>Ga0255338_1005155_pt1 | contig 12389 bp, 11 predicted proteins | sample MeOH1_35cm_T4_19_FD_203715 | JGI IMG/M metagenome (GOLD analysis project Ga0255338, IMG submission 203715) | Sandy soil microbial communities from University of British Columbia, Vancouver, Canada - MeOH1_35cm_T4_195 | ecosystem: Engineered > Artificial ecosystem > Sand microcosm > Unclassified ...
CACGTACTGGTCGATATTTCGCTGTTTGTGAGTAAAAAGTATTGGTTATTAGCGAGGTAACTATTCACAAGCCATGTCTTGGATCATTGCCAAAAATCACAGGGCTTGTTCCTCAATTCTCAAAACTAAATCTTCCAATTCAGCCCGGTTGAAATGAAAATTTTCTCCACAAAAATGACAGGTCAACTCCGCTTTACCCTCAGACGCAATCATATCTCGCAGCTCTTCCTTGCCTAGGCTGATCAAAACCTTCTCCAGCCTTTCTTTGGAGCAATTACAGGTAAAGCGGACTGGACGCTCTGCAAGCACAGTCATCGGCAGGCCTTTAGTAACGAGTTCTAATACAGCTTGGGCCTCCTTTCCCTCCGCAATGATGTTGCTGAGGGGTCCAAGGCCAGCAAGGTTCTTTTCCAGCGCCTGGACAGTCTCCTCCGTGGCCCCAGGCATCATCTGCAGCAGCACTCCTCCGGCAGCTGCTACCGAATTGTCCGTGTCCACCAGGACTCCCAAAACAACCCCGGAAGGGATTTGCTCCGAAACGGTGAGGTACTGGGCAATGTCTTCTGCAATCTCGCCGGAAACAAGTTCTACACTTCCAGTATAAGGATCGCCGAAGCCCAAATCCCGCGAAATATATAGCATACCCTTGCCTACCGCACCGCCGACATTTAGTTTCCCTCCCTCTTTAGAAGGAAGGTGTGTATGCGGTTCCTGTACATAGCCCCGGACAGTGCTCCAAGCGTCTGCACTGACAATTATTGCCCCTAATGGACCGTCCCCAAGCACTCTGATAGTTAAAGTGTCCTCTCCCTTAAGATTTGAGGCCAGCAAAAGTCCGGCTGTCAAGGTCCTTCCCAGGGCCGCTGTGGCTGTGGGAAAGGTATCATGGCGACGGCGAGCATCTTCCACCAGTTGTGTTGTGGTGGCCACGGCCAGCCTGGCTGAACCCCCGGCCACGGTAGCCAGTAGCAAAACATCCTTCATGTCAATACAACCTTTCAATTTCCAAACTACCAATGGTATCACTATTTAACTTCCCTGCCTGCGCTAACGTTTAGAGCGTGGCCTTCCGGCACCTGTCCCTGGCCTTGATGACCAGCAGCAAACCCTGATCAAAAGTAACCCTTGCACAAGTTGATGTCAACATATTGCTAATGCCATAGGGATTCCCCAAGGAAAATTCCCCATCTTTAAGTCCATATTTCAAGTTAGCGCTGCTAACCCCAGTTACTGTTGTAGTCAGGGGCAGTAAGGAAACCTCTTCCCCTATCTCCCCGTGGATAACGGCTTCCTTTTGACAAACCCGTATTTCATTGTATTCGTCTATTATAAGCCCTGGAATCCCCTTAAGCAAAAGTTCAGCCAGGACGGATATGTTACCCAAGGTATGATCCAGTCTCCTCCCGGTAGCCGCTAGCAGAACCACCTCTGCGGCGCCCAACTCCAGGGCTTCATCCAGTGCCAACTGTAAGTCGGTCTCATCCTTTTCACAGGGGAACCTTTTCACCGGTACCTCCAGTTCGCCGAAATGGCGCAGGGCCTCCGGCTCGATAGAATCCAGGTCCCCGATTACGCAAAGCGGCTTTATTCCCATTCGGAAAGCGTGGTTTCCACCCCCGTCCGCACAGACCACCCCATCCAAAGAGTCTGCAACCTCTCTTAACCAGGCATAGTTTTCAACTTCACCGTTGCACAAGACTCCCAGCCGCATCCCGCCGGGGACGGTTCTTATTTCGCTCACTTTTGACTCCCTTTCCGCAATAAGTCTAACCTTCAACTTTTCCGGATACTCACCAGAGTTATTCGATTCCCCGCCGCATTTTAATGCAAAAAACGTATTAACCTTCTAAAAAGACGATCCCTGTCCGCTCATCGACATGTACGAGCTAACAAGAACCGTCCCCTTGCTGCAAACAAAAACGCTTGGATGATCTGTGTACAAATATTAGTTAAGAACCGGCCCGCGGAGTTGCTGAACAGCGTTTCTCAGATCTTTAGCACCAAAGATTGCCGAACCGGCAACCAGCACATTGGCTCCGGCCTTGGTGACTACGGGTGCCGTATCCTGCGAGATCCCACCATCTACTTCAATTTCGGCTTCTAACTGGTATTTATCCAAATGTTTAGCCAATATCTCAATCTTTGGTACCATTGACGGGATAAATTTTTGGCCGCCGGACCCTGGGTTGACTGTCATTATCAGGACTAAATCGAGTTCCTCTATCACATATTTGACTGCGTCCAGAGGGGTGGCGGGATTAAGAGCTACCCCGGCCTTAAGTCCAAGTGCTTTAATTTGCTGAATTGTTCGGTGCAGATGCCTGGTCCCTTCGGCATGAACTGTGATAATATCCGCCCCAGCCTTTGCAAAGTCCTCTAGGTACAATTCAGGCCTCTCTATCATTAAATGAACATCGAATACCATGGGAGTGTGGGGCCGCAAGGACTTAATCACTAATGGTCCCAGTGTAATATTAGGTACAAAGTGACCGTCCATAACATCAATGTGTAAGTACTCCGCTCCCGCAGCTTCCACCTGCTTCACGTCGGCAAGTAAATTGGCAAAGTCTGCAGACAGTATTGAAGGTGCCAGTTTAATCAAGCTTAATATCTCCTCTCATGCTCAATTACTTCCGCCAGAAAAGCAAGATAGTTCTTATACCGGTTGTGATTGATCAGACCTCGTTCCAGAGCGTCCTTAACCCCACACTGAGGCTCCTGCCAGTGAATGCAAGATGAGAACCTGCAGTGTTTAGCCTGTTCTTCCATTTCGGGGAAATAAGAAGGCAGTTCTTCCCGCTTCATCTTAGGCAAATTCAAAGCGCTGAATCCTGGGGTATCTGCCACCAATCCTCCGTTTTCCAGAGGAATAAGTTCAACATGCCTTGTAGTATGGCGTCCCCGACGCAGTCTATCGCTGACACGCCCGGTCTTTAACTCTAATCCCGGTTGAACCGCGTTGAGCAAAGTTGATTTCCCTACCCCGGAGGGTCCAGCAAAAACACTGACTTTATCTTTGAGTACCTGTCTCAGTTCAGTCAGACCTAAACCGGACTTAGTGGAAGTCTCAATAACCCTGTAACCAATTTCACGGTATAGGTGGCTTACAGCGTGAGCATCCGGGTTGGACACGAGATCAACTTTGTTAAAACAAATCACCGGGTCCACCTTCGCCTCTTCGACCTGAATCAAAAGCCTGTCCAGCAGATTCAGGTCTGGAGCGGGGGAGCAGAGGGCCAATATGATTACAGCCTGGTTAACATTGGACACTGGAGGACGGATAAGTGAATTAGACCTGGGCAGGACTTCTTCAATCACTCCTCTGGTTCCCTTTAACACAGTCACCCTCACCCTGTCCCCAGGCAGAAAATCCTGGGCATTTAAACGAAGGCGCCCACGCAGGGAGCACTCCCAGATTTGCGATTCTGACTGCACATAATAAAAGCTGCTGTAGCCCTTAACGATTATTCCTTCCGGCATTAAAAACCTCATCCTGCGATTATTTGAAATCGTTGGTATAGGCGATCTTCCCATCCACGAGAATTTGAATCGTGGCTGGGGCATAATACGGAACGGACTGGGTATATTCCATCCCTCGCTGATAGGCAAACCGGTCCACTTCTGTCAAGCCCCGGTAATCATTTACCTTGATCACTACTTCGTGGGGTTTTATATCATTGTAATCTTTGAAAATTCCATCCAACAGTTCAGTTACATAGTCAGCAGATAAATTCTTGGCAGCCGGACCCGGCCCCTCGCTTATGATTAGTTTAACCTCTGAACCTTGTAACATATCCGCATCAGCCTTGGGAGAAGACTCAATTACATAGCCCTGGGGCAAGTCCCAATTCTTTTTAGTCTCAGTGACCAAGTTCAGGCGGTTCTTCTCAAGTTCAAGCTTCTTGACAGCGTCGTCCTGTTTCATTCCGACAACATTTGGCATTTTTATCTGCTTAATCTCCGGACCTGCACTCACCTGCAGGGTTATCTCCCCGCTTTTGGGCCATGCTGTATTAGGTCCGGGGGTCTGGCTGATTACCACATTAACTGGTACCAGGTCACTCTGAACGCTGTTTACCGCCGGCTCCTTGCTGAACCCGGCTTTTCGGATGAGGTTTAATGCCGTATCCTTATCAATCTTTCCTCCGCTCACATCAGGCATAGTCCCCTTTTCCGGACCCATACTGACAAATACGGTAATATCTCCGCGCGAAACTTTGATCGTGGTACCGGCTGGTGGATCCTGCCGGATAATTAGGTCCGCCGGAATCTTATCATTATACTCCCGCTTTACGTTTTCCGCGCTCAGATGCAGGTTGCTCAGTTCTAACGTTTTTGCTGCCTGTTCGATGGTTGCGTTGGTGATATCAGGCATCTTTACTTCCTTAACTCGGATGTCAAAAGCGCCTAAAGCGTAGGCCCCACCAGCCAGCCCCAAAATCAAAACCACAACCGCAACCCAGCCAATCGGTTTCAGACGCCTTTTACGCTTATTATCTCCCTGCTTGGCCCCGGTCACCACCGGTTTCATCACTTGAGTCATATCATTGTCAGAACTCCTCGAAGCAGGCTTGAAGGGCATAGCTCCCAATCCCTGGGCAATCCTCTCCAAGTCCTGCTTAAACTGCTTGGCATTAGTATACCTGTCCTCAGGCTGCTTGGATATAGCCCGCAGAATAACCTGCTCGAGATTAGCGGGAACATTTGGCTGTACAGCTGAGGGTGGCTTAGGTTCTTCCGTCATGTGCTTCAAGGCGATGGAAATCGGACTTTCACCATCATAAGGCAGCACTCCGGTAATCATTTCATAAAGAATAATACCGAGAGAATATAGATCTGAGCGCTCATTTGTGACTTCCCCACGTGCTTGCTCCGGGGAAAAGTAATGTACCGAACCAACTATAGTTCCGGTATGGGTTACAGTAGCAGCGGACACCGCTCTGGCAATACCAAAATCGGTTACTTTTGCCCTGCCGTCAGAAGTAAGGAGAATATTATGAGGTTTAATATCGCGGTGAATGATTTGATTTTTATGCGCGTGGTCCAAAGCGTCACAGATCTGCTTGGCGATGTCAACTGCCTGATCCACAGGAAGCGGGGCATTTTCGCGAATATATTCTTTCAAGTTCCGGCCGTCCACGAACTCCATGACGATGTATTCCAGCTCATGCTCCACACCCACATCATAGATTGAAACAATATTAGAGTGGGACAAGCTGGCAACAGCCTGAGCCTCTCGCCGAAAACGCTTGGTGAAATCTTCATCGCTCGTAAACTGTTCTCTCAGGACCTTGACGGTAACAATGCGGTTTAAAACCGTGTCCTGTGCTTTATAAACTACGGCCATACCACCAGCGCCAAGTTTATCGAGGACCTGGTACCTACCATTGCCAAAGGTTTTAGTCAAAGGCCGTCACCTTCTTTCTCTTAATGCTGCTTGAATAATATCCTTGGCAACCGGTCCAGCGGAACTTGCTCCGGACTTTCCGTGTTCAATGATCACCGCGACTGCGATAACCGGGTTTTCCGCCGGAGCAAACGCGACAAACCAGCCGTGGGGCTGCTTGCCTGGCTCGCCAAGTTCAGCTGTTCCAGTCTTGGCCGCCATAGTTACTCCGTCTATACCCAGGCCGCGAGCAGTGCCGTACTCCACAGCTTCCCGCATTCCCTGTTGGATTAGGCTGGCTTCTTGCGGAAGCAGAGGGGTAAGCCATACGGCCGGCTTGAATTGGTACAAAGTCTCCTGTTTTGGACTAAGCACCCTATCCACTAACCCCGGGCGCATCATCTGACCGCCGTTAGCAATGGAGGCGGCAATCATGGCCATATGCAGCGGAGTAACCTGCACCTGGCCCTGACCATAGGAACTATCCATCAGCTCACCCAACTTCAATTGTTTCGGTACCCCCTCAGCTGTTATGGAACTGATCCGCAGGGAAGTACTGGAACTCTTCAACTCCTCCAGCGGCAGCTTTTGACCAAAACCGAAGCGTTGAGCAGCAGCAAGAAACTGGGAATCTCCTGCCAAAGCTGCACGGGTAGCGAAATAGGTATTGGAGGACCTTGCCAGAGCGCTAAAAAAATCTACAGATCCCAGGCCCTCCTTTTCCGAATCCACTACCTCACGACTCTCACCCTTAACCTCCACCCTGTCACGTCCGGTATCCTGGTAAACTGCCCTGACATCCAAGCCGGAATGCAGCAACCCTCCGGCAGTAACCAGTTTCATTATAGAGCCAGGGGTATAGGCAGCACTTACTGCCTTATCTACGAATACCTGATTACCAATAGCATTGATTTCCTTGAACTTTTGGTCCAACTCGTTAGGGTTAAAGTCCGGAGCGCTGGACATTGCCAGGATCTTGCCCGTTTTAGGTTCGATTGCCACAGCCGCTCCCGACTTTCCCTGCAAAGCTTCTACAGCAGCGGACTGGATTTTGCTGTCCAGAGTAAGTACAATGTCATTCCCCCGCCTGGACTTGTCAACGAGGGACTGGGAAACAGACTGAATACTCTCGTTTGGGCCAAGCCCAAGCAGGAGTTTGTTCAACGAAGCCTCCAGCCCTGTCTTGCCGTAAATAAAGGAGTAGGTCCCTACCACATGTGCAAATAGATTCCCTTTGGGATATAACCGGATCTGGGTTGGATACTGGTCGCCCGGGGGGCGCACGGTTGAAAAAACTTTTTTACCCATCAGTTGTTCCGCTTCAACAGCGGAATAACTTTTAGCCAATATTTCGCCGTTGCGGTCAAAAATTCCTCCACGCCATATCCTTTGCTCCTGGTAGACCGCACGGAGGTTGCCCGGTTTACTTAAAAGATCCTGGCTCGCAAGTACTTGCCAGTAAACCAGGCCGCTGCTCAAAATGATAAAACAAAGGCTTATGCCGAGGACCGCCCTTTTTATACTCCTGGTCACTCCGCCATCCCCTTTCCAAGCTTTACCTGACTAGTTATTGAGTGGCATTGGGAGATGTGCGAAATGTTACTGAGGCAGCCAACCATAAACATGTGAACCAACAGAGAACTCCCGCCGTAGCTGACCCAAGGCAAGGGGATGCCTGTCAAAGGTAATAGCTTTGTCACCCCTGCGAGGATAATTAGCGCCTCAAAGGAGAAAAGAAGGCCCAACCCACCTGCCAGGATTGTGCCGAATTCGTCATTAGCCTTTAAAGCTATTACAAAACAGCGGTAAATAATCAACACGAATAACAAAAGTATGCCCATAGCTCCGATCAGTCCGAATTCCTCGGCAATCACGGAGAAAATGAAGTCGGTTTCCGCCGCCGGAATTTTTACAGCGCCGAATCCCTGACCCAGTCCCATGCCAAACAAGCCCCCATTGCCGATAGCAAACAGGGACTGAGCGATTTGGCTCCCATTTCCATAGACCGATTGCCAAGGGTTGAGCCAGATTTCCACCCTGACCTGGACGTGCTGAAAGAGCTTATAACCTAGAAAACCGGTCGCTAAAAAAACTGGAACTCCCAGGAGCAGATAGTAGCCCTTCTCTGTCGCCAGATAGACCATGAATAAGGCAACTCCGTAAAAAACCAACGCTGTCCCCAGACTCTTCTGAGCAGCAAGCAGCATCAGGGATACCCCCACCATCATAGCCAGAGGACCTAAAATCCTGGGTTCCGGCAAGGAGAATCGCCACACCTGGACCGTTCCTACCGAAAGCAGTTCACGATTATTCTTCAGGTAATTGGCTAAAAAGATGATCATGATCAGTTTCACTGGTTCTTCCGGTTCAACGCTTAGAAACCCAAATTTTAACCAACTGGTGGCCCCTCCGGTGGTCACTCCAAAAAAAGTAGTGATTACCAGGAGCACGACAGCAATCAGGGCCCAAGTGTACTGATATCTTGCCAAGCGCCGGTAATCCCTTAGCCCCCAGAGAGATATTGCGGCTACTGCAGTTCCGAAAGTGGCCCACCAAAACTGACGCTGAGCCAATTCAGGATTGATTCTGACCAAAACCACTAAACCAAACGCAAGCAGACAAGTAACGGCAGGGAAAAGAAATCGGTCTCCTGCAAAACCTAAAAGGTAATTTATCAGAGCATAAGCCAGCACTACCAGGGAAAACATAGAAGCCTGCCAGATAATACGGTCTACTCCCTTACCCTGCAGCTGCAGAATGCCCAAACCCACCCAGAGCATAATTATAGGTAACAGGAAAAGCGTAATAGTTGCTACCGGTCGTTTAAACATGACCGAACCTCCGGAACAAAACGTTTCAAAACTCGATCAGTAAGGCGGTAAGGTTGTCGAACCCCCCCCGCTCCAGGGCCATCTGTTTTAGCAATTCGAGGGCCTGTTCAGGTGCAGCTGCTTGATCAACAGTTTGAGCAATTTCTTCCGATTTTATCAGATTGGATAAACCATCCGTACAAAGAAAAAGACGATCTCCCTGCTTAACTCCCGGGAAAAGCATGTCCACCTCAACCTCCGGTTCCGTACCAAGGGCCCTGGTAACTACATGCCTGTGAGGGTGGTTCTTCCCCTCTTCCTCACTGATTTGCCCACTGCGAATTAACTCAGCGACCAAAGAGTGATCCCTGGTTAGCAGCGTAGCCTGAGAATCCCGGATGAGGTAGGCCCTGCTGTCTCCCACATGGCCTATAGATATTCCGTCCTCCTGATAGTAAACAGCAGTAAGGGTGGTTCCCATTCCCGCAAGCGATGATTTTTGCTGGGCCTGGGAATATATCTCCTGGTTAGCGGCCTTAATGGCTGCTTCCAAGGCACCTTCTCTCCCCTTACTGTCCCTCACAGCGGTTTCCAGGGTTTTTACTGCCAGAAACGAAGCCACCTCTCCTGCTTCATGCCCTCCCATACCATCAGCAACAGCGAAAAGCCCCAGGGCTTTATTAATCAAAAAACTATCTTCATTTCCTTTGCGCACAAGCCCAGTATCGCTTATCGCCTCAATCCTCATCTTGCCACCTCGCATACTGGAATGTAATACTGCCGATTTTCACATAATCCCCTGGAACTAGCTGGATACGGCCCATAATCTTCTCCCCGTTCACCCAAGTGCCGTTGGTACTTCCCAGATCCTCAAGCCACACTTCTGTATCCTTATAGAAAAACTTGGCATGATCCTGGGAAGCAAAAGAATCGGGAAGTAGAACATCATTATTGCTCCCCCGGCCAACCGTTAAACCTGTACGGCCAACTTTAAACACCTGTCCTTTAGCCAGCCCTCCTTCTGTTGTCAGAACCTCCAATCTACCCACAAAAGGAGTGTTGCGCCTGTCCCTGTACCACGCGGCAGAGCGCAGTTCACCATACAAAGTGGTAACCACTCTGAACAAAAATATGTAGAGCAAGATCACCAACAGGAACCGGCCGCCAACTAGAATATACTGCACCTAAACCACCCTTAATTCAAGTACCGAGTTTCCCAGAGTAATCCGGTCCCCAGGCAGAATCCTGGTTCGACCCACTCTCCGGCCATTGACAAAAGTGCCATTTGTGCTCCCCAAATCGTCAAGATAGAAAACTCCCTCACGGGAAGCCAGGGCAGCGTGGCGCCTGGAAACCTTAATGTCTTCCAGAGCCAGATCACACTCTGCCTGCCTGCCTATAAAAATGGACCCGGAAGAAAGAGGGAAACGTTTGCCTGTATCCGGACCTTCCATTACCTCGATTACAAATCCGGTCTCCCGCCGCAACACCTCAAGATTAAAGTTTTTGTCCGCAAAAATCAGGGTGGAGTCCCGTTCTGCCTGGAAACTGTCCGTTAAACTTTCCGGTGGAGCAGCCAGACTCTCATCAAATTCGCAAATAATCTTGATTTCGCCTGTTGGCAGATTCCCTGCCTCCAATTCTACAAGAGGCTGACTGATAAAAGTATATCCCCCTTGTTGTCCTTGCTGCAACAGGTATTTGGAAAGTTCGTGCGAGAAAGCAGTTGCAAAGGAGCCAATGCCAGACCAATCCGCGGGATTAAAGTACACCTTGTACACATTCGGTACATATACCGCAGAAACGCTTACTCTCTTATGTTTCTGCATCTCACGGTCCAGCATCTTGGCGATTTCCACCGGTTGCACAGGTTTGAGGTTTTTCTTGAAAGCCCCTGTAAACATTTTTTCCGCGATCTGTTCAAACTTGGCCAGCAATGTCACCGCAATCACCACCTTGACTCTTTCGCAGCTGCCCGCAAGCAGCGTCAATATCGGCACCTTTTTCCTCCCTTACGGAGGTTTCCACCCCGGCTTCAGCCAAAATACCGGCAAATTGACGGATTTCTTCCCGGCTTGGACGCTGCATACCGGTTTCATTCACCGGATTAACCGGGATAATGTTTATATGGCAAAGCAAATCCTTAACCAGCCGGGCCAAATCCCGCGCATCCCGAGGATCCGCATTTGTACCTTTAATAAGGGCATATTCAAACGTAATTCGTCTATTAGTAACCTCTATGTATTTTCTACATGCAGCAAGGAGTTCCTGCAGAGGATAATGACGATTAATGGGCACTAGCTGGTCTCTAACCTCATCCCTGGCGGCATGCAGGGAAATAGCAAGAGTAAGCTGTGGGTTATCCCGGGCCAAATCCAAAATTCTGGGAACCACTCCACAGGTAGAAACGGTCATGCGCCGCATGCCGATATTCTGCCCCGCTGAGCTGTTCAGCAGTTCCACCGCATGCAGAAGGTTAGCATAGTTCTGCAGGGGTTCTCCCATTCCCATAAATACTATATTTGTTACCCTAAACTGGGGATCTTCCTGCCTGGTAAGGTGGTAAATATCCAATATCTGTCCTGTGATCTCAGAGGGGTCGAGATTGCGCACCAGCCCGGAAAGCCCAGTAGCACAAAAAGCACAGCCCATGGCACAACCCACCTGAGTTGAAGCACAAACCGTTGCGCGATCCCGTGATTCCTTCCGATCATAGAGCATCAGTACGGATTCTATACTGTTCCCGTCCGCTAAGCCAAAAAGGAACTTTCTTGTCCCGTCCAAACGTGAAATCTGGGTTCGCAGCAGCGTCACCTGCCCAAACTCCACGGTTCTGGCTAAGGTTTCCCGAACCTTGACAGGGACGTTGCTCATCTCCTCCCAAGCAACAACCCCCTTGGCCTGTACCCAATCAAACACCTGAGCAGCACGAAACTTAGGAATTCCCAATTCCAGGCATAAATTCTGTACTTCTTCCAAAGACAAACCACGCAAACCAGGCTGCGACATCACACACTCCAATTTCTCAGCGAACTTCGGCTATCACCTATTATAGTCCAAAAACTTCCAGATTAAACAGGTCTCGTCAAAGCAGCGACGAAGAACCCGTCCATCTTATGGATATGCGGCAGGAACTGAATATAGCCCTTAGAAGCCATATGCCGGTCAGATTCCCTCTCAAGTATAAAAGGAAGCACCTTATTTAGATCCACCGGAGAAAACTCGGGGTGCAGCCTGCGGAAAAGTTTAATTACCTCAAAGTTTTCTTCCGGCTCGATAGTACAGGTGCTGTACACCAGAGTTCCCCCAGGCCGCAATATTTTGGCACCCTCAAGCAGGATTTGCAGCTGCAAGCCCTGGAGTTCTTGAATCTCCCCGACAGTCTTCCTCCAGCGAGCGTCAGGCTTGCGCCGCAGTACCCCAAGTCCGCTGCACGGCGCATCCACCAAAACGCGGTCTACAGGTCCGGACACCAGCTTGCTGAGCTCGCGGGCATCTCCCTGACGTGTCTCTACACAACACACTCCCAAACGGCGGCATATCCCCTCAATCAGCTGCAGCTTATGAGGATGGATTTCGAAAGCAGAAATCTTTCCCGTATTCCGCATGAGCTGGGCAATGTGCGTGGTTTTACCCCCTGGGGCGGCACAAGCATCCACCACGTGTTCCCCAGCCTGTGCGTCGAGAACATGAGCCACCAGCATGGAGCTTTCATCCTGAACCGTGCACAATCCCGCTTGCAGAGGTTCCAGTTTTTCCAGCGACGAAAACCCGGCTATTTCAATACTTTCCGGGACCCGGTCCCCAAAAGAGCTTTCTACCCCGGCCCTGCTCAGTCTCTCCCCAAGTTCCTCCCGCGTAAGGCGCAAAGAATTCACCCGCAGCCAGGTGGGAGCAGGGGAATTGTTGGTTTGGCACAGAGCTTTCGCGTCCGCAAATCCCCAGCGCTTTAACCAGCGCTCTACCATCCACAAAGGATGGGAATAATTAATGCTCAAATATAAGGCCGGTTGAGCTTCAGGATCTGGTAGAGTAAGCTCTTGTTTATTACGTTCCAGGTTGCGCAGCACCCCGTTTACCATTCCGCTTAAGCCTGTCAGCCCCTTTGCTTTTGTCTGGTTTACTGCCTCGTTTATGGCCGCACGGGCAGGAATCTTATTCAGGAAAAGCAGCTGATAGGCACCCAGACGCAG
>Ga0255338_1005156_pt1 | contig 12388 bp, 10 predicted proteins | sample MeOH1_35cm_T4_19_FD_203715 | JGI IMG/M metagenome (GOLD analysis project Ga0255338, IMG submission 203715) | Sandy soil microbial communities from University of British Columbia, Vancouver, Canada - MeOH1_35cm_T4_195 | ecosystem: Engineered > Artificial ecosystem > Sand microcosm > Unclassified ...
TTCGCTGCCATGTCCTCGGCGCGGTCATCGACGATCCTGTGCTGACGGTCGCGAGCGGCGGCCGGGAGCTGCTCCGGGAAAGACGCGTCGATTTGCACCGCGCGTGGTCCGAGACGACGTATCAGATGCAGCGCATGCGCGATCATCCCGAGTGCGCGCAGCAGGAATACGACCGCATCCTCGACGAGCGCGATCCGGGCCTTCACGCAAAGCTCATGTTCGATCCGTCGGCGGACGTGGCCGCGCCGTACGTCAAGCGCGGCGCGCGGCCCCGCGTCGCCGTCCTGAGAGAGCAGGGCATCAACGGGCAGGTCGAAATGGCCGCTTCCTTCGAGCGCGCCGGCTTCGCTGCGGTCGACGTGCACATGACGGACATCATCGCCGGGCGCGCCACGCTCGCCGGATACAAGGGCTTCGCGGCCGGCGGCGGCTTTTCCTACGGCGACGTGCTGGGTGCCGGCGAAGGATGGGCCAAGTCCATCCTGTTCAATGCCCGGGCGCGCGACGAGTTCGCCGCGTTCTTCAGTCGTGACGACACGTTTGCGCTCGGCGCGTGCAACGGCTGCCAGATGATGAGCAATCTCCACGAGCTCATCCCGGGCGCCGACGCCTGGCCGCATTTCGTGCGGAACAAGTCGGAGCAGTTCGAAGCGCGCTTCGTCATGGTGGAAGTGCTGCGCTCGCCGTCGATATTTTTCGACGGCATGGCAGGCAGCCGCATGCCGATATCGATCGCGCACGGCGAGGGCTATGCCGAATTCGCCGACGATGCAGCGCTTGCGCGCGTGCAGCCGCTCGTGGCGGTGCGCTACGTGGATCATCGCGGCCGCGCCACGACCGCCTATCCCTACAACCCGAGCTGCTCGCCGCTGGGCATCACCGGGGTGACGACACCCGATGGCCGGTTCTCCATCTTGATGCCTCATCCCGAGCGCGTGTTCAGGACCGTGCAGAACTCATGGTATCCCGCCGGGTGGGGGGAAGACGGGCCGTGGTTGCGCATGTTCCGCAATGCCCGACGGTGGGTCGGCTAGCCGCCGCACGCGCGGCTGAATGCAGGGTGGATCGGCCGCTAGAAGCATGCGGTCGATTGCAACGGCGTGGCTGCAGCGCCGAAACTTTAGGTGCGCAGCTGCTCGAGCAGGTCGCTCTCGAGCCTCACGACTCTCTTGGCATCGTACAAGGCGGCGCCGGTGATGAGGAAGACGTCTTCGGCGCGCGAACCCAGCGTGTTGATCTTTGCGGTGTGCACGTTGATGTCGTAAGCGACCAGCACGCGTGCGATGCGCGACAGCAATCCCGGCCGGTCGCCGGCAATGATAGAGAGAACCTGATACGTGCCTTTCTCGTCGGGCTGGATGTCGACTTCGGGCAGTATCGGGAAATGGCGCAGCTGCCGGCTCAAGCGCGGGCGGGTGAGCTCGGGCAAAGGCGCCCTGTGCTCGAGTCGCTGTCCCAGCTCGTACTCGATGTAGCTGATCAGGTCGCGATACTGCGGATTGCGATTGTCGGGATCCTGTACCTGGAACGTGTCGAGCGCGTAGCCGTGGCGCGTCGTGTATATCTTCGCTTCGAAAATGTCGTAGCTGATGCCTTCGAAGAAGCTGCAGATGCGCGCGAAGAGCTCCTTCTGATCCGGCAGGTACACCATGACCTGCAGGCCTTCGCCGGCCGGCGATAATCGCGCTTTCACGACCGGCTTCGCGGTGTCCGTGCGATAGTAAAGATGCCGGGTATGCCAGGCGATCTCGCCCGGCTCGTGCCGCAGGAAGTAAGTCGTCTCGAGCTGACGCCAGAGCTTGTCCTCGGCGTCGTCGGGCACGGCGTAGAGGCGCAGCTTCGCCCGCGCCTCGGCCTGACGGCTCTCCATGCTGGTCTCCAGCGCCGCATGGTCGCCCGACAACAGGCGCCGCGCGGCGCGGAACAGGTCTTCGAGCAGCTTGCCTTTCCAGGCGTTCCACACTTTCGGGCTGGTGCCGCGGATGTCCGCCACGGTGAGCAGATACAGCGCGCACAGGCGCTGCTCGGTGCCTGCGCGCTGGGCGAAAGCGCGTATCACGTCGGGGTCGGAGAGGTCGTGCTTCTGCGCGGTGACCGACATCATGAGATGCTGCTCGACGAGCCATGCCACGAGCTCGCTCTCCTCGCGCTCGAGGCCGTGAGCTTTGCAGAAACGCAAGGCGTCGACTTTGCCGAGCTGCGAGTGATCGCCGCCGCGTCCCTTGGCGATATCGTGGAAGAGCCCCGCGAGATAAAGGAGCGCCGGCCGCGGAAAATCGCTCATGAGGCGGCTGCACAGCGGAAACTCGTGCGCGAGCTCCGGTATGGCAAAGCGCCGCAGATTGCGCACCACTCGCAGAATGTGCTCGTCGACGGTGTGGACGTGATACAGATCGTGCTGCATCTGGCCCACGACGCGCCCGAAAGCCGGGATGTAACGCCCGAGGATGCCGTACCGGTTCATGCGCTGCAGCTCACGCACCACGCGTGTAGGGCTCTCCAGGATGCGGATGAAAAGCTCACGGTTGCGCGGATCGCGCCGGAAGGCGGGGTCGATGCGATCGCGCGCGCGCCACAACGCGCGCATCGTTTCGGCGTCTATGCCTTTCAGCTCGTGATGCTCCTGCAGCAGCACGAAGGTTTCCAAAATTGCGCTCGGCTCGCGCTCGTACATCTGCTCGTCGGAGGCACTGAGCAGCTGATCGCGTATGCAGAAGCGCTCGTTGACCGGATGTGCCGTCGGGTCGTGATCGGGCAGTATCCGCGCGCTCAGGTTCTGCAGCACGATGGTGTTGATCAGCGATACGGCCTTGGCGGCGCGGTAATAGCGCTGCATCAGCTGTTCGCTTGCGAGGCGATGCGGCCGGTCCTTGTGCCCGAATTGCGCGGCGAGCGATGACTGGTGATCGAAGAGCAACCGGTCTTCGCGTCGGCCGGCGAGATAATGAAGACGCACCCGCAGGGTCTGCAGAAAGCGCTCCTCGCGGCGGATCGCCACGGCCTCCGCCGCGGAAATGAGGCCGGCACCGGTCAGTTCCCGCCATGTCGCGCCGATGCCGCCTGCGCGCGCGATCCACAGGATATTCTGGAGATCGCGCAGCCCGCCGGCGCTTTCCTTGATGTTGGGCTCCAGGCTCGTCTCCTGGAATCTCGCGTGGCGCTGCTGCTGCTCGAGCAGCTTAGCCTCGAGAAACGCAGCGGAATCGAGCGCACCCGCGGTTTGTCCCAGGAACTGCTTGAACAACGAGCGATGGCCGGCGACCAACCGTGCTTCCAGCAGCGTGGTCTGAACGGTGATGTCCTGCTGCGCCATCTCGACGCACTCGGCGATGGTGCGGACGCTGTGGCCGACTTCCAGCCCGGTGTCCCACAAGGCGCCGATGAATTCTTCCAGGCGCCCTCGCAGCTCGGGCGTTGCCGGCTCGGGGAGCAGCACCAGGATGTCGACGTCGGAATGCGGGAACAACTGTCCGCGGCCGTAGCCGCCGACGGCGACCAGGGTGAGCTCCGAGGCCATGTCGCACGATCGCCATACCATGCGCACGTGGCGGTCGACGAGGGTCGAAAGCGCGCGCAGCAACGGCGCAGGCGACGGCCGCCGCAGAAAGCGCTGCCGCAGCTGCTCGTGCTCGCGTGCGAGGTCCTGCTTCCATTGCTGCAGGCGGGCGAGCGTACGGGGAGCGGCGGCGGTGACCTGCAGCGTCATGACGGTTGGGGCGGGGGAGGCGGCGCGCCGGCCGAAAGCGTGAGAACCTCGTACCCGCTGTCGGTGACGAGGATGGTGTGCTCCCACTGAGCCGAAAGACTGTGGTCCTTGGTCACGATGGTCCAGCCGTCGGCGAGCTGCCGGATGTCAGGCCGACCGGCATTGATCATGGGCTCCACCGTGAAAATCATGCCGCGCTGCAGCTCGAGACCGGTTCCGGAGTGGCCGTAGTGCAGGACCTGCGGCTCTTCATGGAATTTGCGTCCGATGCCGTGGCCGCAGAACTCCCGCACCACGCTGTAGCCCTGGCGCTCGGCATAGCTCTGGATCGCATGCCCGATGTCGCCCAGCCGCGCGCCCGGCCGCACCGCCCGTATGCCGCGCCACATGCACTCGTACGTAACCTCGCTCAGGCGCTTCGCCTGTATCGAGGGCGTGCCGACGAAGAACATGCGGCTCGTGTCGCCGTGAAAGCCGTCCTTGATGACGGTCACGTCGATATTCACCACGTCGCCCGGCTTGAGCTTCTTCTCGCCCGGCACCCCGTGACACACGACGTGATTGACCGACGTGCATACGGACTTGGGAAACGGCGGGTAGCCCGGCGGCGCGTAATTGAGCGGCGCGGGCACGGCGCCTTGTTCGTTGACGATATAATCGTGGCAGAGGCGATCGAGATACGCGGTGGTGACCCCGGGCTGCACGTGCGGAGCGATATAATCGAGAAGTTCCCCAGCGAGCCGGCCGGCGACCCGCATTTTCGCGATCTCTTCTTCGGTTTTGATACTGACGGGCATGGTATCCCCAGCTGCCGTCGCCCGTTCCTCGGAATCCGGCAAGCCTGATGGCCAAAAAAAAGGGTGATTCTAGTCCAGATCGCTCATCGGGGTCCGGGTTCCCGATCGTCAAGCTTTTCTTGAGCGAGCGCCTTTCAGCTGATAAAATAAAAAGTTAGCTCGCTATGTATACGTGGCGTATACGCGGGCCGCGCTCGAATCGAGGGCGGCGGGCGGGCAAATTCGCACATCCGCACCTATGTCAGGGTGCCGGCTCGAAGCCGGTCATGCAGCGGCGGATGGAGGCTCAAACCCTAACAGGAGTCGTCGCAACATGGCTGTTACCATGCGTGAAATGCTGGAAGCGGGTGTCCATTTCGGACATCAAACCCGTTACTGGAATCCGAAGATGGCGCCGTACATCTTCGGCCATCGCAACAAGATCCATATCATCAATCTCGAGACGACGATGGCGATGTACCAGGACGCGCTGAAGTTCGTGCGTCAGCTGGCCGCCAACAAGGGCACGGTGCTGTTCGTGGGCACCAAGCGCCAGGCGCGCGAGATCGTGCGCGAGGAAGCGCAGCGTGCGGGCGCGCCGTACGTGGATTACCGCTGGCTGGGCGGCATGCTGACGAATTACAAGACCGTCAAGCAGTCGATCAAGCGCCTGAAGGACATGGACCAGATGACGAAGGACGGCACGCTCGAGAAGCTGCCGAAGAAGGAGGCGCTCGGTTACCAGCGCGAGCTCGCGAAGCTCGAGCGCAGCCTGGGCGGCATCAAGGACATGAACAATCTGCCCGATGCGATGTTCGTCATCGACGTGGGCTACCAGAAGAACGCCATCGCGGAAGCGAAGAAGCTCGGCATACCGGTCATCGCGGTGGTCGATACCAATCACACGCCCGACGGCGTGGACTACGTGATCCCGGGCAACGATGATTCGAGCCGCGCCATCCGGCTCTATGCGCGCGGCATTGCCGATGCCTACCTCGAAGGCCGCAACGACAGCGTCAAGGAAATCGTGGGCGGGGACGAGTTCGTCGAGGTCGACGAGGCCGAGGAAACCGGCGCGTAATATCGCGCAAGCGGAATGTGTCTGCGCAAGATATACAGCGCGCCGATGCGCGGGAAGAGGGGCGCCAGCCCCTTTTTTTTAATCAGCGGAGTACAGAGTAATGGCGGAAATCACCGCAAGCATGGTCAAGGATTTGCGCGAGAAGACGGACGCGCCCATGATGGAGTGCAAGAAAGCGCTGACCGAGGCGCAGGGCGACATGGCAAAGGCCGAGGAGCTGCTGCGCATCAAGCTCGGCAGCAAGGCGAGCAAGGCGGCCGGACGAGTTGCTGCCGAAGGCGTGGTCGCGGTCTATATCGCCGATGACGGCAAGCTGGGTGCGATCGTCGAAGTGAACTGCGAGACCGACTTCGTGGCGAAGAACGAGGAATTCCTCGCTTTCGCCGGAGCGCTTGCGAAGCTGGTCGCGCAGCAGTGTCCCGCCGACGTTGCCGCGCTCGCAAAGTTGCCGCTCAACGGCACGACGGTGGAAGATATCCGCAAGGCTCTGGTGGGCAAGATCGGCGAGAACGTGTCGCCGCGCCGTTTCTCGCGCATAGAAGCGAAGGGACGACTGGCGAGCTACATCCACGGGGGCGCGAAGATCGGCGTTCTGGTCGACGTGGTCGGGGGCGACGAGCAGCTCGCGAAGGACATCGCGATGCACATCGCAGCGAGCAAACCGGTCGCGCTGGCGAAGGAGGACGTGCCGGCGGAGCTCCTGCAGAAGGAGCGCGACATCGCAGCAGCCAAGGCCGCGGAGTCGGGCAAGCCTGCCAACATCGTCGAGAAGATGGTCGAAGGCGCGGTGCAGAAGTACATCAAGGAAGTCACGCTGCTGGGTCAGCCGTTCGTGAAGAACGACAAGCAGACGATAGAGCAACTGGTGAAATCGAAATCGGCTTCGGTCGGTTCCTTCGTCCTTTATATCGTCGGCGAAGGCATCGAGAAGAAGAAGGAAGACTTTGCGGCCGAAGTCATGGCGCAGATGAGTCAGACCAAGCACTGACCATAGCGCGTGACCGGATAGAGATACCCCAACCCTGGCAGCGAGATAACACATGCAGGAAAAACCCGCCTACAAGCGCATATTGCTGAAGCTGAGCGGAGAAGCATTGATGGGCGGGGACGCTTATGGAATCAATCAGGAAACCATAGCGCGCATCGTGAAGGAAGTGGCGGAGGTGGTCGGCCTCGGCGTCGAGGTTGCCGTCGTCATCGGCGGGGGGAATATCTTCCGCGGCGTGGCGCCGGCGGCCTCGCACATGGACCGGGCGACGGCCGACTACATGGGCATGCTCGCCACGGTGATGAACGCGCTCGCGCTGCAGGATGCCATGCGGCGCGTGAACTTGACGAGCCGGGTGCAGTCCGCGCTGAATATAGAGCAGGTAGTCGAGCCTTACATTCGCGGCAAGGCGATGCGTTACCTCGAAGAGGGTAAAGTGGTCATATTCGCGGCCGGCACCGGCAATCCGTTTTTCACGACGGATACGGCCGCTGCGCTGCGCGGGATGGAGATGAACGTCGAGCTCGTGCTCAAGGCGACGAAAGTCGACGGCGTGTACACGGACGATCCGAACATACACCCGGACGCGATGCGCTATACGCGGCTTACGTTCGACGAGGCAATCATCAAGAATCTGAAGGTGATGGACGCCACGGCGCTCACGTTGTGCCGTGACCAGAAGCTGCCCATCAATGTCTTCAGCATCTTCAAGCCGCATGCGCTCAAACGCGTGGTGCTCGGCGAAGATGAAGGCACCATGGTCCATATGTGAACACGGTACGGAGGTGAACTATGATAGCCGACGTCAAAAAGACGACCGAGCAGAAGATGCAGAAGACGCTGGAAGCGCTCAAGGCCGATCTGGGCAAGGTGAGAACGGGCCGTGCGCACACCGGCCTGCTCGATCATGTGACGGTCGATTACTACGGCACGCCGACGCCGATACCGCAGGTTGCCAACGTGACGCTCGTCGATGGCCGGACCATAGGCGTTTCGCCGTGGGAAAAGAAAATGGCGGGCGCCATCGAGAAGGCCATACGCGACTCCGATCTCGGCCTCAATCCGACGACGGTCGGCGACATCGTTCGCGTGCCGATGCCCGCGCTCACTGAAGAGCGGCGCAGGGATCTCATCAAGGTGGTGCGGCACGAAGGTGAAAACGCACGGGTCGCCGTGCGCAATGTGCGGCGCGACGCCAACAGCCATCTCAAGGATCTGCTGAAGCAGAAGAAAGTCGCCGAGGACGACGAGCGGCGGGCGCAGGAGGACGTACAAAAGCTCACCGACCGCTACATCGCCGAGATCGACAAGATGCTCCAGGCGAAGGAAGCGGACCTCATGGCCATCTGATGACCGCCCGGCTCGACAGCTCCACCCTCGGCATACCGGAGACGGGCGTGGTTCCGCGCCACGTCGCGGTCATCATGGACGGCAACGGCCGCTGGGCGAAGCAGCGCTATCTGCCTCGCGTGGCCGGACACAAGCGCGGCCTCGAGACCGTGCGCGCCATAGTGAAAGCATGCCGCGAGCGCGGCGTCGAGTTCCTTACGTTGTTCGCTTTCAGCAGCGAGAACTGGCGGCGGCCCGCGGAGGAAGTCGGCTTTCTGATGCAGCTTTTCGTACGCGCGCTGGAGCAGGAGATCGAGCGCCTGCATGAAAACGGCGTGTGCTTCAAGGCGGTCGGCGACCTCACGCGCTTCGAACCGAAGCTCGTGCGCCTGATCGAGCAGGCGGAGAAGCTGACGGCCGCCAACGACAAACTCACGCTTTCGGTCGCGGTGAACTACGGCGGCCGCTGGGACATGATGCAGGCGGTGCAGCGCATGCTGAAGGAGCATCCGGAGCTCGCTGCGGGTTTCGCCGAGGAAGACCTCGCCCGTTATCTCGCGATGAGTTACGCGCCGGAGCCCGATCTCTTCATCCGCACGGGCGGCGAGCAGCGCATCAGCAATTTTCTGTTATGGCAGCTCGCTTATACGGAGCTTTATTTCACCGACACGTTGTGGCCGGACTTCGATGCGGCCGCGCTCGATCTTGCGATTGCTTCGTACCGTCAGCGCGAGCGCCGCTTCGGGCGCACCAGCGAGCAGCTCATGCAATCGGACTCGCGGGTCGCGCGCAGCTCGGTAGGTTGACCCGGCGCCGGGTCCGCCGCCGCCATTTCCATGCTCGCAACGCGCCTGCTCACCGTCGCACTCGCGTTGCCCCTGTTTCTGGCGGCGTTGTTCCTGCTGCCGCGTACCGGTTGGGTGCTCTGCCTGCTTCCCGCCCTGCTGCTCGGCGCGCGCGAATGGGGCTCGCTCGCGGGTTACGAGCGTCCGGGTGCCTGGACGTATGCCGGGGTCACCGCCGCTGCCGCTGCCGCTCTGGCGTACGTCGGCCACTCGGAGGGCATGCCGTCCCCGCTGCAGCTCGTCGCCTACGGCACAGGGACGGCGTTCTGGCTGGTGCTGGCGCCTTTCTGGCTGAGGGCGCAGTGGCACGTGCGCGGTCCCGCGCTTGCAGTCGCGGGATGGATAGTCCTGATTCCCATGTGGCTTGCGCTCGTCGAGATGCAGAGCATCGCGCCGGTGCTGCTCGCATTTCTCGGCGTCGTCTGGATCGCGGACACTGCGGCGTATCTCGCGGGCAGGCAATGGGGACGGCACAAGCTCGCGCCGAGCATCAGTCCCGGCAAGACGTGGGAAGGCGTAGCGGGTGCCGCGGCGGGCGTCTTCATCTATTACGCGCTCCTGCAGGGTTTCGTCGACAACCCGCACCCGGCGTTGAGCGGCGTCGAAGGGGCGCTCCTCTTCGCGATACTGCTCGGGCTCAGCATCGAAGGCGATCTCTTCGAATCCTGGATCAAGCGCCAGGCGGGCGTGAAGGACAGCGGGCGACTCCTGCCCGGACACGGCGGCGTGCTGGACCGCATCGACGGCCTCACGGCGACGCTTCCCATAGTGGCGCTGTGTGTCCATTACCTACGATAATCGGGAATCATGACGCTCCAGCGCACGCTCACCATACTCGGCTCCACGGGCAGCATAGGGGTGAGCACGCTCGATGTCGTGGCGCGCCATTCCGATCGTTTCCGCGTCGCTGCGCTCACTGCGCACAGCAAGGGCGACGTGCTGTTCGAGCAGTGCTGCCGCCACCGTCCGGAGTTTGCAGTCATGCTCGATCCGCCGGCTGCGCGCGATCTCGCGCAGCGTCTGGCCGCGCATGGCGTCTCCACACACGTCATGTGCGGCGCACAGGCGCTGGAGGAAGTCGCCTCGTTGCCGCAGGTCGACAGCGTGATGGCCGCGATCGTCGGCATTGCCGGCCTGCGTCCGACGCTCGCTGCAGCGCGCGCGGGCAAGCGTATCCTGCTCGCCAACAAGGAGTCGCTGGTCACGGCAGGGGCGGTGTTCATGGATGCCGTGCGCGCGAGCGGCTCGGTGCTGCTGCCGATCGACAGCGAGCACAACGCCATCTTCCAGGTGTTGCCGCGCGGTTACGACGGAGATCTCGACCACGCCGGCGTGCGTCGCATATTGCTCACGGCGTCGGGCGGCCCGTTCAGGAAGACGCCGCTCGCGGATCTCGCCGCGGTAACGCCGCAGGCGGCGTGTGCGCATCCCAACTGGGTGATGGGACGGAAAATCTCGGTCGATTCCGCGACCATGATGAACAAGGGCCTCGAAGTGATCGAGGCGTGCTGGCTGTTCGACGCGGATCCGGCAAGGATAGAAGTAGTGGTGCACCCCGAGAGCGTCGTGCATTCGCTCGTGGAATACGTCGACGGCTCGGTTATTGCACAACTCGGCAATCCGGACATGCGCACGCCGATCGCCCATGCGCTCGCCCATCCGCAGCGTATCGCGGCCGGCGTCGATTTTCTCGAGCTCGCGCGCGTCGGCGCGCTGCATTTCGAAGCGCCGGACATGGGGCGCTTTCCCTGTCTCGGGCTGGCATACTCGGCGCTGCGCGCCGGCGGCAGCGCGGCCACGGTGCTCAATGCGGCGAACGAAGTGGCGGTCGCCCGGTTTCTCGCCGGAGAGATGGCGTTCATGCAGATTCCGGTTCTAATCGCGCAGGTGCTGGAGCAATGCTCCGCCCCGCATGCGCACTCGCTGGACGACGTGCTCGCGGTCGATGCGCAGGCGCGTGCCTGCGCCGAGCGCGTCCTGCAGAGAAAAGCGCGCAGAGGGAAGCACGATGGGAACCATCCGATGATGGCGCGTCCCTGATTTCCGATCCACGAAGGCACAGATCGAAAACGGCATGAATCTACTCAATACGCTGGCGGCATTTGCCGTCGCGCTCGGTTGTCTCATCATCGTGCACGAGCTGGGCCATTACGCCATCGCACGCTGGTGCGGCGTCAAGGTGCTGCGGTTTTCCATCGGCTTCGGCAAGCCGCTGTGGCGCCGAATCGCGGGCCGCGACCGGACGGAATGGGTGATCTCCGCGTTCCCGCTCGGCGGGTACGTGAAGATGCTCGACGAGCGGGAAGGGGCGGTCGATCCGAGCGAAGCGTCGCGTGCGTTCAACCGCCAGTCTGTCGGCAAGCGGTTCGCCATCGTCGCAGCGGGCCCGATCTCCAATTTTCTCTTCGCTATCCTGCTGTACTGGGTGTTGTTCATGCACGGCATACCCGGCATGAAGCCCGTCGTCGGCGACGTGCCGCCTGCGACCCCGGCCGCGATCGCCGGGCTCGCGCGCGGCGACACCATCGTGCGGATCGACGGCGAGGCGGCCGCGACATGGCAGGATGCGCGCTGGCTGCTGCTGCAGCATGCCGTGCAGAAGGACAGCGTGCGGCTCGAGGTGCGCAATGCAGCGGGAGAGGCGGGCGTGCGCAATCTGGACCTGTCCGGTCTCGAGGCGAGCGATCTCGAGGGCGATTTCATGCGCGTGCTCGGGCTCACGCGGTTCCAGCCGCCGCTGAAACCCGTCATCGGCACGGTGGTCGCCGCCAGCCCGGCGGAACGGGCCGGACTGAAGGCGGGCGACGAGATCCTCGGCGTGAATGGGCAACCGGTGTCGCAATGGGAAGACGTGGTGCGCGCGATACGCAGCGAGCCCGGAACTGCGCTGAAGCTGCGCGTGCACCGCGAGGACGGCACCGAGCAGGCGCTCGAAGTGACACCCGACGTGGTGACCGACCGGGGAGAGAAGATCGGGCGCATCGGCGCAGGGCCGCGCGTCGATCCTGCGGCGATCGCAGGGCTGGTGAGCGAAGTGCGCTACGGTCCGCTGACGAGCCTCGCGAAAGCCGCTTACAAGACGTGGGACACCTCCGTGTTCAGTTTGGAGATGCTTGGCAGGATGGTCGTAGGCGAAGTGTCGCTGCGCAACTTGAGCGGGCCGATCACCATCGCCGATTATGCGGGGCAGTCCGCGCAGAACGGCTGGGTCTCGTACTGCCTGTTTCTCGCGCTGATCAGCATCAGCCTGGGCGTGCTCAACCTGCTGCCCGTCCCGTTATTGGACGGAGGGCATTTGATGTATTATACGTTCGAATTTTTCAAAGGCAGTCCGGTTTCGGACAAGGTCATGGAGATCGGGCAGCAGATCGGCATGGCGCTGCTCGTTATGCTAATGGCCTTTGCCCTTTATAACGACATAAATCGTCTCATAAGCGGCTAACTGATGCATTTTCTCCGTACGGGTGCGCTGGTGCTGACGCTCGCGGCAGCACCGGCTGCAGCCATCGAGCCCTTCGTCATCAAGGACATCCGGGTCGAAGGCATACAGCGCACCGAAGCAGGCACCGTCTTCAGCTATCTGCCCGTCAAAGTCGGCGACACCATGACCGACGAGAAGGCGGCCGACGCCATCCGTGCGTTGTTCGCGACCGGCTTCTTCAA
>Ga0255338_1005157_pt1 | contig 12384 bp, 13 predicted proteins | sample MeOH1_35cm_T4_19_FD_203715 | JGI IMG/M metagenome (GOLD analysis project Ga0255338, IMG submission 203715) | Sandy soil microbial communities from University of British Columbia, Vancouver, Canada - MeOH1_35cm_T4_195 | ecosystem: Engineered > Artificial ecosystem > Sand microcosm > Unclassified ...
TGAGCCGGTGGCGGACTTCGGCGCGCCATCGCGTTCCGGGGCAGCCGCCGGTTGCTGGGCTTCCGGTTCGGCGGATTCGATCCACGGGTTGATCTCGGCCGCCTCTGCGATCAATGCCTCCTTTTCCAGCAGCAGCAACTTTTCCGCTTGCTTGCGCCGGAACGGCAGCTTCGAGCCTACCGAGCTCATCAGGCTGTCGAACCGGGTCTTGAACGCGGCGGGGCGCTGGATCACCGGCAGTTGATAGTGGCGCTGGTTGGTTGAGTTGAGGTTGACCGCGATGATCAGGTCGCAATGGCTCGACACCACCGGCACGATCGGCAAAGGGTTGAGGATACCGCCGTCCACCAGCATGCGATTACCCTGCATCACCGGCGTGAACAGGCTCGGGATGGCCGCCGAGGCGCGCATCGCCTGGTGCAGGCAACCTTCCTGAAACCAGATTTCCTGCTGGTTGGTCAGGTCGGTAGCCACCGCCGTGTAGGGGATGCGCAGGTCTTCGATATTGATCTCGCCGACGATCTTGCGGATCTGCCCGAAGACCTTTTCCCCGCGAATCGCGCCCAGTCGAAAGCTGACATCCACCAGACGCAACACGTCGAGGTAATCCAGGCTCTCGATCCAGTTGCGGTATTCATCCAGTTTGCCGGCGGCATAAATCCCGCCGACCACGGCGCCCATCGAACAACCGGCGATGCAGGCGATGTCGTATCCACGCCGCTCGATCTCTTCAATGACACCGATATGGGCATAGCCTCGGGCTCCACCGGAACCCAGCACCAGTGCGACACGTTTTTTCATGAATCGCCCTCGTCTGACAAGGTTCAACAATGCACCCAACGAGGGGCGTGCTTCAATCGCTAAGGTCGCTTGGCAGGGTAAACGCGTCGTTTTTTCGACACTCTATGGCGGCAGACGGTTATTCTCGCGAGCGCTATAGTTTCCGCAGCGGGGCCAAGGCACTTTTCACGCGCCAGACCGTCTTACCTGCACGACTGTTTACCTATTTTTGAGGTGTGAGTAATGAAAGCCTGGATCTGTGTGCCTTTGATAGCGCTTGCACTCGCCGGTTGTGCCGGTAAAACCGCTTACCGTGACAGCTGCGGCAGCGGGATCGATGCCGCGTGGCGGGAGCTGGACCTGGCCAAGGCCGAAGGTTTTGCCGGCACTGTCAGTTACTCCAAGGCCCTGTCGTTGCTGACCGGTGCCAAGACCCAGCAGCAATTCGAAGCGTTCGAAGGCTGTACCAGGAAAGCCGAGAAGGCACGTTTCTATATTCGTGAATCACGCGCCGGCCGTTAAGGCATGATGTAGGCATCAGAAATTCAATTCAGGGAGCAAACGATGTCTGCCTTGGTTGATCGGTTGGTGGCCCATGTTCTGGGCCTGGAAGTCCGTTTGCTGGCCTGTCAGGCACGTTTGAATGCCCGCACCGACCCGGAAGCGTTGCACGATCTGCGCACCACGGTTCGCCGTTTGCGCAGTCTGCTGCGGCCGTTGCGCGGCTTGCCCGGGGTCGAGCAACTGGAAGTGGCGGCGTCCCGGGTCGGAGACCTGACCACGCCGTTGCGCGACCGCGAAGTGCTGGCGGCGTACTTGCTCGAGCACGATCAACCCGAGGCCGCGCAGCGCCGCATGGCGCAAATGGCCGAGGCCTATCCGGCGGTTGCGGCGAGCACTGAGCTGGCGCAGCTGCTGATGATTTTCGATGCCTTCCCGCGTTTTCTGCGGGCGTCCCAACGTCAGGGGTTGCTCAAGGGTTTACGCAAACGCATCGAGAAGCGTCTGGGCAAACAGTGGAAAAAACTCGATGAAGCCTTGCACGATCCTGCTCATGATCGCCATCGACTTCGCTTGCTGATCAAGCGTGTGCGTTATGGCATCGAGGCCTACCCCGAACTGGACCGTTTACCGAAACCGGCCTTGCCGAAGCTCAAATCGGCCCAGGCTGCCTTGGGTGACTGGCACGATTGCTGGCAATGGCTGGCCCGCGCCGAACAGGAAGCGGATCTGCAACCTTGTATTGCCGTGTGGAAAACCACCATGGCCAAGGCTGAAGGCCGAGCCGACCGTGTTCTCGACAAACTCAGTGCTTCCTGCTTCAAGTCCTGAGAAACAACACTAATCCAAATGTAGGTCTCGTCACCAATCGGGTGGACAACACATAACCCTGTGGGAGCGGGCTTGCCCGCGATAGCGGTCTGACAGTCGACATCAATGTTGAATGTTCTGACCTCTATCGCGGGCAAGCCCGCTCCCACAGGGTTATGTGTTGTCCGAGGAATCATGTTCAAGCCAAACGCGGCCTATCTGTCAGCCTCTTTGGCCAGAATAAGCGCTGTGCCATCTTCGCTGGCTGGTTAACATCTCTGCATTCCATATCCGCCCTTGAGGTTTTCATGCGCTTTTCCGATCTGCTCGACACCGTCCGCAGCCAGCCGCTGGAGCTGTCTATTCCGGCCGAATGGGCACAGGGACGTGCCAGCTTCGGCGGCCTGGTCGCGGCTTTGCAATACGAAGCCATGCGCGCACGGGTGCCGGCGGATCGCCCCGTGCGCTCGTTGGCGATCACCTTTGTCGGGCCCGTAGAACCCGAAGTGCCGGTCAGTTTTGAAGTCGATGTCCTGCGCGAAGGCAAGGCGGTCAGCCAGGTGTTGGGCCGGGCGATGCAGAAGGGACAGGTGGTGACGTTGATTCAGGGGAGCTTCGGCGCTTCGCGACCGTCCGAAGTGGCGGTAACCGCCAAGCCGGCCCCCGAAATGAAGCACTGGGACGATTGCCAGGAACTGCCGTATGTCAAAGGCATGACCCCGGAATTCATGCGCCACCTGGCGATGCGCTGGAGTGTCGGTGGCCTGCCGTTCAGCGGTAATAAATCCCGCGAGATGGGCGGCTGGGTGCGCTTGCGGGGTGATGTGAAGGAAGAGGCGGTCACTGAGTCGCATATTCTCACGCTGGTCGACGCCTGGCCACCGGCGCTGTTGCCGCACCTGAAGAAGGTCGCGATGGGCAGCACGCTGACCTGGACCATCGAATTCGTCCAGCCATTGCTCGAACTGAGCACCCTGGACTGGTGCAAATACCTCGTTGAAATCGAACATGCCGCTGACGGCTACGGTCATGCGGCCGCGAAACTGTGGAGCGCTGAGGGTCAGTTGATCGCCATGAGCCGGCAGACCGTGACGATTTTTGCCTGATCAGTGACGACGGTGGCGCTCACGCCAGGCGCGCCACCAGCCGCCACTGAGGAAAAAGCGCGGAAAGGTCAGAAACTGCTCGACCAGCAAGCGCGACACCGCATCTTTGCGATCACTGAACGGCTCGGAGGCTTGCGCCTCCAGGCTGTGGCCGTGACGTTGCAGACCCAAAGCTGCGAGCAGGCCGATGATGCCGATCGCGAAGTTCGCAAAACTCAGGCTGAACACCCCGCACACCAGCAGCAGAAAGGCCACGATGAACAGCGGCACGGCAATCAGGTGCAGCACCAGATTCGCCGGGTGCTGGTGGTTGTCCGGGTACGCGCTCCATTGCCAGGCGGGAAGGTTGGGGTGACGTTTGCCCATGATGCTGATCCTCGATCCATGTTGAACACATGATTGAAGAATAGGCGCGGCATGGGCGGGCGGCGAATCAAGGATGGCTATCGGAGTGATAGGTGTCATGGCCGAAATTGATGTGGGCCACACAGACGCCTTCGCGGGCAAGTCGGATCGCCACCCGCGAAGAGGGCTTTAGAGTTTCAATTGCCCTATGGCCTTGCTCAACTCCCCAGCCAACGCCGCCAACTCATTACTGGTCGTCGCCGAATCCACCGTCTGCTGCACGGTGTTTTCGGTCACATCGCGAATGCTCACCACCGCTCGGTTCATCTCTTCCGCCACCTGGCTCTGCTGCTCGGCCGCCACTGCGATCTGCGTGTTGCTTTCACGCATCTGCGCCACGGCGCTGGTGATTTCCACCAATGCGGCCCCGGCCTCTTGAGCCTGTTGCACGCAATCGTCGGCCTTGAACGAGCTTTCCTGCATGAAATCCACCGCGTCCCGGGTTCCGGCTTGTAACGCCGAGACCATCAGGGTGATTTCGTCGGTCGAGGTCTGCACACGTTTGGCCAGGTTGCGCACTTCATCGGCGACCACCGCAAAGCCACGGCCCATTTCCCCGGCGCGGGCCGCTTCAATCGCGGCGTTCAGCGCCAGCAGGTTGGTTTGCTCGGCGATGCTGTGAATGACATTGACCACGCCGTTTATTTTCTGACTGTCCTCGGCCAGACGCTGAATCATCTCGGCCGTCTGCTGCACACCAGTGGATAACCCGGCAATCGACTTCTGCACGCGACTGACCACTTCCTGACCGCTGCCGGCCAGGGTGTCGGCGGATTGCGAGAGGTCGCGGGTGGCGCCGGCGTGCTGGGCGATGTGGTAGACGGTGGCAGTCATTTCGTTGATCGCCGTGGCGGCCTGGTCGGTTTCGCTTTGCTGGCCCAGCATGCCGTGACGCACCTCGTTCATGCTCGCTGCCAGGCGCGCCGCGCCGACATCCAGTTGCCGGGCGGTGCTGGCGACGGTGTTGACCACCCGCTGATAGCCGGCCTGCATGGCGTTGAACGCGCCGGCCATCTGCCCGACCTCGTCGCTGCAGGCCAGCGGTACACGGGCTGACAGGTCGCCGGTTTTCTCAACGTGAAGCATCACGTCTTTCAAGGTGTTGAGCTGGCTGAGCAGAAATCGGATCAACAGTTGCGACGCTCCGAGCATCGCCAGCATCAGAATGAACACCGCCACCGCGTAGTTGGCGAAACGCTCGCCAAACACCTGGCTCAGGCTCGGGCCATGAGCGATCACCGCCACCTGCAAGCCATCGGCGCGCGTGAACACTTCCGCGCCCATCAGCGGGTTGTCGCCGAACAGCGGCATCGAGTTGATCTCGACCCAGCCGTTGGCATCCGCCAGTTCCAGCACGGGCTGCTCGTTCAGCAACGGCGCCTGCCCGCGACTGAACGTCAGCAGGTTCTCGGCCTTGGGCAGCGCTTGCCCGGCAGGCCAGGCGTTGAGCAATCGTGCCTGCGCTTGAGCGGACGCTTGTGAGGCGTGGCTGCGGGCCTGCTGCTCAAGCTGTACGGCGTACAGCACCAACAACAGGGTCGTGACGAAGGCGACAGCGTTGACCGCCCAGAATTTGTATTTCAGCGAGATGTTGCTAATCCAGGCACCCATGGAGGTCTTCTCTGATAGCGGAAACAGCATTGGCAAGGTGCCAGCATTGTGCCGCTACCCGAGGCGCCGGATTTTGATATGCGTCAACATTCCCGACTGCGTTCCGCGCAGGAATTGCGGGGCGTAATGCGCTATCCTTCGCGCCTTCAAAATTCCCTCGCTACAGGATTCCGCCCCCATGAAAGCCGCACTCGTCGAACTCATCAGCAAAATCAGCTCCGGGTGCATGAGCGAAGACGAAATCCTCAAAGTCGCTGACGAAGCGGCCCAGGCGTACGCTGATCCAGAGGCGTTTCTGGCGGCCAATCCGGACATCAACTATGACGACACTTTCCCGATTCCGCTCGGCGAGTGGGTCGTCGTCGGCAGCCTGCCGGAAACCGTGCTGTTCCAGGCCGACACCTATATGGACCTGTTCGCGCAGATCGTCGCGTCGTTCGGTCCGGGCGTGGATTTCAACATCAAACCCAAGCAACTGGCCAAGACCGAAGCCCTGACCGCGCTCAATCGCATCCAGGTGCAGATGGGCAGCATGAACAAGGAAAACGGCGGTTACACGCTGATGAACTTCAGCCAGTTGCTGGACGACGAACTGCAAGTGGTGCTGGTCTATGGTAACGACGTCCCGCGTGTGCTCGAATTGTGCGCCGAGGTCGGCATCGCGGCAGCGCCTTCCCTGGAAGCCCTGAAAGTGGCCATCCACGTTTGATGGAATAAAACGGAACCCGCGCGGGAGCCGGCTATCCTAAGAGTGCACATCACTCTTAGGGAGCGACACCATGGGTTCCACGTTCAACGGCCTGGTTGGCCTGATCATTCTTGCCCTGGACATCTGGGCAATCATCTACGTGCTGAAAAGTGGCGCCGACACCGGGATGAAAATCATCTGGGTCCTGCTGATCCTGCTGCTGCCGGTTCTGGGCCTGATCATCTGGGCCATCGCCGGGCCACGGGGTAATGTGCGAATCTGACCCGAAAACTACACAAAACCTGTAGGAGCTCGCTTGCCAGCGATGCAGACGACACGGTCTGTCAAATACACCGCGGTGATCCGATCGCTGGCAAGCCAGCTCCTACAGTTATGTGGAGTCAGAAGGTTCGACCTGTCATCTTCCGCGACGTAGAATGCGCGCCTTTCCCGGGCAATCGAGCAGATCGATTGGCCATCATGGGCGGGTAACCGTCCGTTGCCACCCGCATTCATCGGAGCACTTCCCATGAGCAACACCCCTGCCAGCGAGTACCTGGAAACCCTCTACGAAGGCTACGGCCAGCGTTTTCGCATGGAAAAACTGCTGCACGAAGTGCGCACCGAACACCAGCACCTGGTGATTTTCGAGAACCCGCGCATGGGTCGTGTCATGGCGCTGGACGGCGTGATCCAGACGACCGAAGCCGACGAATTCATCTACCACGAAATGCTCACCCACGTGCCGATCCTGGCGCACGGTAGCGCCAAGCGCGTGTTGATCATCGGTGGCGGTGACGGCGGCATGCTGCGTGAAGTGGCCAAACACGGTGGCGTCGAGCACATCACCATGGTCGAGATCGACGGCACCGTGGTCGACATGTGCAAGGAATTCCTGCCGAACCACTCCAAGGGTGCGTTCGATGATCCGCGTCTGAACCTGGTGATCGATGACGGCATGCGCTTCGTCGCCACCACCACCGAAAAGTTCGACGTGATCATCTCCGACTCCACCGACCCGATCGGTCCGGGCGAAGTGCTGTTCTCGGAAAACTTCTACCAGGCCTGCCGTCGCTGCCTGAACGAGGGCGGTATCCTGGTGACCCAGAACGGCACGCCGTTCATGCAGATCGAAGAAGTCAAAACCACCGCCGGGCGCCTGCGCAGCCTGTTCCCGGACTGGCACTTCTATCAGGCGGCCGTGCCGACCTACATCGGCGGCTCGATGACATTTGCCTGGGGCGCGACCAATACCGCCTATCGCAAATTGACTCGCGAAACCCTGCAGCAGCGTTTCGCCGGCAGCGGCATCATCACCCGCTACTACAACCCGGAAATCCACATTGGCGCGTTTGCCTTGCCGCAATACGTATTGCAAGCCGTGAACAAGCCAAGCAACGACTAAACTGAAGAAGTACGCATAACCCTTGTAGGAGCTGGCTTGCTAGCGATTGGATCGACGCGGTGTATCAGACAAACCGCAGCGTCTGCATCGCTAGCAAGCCAGCTCCTACAGGGAGCGTGTTTTTCATGCTTGCCTGCGATCCTTTTGAACGATCAGTCCAGCCAAAAGTCCAGATAGTTGTAGACCCATTTGCGGGTTTGTTCGAGGAGGCACTGATGCAAAAGTGGAAGATCACTTTCGTGGATGATCACGGCGAAACAGTCGACGAAATCTTTGAGTGTGATGAGTGCCCGGATAACGAGCACGCCGCGAAACTGCTCAAGGAGCGTCTTTTTCCCGTCGCCGCCGAACTGGATCTGAACGATCTGGAGGGGCGCACTGCTGACGCTACCGTCAAAAACCTCAAGACCCAGAACAGCATACAAATCCTCGGCATTACTCCCGTCTGATACACCCTTTGGCACACTCTTGAAACACCAGGCCTTGGCAGGGGCGCTTACTTGAGGCTACTCTGCAAGCGAGATCAGCGATTGGATCGCTAAGGTCTGGTCTTGTCAGCTACATGCTTGTTTCCCGGCGGCAACGTGGTTGCTGCATTGCTCACACCATTCGGTTGCAGGCGTCGGGAGTACGGAAAGTCTATCCATCGGTTTGAGGAGGACGTTTCATGAGCACAGCCTATCAAGAAGACATCAGCAGCTCGGTACTGCGCCGCATGAAAGAAGGCGGTTTCGACTTTTCACGATTCCATCCGATCGAGTTCTACGCCATTTTCCCGGACGAGGAGCGGGCACGCAGGGCGGCAGGGCATTATTCCGGCGAATCCATGAATGCACAGATCAGCGTACGCGATGACGGCGCATGGGCCTTGGAACTGAGTAAAGTGATGTCCGCCACTTACGACGGCATCGGCGACTTTGAGCAGGACTTCGAGGCGGTGGTCGAGCCTTTGGGCGGCATCATCGAAGGCTGGGGCGTCAAGCAGGAGGTACGAGGGCTACTCGCATAACACTATGAACAGCGACAACATCCACTAACGGCTGACCTTCGGGTCGGCCGTTTTCGTTTGTGCGGAATTCAAGGCCCCCTCGCCAGTAATGGGGCCGTGTGGTTGCCGGTGATGTGTGCCATGCCCCAAAACCTGTAGGAGCCGGCTTGCTGGCGATGGCGTCCTCCCAATCTCCGCCAAACCGGCGACCACACCACCGGGCACAAACCCCGAAACAAAAAAAAGCCGCCTGAGCAAGGCGGCTAAAAGGGAAGTTCGGTGAGCTTTTACAGCGAATGCACGGATTATCAGCAGCCACGGCCGGGCAGTGAAATCAACTCTGGCTATGCTGGTGATAGGCGAAAGCATTGCTTCGCAATGAAGCGGGGGCGATCAGGTTGGGGCATTTACCGCACAGGAATGGTGCGGTGTATGCGCGACGAATATCCAACCGATTGATATCAAAGCGTTTATGCCGATGGCACGGGCCTTGCGAAGGCCTGTATGTCCGGGTGACAAGGAGTACGGCATGATCCGCACCTATTTTGATGAAATGTACGATGCCGGCGGCCAGGTCCGCCCGCATTACCGGGAGTTTGCCCGTTGGCTGGCCGAGACGCCTGACGAGCTTCTGGCCCAACGGCGACGCGAGGCCGATCTGTTGTTTCATCGCGCCGGGATTACTTTCACGCTTTACGGGGACGAGCAGGGGACAGAGCGCCTGATTCCCTTCGACACCATTCCGCGCAGCATCCCCGCCAGCGAATGGCGGATTGTCGAACGTGGCTGTATCCAGCGGGTCAAGGCGTTGAACATGTTCCTCGCCGACCTCTATCACGAACAGCGCATCATCAAGGCCGGCATCATCCCGGCCGAGCAAGTGCTGGCCAACGAGCAATACCAGTTGGCGATGCAAGGCCTGGATCTGCACCGGGATATCTATTCGCACATCTCCGGCGTCGATCTGGTACGCGATGGCGACGGCACGTACTACGTGCTCGAAGACAACCTTCGTACACCGAGCGGCGTGAGCTACATGCTCGAAGACCGCAAGATGATGATGCGGCTGTTCCCCGAACTGTTCTCGGCCCAGCGCATCGCGCCGATCGACCATTATCCGAACCTGTTGCTCGACACCCTGAAAAGCTCCAGCCCGATCGATAACCCGAGCGTGGTGGTGCTGACGCCGGGGCGTTTCAACAGTGCGTTTTTCGAGCATGCATTCCTGGCGCGGGAAATGGGCGTTGAACTGGTGGAAGGCGCGGACCTCTTCGTGCGTGACGACAAGGTGTTCATGCGCACCACGGACGGGCCGAAAGCCGTCGATGTGATCTACCGTCGCCTCGACGATGCGTTCCTCGATCCGCTGGCGTTCAATCCGGATTCGATGCTCGGGGTGCCGGGGCTGTTGTCGTCCTACCGCTCGGGCAACGTGGTGCTGGCGAATGCCATCGGCACCGGGGTCGCGGACGACAAATCGGTGTATCCGTTTGTGACGGACATGATCCGTTTCTATCTGGATGAAGAGCCGATCCTGAAGAACGTGCCGACGTTCCAGTGCCGCAATCCTTCTGAGCTGTCCCATGTGCTGGCCAATCTTCCGGACCTGGTGGTCAAGGAAACCCAGGGCTCAGGCGGTTACGGAATGCTGGTGGGGCCGGCGGCGACGGCGGCGGAAATCGAGTCGTTCCGCGCCCGTATCAAGGCCAAGCCCCACGCGTACATCGCGCAACCGACGTTGTCCCTGTCGACCTGTCCGACCTTTGTCGAAAACGGCATCGCTCCACGCCACATCGACCTGCGTCCGTTTGTATTGTCTGGCCGCGAAACCCGGGTTGTACCTGGCGGTTTGACCCGTGTCGCCTTGCGTGAAGGCTCCCTGGTGGTGAACTCCTCACAGGGCGGCGGAACCAAGGACACCTGGGTGGTCGAGGATTGAAGGAAGCCTGCCATGTTAAGTAGAACTGCCTCGGATTTGTATTGGATGTCGCGTTACCTGGAGCGGGCGGAAAACCTCGCACGGATGCTCGACATCAGTTATTCGCTGTCGCTGATGCCGCAGGATGGTCGCGGTGACGGTCTGCATGAACTCGCGATGCCCCTGTTGATCACCGGCACCCTGGACGACTACCTGGAACGCCACGGCGAGCTGCATGCCGAACGGCTGTTGCATTTTTTCGCTCTCGACGCGGCCAACCCGGCGAGCATCTACAGCTGCCTCGGCGCTGCGCGAGCCAGCGCCCATGCAGTGCGTGGGCGAATCACCGCCGACATGTGGGAAAACATCAACGCCACCTGGCTGGAAATTCGCGGGATCGCCGAGCAAGGTTTGAGTCGCTACGGCATGAGCCGTTTTTGCGAGTGGATCAAGGAACGTTCGCACCTGTTTCGCGGCGCGTCCTACGGCACCATCATGCGTAACGATGCGTTCCGTTTCATTCGGCTGGGCACGTTTATCGAACGGGCTGACAACACCTTGCGCCTGCTCGATGCCCGCTACGAAATGGCCGGCGATCAGGCCGAAGCGGTCAGCGATGGCACAGCGCATGCCTATTACCAGTGGAGTGCTTTATTGAGGGCGTTGTCTTCGTTCGAGGCCTACACCGAAATCTACCGTGATGCGCCCGGTGCCCGGCATGTGGCCGAACTGCTGCTGTTGCGTGCTGATGTGCCACGTTCGCTACGGGCCTGCACCGAAGAAATCGACCAGATCCTCGCTCAACTGCCCGGCGCCAACGGCCGTCCCGCGCAACGCCTCGCCGCTGAAATGGACGCGCGCCTGCGCTACACCGGCATCAACGAAATCCTCGACGAAGGCCTGCATGCCTGGCTGACCGAGTTCATCCCGCTGGTGCGCCAGTTGGGTAACGCCATACACAGTTCCTACCTGGAGGCTGCATGAGACTTTCCATTAGCCACGAGACCACCTATCACTACGAAGATCAGGTGCGGGCGAGCATCCAGTACCTGCGACTGACCCCTCACGACAGCGAGCGCCAGCACGTGCTCAGCTGGCAACTCGACCTGCCGCGCCCGGTACGCGCGCAACTCGATCCATTCGGCAACATCCTGCATGTGCTGACCATGGACGAACCGCACGAAGCAATCATCATCGGCGCCCGTGGTCAGGTCGATATCGACGAACTGCGTGAAGCCGAGCACGAGAGCCAGTCGGCGCTGCCGTTTCTGCGTTTCACGCGCCTGACCGAAGCCGACGAAGCCTTGCGTGCGTTCGCCGAAAAGGAATGTAAAAAGCGTCGGGATCGCACATCGCTGATCGATTTGATGCATGGCCTTAACCAGCACATCACCTACACGCCGGGCTCCACCGAAGTGGACACCAGCGCGGCTCAGGCTTTCGCCGGGCGTTCGGGCGTGTGCCAGGACCACACGCACGCGTTCCTCGCCTGCGCCCGCAGCCTGGGCATTCCGTCGCGTTATGTGTCGGGCTATCTGTACAGCGAGAACTGCGAGCACCTGGCCAGTCACGCGTGGGCCGAAGCCTGGCTGGATGACGCGTGGTACAGCTTTGACGTGACCAATGAACTGGCGCGGCCGGAACGCCATTTGAAGCTGGCGGTGGGCCTGGATTACCTGGATGCCTGCCCGGTGCGCGGGATGCGTCGCGGCGGCGGGTGTGAGCAGATGCATGCGAAGGTGTTTGTGTCGCCGACGCCGATGCCTGTGATCTCGGTCCAGCAGCAGTAATCAGGAACACCGCAACCCCTGTAGGAGCTGGCTTGCTAGCGATGGTGCGTCAGCGAAAACGATGTCGACTGACACTCCATCGCTAGCAAGCCAGCTCCTACAAGGGCAGGGAATAGCGTCAGGGTTTAACCTTGCGCCCCGCCATATGCTTCAAATACCCCACCAACAAGTCCAGATCGCCATCGGGCAACACTTGCGCCGAAAACCCCGGCATCTTCGCCTGCGGCCACTGCCGCAAACTCTGCGGATCACGGATATAGCGCTTCAAAAAGTCCGCGCCAAAATACTCGGTCGGGTTAAACGGAATGTTCAGATCCGGCCCGAACTGCGCATCCCCGGCGCCATTGAGTCGATGACACGCCAGGCAGTTCTTTTGAAACAG
>Ga0255338_1005158_pt1 | contig 12382 bp, 14 predicted proteins | sample MeOH1_35cm_T4_19_FD_203715 | JGI IMG/M metagenome (GOLD analysis project Ga0255338, IMG submission 203715) | Sandy soil microbial communities from University of British Columbia, Vancouver, Canada - MeOH1_35cm_T4_195 | ecosystem: Engineered > Artificial ecosystem > Sand microcosm > Unclassified ...
TAGTCCTGCATTAATCTGCCATTGACCCAGAGCCTGACTTGAAGATCGTACGGGTCTCGAATTTCGTCCGCCGTTACGATATAGGGGCCCATGGGCGCGAAGGTATCGCGCGACTTCATTTGGAAGAATGTGTTTCCTGCCGGCGGAAGGCCCCGGGCGGAACCGTCGATGAAATTGATATAGCCGAACACATACCTCATGGCTTCCGCCGCTGGAACCTTAGTTGCCCGTCTCCCAATAACTAACGCAACCTCCGCCTCTCCTTCAAAGATCGTTGCCGGCACGTCCGGAAGCACCATGGTTCCGCCTTGGCCGATGATCGCGCTCGGCGACTTGTGAAAGGCATTTATTGGGGCCGGTTCCGCTCGCGTGCCATCCTCCATATAATTCACTGCCATGCAGTCGATGTTGCCCGGCTTGGGAAGCGGAGGCCTCACTTTTACCTTGCCGAGGGGCATGCCGCGCCCTCCTTTTATGGCCACCTCGAAAAGTTCCCTGCGCTCGGCAAACTGCTCGATGACGGCGACGATCAAGTCTTGCGGATTTGCATATGGAATGTCGCCAACCGTCGAGGACAGATCGAACACGCAGTCGTCCTTCACAGCGCCCAAGCGAAAATCATCGAAAAACACAAGCTTCATGACTTATTTCTCCATAGTGCCAATCCCGCACGGACGGCGCACGATAGTATTTGTCACTTGGACCGTGGCTGGTCCGTCCGACGGCGATTGAGCCTTCCTCAATTAACTTTCACACCAGCCCCATCCACGACCTTTTTCCATTTGGCGATTTCCGACCGCACAAAAGCTCCGAACTCTTCAGGCGGGAGAGGCCGCTCTACGATGTCTGCGCCGCCGTCAATTAACTTCGTACGGAGTTCCCGATTCGTCATAACATCGCTTATTACGGAATGCAGCTTCTGAATGATCTCTTTCGGCATTCCCGATGGTGCGCATATTCCGTTCATTCCCACCGCCTCGAATCCGGTAACGGTTTCGCCAATCGTTGGGATGTCGGGATGGTCCGGGCGCCGTTCGGGTGTAGCAAAGGCGACGGGTCTTAAGCGCCCTGCTTTAACGTGCGGCCACACTGGCGCCAAAACACCAAAGGTCATCGAAATTCGGCCAGCAAGTACTTCACTGATGGACGGGGCACTGCCTTTGAATGGTATATGGAGCATGTTAGTGCCCGTCATGCTCTTGAAAAGTTCACCCGCTAAGTGCCCAGGACTTCCGGCACCGTAAGACGAAAAAGTAAGCTCACCGGGCTTCGCTTTCGCAAGAGCGACGAGTTGCTTTACGTTGTGCACCGGCAATGATGGGTGCACAACCAAGAGCAATACGCCGCGAAGGTACATGGTTACTGGCGTAAGATCCTCCAAGGTGTCGTAATTCAGCTTGTAGAGGCTGGGGTTGATCGTCAGCGACCCAGTGCACACCAGCAACGTGTAACCATCCGGCCGCGATTTGGCCACAAGCTCCGTCCCGATAATCGTGTTCGCTCCGCCGCGGTTGTCCACCACGACTTGTTGGCCGAAGCGTTCGGTCATGCCACGAGCCAGTATGCGGGCGGCGGCGTCGGATCCGCCCCCTGGCACAAATGGCACGACTAGTCGAATCGGTTTATTGGGATATGTCTGTGCAAGTGCTGAAGGCGCGCCAAGGATTGAAAACACAATCGACGCGGCGCAAACCAATGACTGCGTAGTCAAACGGAACTCTTTGCTAACGTGCGACATAATCCCCCTCCTTTCCTTTAGTGAGTTACTAGGTAAGCGCCTCTACAAGCGCTCACACCAACTCAGCCATGATGCTGCTATTCAAGCCTTCCCGATAACACCCTTCTTCAATAAATCGTCGATCTGCGGTGAACTGAAACCGGCTTCGAGAAGGATCTGCGTGGAATGTTCGCCGAGGCGTGGTGGATGACGCCGAATTGCGCCGGGATTCTCCGAAAGCTTGACGGGAAGTCCCGCCATACGGATTTGTCCAGCCGTCGGGTGATCGATTTGCACGATCATATCCCGCGCTAAAACTTGTTCGTCGGCTACAACCTTATCGATAGAATTGACTGAGGAGCACGGCACTCCCTGTTCACCAAGCAATGCAACCCACTCGGCGACCGACCGCTCTTTGAACTCGTTCTCGAGCAGCGGAATGAGAATGTGCCGATTTATTGAACGATCCTGCTTGCTCTTGAATCTATCGTCTTTGATCCAGTCGACCCGATTGAGTGCTCGACAAACACCCTGCCACATTCGCTCCGTAAAAGCAGCGACAACCACCCAGTCATCCTTCGCCTGAAATGCCTGATACGTGGCGCCGAGTTGCGAAGATGTTCCACGTCTCACAGGGACGGCCCCACTTGCAAAATATCCCGTGACGAACTGGGCGAGCATACTTACTTGCCCTTCAAGTAGAGATGTATCTACGCGTTGCCCTCGTCCCGTTTTGTGTCGCGCTTCCAGTGCGAGAAGAACGCCGATAGTGCCAAACATTCCAGCAGCCACGTCTGCTACAGAGGTACCGGTCTTCACCGGCCCTCGACCCTCCTCGCCGGTGATACTCATCAACCCACAATAAGCCTGCATAAAGATGTCGTTGGCGCGGTCTTTTGCACGCGGGCCGGTGGCGCCGAAGCCGCTGATACTGCAATAGATCAACCTCGGATTAATGGCCGCAAGAGCTTCATACCCCAGACCCAAGCTCTCCAAGGCGCCAGGACGAAAGTTGTCAATGAGCACGTCTGTCTCGTGCGCAAGCTTGCGCACAACGTCGAGGCCATCCTTGTGCTTCAGGTCGATGGCCAGACTCCGTTTATTTCGATTTGCTGAAGCGAAATACGAAGAAAAACCACCAGGGAACGGAAAGCTGAGCCAAGTGCGGCTTTCGTCGCCCTCATCGATTCGTTCTATCTTGATGACGTCTGCGCCGTAGTCCCCGAGTGTCATAGCGCAGAAAGGGCCGGCCATAGCCACGCCAATCTCTAACACTTTAATGCCAGTGAGTGGAGCGTCAACGGAACGTTGCTGCACGCTTACCTCTTTATTGTTGGTGTCGTTCGAATAGACTGCACACGAGCGCATCTGCCGCAATTCCAACCATGTTCCTGGCCGGGATAGCCTTCTCCACGCTCAAAGATTGAGGTACTTGTCGGGATTGGCCATGAACCTCGTGCGGCAGCCGAGGCTATCGAAGTAGTGCCACTTCCCGTCGTGAAACTGCCTGGTTCCCTGCGCGGGATCGATTTCCTTCGCGCCGTACGCGGTTTCACCTGTCTTTGCGGATGCGGCCGCTTTGTTAATGGGATTACCGCAGACCGGACACTTACTCATCTTTGATTCTCCTTGTTGACGTCTACGCCGCAGTAGCAACCGGTAGCGGGGCACCCAAAACAACCAGGCCCGGAACATCAAGAAGCGCACGTGCGACTCTTGCGCGATGTTCGTAAGTTGTGCCCAATCGCATTGTCCAGGACGAAACACGACGGAACCACAAATGCAGATCAAACTCCATCATGAAGCCAATACCTCCGTGTATGCACTGGGAATTGCGAACGACGGCCTCACATCTCTCGTTGCAGAATGCTTTCGCCTGCGAAACTTCGACACTGGCCAAGAGCCCGCGATCCATCTTCCACAATGCCTCGTAGGTGAGCAACTCTCCGCCATCTATCCAGATAATCATGTCTGCGCATGTATGCTGGATCGACTGAAACGCGCCGATGGGCTGTCCGAATGCCTCGCGTAGTTTGGCGTATTCGAATGCCATCTCGGCATCTTTACGCGCCGCACCAAGCATTTGCGCACAAACGAGGACAGTCGAAAGATCAAGCAGCTCTTCGGTTGTGGCCCAACCTTCGTTTAATCTTCCGATTAAGTTTTCCTTCGGCACATGCACATTGTTGAATATCACTTCACTTTGCTTATCTTTGGCGACCGTGGTGAGCGGAGTGTGGGATATCCCAGCGCTTGATGTGGCAACGAGAAAAAGCGACAACCCCTCGCCGGTAGCAGTTCGGTCACCGGTTCGGCACGCGACCAGGCAATATTGCGCAGCCGCAAAGTTATCTACGAACATTTTGGTGCCGTTGATAACAAAGTCATCACCATTGGTTACCGCGCGCGTCTCGACAGTTTCGGGCAGGAACCGCGGATCCCGTTCGGTGAATGCCCACGTGAGAACTGTTTTCCCTTCAATTACGCCGGGCAGTAGTGCTTGACACTGTTGTTTCGTGCCCGATTTTGCGATTGTCTGGGCAGTAACGACGGTGCTGAGGAGCGGAATGGGCGCAACCGCCCGTCCAACCTCTTGAAGGACAAGCCCGAGGTATACCAGCGGCAACGCCTGCCCACCGTACTCTTCCGGTAAGCACATTCCGACCCATCCGAGCTCTGCGCATTTGTTCCACAGGGCCGGTGGATAACCTAAAGGATCCGTCTCCATTTTGCGCACTAGGGAGGTGGGACATTCACCATCCAGAAATTCTCTCGCGCTTGCTACCACCATCTTTTCTTCATCTGTCAACAGTAAGTCCATAATCAGCCCCAATAATTGGTGTCGACGGCTCCGTCACTTCCCTTCCGGCCTCGTGATATTTTTTGACGCGCGTTCACTTCGCTGTCGTGCGGGCTCGTCGCGGGGAGGGCAAAGCCAGCCCGCGGCGCGCAACCTGATCCCTCATAATTTGCACGCTGCCGTGATTGATGCCGGACTGGAATGCCCCCATCACGTTATGCGCGAAGATGCCTTTCTCAATGGCGAATGGAGAGCCGTTCAATAGCTGCGCATACGGACCCAACATTTGAGTGATGGCCTCGGTCGTTTTCACTCCATGCTCGGGAGCCCAAACTTTTTCGGCGGATCCTTCGTACGTGAAGTTGCCGCCGTGCTCAACAATCGACATGCTTCGCATTGTCATAAGCCGGCACACTTGCGCTTCGATCCATAGCTCGGCTATCTTGTCCCGGATTGCCGGGTCTGATGCCGGAGAATAGGCGCCGAAGCGATTCTGCTTAATCCAATTGACGATGTCCTCGTCGCGCCGCACCGAGCGAAGATACCTTGACGCCCCCACACGATCGAGATTCAACCCCATTGACCCTACGCGCCATCCCTGGTTTTCCTCTCCGAGAAGCGTCGTCTTATGTACACGTACGTCATCGAAGAAGACTTCGTTGCTGCGAGCGTCCCCATAAGTAGTCCCCCGCGGCGCCTTGGGGTCACTTTGTATCGTCCACAGCGGCCTGACGGTAATGCCAGGCGTGTCCATCGGGAATATGAATATTGAAATGCCGTCATGCTTGGGGACATCCGGATTCGTTCTGACCATCAAATAGACGTGCGTTGAGACATGCGCCGACGTCGTGTACATCTTTTGCCCATTAATGATGTAATAGTCGCCGTCGCGAATCGCTCTGCACCGCAGTGCAGCGAGATCTGCACCAGCGTGAGGCTCCGTAAAGCCAAGAGCAAACGAGAACTCACCACTGATGAGCTTCGGAAGAAAATATCGCTTCTGTTCCTCGGTACCGGCGGCCATGATGGCAGGGGCGCCGCTTCCGGCAAGGCCAATTGGGATCCCTACTCTGAGGAATTCCTCCTCAATAATGTATTGCCCGATTCGATCTCCACCCTGTCCGCCATATTCTTTTGGGTACCCGTACCCCAGCCATCCACGCTCGCCGATTTTTTTGAACAATTGGCTAACCAAAGGGCCCCGGCGATCCCGAGTGGTCCCGCTATCGCGGGCTGGACCTTTGTTTTCGTGACCATCGAGCTCCGCGAGCACTTCCTCGGTTACGTGGGTCCGAATGAAGGCAGCCACCTCTTGCCGCAGCTTTTGTTGCTCAGGTGAGTAACCGAAATCCATTGAAAGATCCTCTTAACAGTGTTCGCCATGTCAGGCGTCGGGCCGCGCAAATCCGCGGACAACTCTTCACTCCGACTATTCTCTTACTGTGATGAATACGGTAAGTCGTTCGCATTCGACAACGTATCGAGCTCCATGAGCCGATCGAACAGATCACGAGCGGGCAAACCCCCACTTACGCGCAAGCAGTCGCTGAACTTGCCCCACAGTTCTTCGCGGCTTAACGGCAGTTCCGGGCCGCCGCGTATGTCCTTTACTTTACGGCTTAGCTGCACCCGCCCCTCGTTGGTTTCAACCGCGACTAAGTCAAATGGCAGTTTCCCGGGGGTTGCTGGATCCTCCTCGCAATCTGCTTCCACAACAACTCGCCCCATCAGTGATTGAACTTCACGTCGCCGCACGAAGTCATCCTGCAGTTCCGACAGACCGGCTCGGCCGAAAACGAGTACCGAAGCCATGGCGAACTCCATGCTGAATTTTGCTTCTAAGCCGGTTTGCGGGAGATGGTTCCTGAGAATTGTTGCGTTATGCCGGCTGGTGTGAACGACCACGCGCTTGACCGAAGTGGCTGCAATTGGTGTTTCTTTGACGAGATCATGTATTGCATCGAGCGCACGATGAGTGCAGTAACAAAGGGGATATTTTTTTATACCTAGTTTCGCAGTTAAGAGCTTCCAGCTGGTACCAGCTTCAATCGCCGTGTCCTTATCTATCCTTCCACGCGGGGATAATGCGGATAGAAATCCCTGAGGATGCTCAAGGGCATCACCGGAGGCGGTAAAGCCGCCCTTGACCAGGCGAGCGGATAACACTCCTGCATGCGCAGCGCGACCGGCATGGAACGGTTTTGTCATTGTCCCAAAATTAGCCATCAATCCTGAGCTCTGGGATCCTGCCAGCGCAATCGCCTGAGCGCAGTGATGAGCGCTCAATTTAAGCAGGTTCGCGCACGCGGCAGCAGCGCCAACCGCGCCGAAAACTCCGGTTGGGTGCCACCCTTTTTCGTGATAGTGGTCCGCGTCGCGACGCGCGAGCTCGGCCCAGGTTTCGTAGCCTGCCGCATACGCGGCCACCATGTCCGCTCCGGATGCCCCGATCGCTTGCGCTTCGGCCAGTATGGCGGGCACAAGGACCGCGCTTGGATGCCCGCGCAGAGCCACGTCATCGTAATCGAGGGCGTGGGCGGATGCGCCGTTAATCCATGCTGCTAGCGGTGCCGGCGCAGTGCGTCGCCCAAGCAGCAGCCTCGAATCGCCCGGCGGCGGCGCGAGTGTGGCAATCAGAAGCCCGACCACCGCTTCCCCAGAACCCGCCATCATCACCCCAATGCAGTCCGTGAAGCCCATCTTGATCACGGGTAATGCATCCGCGGGGATGCTTTCGAACCGAAGACCGGCGATGAATTCGCCCAGGTTCTGAGTCAGCGAATAGGCCACCGTTCGAGTCTCCTTTATGCGGCAGCGATTTTGCTGCGCAGATTTGCCAATGTTCCGCCCTTCATCACGGAGCCGGGCAATGGGTGGCCGACGATATCTTCAGCGAGGCGGGCCGACTCGATAAGCGCATCGAGGTCAACACCTGTCTCTATGCCCATCTCCTGACACATGAACACGAGATCTTCCGTGCACACATTACCGGCGGCACCACCATGACCGGCGAACGGACATCCGCCTAGTCCGGCAACAGCCGCATCGTACGACGCGACCCCCATTTCCAACCCGGCGTACGCGTTCGCGATACCCATGCCTCGCGTATCATGCAGGTGCAGCGAGATGTCCAGATTAGGGTACTTTTCGCGCACAGCTCCGACGACGCGCCGGATAGACAGTGGTGTCGCCCAAGCCATCGTGTCGGCAAGGGACAGCACCTTGATGTTCAGTTCATGGCGCGCGGCAATTCCGAATATCCGTTCACAGAGATTCAATATCCGTGAAGTGGAAATATCGCCTTCGAAGTTGCACCCGAAAGCAGCCATGATGGAAGCCCGCTCCACCGGCACACCGTTCGCCTTGAACATAGCAATGATCGAGTCTTGGGCCTTAAGGTTTTCTTCCAGCGTTCGCTTTTGATTGCGCTGAAGAAACTTTTCGGATGCCGTTTGAGAGATGGACCCTCGCACGTCGAGCCTTCCTGTCGCGAGGGCGCGCTGGAGCCCTTTCTCGTTAAGCCATAGACCCGTGTAGCTGACTCCCGGCACGGGCGTAAAACCTTTCACGACCTCTTCCGCGTCAATCATGCTTGGCACGGCTTTCGGGCTTACAAAGGAAACGACCTGGATCTTCTTTAGACCCGTCTTCGACAGACTGTCGATCAGTTGTATCTTTCGCGCCGTCGGAATCGGACCCTTTTCGAATTGAAACCCTTCACGAGGACCCTCTTCATTGACGCGTACTGCCTTCGGAAAATCAGCCATCGCACCCCTCACGTTCAGTTGTCTTTTCTCTTGAGATCCGCATTAGGCACCCGCCGGAGGCACGAACGGGTAGGGTACTGGGCCCTTTCCGCGATACGGCACGGCGACGACAGCTTTGCCCGGCGTCGATTCCACGCCGTTATCGTTCAGGATGCCGATGTCGACATCAACGAGACCATAATCGGCTGCCGGACGTTTTCCAGCAACGCGGCCCCAGACGCGTAGTCTTTCTCCAACCACGTTCATCGCTCGGAATTGGAAACTCGCCTTCCACACCCACCCGCTTCGTCCAACCCAGTCCTTTAACAGCTGCACCACAAACTGCTGTTTTAGAGAACCGTTAATGAGCAGTCCTGGCAGCTTGTCGTGCTCGGTCGTGAAGCGCTGGTCGTAATGGATCTTGTGCCAGTTCTCCATGGCGGCTGACCAGCGCATTAGATGCGCCGTCGTGAGGGGACCCTTTTCGAGGACTGGCAAGTTGGCCCCGACCTCGATGTCCTCGAAACAGAGCAACTCTTGCTCTCCCACGTCTACCTCCTTATCGTTGTACGGCGAACTCTTACCAGCAGATCGCCGTCACCATTACAGTAGTCCGACTCAATGACTACAAGAATGATAGGTCCCTTGCTGGTTTGTTTTTCCGTGATACTCGCGTAGCGTGACTGGACCGTGACAACTTCACCATGTCGCGCATACCTGAAAAACTCCAGCTCCGAACCTCCGTTGAGAAGTGAAAGCGCCTTTAGCGGCTCAATCTTCGGCAGGCCTTGCGAAAAACCCGCGCCGTCATAATTTGGGTCATCCGCGTGATCCTGGATGGGATCAGGCGCCCCGAATGGCCGTCTAAGCATGTGCGTCGGAAAAATCGGTGGCGCCACTGCCCCCCCATACCTGGCATTTGCTTCGCACTCCTTCAAGTACGCAGGGTCTTCGTCCATGATCGCTTGTGCATAACGGCGCACGGCACCGCGCTCCACCGGATCGCACGCAACTTCTTTCTCAGACGTGAGACCGATATATGCCTTAGCTGCTTCGGGAAGAATAGACACGAGTTCCCCCTCTCTTTTAAGTGCGTTGTTTTCTCGCGAGCCATACCGGTTTGCGCTCCATTGCACGCTTCCAGCCCTCGCGGCTAAGCAGATCGCGTAACGCACTATCGCGACCCTGCCCGGTTTCATTTTCCGACAACACCGAACGGCCCCGCTAAACGGTGGCCCATTTCCTCCATCAGCGTCCTAGTGTTACTATTCGCTGTGCGAATAGTCGTTTCGCGTATTGAATTATCGTAGCGATTGAGCTCCGACTTGTCAAACGGGAAAATGGGTCTACAGTTCCATTTACATCTTGAAGAGATAACATGAAGAAATCGAGTAAAGAAACCAAGAGCGGGCGCAATGCGAGCAGCACAACGGGACACACGCAGGACCGCCTTTTCGTAACGGCTCTTGCACGCGGGCTCGAAATTCTTCAGTGCTTTAACGCAAAGCGCGCAGAACTCGGGACCACTGAAATTGCGCAGCTCACCGGCATGGCCCAACCAACCGTGTGGCGGCTATGCCACACGCTCGTGAAGTTGGGCTACCTTACCCGTGCCCCGAGCTCAGACAAGCTGCGAGTCGGTATCGGCGTATTGAGGCTCGGGTATACATCGCTGTCTTCCATAAACATCAGTGACTCTACCCTGCACGAGATGCAGCGCCTCGCCGATGATTTTCACGCGGCATGCTCGATCGCGGTGCCAGACGGGTCGGACATGGTGATCGTTAAGCGTGCACAGTGCGAATCAGCAGTCCTCGTAGTCAACCTGAGTGTGGGCACAAGACTACCGATTGCATCCTCCTCATTTGGCGGCGCTTACGTGGCTGCATTGCCGGAGCAGCATCGCGAACAGATGCTCAAAACACTAAAGTCGCGTCATCAACATGATTGGCCAGCGATATTGACGAATCTTTCCGCCGCGGTAGACCGCTACAGCAAGAAAGGCTACATCGTCAATCGAGGCGCTCATCATCCCCAGATAAATACAGTGGCGATTCCTATTGCATCCGAAGACTTCACTCATATACTGACGATTAACTGTGGCGGCCCAGCGAGTACGCTATCGGTGAAAACCCTCGAGAACGAGGTCGCTCCCCGTTTGCTTCGTATTGCGAAAACCATAAGCGATGACCTGTACCCGGCAAACAACAGAGCCATAAGGAGTCGCGCCACGTCTCGCCATTAAACGCGTCGTATAAGATATGCGCTTGCGTCATTTCCCAACGTATTCGTTGTACATTCGAGCGTAAATGCTCATTCCGTTAAAGAACTCATAGCGGTGAAGTCATAGACTTGCTGGAAATTTGGAGGATACATCCTTCGGATTGAACGTTTGGCGGCGCTCGAATCGGCAACCAGAGAGGAGCATTCCGATGGCAAAAGTACCGACGTCCGAGAGGACACGCAACGAATTGAAGAAAATATTTTCCGGCAAGCGTAGCGCCGATCGCAGTGGTCTGATACGCCAGGCGGTACGACTGATCGTGGAGGAAACGCTTGAAGCTGAAGCGGGCCACGAGCTGGGACGTGGCTACTACGAGCACGGCGCTGGGGAGCGTAGTCATCTGAAGCTACCGATTACGCACCGGCGCATGACGCGCACCACCAACCGGCTCGAGCGAGGGTTTGGCGAAGAGCGCCGGCGTACCAAGGTCATGTGCGCATCCTTTTGCGCGAGCGTGCGGTGTTAGAGTTCATGTATGCGGCGCTGATCCGTGCGAGCGAAACGTGGCGGCGTGTCGTGATCTCCGAGTTCGAACTGAAGCAACTCGAGCAACTGCGTGAACATCTGAATAAGCGCCATGCGCGGTCGTAAAGAGCGAATCCCGCCCCCCGAATTTCCAGCAACGAACAGACTTGACGCTATACTCATAGCGCTCGCAAAAGCTGAGCTTGGCAAGCTGACTTACGCGTCCATGGGCAACGGCACAACGACGCACATGTCGGGTGAGCTCTTCAGGTATGTCACGGGCGTCCACATTCGCCATATTCCCTTCAAAGGCAGCGGACAGGCGACCATCGATCTTATAGGCGGCCAAGTGCACATAATGTTCGACAACATTCCGTCGTCACTACCGCACATCCGTTCTGAAAACCGCTGGCCTTGCTGTCACCGGAGCAAAGCGCGCTTCATTGCCGTCTATGACGCAATCCCGGCCTCGGTGGGGAAGTCACGCCTTGCCCGCACTCAAGCTCTGCATCCGGAGGGAAATAGGTGCCACATGGGCAGAGAGGTCGTCGCCGGCACTGAACGGCGCGTATAAAACGGGCCGCTATACGAGTTCGAGTTGCTCACTTCTGAGCGCCGCCCGTGGTCTATCGACGCGCGCTCTAGGACAACTCCGAAAGGGACCATTCCAATGAAAACCGCACAACCGCTCAACGACCTCATCGATGCTGCACCGGGCACGTATGCCTTCCTGACGCTTGGGGACGTCGTAAAGAAGGGTTGGCGTTACCGTGCGCGATTCCCGCCCTCCGGGTACCGGACGCCTACCTATCTAAAAAGCAGCGACTCGAGCTCGCCGGCCCGGCCTCTTCAGCGCGGGGCACGGTGTTGTGTAGGGTCGTCGAATCCGAAGGTGTCCCGATTCTCTATGTCGTGGCCGTGGAACCTGGCGATGTGTGGTCTTGCGGCCTGAAACTGGGGGATGAATTGCTCACCCGGTACCTTGAGACCTGCCTTCGCACGAAGCTGTTTCCGCTGCTTCTCGTGAGCGCGGAAACGCTATGCCTCCAGCTCCGGACGTTTCAATCTGCGCAACTCGAAGCAGCGCTTGATGCCGCGCGGGAAGCCGGCCCATGAACCGCCCCGGGATTTCCGGAGACCTCCGGGTTTGAGTCAGGCCGCCATCGGCAGTTGACCCGTTGACTGATAGTACGATGACTCGAGCTCCGCCGGAGGCACATTGCCGATCGACTCCAGCAACCTACGATGATTGAACCAGTCGACCCATTCCAGCGTCGCGTATTCCACCGCCTCCAGATATCGCCACGGACCGCGACGATGGATCACTTCGGTCTTGTAGAGGCCGATGATCGTTTCCGCCAACGCGTTGT
>Ga0255338_1005159_pt1 | contig 12380 bp, 12 predicted proteins | sample MeOH1_35cm_T4_19_FD_203715 | JGI IMG/M metagenome (GOLD analysis project Ga0255338, IMG submission 203715) | Sandy soil microbial communities from University of British Columbia, Vancouver, Canada - MeOH1_35cm_T4_195 | ecosystem: Engineered > Artificial ecosystem > Sand microcosm > Unclassified ...
CGGCAGTTCTGCGACTCCCGCACGGTTATCGGTGTAGTGGACGTGTGATCGAACCGGATGCCCTCCAGGGTCAGCCATCTGCCACGAATTGAAATGGAAGAACCACCGGCAAGCGTCGCCTTGCCCGGATGGGCGGCGCGCAGTGTGATCGGCCGTCCCGCTTCGCCCGATCCGCGAAGTGAGACGTGCAGGTCGTGGTAACTTCCATCCGCGAGTAAGATGGTGTCGCCGGGCCGGGCGCCGGCGAGTGCCTGATCCAGTTCCGCGCCATTCCCAACCGGAAGCTCGCGCGCGCAAAGCGAGTGCACCGGCAGTATTGCCGAGGCAGCGCTGACCATAGCAACTGCGATAATCGCGCGGTGGCGGTGCCGCCGTGGACGCAAGTCGGAGCAAAGGTTCATCACATGCTCTCAATAAAAATTGGCGCGCACGGTGCGCAGATCGGGAAATCCTGAAATTAGCTTCGATCAGGAGGACGCGACCTATGCAACAGCCGCTAACCCGTTCTGCCAAACCGATGATGCATCATGCACACGCCGAGCCGATTACCAAGGTCGAGACGGACGACCCCAACGTCGGTTGGAAAGTCGTCGCCTGCATCGTTGCCGGTTACTTTACCGTCATCTCCATCATCGCAACCGGCATGCTTACCGTGCACGCGCTTGCAATCCTATTCGGAGCATATAACCGGCAAACCGGCTGGTAAGCGATTCCCGGTTACTGGTCAGTTCAGCCCGCAAGATACGATGCCGGCACCCGCGCTCTGATTGGTTGCCGGCGCCACCAGCGGCGTAGCTTCGCCAGGCTATGCCGGCAACCGATAGTAACGGTACTCGGCGACCTGCCGGAACCCGCTTGAGCGGTAGAGTGCCAGCGCGGGCGCATTGGTCGTGTCCACTTCCAGGCGCACGGCTTCGCAGCCTTCATCGAAAAGCTGATCAGCCACTCGGCGCAAAAGGCGGCGCCCGAACCCCAAGCGCTGATAAGCGCGCCGGATTCCGAACGAGTAAATGTAGGCGATGGGCGCGCCCGGATCGCGCAGCACCCGCAGCGCGCCCACCGCTACGCCGCCGGACTTCGCAATGCAAAAGCGCTGGCGAGGGATGTCAAATCCCCGCGCCACCCGCTCGGCGCTGGGGCTCTTCCCGTCACCAAATGCTTCGGACCCGATCTCGGCGAGCAGAGGCGCGTCGTCACGACGTCCCTCCACCACCTCCCACGGACCCAGATCGGCGCACGGGGGCGGAAGTTCGCAGCGTTCGAGCTCCAGTTGGAACTCCGCGCACTCAAAGGCGCCTCCCACTGCTTGCGCGAAGCTGATCCCCGCCGGGGACGCGACCTCGCACACCACAATTAGCCTCTCGCATTCCCGTCGCCGGACCTCAATCCGCGCCGCCTCCAGGAGTTGCCGTCCTACACTCCGCCGGCGATAGTCAGGGTGCACCGCACCAACCAGTTCGGGCGTATCACCAATGGGCAAGGATGCAAAGCCGATGAGCACTTCGCCGGAGTAGGCGAGGAACATCGTCAACGCCGGGCATTCGCTCGTGAGCGAGCTTGCAAAGAGCGGGAGTTCCACCGGCTCGTGACTCCGGCAAAGCTCCCGCAGGGTGCTCAGTTCCCGTTCCTGCGCCGGGGAGAGGCTTTGCACGCTCATCAACCTCGCACCATTCAGCTTGTCCAATCACGACCTCCCGTTTTCGCAGCCGGCTTCTCCCCCTATCGACCCCGAGGTCGTTTGTGCTAAGGGCGCCGTACGGGTCTCGTTCCCTACCCGCCATAGGGCATAGCCCGGTGCCCGTGTTGCGATTGCGGAGATCTCTTTGGTTGACCGGAAGAGGACGGGCTTATGAACGGAGCCGTCTCGAACTTCGTGAATTCCTAACCAGGTTCATCTAATCCCGCGGTAGCGCTCACATTCGGAGCCACGGTATCGCTGTCTGCAACTTTGATCCAAAATCGGAGCGTGCGGCTCACCTGTCCAGCAGGCGTGCCTGAGCGGCTACACGTCTTGCCGCTTCCGCATCGCACCCGACACGAGGCGGTACTCCAGGAGCCGGCACTCCAGGGCGCCGTTGAACAGCGGCGTTTTACGCGACGAGCTGAGATGGATAAGCTTGGCCAGGCGGGGGTCTGCGCTCAGGATGAAGCAGGTCCACCCGCTGAAGTTTTGCTTCAGCGCGTCCCCAAGCTGGGGGTAGAACTCGGCGAGCTTGTTCTGCTCGCCGATGCGGACCCCGTACGGTGGGTTTGTCACCAGCACCCCATGGTCCGCGGGAGCCGCGAGGCGCAGCACATCCGCCTGCTTGAGGCGCACCACGTCGCCCAGCCCGGCTTCTTCCAAGTTCCGCCGGGCGGCCTGCAGCTCTTTGTTATGCAGGTCGCTCCCGTAGATCGGGAGCGGACGTGGGGAGAGAGTCTTCGACCGGGCTTCCGCCTTGATGCCGGCCCACACGTTAGCCCGGTGCCCTCGGAGCTTTTCGAAGGAGAAGCGGCGCCCGTGACCCGGCGGAATATTCAGCGCCATTTGCGCCGCTTCCAGGAGGAAGGTGCCGCTCCCGCACATCGGGTCCAGGAGCGGCGTTCCGGGTTCCCAGCCCGTGAGCTTGAGGATGCCGGCCGCCAGGTTCTCTTTAAGCGGCGCCTCCGTGGTCACCCGCCGGTACCCGCGCTTGAAGAGCGGCTCACCGGAGGTGTCCAGGTACAGCGTCACGGTTTCCGAGTCGAGGAACGCGTGGACCCGGACATCCGGAGACTCGGTGTCTACACTTGGCCGCTCCCGGAACTGCTCGATGAAGCGAGCACACACGGCGTCTTTGATCTGGAGTGTCACATACTCCAGGCTGCGCAGCGGCGCTTGCACTGCCGTCACGTAGACCCTGAGGGTCCGGCGGACGTCGAACCAATCGAACCATGGCAACTCGAACGCCGCACGGTAGACGTCCGCCTCATCGCGATACGGCCGGCGCCCAACGCGCCAGAGGACGCGCGTGGCAATTCGGCTGTGCAGGTTCACCCGGTAGCAGGTAGCCCAGTCGCCACGAAAGTGCGCGCCACCGGGTACCAGGTCCACGTCTTGCCCTCCCAGGGCCTCCAACTCCGCCTGTAAAGTGGGTTCCAAACCGCGCGGACAGGGTGCGAAATATCGAGAAAGATGTTCAGGCATTGAGTTCAAGGTTCGGCAGGCGCTGGGGTGGTGGAGGTGCCGATCACTCACCGGTCGGGGTCGATCTGCACGTCTTCATTCCATGTTACCCTAACACGCGGCCGTTGGGGATGTATGCGAGGTCCGAGCCCGGCCTCCCTGCCGCTCTCACACTGGGTCGCCGGCGAGAGGGTCGTGAATGGACTGGGCCCAGCGTAGAACGGCCTCCCCATACTCGTCGGGTAAAACCGTAACGACGTCCGCAACCGTGAGCGGCCAGCATCCGCGACGCCATGTCGCGGGCGGATCCTCTTCCCGGCGACGAATGCGCGTAGCACCCTCGGCGGCGTAACGCGCGCGGCGGCGCAAGTCATCGACGGTCACACGACCGGCCAGCGCGTCACCCAGGCTTGCTTTGATCCCGTGCAGCGCGTCGGCCGTATAGTTCATGCTGTCGGGGTGCTGTAAGACGTAACAATCCACCGTGTAGAAGTGAACGATGGAGCCCGGCGCGTCCGGCACGCGGCCCTCCAGCAACAGGAGCGAGTGGAACTTGTCCTGGCACGACTCGCCATTCAGGAGCGGCGCTCCGCACTCCGCGCACGTTTCTAAGATGGCCACCCCTCATACCCTCGGAACGCCTATCTCGGCGCTTCGCCTACCCTGCGTCGGGTCTCGATAGTGTCAGGCCCAGACTAATGGCGTCCGTCCACATCCTCCACGTCAAGACACCGGTATTCGTATTCTGGCGACTCGGATGGTACGAATCGACCAGCACCGGCCCCTGGCTCGGCAGATGATGGACGCGTTGATGGGCGAATGGGAAAGCTGCGAGCTTTTCACCCCGCAGCTTCAGGTAGCTGTCGTGTGCGAGCTTACCGAGCGCCAGGACGACGCGGACTTCCGGAAGCAAATCCAATTCCCGGCGGAGATGGTCGCGGCACGCACTCAGTTCTTCGGTAGTGGGGCGGTTCTGCGGCGGCACACACCGAACGGCGTTGCAGATGTAGACGCCGCGCAACTCCACCGGCTGGTCGCCGCGGGTGCAGTTCGGCACGGAGCACACCCCCAACTCGTGGAGCGCGCCCCACAGCCAGCGACCGGAATCGTCGCCGGTGAAGACACGACCGTGCTGGTTAGCTCCATGGAACCCGGGCGCGAGGCCGAGCATCACCAGTCGCGCCTCCGAATCTCCGAAGCCGAAGACCGGACGCGACCAGTACGCTGGGTGGCTCTGCCGCGATCCCGCCAGGAACCCCGCCAGTCTCGGGCAGCGTTCGCAATCCTGGATCTCGGCAGCGAGTTGTTCGAGTGGGTGACGTGCGTTAGTCATCAGTGTGCCAGTGAGTTGGAGGAGAGGCAGCAGGCATTGGATGACTGCATCACTTGAGCGCATCCCGGTAGGTCTCTACCAGGTTGCTGAGCATTTCCGCCTCACTGAACTCCGCCTCCACGCGTTGTCGCCCGGCCCGGCCGAACGCTGCCGCGCGCTCCGGATCGGCGGCAAGCCGCTGAATCTCGCTAATCCAATCGGGAGCCTCACGCCCCTGCACGAGTGTTCCCGTAATGCCGTCAGCCAGCAATTCGGGAATCCCCCCCGCCGTGCTGGCGAGAAGGGGTAAGCCGCAAGCCATCGCCTCCAGCGCGGTCATCGGAAGCCCTTCCGAGACCGATGGCATGATCACGGCGTCTGCGCGCTGCAATTGCGGCAGCACGTCATCACATTGCCCCCGATAGGCCAGGACGCTGCCTTCCTGCCGTGCAGCTTTCTCTACCACCGGCCGAAGCGGACCGTCACCCGCCACATCGATCCGCAAGTCGACTCGCCCCTTCAGTCCGTTGGCCACCTCCAACAGGAGCGGTATCCCTTTCTCCTCCGTGAGTCGGCCCAGGAAAAGAAAGGTGAAGGGTCGCTCCCCGCGGGAGCCGCCGGCGGGAACGAACGCGTCGGGATCGATGCCGTTCCGGATCACCCGGAGGCGCGCTGGCTGGATGCCATGCTCCATCAATGACTTCCGTACTGCGTCCGATACCGCAATTGATGCCCGTGAACGCGGCGCCAGGAGGCGCAAGGGCAGCGAGAGTGGTCCGCCCAGCCAGCGGTTATGGTAAGTGACCACGACGGGCAGCCGTCCGGAAGGAAACGCCAGCAAGCAGACGAGTGCAGCTTTCACCCCGTGCGCGTGGATCAGATCCGGCTGCCAGGTGGCAGCCACGCGCCGTAGTTGCCGTAGCGCCTGAAGGTCGGCCGCGGGACGCGGTCGATCACCCAGTTCAAATGGGAACGATTCGATCTCCTCCGGAGCGCTGTTCCGCGGCGTCGCGGCTGCAACCTGAATGCCCAGTAAAGGTAGGCGCGCTGCCAACCGCTCGACGTGTCGCTTCAATCCGCCCGCAGCCGGGCCACTCACTAGTAGCACACGGATTGGTCGGTCACGCGAGGAGGTCATGATGCCGGGGTTTCTAGACAGGATAAGCAGGATCGACTGAGTGGAAGACGCAAGGCCGAACGACGATGAGTACCCGTTCAATGCGTCCGAAGCGCGATGGGCTTCCTACAGTTGCCAAGGTGAACAAGAGTGGTTCAGCCACAGCACGGGTGCATGAAAGGAATCTCCCGGCCATTGAATCCTGTTCATCCTGTCTGGAACCTTCCGCATTCCGCCAGCCAGCGCTCCAGTCGCCGCAGGCCTTCCTGGATGCGCTCGAGACCGGAGGCGAAGCTGAAACGCAGGTGCCCTTCCGCCGCAGTGCCGAAGTCTACGCCGGGCGCCACTCCCACATGCGCCTCTTCCAGCAGCCGGCGGGCGAGGCGCACAGAATCCTGGTCAAGGTGCCGGGCGTCGGCCAGCAGGTAGTAGGCGCCCATTGGTTCGGCGGGAATGCCGAAACCCAGCCGGCGGAGCCCGTTGACCAGCACGTCTCGGCGCTCGCGGTAGGCAGCCAACATCCGGGCCACGTCGTCATCCGCATCTTTCAACGCAGCCAGGCCCGCGTGTTGGGCGACCGAAGGCGGGCAGATGAACAGGTTCTGCTGCAACCGCTGCAGCGTGGGGACATATTCCTCGGGCGCCACCAACCAACCGATGCGCCAGCCGGTCATTGCGTAGCGCTTGGAGAAGCCATCCAGCACGAAGCAGCGGTCCGTCACCTCGAGCATACTCGTCGCGGTCGGGCCGTATTCGAGGCCGTGGTAGATTTCGTCGCTGATGATCGGGACCGGAAGCGAGACGAGGCCCTCCAGCGTGTCCCGCCTCTGGATCGCGGCGGTAGGGTTCGCCGGGGAGTTCACCATCAAGGCACGCGTACGGGGACCGATCTCGCCGGAGATGCGCGCCGCGTCATACTGGTAGCCCCGCTCGGCGTTGATCTCGAAGAACCGGGGTGTTCCATGAAAGGCACGGACGAAGTTGGGGTAGCACGCGTATCCTGGGTTCGGCAGCAGTACCTCGTCGCCCGAGTCCAGCAGCACCGCCATCAGCAAGGCGAGACCACCCGACGTTCCCGTGGTCACCAGTATTCGTTCAGGGGAGACTCTTACACCGTAGCGGGTGCCGTAGTAACCTGAAATCGCCTCCCGCAGCGACCAGAGCCCCAAGCTATGCGTGTAATGGGTGTGACCCGCCGAGAGCGCCGCGGCTGCGGCGGCCCGCACGGCGGGCGGCACGTCGAAGTCTGGCTCCCCCACTTCCAGGTGCACGATGTCCGCTCCTGCGCGCTCCAATTCCTGTGCCCGCTCCATAATCGTCATCGCCAGGAAGGGCGCGACGGAGGCGGCGGAACTGGAGATGGCGGACGACGAGTGCATGAGCCGGAACTCCCGCGGGGAATTGCCACGTGGTCGGACTTGAGCCCGATGGGTGAGCGAACACCCCAAGAATAAACAGAAAAGGCGCCTCCGGGCAACCGGAGACGCCTTTCGAACTCGGGAGCGTACCGCGTTAACGCTTGAGCGCCACGTCGGCGATGGCGCTGACACTGACGCCGGGCACGCGGTCGATATTCTTGATCAACCCCTCGGACTGTACGGGAACGAGGATCTTGATCCGCGCGACGTCCTTGTAATCGGTCTCCAACTGCGCCACGGCCTTGCAGCGGTTGACGTCGTTTTCAGCACCCTGCACCTGCGCGGCGCCGATGTTGATGCTGGAGCCGAACGTAATGATCGGCACGATTTTCTTTTTCAACTCCGGATAGAGGTCGTCGTTGTAGTTGCGCCGGCTCTCCCGGCGGTCGCGCCGGTCGTCGTCTTTGTCTTTCGCTAGGGCGGTCCGCTGGGCGAGTCCCAGAGCGCCCAGCGAGAGGACCGCGGCGGTAGAAAGGATCATTAATCGCTTCATCGGGCCCTCCGTTAAATCTTGAAGTCCACAATCGCGGTGACGCCAGTGCCCTTGACCGGCTTGGTGATGGAGTTGCCCTTGATCAGGCTCTCCACCGGAAAGTAGGCCTTGCCGCGGAAGCTGCCCACCGGGATCTCTACCGTGGCCACGTATTTCACCTGGTCCACCGGATCCGGGTCGCCCTGCACCTGGGCTCCGCCGACATAGGCGCCGTTGCCAAGGGCGAAGGTGGGCACTACTTTCGTCTTGCCTTCGTACCGCACGCCCTTCTGCTGCAGGAGCGTGTTAATGACTTTGTTGATCTCCGGACCGAACTGCTTGACCAGAAAACCAATGCCGCCGACCTTGACCACTTTACCGAGCACGCCATCGAACGGACCGGCCTGGGCCGTGTATGACGAGCCCAATCCGAGGACCGCCGACAGAGCCAGTGCTCCGGTCCAAACTTTCAATTCTTGTTTCACGAGGGTTCCTCCCGTCGCACGGTATCCTCGCCGCCGACGAGTCCAAGACCCATAGCCGGCTGGACAGGTTGCATCTCCTTCACAGGATACCCGCTTAGTTAAGTATAGGCGTTCGAGCGCCGCCTCCACAGACTGTCCAACGAAGCAATTGCCAGTACCCCAACCAGATAGCAAAGCAGGTCTCGGGGCGAGAACTGGGTGCCGATGAGCCACCGAACTAACGGTAGCCGTGCGTGTGCGGCCGGGATTCCGGTCCATTGGAATAGCTCGATTGCGACGCAAAAGAGTAGGGCAATGCTCCCCGTGCGCGGAGCGCCCCACCGTGGAAAGGCCAGCGAGAACACCAAATAAACGGCGACGGCGTAAAGCGCGTCGCCCAGGCTCTTGTCCCACCAGTCGAGTCCCACGTGCAGGCGACGGGAGACGATGCCAAGGATCACCGTGGCGGCCAGTGCGGAAAACGTGGCCAATGTATGGTTCGCGGGACGTGCAGACATGGCCGTGTTAACGCGAGCCGGCCCGCTCCCGCCTCGAGTTGAACTGGGCGGTGCCCCGCTCACTGGTGCACCGGGAAATGCGGTAGCGTGGAAACGGCCATGGTAATCACACCGCCATCAACTCGTGTCCGCATTCACTCTGGAAGAATGAGCTAAAGGAGGCAATCCCAGCCCGCTGGAATGATCTCGACCGGCTTCAGGCACATCTCCACGATGATCGTCGTCCCGCTGGGGCCTGTATTGAGATAGACGCGGTCCGCTAATTTGTACATCAGCACGAAGCCGTGACCCATAGAAGGCATCTTCCCACGCGACCAACCGGGGCGCAGCGTCGCGTCCGGGAGGTCTTCCAGCGGGATGCCGTGCCCTCGGTCGGAAATTCGTACGCGCGCAGCCTCGTGGTTACCGGCGAAGGCTGCGATCCCCCCGTGACCGTGGAGTAGCGCGTTGGTGGCGCCTTCGGAAGCGCAGAGTGCCAGATCCCATGCCCGTTCCGAATCTACCCCGGAATCCAGCGCCACTTTGCGTGCTGCCTCGCGAACCGCAGCCACGTCCTGCTCCCGCTCGATCGCCAGACCAGGCTCCGAAGCCGGCCACTCACCGGCGATCTCCTCCGCCGTGCAAAGTTGGATCTTCCCATTGGTCGCTGCCTGAAACACTTCGCGGTAGATCCCGCGGCGCATTTCGTCGGCCCGCTCGCGCTCCCTCTTCTGGTAGATCGCAAACAGCGACTGCGCTGCTAATCCCGCATAGAGGAACAGGTGTTGCAGCGCCGATTCCGGAATCGGCCGCCCGGTGCGGCAAGTGTCCACAGCCAGGAGTCCAAGCAGTTCACCTCCCGTGCGAATGGGGAGCACCGCTGCGGCCCGCACTCCCGCATCGAACCGGTTGTTGGGATAATCGCGGGGCGCGTCGTCGGAGAGGTAATACGGGATAACGCCGAGCGCGACCTCGCAAAGCGGCCCGCTACGTTTCGTCACGTGAATGGGCGGCCCGGCGAACTCGGCGCGACCCGCGGTGTCCACGCCAACCACCCGAACGGCGGACTTTTCGTCGCGGTGATACTCGAAGATGCCGGCGCGATCTACCGAGAGGTCTTCCTGGATCGCACCGATGAGGCTCCAGAGCGCGTCCACGGGGTTGGATTGCCCGGCCATCGTACGCGCCGCGCGCACGAGTGCCTGGAGTGTGGAGCCGCCGTCCGCAGCGCCGCTGATTTCACCGCTCATTGCCACCCCGCACGCCCTAACCGGAGCCAGGAGACCGTATGAGCACCCCACCCACGCCCAGAGGACACCCGGGCGGACGCTCTCCCTCACCTTCGAAAGTGGGTCCTCGGACGGTATCTACGCGAAGACCTCGTCCTCCCAGAGGAGTGGGTTGAAATTCGAAAGGAATTCGCTCGTCGACTGCGCGGACATCTCGATGATGATCACGGTCCCATCCGCACCGGTGTAGAGAAAAACGCGGTCGGCCGTCTCGTTAATCACTGTGAAGCCTAATCCCATGGAGGCCTGCGACGACCATCCTTTGAGCAGCGTGGCGCGCGGGATGTCGTCCGGGTCGATGCCCTGCCCCTGGTCGGTGACGCGGATACGCACGCATCCCCCGCGCTGCTCCACCACCGCCGAACCGCCCCGGCCGTGAAGGAGCGCATTGGTGGCCGCCTCCGAGGCGCACAGGCCGAGATCCGCCGCGCGCTCTTCATCCATTCCAGCATCCATTCCGGCCCGCTTGGCAGCCTCGCGGACTTCGCGAATATGGAACTCCCGGAGTATAGGCAGTTCGGGTCGAGGGGCTGGCCATTCCCGGCAGATCTCGTCCCGCTCGCAAAGGCAGATCTTGCCGCTGGTTACCGCGAACAATACCTCGCGGTGGATGCCGCGGCGCATTGAATCGATCCGCTCTCGCTCCGCCTTCTGGTAAATGGCGAACAATGGTAATGCCGCCAGGCCGGAATACAGGAATAAGGGCTCCAGAATCGAGCGGGAAAGCGGCTTGCCGGAGAAGCAGTTATCTACCGCCAGGGCGCCCATCAATTCGTCGCCGGCAATGATGGGAATGATCACGTGTGACCGCACACCTTCCGCCCAGGGAAAGTCCGGGAAGTCGCGCGTTACGTCCCGCGAGAAGTAGTAAGGGATCTCGCGGCGAGCAATCTGCCGGAGTGGATGCGGCATCCCTTCTACGGGAAACGAACGACCGCCGAACTCCGCTTTGCCGTTACGGCCCACCCCCGCGATGTGCTCCATCGCCTGAGTCGCAGGGTTGAAGGAGAATACGCCAGCGCGATCGACATCTAGGTCTTTCCGCAGCGCACACATCAGTTGCCACAGAGCCTGGCTCGAGTCAGGCTCGAAAGAGATCTTCTGCGAGACGCTCGCCAGGGCGTCGAGAGAAGTGGCTGCGGCCGTTGATGAAGACGAATTCTCTGGGGTGCCCATATTACTTCTTTATGCACCTCTGCATTCGCCAGTAAACGAATGCCTCTCCGCCGGATAACCTGCCAGTGATAGATCTTTGTACAGAATTACGGCGTCTTTGCCCGATCACTTTCCCGTTATATCGCACCCGCCTTAACTATCGATGGCAGCGAAGTGCGCTTCCAGTGCCGCCACAAGGCCGGTCACTGTGTATTCCTCCGCTACCACATCTACCTGCAGTCCGGCATTCCGCGCGGTATCGGCCGTAATGGGTCCTATGCAGGCCACGGTCAGATAGCTCAGATCCAAATTACCGAAGCGCTCCAGGAATCCTTCCACCGTCGACGATGCGGTGAAGGTCACCACGTCTACCTCACGGGCCTGAAGCTGCTCGCAGATGCCCTCGGTGTCCGTTTCGTCAGGTACGCTTTCATAGACCGGAACTACGTCTACCCAGGCGCCCTGTTGCCGCCAAAGCTCTGGTAGCAATTCCCGTGCCACTCGCGCCCGCGGTAGAAGAACCCGCTTCCCGGACAACGGTTCCGGGAATTCTGCGGCGACTTGCTCAGCCACGTAACGGGATGGAATAAAATCGACACACAGCCCCGCGTCCTCCACTGCCCGGGCCGTTTCCGGACCGATCGCCGCGATGCGCGCACGGCCTACGCGCCGGAGGTCGTACCCAGTTGCCCGTAATGCGTCTCGAAAGCACTTCACCCCGTTAACGCTGGTAAATACCACCCAGTCGTATCCCTCCTCCAGGCCGGAGAGGTCGGGATGCGGGATCGCTTGAATACGGATGCTGGGAGCAATCAGCGCCTCAGCCCCGCATGCTTCAATCCGACGTGCCAACTCGCCTGCCTGTTCCCGCGGCCGGGTGATTACTACGCGCTTACCAAAAAGCGGGCGGTTGTCGAACCACCGGAGGCGGTCCCGCTGCCCGGCTACGTCGCCCACTACGGTCACCGCAGGCGGGTTCAGTCCCGCTGCCTCACACCGCGAGACGATGTCGGCAAGCGTCCCTTCCACGGTCTGCTGCCGCGGATAGGTTCCCCAACTGATCACCGCGGCTGGGGTGTCCGGAGACCGGCCATGCGCTAGGAGTTGCTCGACGATCTTGGGAAGCCGCTCGACGCCCATAAGGAAGACCAGTGTATCCACACCCGCAGCAAGGTGCTTCCACCGAATACTGGACTCCGGCTTGGAGGGGTCTTCGTGGGCGGTGACTACTGCGAACGCGGAGCAGAGAGCCCGGTGAGTGACCGGAATGCCCGCATAGCCGGGTACGCCGATTGCCGAGGTAATGCCCGGAACGTACTCCCAGCGCAGTCCGGCCGCGGTGAGCGCTTCCGCCTCCTCTCCGCCTCGACCGAAGACGAATGGATCGCCGCCCTTCAGGCGGCAGACCACGTTGCCTTGCTGCACCCGCTCAACCAGTAGGGCGTTGATTTCCTCCTGGGTCATGGCATGGCGCTGGGCCTCTTTACCCACGTAGATGCGCTCTGCCCCGG
>Ga0255338_1005160_pt1 | contig 12380 bp, 9 predicted proteins | sample MeOH1_35cm_T4_19_FD_203715 | JGI IMG/M metagenome (GOLD analysis project Ga0255338, IMG submission 203715) | Sandy soil microbial communities from University of British Columbia, Vancouver, Canada - MeOH1_35cm_T4_195 | ecosystem: Engineered > Artificial ecosystem > Sand microcosm > Unclassified ...
CTTCGACCAGGCGATCGCATCGAGTTCGGTCGGTGTGCGGCCACCGTGTGTGAATACGCGGAACCAGACATTGCTCGTCGTGCGTGAACTCTCGGGCTGCGGGATGTCCGCGCGTGTCATGATCTCGATCTGGCGACGTTCGACGCGCGCATCGATGCTGGCGACGACGCACTGCGCGCCGTAGCGCGCTGCGGCTTCGCCGATCAGCTCCGGCCGATGCACGGCCGCGGTGTTGATGCTCACCTTGTCCGCGCCGGCACGCAGCACCGCGCCGATGTCAGCGACGTCCTGGATCCCGCCCCCAACGGTCAGCGGAATGAACAGGCGCTCCGCGGTCCGCCGCACCACTTCCATCAGGGTCTGTCGGCCCTCGACGGACGCCGAGATATCCAGGAACACGATTTCATCCGCGCCTTCGCGCTCATAATGCGCCGCAAGCTCGACCGGATCACCGATATCCTTCAGGTCCCGGAAGCTCACTCCCTTGACCACGCGCCCATCCTGCACGTCAAGGCAGACTATCACTCGTTTTCGCAGCATCAGGCCTGTTCCTTCCTCTGCACACGCACCGCGCCTTTCGTGCTGAAGACTGCGCCGCCTTCTGCAAACGCCTGGCGCAGCGCCAATCCGAGCGCCTTGAAGCACGCCTCCACGATGTGGTGCCGGTCGCGTCCCCGGATCACTCGCAGGTGCAGCGTCCATCCGGCGTGATCGGCCAGCGACCGGAAGAAGTGCTCGTATAACGCACTCGGCAGTCTCCCCGCATAGTAGGGCCGCCCTCCCGTATCAACCGCAGCCTCGACCAGCGCATCGTCCATGGGGACCACCGCGTGGCCGTACCGCTGACAGGTGTCCGGCACTTCATCGCGGAGCGCCATGCCTAAGGTGATCGCGACATCTTCGATCAGGTGGTGCCGGAGGTCCCCGGCCGCGCTCACGGAAAGATTCAGGCCAGCATAACGCGCCAGCGTGACCAGCATGTGGTCAAGGAACGGCTCACTGGTCCGGACTTCCGTGGCATTACCGCGCAATGAGACCTGGATGTCGATCGTCGTCTCACGGGTTTCGCGTACAATCTGGGTCATTGGGTCGGGAGTTGGGCCGGGTCGATCCGGCCGGTATAAAGGGCCATGCCGAGCACAGCGCCGGCGGCGCCGATCTGTTTCAGCGTTTGCAGGTCGGTCGAATCACCGATGCCGCCCGCGGCAAACACGGGCAGGGAAGTGGCGCTGATGATGTCCGTGAAGAGCGGCGCGTCGATGCCGGAAAGACTGCCCTCGCGGCCGACATCCGTTACGAGCACGGCGGCGATCGGTGTAGCGGCGACCCGCGCGAGCAGTGCGTCGATGGTCATATCAGCGCCGGCGGTCCAGCCCTGGATCACGACATTGCGTTCACGCACATCGGCCGCGAGTACGATGCGTTCGGGATAACGCGCGGCGAGCTGCTCGAGCCACTCGGGCTCACGCACTGCGCGTGTGCCGACGATGACGCGAGCGGCGCCCGCTTCGAAGAGTTCATCGGCGATTTCGTCGGTGCGCACGCCGCCGCCGACCTGGACTGGTACCGTCACGGTGCGGATGATGTCGCCGATGATCGCGCGGTTATTGCCGGTGCCGAGCGCCGCATCGAGATCGACGATGTGCAGTTGCTCGAAGCCGCTGCTGACCCACCGCTGTGCGACCGCCACAGGATCACTCCAGCGGATCCGTTCATCTGCAGGGTCACCACCGACGAGCTGAACCACGTTGGAGTCGCGCAGGTCGATTGCCGCAAATACGATCAAGAGCCGACCTGCCGAAGGAAGTTGCGGAGGAACTGCAGGCCGGTTGTGCCGCTCTTTTCGGGGTGGAACTGAACACCCCATGTGCGATCGCGGCGCACGGCCGCAACAAAACGCTCGCCGTTGTACTCGGTAACCGCGATTACATCGCCGGCATTCGACGGTTCCACGACAAAGCTGTTTGCGTAGTAGACGATGTTATCGTCGAGGTTCGAGAAGATCGGGTCGTGCGTCGTTCTCTCGAACGTGTTCCAGCCCATGTGCGGGACGCGTCGCGCGCGCATGCGTCGCACGTGTCCCGGCATCACACCGAGCCCCATTCCGAGGCCTTCTTCGCTGGTGTCGAAAAGGAGCTGCATGCCCAGGCAAATACCGAGGCAGGGGAGTCCGCCGGCGATGGCGGCTCGCAGTGCCGGTGCAACGGGCGCGAGCACGCCGGCCGCGGCGCCGAACGCGCCTACGCCGGGGAGCACGAGCGCCTCATAGCGGACTGCACGAGCCGCGTCCGTTTCTACACCGACTCGCGCGCCGCCCGCTTCAAGGGCTTTCACGAGCGAGTGAATGTTACCGATACCGTAATCGAGGACCGCTACGTTCATAATGTCGAAATGGCTCCCAGAAAACGCTCCATCATGGACCATGGGCCGATACTCACCCGGATGCACTCCCCCAGCCGCGGCAGCGCGGGGAAGGGTCGGATCGCGACGCCACGTTCCCGCAATGCTACGGCGGTCTCGGCGGCGCGCATTCCCGCGGGTAACTTGATCAGCAGGAAGTTTGCCTCGGACGGAAGGACATCGAAACCGAGCTCTCTGAGCCCGGCTGCCAGTTGATTCCGGTTGGTCCGAACCTGGTCGACTACATCGCCGATCCATGCCCGATCGTTTGACAGCACAGCAAGCGCCGCAGCTTCGGCGAGCGCGCTGACCTTGTACGGACCGCGGGACTTCTCGATTTCCGTGATCAGATCCGCCGGCCCGATGGCAAACCCCACGCGCAGTCCGGCCAGGCCGTAGACCTTGGACAGCGTGCGCAACGAGACCACGTTGCGCGAGCGCACCGCGTCCTGCGCGAAATCATCGTCTGCAAAATCAGCGTACGCTTCATCGAGCAGAACCACCCCGTTACTTTCATCGGCAAGGCGTACGATATCCTGGCGCGGATACACGGTGCCGGTCGGGTTGTTCGGGCGGCAAATGTACGTGACGCGCGCGCGAGTCTCGAGCAGGCCGTCGATGTCCAGCGAGAGGTCTTCGTTCACCTCGACGGCCAGCGGCACCGCGGCGTTCATGCGTGCGAACGTCGCGACCACACCGAACGTCGGTGTCGGCAGCGCAACCCGATCGCCGGGTTCACAAAAGGCGCGCAGCGCGGAATCGATCACGTCATCCGAGCCACAGCCGGTCGTAATGTTCGCGGGATCGACACCCGCCAGTTCCGCCAGTGCGCGTTTCAACGCGGGCGCAAACACGGACGGGTAACGCGTAAGCGTCTGTTGAGGCGCTTCCCGCACCACGCGTTCGGCCGACGGCGCCACGCCGAAGAGGTTCGTGTTATCGCTCAGATCGATTTCGGTCGGCACACGGCCGGGATCGTACAGTTCGATCGCCTCGTACGCGCTGCGCAGGAGCGGCCGCGCGCGCGCGGTTGCGTTGCCCGCTGTAAGGGTCGTATCACAATTGTCATCCGCGCTCGTCTCGTTCCCGGCGCGCAGGCGTGCCGCAGCTGCGTGAGCTGGCAGCCCTTCCGCTTCCGCGAGTGCTGCGGTCGGACCGGCGATTTTTGCGGCCGCTGCCGGTGTGAGATCCTGGTAGGTGAAGAAGCGGACGTAGTCGAGTGTGGAAAGCCCCGAGTACGTGCGTGCAAGTCCGGCGGTCGGCAGCGTGTGGTTCGCGCCGGTCATGTAGTCACCGAACGCTACGGACGCGCTGCCGCCGAGGAAGACGGTGCCCGCGGCGCGCACGTTCCCAAGCGCGGCGCGCGGGTCGGCTGTGAGCACGAGCAGGTGTTCCGGCGCGTAGCGCTCCGCGAACGCCCACATCCCGGTTTCATCCTTTGCGATCAGTAACGCGCCGTTCGCGGACAGCGAAGCCTCAATGATGTCGCGTCGCGGCTGTTGTGTGATGCGCTTTGCAAGCGCCGCGATCGTGCTGTCGATCAGCGCAGGCTCGGTGGTGATCAGGAGCGCCGAGGCATCAGGGTCGTGTTCGGCCTGCGCGAGCAGTTCGACCGCGATTGTATCCGCATCGGCGCTGGCATCCGCAACAACCAGGATCTCGGAAGGTCCTGCCGGCGAGTCGATGCCGACGTAGCCGTTGAGTTGCTGTTTGGCTTCGGTCACGTATGCGTTGCCGGGCCCGACGATCTTGTCCACCCGCGGCACGCTGTCAGTCCCGAAGGCGAGGGCCGCGATCGCGCCGGCGCCACCGATCGCGAAACAGCGGTCCGCACCGCCGATCAGACACGCGGCCAGAACCGCGGCCGGCGGCAGGCCGTCCGGGCCCGGCGGCGAGCACACCACCACTTCGCCGACACCGGCGACCCGCGCGGGCACGACACCCATCAGCACACTGCTCGGGTACGCAGCACGGCCGCCGGGCGCGTAGACGCCGACGCGCCGCAGCGGTTCGGCGCGACGCCCGAGGATCAGGCCCGGCACGGGTTCGATCTCGAGTGTCGCCGGCAGCTGCGCCGCGTGGAACGTGCGGATCGCATCGGCGGCCTTCTCGAGGGCGGCCACCACGTTCGCCGGCAGCGAGTCCAGTGCTTCCTTCCACAGTGCTTTCGGCACTTCCAGAGAAGCCATCTCAACGCGATCGAACCGGACCGCCATCTCGCGAAGCGACGTGTCGCCGCGCGATCGAACATCTTCAATGATCCCGGTCACGACGCGCGACACCGATGCGTCGCGTGCGCGGCCGCGCTCGAGCAGGCGGGCGAGGGCCCGTGCGTCGAGGTCTTCGATGCGGGTGCCTGGTGCGATCGCAAATTGTAAAGGTTTTGCGAGCGTGGTCACGGCATGAGCCTTTCGATTTTCGTGACCAGGATGCCCGTGGCACCGAGCTTCTTCAGGTCGGTAATGACGCGATAGATGTCGCGCTGGTCCACAACGGCATGTGCCGCAACGTGTTCGCCGCCATCGAGTACGTCGACAATGGTCGGGCCGGAAATGCCGGGCAGAACGCGTTTGACATCGTCGAGCGCCGAACGAGGCACGTTGGCCATGAGGTAGCGCTTGTTGCGGGCGTGCAGGACCGATTCAATGGCGGCGACGAGTTCCTGCGCCGCCTGCAGGCCTGCCTCGTTGGCGAGCAGCTCCTGACGTGCAATCAACAGCGCCGAGGAATCGAGCACCGTATCGATTTCCCTGAGGCCGTTCACCTTGAGCGTGGAGCCCGTCGACACCAGGTCGACGATGATGTCGGCGACGCCGAGGTGCGGCGCGATCTCGGCGGCGCCGGAGACCGGCACGACCGTGACGTTGCGCTGCGCGGCGGCGAAGTACTCCGCGGTCAGCCGCGGAAACACGGTCGCGACGCGCGCGCCGTCGGGCACATCCCGGAGTGACGTAATGCCGCTGTCATCGCGGGCGGCGACCGCGAGGCGGCAGCGCCCGAAGCGCAGGTCCAGCAGGGTGTTCACACAGCGGCCCGATTCGGCCACGAGGTCCCGCCCAGTGATGCCCAGATCGGCGGCGCCGTCAGCGACGAACTCGGGGATGTCCTCCGCGCGTACGAAGAGCGCGTGGAACTGTCCGCCCAGCGACGCCTGTAGCGCGCGGTCGATCATGTCGAATTCGAGGCCCGCACGCTCGAGCAGTTCGCGTGCGCCCTCGGCCAGCCGGCCCTTGTTGGGCAAGGCGATACGGATCATCAGTCCTGCTTCCGGTCTGTAAACAAAAAAACCGCGGCCCGTCAGTGTGACGGACCGCGGTTCGATCGGCGCCCGAGCGCCTCTGCCAGCACGCCTACACGCCACCGCCGCGACCCGTCGGGCCGTGATGGTGGACATGATGCTGGCAGCGGTTCGGCTTGATCATGGCAACAAACTAACCGGGTTGGAGTGGAGCCCGCAACCCGCCCGCGGCTTCCCTGTCTGAGTACACACGGTTCGCAGTAAACTATCCCGCCACTTTCAACCTGGAGATTCATTGTCATGGCTGATGTAACGTTCTTCCGCTGGGACGAGATGCCGAAGGAGAAGGTCACTGACATGCTCGACAGGCGCCTGATCACCGGCGACCGCATGATGCTGGCGCACGTCTACCTCAAGAAGGGGTGCGTCGTCCCGAAGCATCAGCATGAAAACGAGCAGCTGACCTACATCCTCGAAGGCGCACTGCGTTTCGAGATTGGTGAGAACGGCGAGAAGGAAGTGATCGTGCGCGCCGGTGAAGTGCTCCACATCCCCTCGAACGTGTGGCACAAGGCGGAAGCACTCGAGGACACGCTCGACGTCGACATCTTCGACCCGCCGCGGCAGGATTGGCTCAACAAGACGGACGCGTACCTGCGGAAATAGCCATGGACCTGGGCATCGACGGCAGGGTCGCGGTCGTTGCGGCATCGAGCAAGGGCCTGGGCCGCGCGATTGCAGAGGAACTCGCCGCTGAAGGCGCACACCTCGTCATGTGCGCACGCGGTGAGGCGAAGCTTCACGAAGCGGCGGATCGCATCCGCGAGCTCGGCCGAACCGTCATTGCAATACCGGCCGACCTGTCGCGTGAAGGCGAGCCGGAACGTGTCATCGACGAAGCCATCGCCGCGTACGGCAAGATCGACATCCTGGTGACGAACACTGGCGGTCCGCCGGCGGGTCCCTTCGAGTCACACGACATGGAGGCGTGGCGCGCCGCCGTGCGAAGCAACCTCGAAAGCGTCGTGGGACTCACGCGTGCGGCGCTGCCGACGATGAAGCTTCAGCGCTGGGGGCGTATCATCAACGTCACTTCGATCGCGGTCAAGCAGCCGGTCGACAATCTGATCCTCTCGAACAGCGTGCGTGCGGCCGTGACCGGCATGGCGCGTACACTCGCCAACGAAGTTGCGCCGTTCGGAATCACGGTGAACTGCGTATTGCCGGGGTACACCCGGACGGATCGGCTGGAAGAGCTTGCGGGAGCGAACGCGGCACGGGAAGGCGTGAGCATCGAGGAGATCCGCGACCGCTGGCACGTGCAGATCCCGATGCGGAGACTCGGCGAGCCGCGTGAATTCGCCGCGATGGTCGCGTTCCTCGCCTCGGAACGCGCGTCCTACATCACCGGCACGAGTATTCAGGTCGACGGCGGCTGGATCCAGTCGCTGCTTTGACGGGGTCAGGACTGGCCGCAGAGAACGGTTGCCAGAAACCGCGCGGCCTGACGCTCGGCCCAGAAGCGCGGTTCGAGCGGTGTGCCTTCGACAAAGCCGACGTGGCCGCCGCTCGGCGTGATCGCAGCCTGCACATAAGGGTTCGTGCGCAGCGCACCGTGCGGAAATGAACCCGCCGGCACGAACGGATCGTCTTCGGCGTGAATCAGCAGCGCGGGCACGCGGATGTGTTCGACGAATTGCGCCGAACTCGACTTGCGGTAGTAGTCGTCCGCTCCATCAAAGCCGTGGAGCACGGCCGTCACGGCATCGTCGAACGCGCGGAAGGAGCGTGCACTCTTCAAGCGCGCTTCATCGTACCGGCCGTTCAGCAGGTGCTTCTTCTGCTCGGTTTTTTCGACCAGTGAGCGGATGAAGATGTTCGTGTAGAAACGGCCCATGAAGTTCGAGCTCAGCAGGTCTGCGCCGGCGCCGAGGTCGTACGGTACCGACACCGCGACGGCGGCACTCACGACACGAGCTGCCGCTTCGCCTTCTTCACCGAGGTACTTCAAAAGCGCGTTGCCGCCGAGTGAGTAACCGATCACGCCGAACTTCCGCCCCGGATAACGCTTCGTGAGGTACGCAATCACGTGGCGGATGTCGTCGGTATCACCAGAGTGGTAGAAGCGGGGCAGGCGGTTGGGCTCTCCGCTGCACGAGCGGAAGTTCAGGCCGACCGCGGCAATACCACGCCGGGCGAGTTCGACATACGTGTTGACGGCGTAGGCGCGGCGTGCGGACCCTTCGAGGCCGTGCAGCAGCAACACGAGCGGCGCGTTCTGATTCGGCGCCGGCGGGAAATCGAGGTCCACGAAGTCGCCATCAGGCGTGTCGAGCCGAACGCGCTCGAACCGCGGCATTCCCGGGCGGCGCAGCAGGCGACCTGCAATCGTTTGTCCATGCGGACCGGGCAGCCAGGGCGCTGGGCGAAACGGTTCCGGCGTAAAGGTGTGGCTTTTCTCGTTCTGCATTCGGCGTGTAAAAATCGTTGCGCGTTACGATCGCAAGATCGGCCCGATGTACCCGAAGCGCCAGTCGATGCAGGTTGCACGACCCGAAAAAATCAACCGCGGCCGGGCGTGGTGTCCCGACCGCGGTTGGCGCAAGGTGCAGGTAGGATGAAGAGGTGGGGTGTGTCTATACAGCTCAGGAACGACCGGGAACTTCCGGCCTGCTTTCTTCCTCGACTGTTGGCCTGATTGCAACCATTTTCGGGGCCCACACCCGGGTATTCTCGAGACCTGGTCCAGCCGGGAGTACGACACGGCTTTTCGTTCGCCGATCGCGCCTGCTTTCATGATCTTTGACGCTGTTCGAGGGTAAATGGTTGCAGCACGCACAACGCCGGCTGAAAACCGCCGTGATGACCTCGGGTTCGGGGTCTCTCGGCAGACCGCTGGCCCGCTACCCGCTTCGCATTGCCCGTGAAAGATCGCATCAACATTCGGAACGCCCGCCAGCATAACCTGAAGGGCATCGACGTCGAACTGCCTCGGCGCTCTGTCGTGGTCGTGACCGGACCGAGCGGTTCGGGCAAGTCATCGCTCGCGTTCGATACGCTGTACGCCGAAGGCCAGCGGCGCTACGTCGAATCGCTGTCCACGTACGCCAAGCAGTTCCTCGAGCGCATGGAAAAGCCATTGGTCGACTGGATCGAAGGCATCAGCCCCGCGGTAGCCATCGAGCAGAAGAACCCGACGCGTACCAGCCGCTCCACTGTCGGCACCGCCACCGAAGTCTACGACTATCTGCGACTCCTCTGGGCTCGCGCCGGCAGGACGCACTGCCCGATCTGCGATCGCGTCGTGCAGCCGGACACCGTGCAGTCGGTCACCGATGCCGTGCTGGCGCTGCCGCAGCGCACGCGCGTCATGGTCACGTTCCCGCTGCCGCGCAGCGCACGTGCTTCACACGCCACTGTCGTCGAGAACCTGCGCGCGCTCGGTTTCCTCCGCATCCTCGCCAACGGCGAAGTCATCGAGCTCGATTCCCCGGACAGCACGGATCCGGAGCGCCTCGGCATCGATGTATCGCGCGTCGAGGACCTGCTCGTCGTCGTCGACCGCCTGGTCGTGGCTGCAGATGTGAAGGAGCGTCTCGCTGATTCGGTCGGGACTGCGTTTGCCGAAGGGGAAGGGCAGGTCATCGTCATCGATGCGGGCGCCGATCGCCGCCTCCGTTTCAGCGATGTCTTCCATTGCCCGGACCATCCGGAAGTCAAGTTCCTCGACCCGACACCGCGGCTGTTCTCGTTCAACAATCCGTACGGCTCGTGTGAGACGTGCACCGGTTTCGGTGCCACCCTCGAATACGACGAGTCGCTGATGGTACCGAATCCGAACCGCTCGCTCGAGGACGGCGCTGTCGATCCGTGGGAAAAACCGCGGTATACAAAGACGCGTGCAAAGCTGCTCGCGTTCGCGAAGAAGTCGAAGGTCCCGCTCGACAAGGCGTGGAAGGATCTGCCCGCGAAGTTCCGCAGGGACGTCATACACGGCACGAAGGGCTTCGAAGGCGTGATCCCGTTCCTCGTATCGCGCGAGGAGAAGCGCTACAAGCAATACATCCGCGTGTTTCTGCGGCAGTACCAGATGGCGCACACCTGCAAGGATTGCCACGGTACGCGGCTGCGGCCGGAGGCGCTGTACGTGCGCGTGAACGGCCTCGACATCGCGCGCGCCAGCGAGCTTCCGGTCGCGGAACTCGCGGCGTGGGTGGACAGCCTCGAAAAGCGGGGCGTGTTGGCGCCGCAGGAGGCGGCGATCGCCGAGCCGATCCTGCGTGAGCTGCGCAGCCGTCTGCGCTTCCTGCTGGATGTCGGCCTCGGATACCTGACGCTGAACCGGCAGACGCGTACACTTTCAGGCGGCGAAGCCCAGCGCATCGCACTCGCGAACTCGCTCGGTTCGAGTCTTGTCGACACGCTGTATGTACTCGACGAGCCGACGATCGGACTTCATCCGCGTGACACGGACCGCCTGCTTGCGCTGCTCACGCGACTGCGTGATGCGGGCAACTCCGTCGTGATGGTCGAACACGATGAAGCCGCGATCCGCTCGGCCGACCAGGTCATCGAACTTGGACCGGGCAGTGGTGAAAAGGGCGGTGCCGTCGTATTCCAGGGCTCGATCGACGCCCTGCTCGCCGCGGATACTGCGACCGGCAAGTTCATCTCGCGCCGCGACCTGCCGCCGTACAAGCCAAAGCCTGTTCGCACCATGCAGCCGCGCCTGAAGCTGCGCGGCGCAAAGCTGCACAACCTTCGCAACGTCGACATCGACATCCCGATCGGTGCCATGACGGTCGTTACGGGTGTTAGCGGCTCGGGCAAAAGCACACTCGTGCACGATGTGCTCTACCGCGCACTCGAGCGCGAGATCGCGGGCGAGACATCGGCACGTCAGCACCTGGGTGAAGTCATCGGCGGCTACGACCGCCTCGAGGGCGCATCGGGTTTCGATGCCGTCGTGCTCGTCGATCAGGAGCCGATCGGTCGCACGTTCCGCTCGAATCCGGTGACGTACATCAAGGCGTTCGATCTCGTGCGCGACGTATTTGCGCGCCAGCCGCTCGCGCGACAGCGCGGTTACACGCCCGGCCACTTCTCCTTTAACGTGAAGGGCGGTCGCTGCGAAGCCTGTCAGGGTGATGGCGTCAAACAGGTCGAGATGGTTTTCCTCGCCGATGTCTTCGTGCCGTGCGACGTCTGCGGCGGTGCGCGCTACAAACCCGAAACGCTCGAAGTCACCTTCAAGGGGCTCAACATCCGCCAGGTCCTCGACCTCACGATCGACGAGGCGATCCGCTTCTTCATCAAGGAGGACAAGCTCGGGCAGATGCTGTGGCAGCTTCAGCAGGTAGGTTTGGGTTACCTCAGGCTCGGGCAGCCTGCACCCACGCTGTCTGGCGGTGAGGCGCAGCGGCTGAAAATCGCACGGGAACTGATCGGCGGTGCGCGACGACGCGGCCACCGCATTTACATCCTCGACGAGCCGACCACCGGCCTTTCCGGCAACGAGGTCCGCAGACTCCTCGGCGTCCTTCAGCGGCTGCTCGACGCGGGCCACACCGTCGTGGTCATCGAGCATAACCTCGACGTCATGCTCGCGGCCGACTGGATCATCGACATGGGCCCGGAGGCCGGCCAGGAGGGCGGCCGCGTCATCGCTGCCGGTCCGCCCGACAAGGTCGCCCAGGTGACCGACAGTCATACCGGCCGCTACATCGCTGCGGAGATCAAGGCGCGGAAGGCCGCGCTGGTCTAGCAGGAACAGGGATCGGGAACAGGTGATTGGGGTGCTTCTGCGCGTTCCGGGCGCGGATCTCGTGGGCGCGGACGGACGAACGGCCGTTTCACGGGGACGTTGAGGTTGACGTTTTACGTGGACGGAACTGCGACGGACGAATGGACGCCAAATCCGTCATTCGTTCGTCCGCTCCGTTCCGTCCACGTAAACGTCAACGTCCCCGTAAACGTTCCGTTCATCCGTTCGCAGTTCGGCAAGAGCGCCCCAATACCCGTTCCTGACCCCGTTCCGGACGGACCGGAAACAGGGTGGGAAACGGGCTGCCGGCCGCGCCGGCAGACCCGCCGCAACCTCTTGAGAAAACAGTCACATCCGCTACCTTACCTCGCGCGTGTGCGCGGGCACATCACGTGTGCGCGAGGGTACTAGCATCGTTCCCCCCGGACCTCGGGGGATTCTCCATCTCCAAAGCAGGATAGCCGATTGATGGCGACCACCACGCCGCCGGAACAGCCGCAGGACCGGGTTCTACCCCGGCTCATCTCGGACGAGATGCGGGATTCCTTCCTCGACTACTCGATGAGCGTCATCGTGCAGCGCGCGCTGCCGGACGTCCGTGACGGTCTGAAGCCGGTACACCGGCGGATTCTGCACGCCATGAACGAAGCGGGCCTCATCGCCGGCCGACCGTACCGCAAGAGCGCGACGGTCGTCGGTGACGTGCTCGGTCGTTACCACCCGCACGGTGACATGGCGGTGTACGACGCGCTGGTCCGCATGGTCCAGGACTTCTCGCTGCGTTACCCGCTGATTGATGGCCAGGGCAACTTCGGCTCGATCGACGGCGACAACGCGGCCGCGTACCGGTACACGGAAGCGCGGCTCATGCCGCTGGCGATGGAGCTGCTGCGCGACATCGAGAAGGACACGGTCCCGTTCGGGCCGAACTTCGACGATTCGCGCGAGGAGCCGAAGGTCCTGCCTTCGAAGTTCCCG
>Ga0255338_1005162_pt1 | contig 12375 bp, 8 predicted proteins | sample MeOH1_35cm_T4_19_FD_203715 | JGI IMG/M metagenome (GOLD analysis project Ga0255338, IMG submission 203715) | Sandy soil microbial communities from University of British Columbia, Vancouver, Canada - MeOH1_35cm_T4_195 | ecosystem: Engineered > Artificial ecosystem > Sand microcosm > Unclassified ...
GCTTCCACATAAGATGTTACGTGAGGAGCCACCTGCTTGCTCATTACCATATTATCAGCAATGATTTTCCGCATGCGGTCCATCTCGATGATTTCGTCGCCACCCATCAGGGAAACAGCAGGGCGCCTGAACTCAGGTTGTGATGTTGTTTGAGTGGGTTGTCCCGCGGAGGAGCCGGTAGTGAGCGTGGGCGTAGTATTCGGGATGACCACGTTTGGTTCAGGAGTGCCGTTTGATTTGCCCTTATTCGGAATGTAAGCGAGAATATCGTTTTTGGTAACCCGTCCATGCTGACCGCTTCCTGAAATAGAATCGAGTTCAGCAACAGAAATTCCTTCCTGCTTTGCGATGCTTTTTACAAGCGGAGAATAGAACCGGGTAGAGTCACTGTTTTTGATTGCAGCAACCCTGGTTGTTGTCCCCTCGGAAACTCCTGTGCTGACAACTGAAACAGCCTCTTTCTTCTCCGCAACCGGAGGTGCAGAAACGGAACCACTCGTTCCCGCAACAGGGGCTTCTGTGGTTATCAATGCAACTGCTTTTCCAACCTGCACTACATCGCCGTCGTTGAAAAGTTTCTTCGCAAGAAATCCTTCGAAAGGTGAAGGAATTTCAGAGTCAACTTTATCGGTTGCAATTTCGAGTACAGGTTCGTCGAGTGCAATTTTATCACCTTCATTCTTCAGCCACTTAATGATGGTCGCCTCGTTAACGCTTTCGCCCATTTTGGGCATGATCAATTCTACCTGTGACATATCACAATTGTGATTTGGATAATTATGATTTGAGATTTGAAACCGATGTAAAATCGTAATTATCGAATCCGAAATCTTAAATGTTTGAAATGCAAGGCAAAAATAGCTTTTTTTGGATGGAAAATGGACTCAAAATCAGGTAAGAACTTCAAGGTTTTATGGCGAATCGCGTTGGAATGCAATAAAACCCTGAAGGTCTGCTCCCTTGTGCGATCTTTGTGACATCTGATGGGAATTCTATCTAAATACTGGTCTACACTACGCCGTGTCAAGTTGTTACACGTTTTGCACAATATGCGGAACTACGGCAAACTGAAGGGCAACCGGAAACTGTATGATCAGTTCGGAATTGAGCGCTCAGTGGTCCGGCCACTCTCTCACAAGGATATTGTTATACCCTCGGATGAAAAGCCGTGGCTCGATCGCGATGATGCGCGGACACGTTTGAAGGCCAACCCGGAAACAGGATCGTTCAAAAGAGAGGTTATTACCCAGTTTGAAAACTGGATTGACAAGGGGTACATGACGTTTCCGGGAATGTTTTCTGCGGTTGCGGACAACGTGAACTCCGACATGGATAAGATCGTACATGACCGCCTGCTGGACTTTGATTATACCGATTCGCGTGTCATGAATGCATGGAAGGTTTCGGATACGGTACGGAAAATTGCGCATGATGAACAGATGATAGATATTCTTGAGTTCACGCTTGGGAAAAAAGTTGTTCCGTTTCAGACGATCAACTTTCTGAGAGGAAGCGAACAGCATACCCATTCTGATTTTATTCACATGACTACGGAGCCCAAGGGATTTCTGATTGCCGCGTGGATTGCGCTGGAAGATATCGGTGAAGGACAGGGGCCTCTGCATTATTATCCGGGAAGCCATAAACTTCCCTATATACTCGGTGAGGATTTTGATCACGACTCTACTGCGTGGTCGGTTGGGGAAGATCTCTACGGAAACTTTGAAAAAAAGATCGACCGGGAAATCGCGGAGCACCAGCTGAAGAAGGAAATATTCCATGCGAAAAAAGGCGATGTGCTTTTCTGGCACGCGAACCTGTTGCACGGCGGTGAAGAAGTGACCGATCCGGAGTCAACCCGCAAGAGCCTGGTGATTCATTATTTCTGCGAAGGGAATGTATTGTGTTATCATGAGATTACTCAGAGGCCGGCTGTGATAAACGAGATATAAGTCATTAAGTAGTAAGCAGGCGAGTAGCTTGAACCGACTTGCCTACTTACTACTTAATTGACTTAGCCACTTTACACGTCACCGGATAATGATCACTCATCCCCGTTGTCTCAATCGTTTTGAATTCCCACGAAGACAATGTTTCCGAATGCAGAATGTAATCGATTCGCGGAATCGGAAGAGGATTCTCGAATGTTTTTCCGAAGCCGGAGCCCGATTCGCGGAAAGCATCACACATTCCATGCGCGAGAACACGATACGTATAGGAAACAGGCGTGTCGTTGAAATCCCCGCAAATGATAATCGGGTAGGGGCATGTAGCCATGTGCGCTGCGATGGCGTTTGCCTGTTCCGCGCGACGGGTGTACGCACGCTTCATGCGGCGCAGAATGTTTTTGGAATTTTCCACCTCGTCTTCTGCTTCGTCCCGGCTGAGCATCGTGTGCACAAACGCGATATCCGCATAACCAAAATTGATCGACTGCAGGTGCATGTTGTAAATGCGCACAGTGTCGCTGCTGATGACGATGTCGCTGTACAGGCAGATGTTGTTGCTCCGGTTGTTGAAGACTATTTTTCCTTCATTCACAATCGGGTAACGGGAAAAAGTAGCAACTCCCCAGTGATCGGTTTTTCTAAGGGTAATTGTATAAGCTTCGCTGGTGTATTTGTAACTCATCAGCGACTGCAGCGTATCGAGATTGCGGAACGGGCCGGTATCTTCCGAATAGAATTCCTGGAGACAAAGCACAGACGGATTTTCGGCCTGGATCAGTTCGAACATTCCGGAACGTGTGGCCTTATTGCCGCTCCAGTTGTAGAGATCAAACAGCTTTACATTCCAGGTCATAAGTTTGAACGCAGAATCGGGAGCCTTATCCTGTTTACCGAAGCTGACCTGGTATTGTTTGCTGAAGTGAATCATGGAAATCAGCAGTGTCACCAGTGTATAAACAATCTGGCGTTTGCGTCGGACCAGCCAGTAAATGAAGAAGAATATAGTGACGATGAAGAATGCCGGATGCAGTAATCCCAGAAAAGCCAGGGGCCATACTTTCGCCGGATTTACCAAGGGAGAAATATCCGCAAGCAACAGTCCTACGATAGCAATCCAATTGAAGAAAAGAACGGTGCGGCTGAACCACCCGAGTTTTTTTCTCGATGGAACCGGTTCAATTACTACGGTTTCGGTGGCGGGCATCAGAATTTGTCGTGATTCTTCTGCAGAAAATCTTTTTCTTCCTTCGACAGGCTATCGTAACCGGAACGCGAAATTTTGTCGAGTATTTCGTCTACACGTTTGCGGATGGTATTCTTCTGCTGGTTATATGAGAGATCGTCGACGCGTTTATGCGCTACCCGGAGTTTGGATTTGCGCTGAAACATTCCGGCAAAAATATTACCGCGCTTATTGTTCATTGCCCACAGCATTCCGAATATCGCCCCGCCGAGGTGAGCTGCTTTACCTCCTGTATTGGATGAAAAATCAATCGCAGTCGTCAGCAGGAAGGAAATCAATGCGAGCCATTTCAGCTTCATCGGGATTCCGAAAGGATAAACACGGTAGTCGGGAGCGTGGGTGGCAACCGCTACAACGATGGCCATAACAGCACCGGAAGCACCGAACAAAATGCTGTTCGCATCACCGATGATAGCCGAAATAATCAGGTAAACTATTCCACCGGCGGCACCTCCAAACAGGTACACGATCACCATCCGTTTGCTTCCGAGAAGTTCGCAGAAAATTCTTCCAAGGAACCATAACCAAAGCATGTTGAACAGAACGTGACGTATGTCCACATGCATGAACATATAGGAACCAAGGGTCCAGAAACGGGAAAGGAACTGAGTGAAACCGGAAGGCATACACAGCATATCTGCAATCAGTTCCCCTGCGGTAGTCTTATCTCCACCCAGTTTTACCAGGTGAATCAGAATGTTTGTCAGAAGAAATACAGAAACATTCACAATCAGAAAGATCCACACCGAACGGTAGGTTCCTTTCATCGCAATCTGAACGTCCCTCTTGAAACTCATCGCCTAATAGAAATTATTGCGGCTCCTTTTGTAAATCTGCACTAAAATAAATCCAAATATCATGCCTCCGATGTGGGCGAAGTGGGCAGTATTATCACCTTGCGAATTCGCGTAGCCGGAATATATTTCTACCAGTCCGTAAATGATAGCCAGCCACTTCAATTTTACCGGAATGGCTCCGTAAATATAAATGGTGGTGTTGGGGAAAAGCAATGCTGCCCCCATGAGCAAACCGAATACTGCTCCGGAAGCACCGATCATCGGAATGAACAGCAGCCCGTACATCGCTTCCAGGGATTCGCCAACCATCTCACCATTGGCAGTGTACTCAGTCAGATGTTCCCATCCATTACCGCCGTAAATGCGATTGAGTTCCGCAACTGCACTCCATGTTTCCCATCCAATGTAAATAGCAGATGCACCAAGGCCGCATACGAGATAAAAAATCAGGAACCGTTTGGCGCCCCAGACATTTTCCAGCATTCTGCCAAAGAAAAACAAACCGATCATGTTGAACAGCAGGTGCATGATGGATGCATGCATGAACATGTGGGTTACGATCTGCCACCAATGAAAATTGGGACTTAACGGGTGATACAGTCCGAGCAGATTGTCAAGATCCAGACGCTGGCTACGCAGCGCCAGGTATTTTGCGACGAAAAAAATGACGTTGACGATGATCAGGTTCACTGTCACCGATCTGGTATTCAGGCCTCCACCTACCGGACGAAATTTGAACTGGCTCATGAGCGTTTCATTCGTTTATCGATCTCGTCAATCGGGAAATTGATGTACACCGGTTTTCCGTCGGGAGCAAAAGCAGATTGTTCGCAACCGAATAATTCATCCGCCAGCGCCTGCATTTCGCGGGTGTCCATGCTTTTTCCGGGACGTATTGCGGCACGTTTTGCCAACGATCGGGCAATATTTTCGAGAGGCTTAAGGTGAAGCTGCTGTTCATTCTCACGGAATGTTTCCAGCACTTCTTCCAGAAGTTTCGTTACATCGTAATCTTCTGTTCCTGCCGGAATGCCATGCACGACGAATGTATTGCTGCCGAACGGGTGAATATCAAATCCTATGGACTGCAACGCTGCGATCTGCGTTTCTGCAATGTGCGTGAGTGCAGGAGAGAAAGTCACATTCTCCGGAAATAATTTCTGTTGTACCTGCACCTGCTGACGCGCCATTGCGTGAATATAACGCTCATACAATATCCGTTCGTGTGCGCGCTGCTGGTCGATCACCAGGAAACCATTCTTCATCGGCGACAGAATATAACGTTCGTGCAACTGCATGAATGCTGCACCTTCGTTGAGCGGTTTAGTCTGCGTTTCGTGTAATGCCTGCTGTACTGCCGGAATCACATCTGCCGACGGAGCAGAATGCATGTGCTGGCTGAACATGGTTTCCCAGTTGCTCACATTTTTCCGGTCACGCTGCTCGTTGTACGATGGAGCTTTGTGTGAATCCGTTTCGAAGGGATTGAAAGAGGGATTCACTTTGATCTCCGGCATGCGGATCGGCTGGGAATTCGGCAGAGGAATTTCCATGCTCATTTCCTGCTCGAAGTCGAGCGTAGGGGCTATGTTGTATTGACCGAGTGATTTCTTGACGGTAGAACGAAGCACAGCGTAAATAGAACGTTCATCCTCAAACTTTACTTCGGTTTTTGTCGGGTGAATGTTCACATCGATCGTTTTCGGATCAACTTCCAGGAAAATGAAGTAACCGGGAAAATGTCCCTGGGGCAAAAGCTGATCGAATGCCGACTGCACCGCATGATGCAGGTAGGAATTCCGGATGAAACGTTTATTGAGGAAGAAGAACTGTTCTCCACGTGTCTTGCGTGTGAATTCGGGTTTGATCACGAATCCGGAAATTTTCACAATGCCTGCGTCCTCATCCAGGGGAACGAGTCGCTGGTTATAAGGCATTCCGTACAAAGCAAGAATACGTTGACGAAGGGCTGCACGGGGTTCACTATCAGCTCCAGCTTCAAGACGATACATCTCGTTGCCATTGTGCCAGAGGGAAAATCCGATTGTTGGATTTGAAAATGCGATGCGTTCGAATTCTTCAAGAATGTGACGGAACTCCACGCCGTCTGACTTCAGGAAGTTTCTGCGTGCGGGTACGTTGTAAAACAGGTTCTTCATGCTGAATGAAGTTCCCTTCGGAGCAGCACAGGGTTCCTGTGACTTCACTTCCGAACCTTCGATGTGAATGAGTGTTCCCATTGCATCTTCTTCACGCCGTGTTTTCAGTTCCACCTGCGCAACAGCAGCAATGGACGCCAGTGCTTCCCCGCGGAATCCCATAGTGTTCAGCGACCACAGATCGTCCGAAACACGGATTTTGGAAGTCGCGTGACGCTCGAAGGATAAACGCGCATCCGTCGCCGACATTCCTTTGCCGTCGTCGACCACCTGTATGAGTGTTCGTCCGGCATCCTTAACAATGAGTTTAATAAAATCCGCTCCGGCATCAATGGCATTCTCCATGAGTTCTTTCACAGCAGAAGCCGGTCGCTGGATTACTTCACCTGCGGCAATCTGGTTGGCAACGGAATCGGGAAGGACGGAGATGATATCGGCACTCACAGGGACTTTCTCAAGCGGGTTAATACGCCCTCAAATTTAAACATTCTCAAAGCGCTTACAGGTGTTATTTATGCACAATACTTTAGAATTTTGACCGCCAAGGCGCGAAAACGCCAAGTATATTATTGTGTTTGTCGTTGGTTGCTAGTGTAGGAGCTTGGCGTTTTGGCGCCTTGGCGGTTGAGTTTCAGTTGTTGTGTAAAATTCGACAGTTGTCCTCGCAACGGATTAACATTTGTATGGTGAAAACCCGGACTTGTTGCGAACCTTCGGCATGACGTTTGTCTCTACTTTTAAGCAGATTGAAAAAGAACGTGATGTTGCGAAAGATTTCCTATTCCCTTCTGTTGGGAATTCCAGTGATAGTATTGCTGGCATTGGCGCCGGCCGAACAGAATGACGCTTATGCTGATGTCGGTGACCGCTCGCCGCAGCAGATCAGTAAGTTCGAGTTTGCGAAGAACCCCGATTTTCTGAAGGACACAAATTCGAAGTGGGTGGATTCTGTTTTCAAAACACTCACGCCGGAAGAAAGAATCGGCCAGCTGTTCATGGTAGCAGCGTGGTCGAACAAAGACAAGAAGCACGAAACGGAAATTTCCGATCTCATCAGGAATCAAAAGATCGGCGGACTGATTTTCATGCAGGGTGGTCCTGTGCGGCAGGCAAATCTTACCAATCGTTATCAGCGTGAATCGAAAGTTCCTTTGCTGATCGGAATGGATGCTGAGTGGGGGCCGGTAATGCGCATCGATAGTTGCATCAGCTTTCCTCACCAGATGCAGCTCGGTGCCTGCGATAACGACTCGCTCGTGTACTGGTACGGAGTGGAAATGGCGCGTCAATGCAGTCTGCTCGGGGTGAATGTAAGTTTCTCTCCGGTTGCAGATGTGAATAACAATCCGAACAATCCGGTGATCGGGACACGCGCTTTCGGGGAGAACAAGTACGATGTAGCGGAAAAAGCCATCATGTACTCCAACGGTTTGCAGGATAATCACATTCTGGCTTGCGGAAAACATTTTCCCGGTCATGGTGATACAGACAGCGATTCTCACAAGACACTTCCGGTGATCAATGCAACACGTGAACGGCTGGATTCACTGGAACTTTATCCTTTCCGTCAGCTGATTGCATCCGGAGTAGGAAGTATGATGGTGGCGCATTTGTCAATTCCTGCATTGGACACAACCTCGAACCAGGCAACCACACTTTCGAGGTACGTTGTGGATACCTTACTCAAACAGGAAATGAAATTCAAAGGATTGGTCTTTACCGATGCATTGAACATGAAAGGCGTGAGCAGGTTCTACGGTCCGGGAGATGTGGACGTGAAAGCATTGGTTGCCGGTAACGATGTAATTCTGTTCTCGGGAGATGTTCCGAAAGCGGTGACGCTCATTCAGGAAGCGGTGACAAAAGGTGAAATCACGCAGGCTGAAATTGATACACGCTGCAAAAAAGTGCTGGCAACCAAACAATGGTGCGGACTGAACACGCGCAGGAAGCTTGCAACAAAAGGATTGTACGATGCATTGAATGACCGCAGCGCTAACTGGATGTGCCGGAAAGTTGCAGAAGCTTCCATGACATTGCTGAACAACAAGAATTCACTCGTGCCGTTCATGAATCTCGAAACGCACAACATTGCATCTGTTTCGGTTGGAAGTGTAAAGACCTGCATGTTCCAGGAGCGTATGGCCACGTACGCGCCGGTGAGTGCGTTTACGATAGCGTATGATGCGAAGAAGGATTCTCTGGATTCGCTGGTCGCACTTCTGGCGGACAATGACATTGTGGTGGTGGCGATTCAGAAAGTGTCGCAACGTCCGGCAAATAATTACGGAGGGATGTCAGATATTCCTGACAAACTCATCGACACGCTGCTGAAGTTGAACAAGAAAGTAGTGGCGGTAATGTTCGGCTCTCCTTATGCGCTGAATGAAATCAAGCGGGTAGAAGAGTGCGATGTGGTTTTGCAGGCGTACGAAGACCAGTCTTACATTGAAGATATCGCAGTGCAGGCATTGTTCGGCGGAATTTCTATACAGGGAAATCTGCCGGTGACACTGAACGGATGGAAAGGTCAGACGGGAATTACCACCGCAGCTCCAACACGTTTCAAGTACACGATGCCGGAAGAAATCGGGTTTGATCTCAAAGCGATGGCAAGAATTGATTCTATCGTCAACAAAGGCATCGCTGACAAATGTTACCCGGGTTGCCAGGTGTTTGCAGCGAAGGACGGAAAAGTATTTCTGAATAAGTCGTACGGCAGTTTTACTTACGACAAGAAGCATACCGTTACGAATTCCGATCTCTACGACATCGCTTCAGTAACGAAGATCATGGCTTCCACGCCCTGCCTGATGGAAATGGTGGACCAGGGGATGCTGAATCTGAACGACACGCTCGGAAAACATCTGCCGATGGTACTCGGCACGAACAAGCAAGGCATTGTGATCCGGGATATGATGACGCACACTGCGGGGCTTCCTGCATGGATTCCGTTCTACGAAAGAACGATTGATGCGAATGGAGTGTGGGATAAGAAAGTCTACAGCAAAGAGCGCAGCGATTCATTTCCTTTTTACGTAGCACCGGGAATGTGGATACAGGCGCATTATCACGATACCATTTACAAACGCATCAACGAGTGCAAGGTGAATAACGATCACAAGTATCTCTACAGTGACCTGGGTTATTACTACGTAAAGGAAATCGTGGAAGACAAACACAAGATGCTGGAGAGTGATTACGTGATGAAAGAGTTTTATCGTCCGCTTGGTTTGCCGACAATGGGTTACCAGCCCCGTCTGCGTTTTGCTTCATCGCGTTGTGCACCGACAGAGAACGACACAAAATGGCGTCACCAGCAATTGCAGGGCGACGTGCATGATCAGGGTGCAGCGATGCTGGGCGGAATCGGTGGTCACGCGGGTGTGTTCAGCAACGCGAATGATGTTGGCGTGATGATGCAGCTTTATCTCAACGGAGGCACTTACGGAGGCAGACGATATTTTCAATCGGAAACCGTGAATGAATTTATCGGCTACCAATTCAAAGATTGCCGTCGCGGTGTATGCTTCGACAAACCTGATCCCGATCCGAAGAAAGGTGATGCAGCCTGTGATTCTATTTCCTGCGCCAGCTTCGGACACCAGGGCTTCACCGGCACACAGGCGTGGGCAGATCCCGAAACCGGATTGGTGTTTGTGTTTTTATCGAACAGGGTTTATCCGGATACGGAGCCGAATAAGTTGGCGAAGGAAGGGATACGCGGGAAGGTGATGGAGGAGTTGGTGATGGGGTTGAAGAACGCGGAAAAATGATTTGCTGATTCTTCGCAAGAGTCAAGACAAGTTTGTTGATGGTATTAGCGATTCTCCTTCGAACCAATACTTTACTTCGGCTTAGGAAGTTCTAATTGAAAATTGTCTTTGTGCTTGGGCTTTAGAGGATATGGAGTTATAGGAAGGTTAGAGGGAGGCGCAAATATATTTACAGGGTGATAATCATTAATTACATGATTCACCTGAATAAATTTGTTCACGTAATCGTACAGGATATTTTCGTAGTAAGCGATCCAAACTGGATCTTGATTTTGAAGTTTAATTTCAAAGGAAAAGACAATTGTTTTATTATCAAAAGTGGTAATGGCGCGCTTGGTCTGTAACCTAATGCAGCTTCCATAACCATATGGATCGCGCGAGATCACCCTGGAGATTATCGTATCGCTGGCGGTTAATCTGAATGCGCTGTCCGGACTTAGTATTTCTCCTACCACGCTGAGCACGAAATCTCCATTTGGACTTGTTATCCGGTGGGAATCAGGAACCTTCGAGCCAGGCATCGTTCTACCTCCCAAGCCAATTTCCTGTTCCTTATATCCTCGCGAGAACTGGCGAGAGTATGGAAATTTCAACAAGTAGAATCCCACCATGTAAGTATCAATGGGCATTTGGACATTAAAATTAATCACGCGAAAAGTTGAAAGCACACGTTCGTTTGTTTTTACAAAATTTCCGGCGAATTGACCAAATGAAATCTGTAGTGAATATACCTCGGAGCTTTCGCCTTGAGCAAGGAATAGTAATTCAAGTGATTGCGTTGGGTTTAGTGGTATTGAGTAAACTTGGGAATACAGCATTCCACACTTCTTACATCCCTTAACTTTTTCCGGCGAATAATTCAATAAATAACATGGCCACTTATCCAGTTTGGTTGGCTTAACAACACAATTCTTTTGGAACTCCTTACGTTGCTTTGGGGTTGAAGTGTCCTTCGTATTATTTGTTATTCGAAGCCATATTTCCGCATATGTATTTTTGGGATTTTGTTTCGGGGCATAACGCATTTTGTAATTCCAAATCGTATCGCCTTGAATACTGTCTTTCACCAAAGTTGAAAACCAATCTACCGGAGTAATCGCAATAAATTGTCCAGAATTGACGGTGAATGTATCGACATCGGCGATGGTTTGTGACCGAGACGCAATTGCAATCGTTAGAAAAAGAAAAACTACAGCGGCCTTCTTCATGACTAAATTTGAATCACTTATTCGAATGCAACGCCATCCTGTTCCCTTCACAATCCACAAACAACGCCATGTAACCTGCGTCGGGAGCGATGAGCTTTTTCTTCATGAGAATTCTTCCGCCGATGGCATCTACGCGATCGAGAACGACCTGTAAATCGGGATTGGCGTTGAGGTAGATGACAGGTCCCCAGACGCTGGGCTTGTAGAACTCTTCGTTGTAGCAAAGCGCGCCCGAAACTTTACCACTGCCGGGAACTGCGGGAAAAAATCCCATGCGGATCGGTCCGGTCTGAGATTCGGTCATTTTGATGTCGAAGATGAATTCGTAGAAACGTTTGGCGCGACCGAAATCAGCAACCGGGATCTCAAACCAATTCAGCACATTGGATTTGTCGTTCATATAATCTAAGGTATGGAAAGTTGGGAGATTTGAGGGAGAAGGGAGGAGGTGGGGGTAGGAAACGGAGCGCGTAATTTCTCCTCCCTCCTCCCTCCAGACTCCCAACTCAACACTATCTTTGTGAAATGAAAATCGGTATTGTGTGTTATCCGACCTTTGGTGGTTCGGGAGTTGTTGCTACGGAGTTGGGAAAAGCACTCGCCGCAAAAGGTCACCAGGTGCATTTCATCACGTACAGTCAACCTGTGCGGCTGGATGCATTCACACCGAATATTTTCTATCATGAAGTGGTGGTGTCGAATTATCCGCTGTTCGACTATCAGCCCTACGAACTGGTCCTCACGAGTAAACTGGTGGATGTGGTTATCAGCGAAAAGCTGGATCTCCTGCACGTGCATTATGCAATCCCGCACGCATCGGCCGCGTACATGGCACAGAAAATCCTTGCAGACCGCGGAATACGTTTGCCCTTTATTACAACTCTTCACGGAACAGATATCACGCTCTTAGGTCGCGACTCTTCGTTCGAACCGGTGATTACGTTTGCAATCAATCACTCGAATGCGGTGACCGCAGTTTCTGAAAGCCTTCGCGCCGATACATTGAAATACTTCAAGCTGACGAAAGAAGTGCAGGTGATTCCGAACTTCATACGTATTGAAGATTACGGACATCATTCGGAGGCCTGTCAACGGAATGTTTTCGCGCCGAACGGGGAGAAAATTATGGTGCACGTTTCCAATTTCCGGAAAGTGAAAAGGGTAGAGGATGTACTTTACGTGTTCGATAAAGTCCGCAAGAAAATTCCTACGCGATTGATTCTCGTTGGTGACGGACCTGAGC
>Ga0255338_1005163_pt1 | contig 12364 bp, 11 predicted proteins | sample MeOH1_35cm_T4_19_FD_203715 | JGI IMG/M metagenome (GOLD analysis project Ga0255338, IMG submission 203715) | Sandy soil microbial communities from University of British Columbia, Vancouver, Canada - MeOH1_35cm_T4_195 | ecosystem: Engineered > Artificial ecosystem > Sand microcosm > Unclassified ...
TTTTTTTTAATCAACCCAAAGACCAAGTCCCATTGTTCGTTTGTAATATCCATAAATGTCGTTTCGTCTAAAAACGACTTTTATCACTCACTTATTACAGAAAACCTACTTTTGAGATACGCTCTAATATGATCCAGACCGAAAGACCCTGTTTTTTCGAAACAATAGTTACATGAAAAAACCAGTTTTCATACTAACCATTCTTTTGACCGTGTTTAATGTATCCGGCCAAACAGTTTATTCCGGGTTTATTGACAAATATCCAATTGAATTAGTTACAGACATTTCCAATGGAGGACCGGTAAAAGCCATCTATGGCGTATACAGTTACTCGGATCGGGATGATCCCATTACCTTTGACGGCGTTTTACAGAAGGGGAAAGCAGTTTTTATGAAAAGGATAAAAATCACAAAAACAGGGCATTGCTGAGCTTTGAAAATTTTGATACTCATAGTGAGAGTTTAGAAGGAACCTGGACCGATCTGCGTAAAAACCGGAAACTAAAAATCAGTCTGGTAAAATCATTTGATATTACTTATGGCGATAGTGTTGAATGGGCAGACAGGGAAATACCCCAGGCGGCTGCATTGGATAACCAATATTTCAAACTCATTGTCTCTAAAGTAAAAGGCAGGTTTTATCCAAGTGTTACCGGCGTAAAGATATTTGAAAAGAAAACAGATAAGCTGCTGCAGAAAATTGTGATTGAAAGTGAAAGTCTGAGTTTAGACAATATCAGTGTGGGTGATTATAATTTTGACGGTATTAAGGAATTTTCTGTTTTTGAAAACTTCTATGCCGGACCAAACACATCAAGAATTTATTTTCTGTTTGACACTACCAAAAACAACTACTTCAGAAGCGATTTTGCCGGTGTTTCATTAACATTCGATGAAAAACAAAAAAATATTTTCGAACTTAATCAATGTTGCGGTGGGCGACAATATACCACAGCTACTTACAAAGTAGTAAACAACAAAATGGTTCTGATAGAACAGCATTGCTATACATGGAGTGAAGAGAAGAAAAAAATAATCGAACGAAAAATGCAGGACTGCGAATAAACCTGCGTTAACCGCTACGTTTTCGTTTGCGTGGCAGCCCTTTCACCTCTACCCCATCTACAATTGAAATTTTTACGTTCTCCCACAATGTTCCGAAGAAATAAGGCTTATGCTTAGATAATTCTAGATTTGAATCGAAACTTTATCCATGATCCAGACCGAACGTCTCCGCCTGCTTCCCCTCACTCATGATCTGTTACAAAAATATCTCCGTGCCGATCATTCGCTGGAGGAAACGTTGCAGGTAGTCCCTATAGAACTGGTGATCTCTCCCGAACTGAAAGAAGCCATTGAACAGGCTTTTCTTCCGAACACCGCTAACCCGGAAAAGAATTACCTGTTCTGTACGCTCTGGACCATCATACTGAAAGCAGAAAACCGTATGGTAGCCGATCTCTGCATCGTAGACGAGCCCAATGAAAAAGGCGAGATCGAAATCGGCTACGGTACTTACGCCGCTGAGCAGGGAAAAGGTTATATGACAGAAGCTGTTGGCGGCATCCTGCAATGGGCCAAACAACAACCGGCCGTAAAAGCCGTTGTGGCGGGTACGGATAAAACAAATATCGCTTCCTATACCATCCTGCAAAAAAAAGGTTTTGTACAATCAGGAGAAACGGAAACCGGTTTTACCTGGCGGCTGGAGATCAACTGATTTCTTTCGTAAAATATTTTAGTCATCCGCAATCTCACAAAAAATATCCGACAGCTCTACCGGTTGGCTGAAGAAGGGCGAATGACTGGTGGCCATACGGTACATTTTTTTACAGGGGGTTTCCGTATACATTTTTCGCTGGATAAAAGGAGTTACGGCCCTGTCTTCTGTACATTCGATATAGTAACGTGGTACGGTTCCGAAATTTTCTTCCGTTAACTGCAAAGGCGTAACGCCGGAGATCACCGGCTCATGGCTCAGTAACAATTTGGCCAGTTCCGTAATGTTTTCATCACAATCATGGTACAATCCTTCTCTATAAATTTCGGGCTGTAAAGTGGAAGAGCCGATGGCTTCATGCAGGGTTACATAAGGTTTTAATACCCCTTCTGTATCCTGTACTGAATATTCCCTTTGTGTTTTACCATCGGGTATGAGATAGGCTGCGAGGTAAATTAATTTTTCGATCCGGTCAGGCCTGTATTCAGCTGCCTGCGAAATCATGATCCCGTTTTTGCTATGCCCTACCAGGATCACTTTCCCATCAATACTATCTATCAGGCTGCAGATTTTTTCTACACCGGTTTGCAGCGTTATTGCTTGTATCGGGGTTTTATCTCTGCCCATACCCGGCAGATCAATAGCAAATACCTTGTGCCCTCTTTGTTCCAGAATAGGTGAAACCCTGTGCCAGTTCCAGGCGCTATGCCAGGAACCATGTACTAAAATAAATGTTTTCATGTAGATTGATTTGTACGGCAAAACTGCCGCACCCGCCACTTATAGGCAACCCGATACTTGCTTTTTTAGTGATTCGTCCTGGCAGCTTCCCAACCGATGATCGCTGTTTTGCGATCGATGCCCCACATATAACCACCCAGCGTTCCGGTAGATTGTATGACCCGGTGACAGGGAATCAGAAAAGCAACAGGATTACTACCGATAGCCGTACCTACCGCCCGGTACGCTTGTGGTTTCTCTATTTTTTCTGCAATGCTCCCATAGGTGGTTAAACGCCCTTCTGGGATCTGCAACAGTGTTTCCCATACCTTGAGCTGGAAATCTGTGCCTTTTACATGTAGCTTGATCTGGTTCAGTTTTTTCCAGTCCTGGGTAAATATGTACAACGCGTTCTGTTGAATAATATCTGTAATCTGCCTGAAAGTGGCATGGGGGAATTGCGCCTGTAACAGTTGAAAAGCCGCTGTTTCCTCCTCCGCAAATGCCATGTAACAGATACCCCTATGCGTAGAAGCTACGATGATGTTTCCGAAAGGCGTTTCTGCATAACTGTAATTCACGGAAAGATTTTCGCCACCGTTCTTAAATTCGCCCGGTGTCATGCCTTCTATTTTTACGAACAGATCATGCAGGCGGCCGGTGCCGGATAATCCGGTATCGTAAGCCGCATCAAACACGGTAGCTTCCTGGTTACGGAGTACATTTTTGGCGTACGCTACGCTGGTATATTGTAAAAATTTCTTCGGACTAACACCGGCCCAGTCTTTGAAAAGCCGTTGAAAATGAAAAGGGCTCAGGTGAACTTTGGCAGCTACCTCATCCAGGTCGGGCTGTGATTTGAAGTTGAGACGGATATATTCGATCGCTTCAGCGATCCTGTTATAGTTAAGTGCTTGCTGGCTATTCATTGTGTAAAATTTATACCACAAAACTATCTGGCACACCGGGATTGCCCAACCCGAAACTTGCTCTCTTCTGGCACATTAGTTAAATCATTCGCTACCGGGAAGAAGCATTTCGCAGAGAAATAGCCTGACAAGTTTTACATTTAAACCCAGAAATCATTGCCATGCTGAAAAAGATCCTGCCGTTTATATTCATCCTCCTAGGCCAATCTCTGTTTGCACAGCAAAATACGTTGTACAATCCATCTATCGATGTACAGCATTATGTTTTCCGGGTACAGGTATCAGATACCAACGACAGCCTGAAGGGTACAGCCCAGATCACCGTTCGTTTTACGGAAAAAGTAAACGCCGTTTCTTTTGACCTTGCTAATGTGAACGATACCGGCAGAGGCATGATCATCACAGCCGTTAAAGAGAAGCATCAACCACTTTCCTTTACCCATCAGAAAAACAAAATCCAGATTACCCTGCCCGGCATCGCAACCGTGGGATCGGTTCGCACTTTTTCTGTCGAATACGGGGGTATTCCAGCCGATGGACTGATCATCAGCAAAACCAAATTCGGCCGCCGAAGTTTTTTCAGCGATCATTGGCCCAACCGCGCACATAACTGGTTACCCTGTAAGGATCATTTATCAGACAAAGCGTCTGTTGAATTTGTGATCACCGCACCCGATCATTACAAAGTGGTATCCAATGGTGTGAGAACAAAAGAAATACCGCTGCCGCAGCACTTACGCAGAACCCATTGGATAGAAACGGTTCCGCTGCCCACCAAAGTAATGGCAGTGGGCATTGCCGATTTTGCCATCACACAGGCGGGAGAAGCAAATGGCATTCCTGTTGCCAGCTGGGTGTATCCCGAAAATAAAAAACAGGCATTTTACGATTACGCACAGGCTACGGAGATCATACCCTTTTTTATACAACAGGTAGGTGCCTATCCGTATCATCAACTGGCCAATGTACAGTCGAAAACCATTTTCGGTGGCATGGAAAATGCCGGTGCTATATTTTATACAGAAAACAGCATCACCGGTAAAAGAAAAATGGAAGAATTGCTGGCACATGAGATAGCCCACCAATGGTTCGGCAATAGCGCCACCGAAACAGACTGGCCGCATCTCTGGCTCAGCGAAGGTTTTGCTACGGCTATGACGCACCTGTACATGGAACAGAAACATGGCCGGGATAGCCTGGTTGTCCGGATGGAAAAAGACAGAAAAGAAGTGCTTGCTTTTACAAAGAGCAAAAAAGCACCCGTGGTAGATACCCTGGGCCGAACACGCCCCATGACCATGCTGAATGCACACTCTTACCAGAAAGGTGGCTGGGTATTGCTGATGTTACGCAACCAGGTAGGGAGTGATGTTTTCTGGAAAGCCGTAAGAACTTATTACGCCACTTACAAGGGTAAAAATGCTTCTACTGAAGACCTGCAGAAAATATTTGAAACCGTTTCGGGTAAAAACCTGCAGCAGTTCTTCACCCAGTGGTTATACCGGCCGGAAAATCCCAACCTGCAGATCAGCTGGCACTACAATGCACTCTTGAAACAAATAGACCTCACCATTACCCAACAAACCAGCAGCGATTTTTCATTGGAGCTGGAAGTAGAACGCGTGGATGAAGCCGGGAAAAAAATGCGTTCGCAGATCCCGGTTAACCAGAAGAATACCATCCTGCATATAGCAGCTGACAGTAAACCCGTGAAATTAGTGGTTGACCCGGATGGCCGTTTATTGATGGAAGCCGTGGTGAAGGAAATCAAGTAAACATCTTGCTGAAAATTTATCAGGGCGCCAGTCGCAGCATATGCCATTTATTGCCCAATTGATGTACATATTTCACCCGATCGTGCAGGCGGCTGCTCCGGCCCTGCCAGAATTCGATATTGGCCGGCTTCACCACATACCCCCCCCAATGTTCGGGACGTGGTATAACGCCATCGCTGAATTTTTTCTCCAGTTCTTTTACGTTGGTTTCTATCACTTCCCGGTTATCGATCACGGTACTCTGCGGCGATGCCCAGGCACCGATACGGCTGCCTGCCGGACGGGATTGAAAATAGTCTTCGCTTTCTTTTTCCGGGATCCGCTCTACCATACCTTCAATACGCACCTGGCGCTCCAGTTCTTTCCAGAAAAAAACAAGCGAAGCACGGGGGTTCTGCTCCATCTCTCTTCCCTTATGGCTATGGTAATTGGTGAAAAAGATAAAACCCCGCTCATCAAAGCCTTTCAGCAAAACGATCCTGGCAGAAGGCAAACCGCCCAGCGTAGCTGTGGCCAGGGTCATCGCATTCACTTCATCAATCTCGCTCCTGATCGCATCATCCCACCAGTGGGCAAACTGCTCCATGGGATTTTCGGCCATATCGGCCTCGTTCAGGGCATGCATCATATAATCTCTCCGGATATCAGCAATAGTCTGGCTCATAATCTTTGATTAAGAACACAAAGGTAACAAGAGAAGAAAGGAATTGGTATGATAAAAATCAGGTGGGGGAAATCAAAATGAAAAAGTCAAAAGTCAAAACAGAACCACCGCCCCCATTTTTGACTTTTGACTTTTGACTTTTGACTTTTCACTTATTCAGTGATCTCAATATGTTTTGCCCTATGTGTACCGGAAATAAAGCTGTACACGGCAGGAATGACCAGTAAAGTAAGCACTAGCGAGAACAGGATACCGCCTACCACCACAATACCCAATGGCACACGGCTGGTAGACGCGGCACCCAGGCTCAAAGCAATAGGTAACGCACCTAGTGAAGTGGCAAGGCTGGTCATGAGGATCGGACGTAACCGTTGCGTTGCAGCTTCGATCACCGCCGCCCGTTTGTGTAAGCCGAATTTCCGCTTCTGGTTGGCAAACTCCACAATCAGGATACCGTTTTTGGTTACCAACCCAATCAGCATGATCATCCCGATTTCGGAGAAAATGTTCAGGGTCTGGTCAAACACGTACAAACTCAGCAACGCACCGGCCAAGGCCAGTGGTACGGTTAACATGATGATCAATGGGTCCAGGAAGCTTTCAAACTGTGCAGCCAGTACCAGGTAAATCAGTAACAGCGCCAGTATAAAGGCAAATACGATATTGGAAGAACTCTCGGCATAATCTCTTGAAGGACCATTGAGCGAGGTCTGAAAAGATTCATCCAGCAGTTTGTTACCGATCTCGTTCATTGCTTTGATACCATCCCCAATGGTTTTACCCTCGGCCAGTGAGGCAGAGATGGTAGCTGATTTGTAACGGTTAAAGTGATAGAGTGTTGCCGGGTTACTGCTTTCTTCCATTTTTACTACCGCATCCAGCGGAATATAATCGCCCCGGTTATTTCTTACATACAGGTTACGGATATCATTGGGATTATTCCGATCATCTCTCTCTACCTGTGCAACCACCGAATACTGAAAACCATTCATGATAAAATAAGCCAGCCTTCCGCCACTGAAAGCAGACTGCATGGTAGCCACCACATCAGCCGTAGACAGACCCAGGTCTTTGGCTTTCATCCGGTCGATGGTTAACTGTACTTCCGGTTTGTTGAACTTGATGTTCACATCCACATTCGCGAAAGTTTTATCCTTACGTGCTTCTTCCAGAAATTTGGGGATGACTTCTTTTAATTTAGCCAGATCCTGGTTCTGTAAAATAAACTGAACAGGCAAAGCCATTCTTGAAGCAAATCCTACGGCAATGGTCTGCTCCTGAATGGCAAAGACCCTGACTTCGTTAAACCGGCTCATTTTTTTCTGCAGCTCGGTGGCTATCTCATTCTGGCTTCTTTTCCTTTGATCAGGTGGCACCAGTGCTATTCTGGGTGCTGCAGAGTTGGCGGCACCGCCCGGACCAAAACCACCCGGAGTACGTGCCTGTACAAAATCATTTTCTGGTACAGAATCAATCAGGAAATTGGAAATATTATCCGAGATCCTTTGCATGGCATTATAACTGGTTCCCTCGGGTGCCGTTACGGTAAAGCGGATACTGCTTCTGTCTTCCATAGGAGCTATCTCACTTTGCAGTGTACCCATCACTGCTACAATTATACCGATGCAGGTCAATACAATTAACCATGCCATCCAGCGTACATTCATGAAGGCGGTGAGTAAACGTTTGTATCCGCTTTCCATCCCTGTAAAAAATGGCTCTGTTTTTTTGTAGAACCAGCCTTCGTGTGCTTTGGGCGAACTGAGATAAACGTTCAATACCGGGGTAATCGTAAGTGACACAAAAGCCGAGATCAGTACTGCTGCCGCCAGGGTTACCCCAAACTCGCGGAACAATCGTCCCACAAATCCTTCGAGAAAGATCACCGGCAGAAATACCACGGCCAATGTAATGGAGGTAGAGATAACCGCAAAAAAAATCTCTTTACTTCCTTCCAATGCAGCTTTGCGGATGGGTAGCCCTTCTTCCAATTTCCGGAAGATATTTTCCGTTACCACAATTCCGTCATCTACCACTAATCCCGTTGCCAGTACAATACCCAATAAAGTGAGGATATTAATGGAGAAGCCGGCGATATACATGATAAAGAAAGTAGCGATCAGCGATATCGGAATATCGATCAGTGGCCGTATGGCGATAAGCCAGTTACGGAAAAATAAAAAGATGACCAACACAACCAGGCTGAACGAAATGATCATGGTTTCTTTTACCTCCTCCAGCGATTTGCGGATATTGATGGTGTTATCAAGAATCACCGTCATCTCTATATCCGATTTATTGGCACGTTTAATCTGGTCCAGTCTTTTGTTAAACTCATCTGCAATCTCTACATTATTGGCGCCCGGTTGCGGTACAATGGCCAGACCCACCGCATTTACCCCATTCAGTTTCCAGGATTGTTCCAGTTGCTCGGGAGCCAGTTCAACTTTAGCCACATCGCCCAGACGAACAATACCGCTGGCATCTTCACGGATAATCAGGTCGCGGAACTGCTGCTCGTTACGTAATCTTCCCAACGGACGGATGATCAGTTCTGTACTACTGCCATAGATCTTACCCGGAGGCAGTTCAATATTTTCTGTGTTAATGGCCGTTCTGATATCTGTGAAAGCTACATTGTGGGCATTCATTCTGTCGGGATTCAGCCAGATCCGCATTGCGTATCTTTTCTGCCCGAAAATATTTACGGCACTTACATCTTTAATGGTTTGTAACTGTTGCTGTAAAACATTTTCAGCATAATCACTCAGCTCCATCAAACTCTTGGTACGGCTCTGTACGGCCAGTACCAAGATAAAATCGCCACTCGCATCTGCTTTGGAAACAATGGGCGGAGCATCAATATCCTGTGGTAAACTCCGTTGTGCCTGTCCTACTTTATCGCGCACATCACTGGCTGCCGCTTCCAGATCAACCCCCAGGTTAAACTCAACCGTAATATTACTGCTACCCAGCGAGCTGGAAGAAGAGATAGAGCGGATACCCGGAATACCATTCACCTGTTTCTCCAGTGGTTCGGTGATCTGACTTTCGATGATATCGGCATTCGCACCTACATAACTGGTACTGATAGAAATAATGGGCGGATCGATAGCGGGATAATCACGCACAGCCAGAAAACTGAACCCCACCAATCCAAACAGGATGATCAGCAGGTTCATAACGGTAGCCAATACCGGCCGCTTTAACGATAGTTCGGAAATATTCATAGCTGAGTGGCTGTTCTGTTTTGAAAGATCAATGAATCAGGATCAGAAATTCGCAATGCAGCGGATCCTTTAATTAACTAACTGTTCCAGTTGCTTAACGCTTTTTACTTTCAGCGTTGATTGGGGTCTGGCAAACAACAACCCGGTTACCACTACTGAATCTCCCGGCTCAAGACCTTTCAATACCTCTACGGTAGAAGCCTGCCTGTTCCCTGTTTCGATGTTTACAAAAGAAGCTTTGCCATTCTTCACCAGTACCACCTGTTTATTCTTATCATCCGGAATAATGGTATTGGATGGGATCAGGATGGTTTTTTTATCGCGGCTGGCCGACAGAAATACTTTTACATAGGCACCGGGATTTACCTGGTTATCCTGCAGCATGGCCCGCACTTTCAGGTTGCGCGTTGCCTGGTTTACCTGTGGTTCAATAGCCACTACAGTTGCTTTTTTGATCGTTTTGTTGGTGGCATCAATCTGCACATCTACCACATTGCCCTTGCGGATCATTTTGCCGTACTCTTCAGGCAAAGTGAAATCGATCTTAATCTTATCTACCTGCTGGATAGTGGCTATGATGGTGGCAGCCGTAACATAGGCCCCCGGACTCACCTGGCGCAATCCTACCACGCCACTAAAAGGTGCTTTGATAATGGTTTTGTCTATGAGCGACTGGGTATACGCCATATCCGCTTTGTAACTGTTCACCGCATTCAGGGCCAGATCATAATCAGCCTGGTTAACACCGTTAATAGCCAGCAGCTTACGCAACCGGTCTTCTGTTTTAACCGCCATTTCCAGCAATACTTTGGTTTTGTTCAGCTGGGCCTGCAGATCGGCATCATTTACACGGGCCACCAGTGTACCCTGCTGAATACGGGATCCTTCCGGAACATTGAGGTAGGTAAGCCGGCCACTTACTTCGGGATGCAGCTCTACATACTCATTGGCCACCACGGTACCATTGGCTTCAACCGCGCTGGAAACCGTTTGCGGGGTCGCAATAAGCACATCTACCGTTACAGTCTGGTTGGCATTGTTTTGTTTAGGGGCGTCCTCTTTTTTGCTCTTACAGGCAGTGCCCAGCAATAAACCGAGCGAAAGGATACAGAAATGTCTCAAAGTCGTATAATTTAAGGGCCGTTAAAGATAAAAACAATTTATATCTGACTGCAGTTTATCTATGAATGGTTAAGCAGCCAAAATAATTCGGTTGAATCTCTGAAATGATCGGTTTGCAGTGTAAATTCATTACCGGAACGCTTCATTCCATATTGTTGACCCTTATTTGCCTGCCATGTACCTGCTTAGCCGCTCGCATCCCGCCAAAAGAGCTTTTATTACCGGTGCCGCTTCCGGCCTGGGGAAAGCGTTTTGTATAGAACTGGCTAAAGATGGCTGGAACCTCGGCATGGCAGATATCAATGTAAAAGAACTGGAAACCGCTGCGGCAGAGATCACCGCCCTTGGCGGAAAAACATGGCTCTACCCACTCGACGTATCAGACAAAGAACAATACGCCAAAGTGGCCCAGGCTTTTCTGGCCGATGCCGGTGGTATTGACCTGCTGTTCAACAATGCCGGCGTAGGCGATGGCGGGGCTTTTGAAGAGTACGGACTGGAGAACTACGAGTGGATGGTGGGTATTAACCAGATGGGCGTGGTATACGGCTGCCATTATTTTATCCCGGCGATGAAAAAACAGCGGTCGGGACATATTCTCAACACCGCCAGCGCAGCGGCCATCGGCTGTGCACCTACCATGGGGGCCTATAATATGACCAAAGCCGCCGTAGTAGCTATCAGCGAAACCCTGTATGGAGAATTGATGGACCACAATATCCAGGTATCCTGCATCCAGCCTACCTATTTCAGAACCAATGTGGTGCAGTATGCCCGCGGTGGCGAACTCGTAAAAAAAGCAACACAGCTATTCATCGAAAAATCCGGATTGGAAGCCGATACCGTGGCGCAGGAAATACTTAATCGTGCCGGGAAAAAGGAATTGTATATCATACTTCCGGAAACTGCCAGAAAAATGTGGCTTTTCAAACGGCTGGCACCTACCTGGTTCAGAAAAAAAGTAAAGGAACAGTTTATGGCAGCTATGAGCAAAGCCATGCGCAGAAAATAACCGCAGCACAAACCCACTTATATGACCGCTAACCAGCTATTCAGTCTCGAAGGAAAAGTGGCCCTTATTACCGGCGCCAGTAAAGGTATTGGCGAAGCCATCGCCCGCATGTATGCGGCCTGCGGCGCCAAAGTAGTGATCAACTCGCGCAAACAGGAAGAATTAGACAAAGTGGCCGCAGATATCACCGCAGCAGGCGGTATTTGTACCGGTATTGCCGCTAATGCCGGCGAGATCAGTGCCTGCAAGGAACTGGCAGAAAAAACCATAGCCCTTTACGGCGGCATCGATATACTGGTAAACAATGCCGCTTCCAACCCGGTGTACGGGCCGGTGGTTACCTGCGAAGAATGGGCTTTTGACAAAATCATGCACGTAAATGTGAAAGCGCCGTTTGAACTGGGTAAACTGGTGTACCCGATCATGAAAGAACGGGGCGGTGGCAGTGTGATCAATATCAGTTCCATTGCCGGCCTCACGCCCGATCCCGGACTGGGCATATATTCGGTATCTAAAGCGGCCTTGAATATGCTCACCAAAGTAACTGCCAAAGAATGGGGGACAGACGGCATCCGGGTAAATGCGATTTGTCCGGGATTGATTAAAACCAAATTCTCAGAAGCCCTTTGGCAGAACGAGAAATGGCTGAACCATTTTGTAAAACAACTCCCGATAGCCCGCATGGGAACCGTAGAAGAAATTGCCGGCCTGGCCCTCTTCCTCGCTTCCGATGCTTCGGGTTATTGTACGGGTACATTATTTACAGCAGACGGTGGAGTAACTATCTAACCCTCCCTCTGCGAAACCTCCGCTTCTCTTTTCTCTGCGGTGAAAAAAATAGTTGCCCGAGAACTGATTAAACATATTGTATGGAATCCGTATTTGCCACCGAACGCCTCAAGGAACTCTTACCCAAAGTAAAAGCCTTTGTAGAAGAAGAATTGATCCCGCTTGAGAAAGAACATACTACCCGTCCTTTCAAACAAACCGAAAAAATACTGGCAGCAAAAAGAGAGAAAGTAAAAGCACTCGGACTCTGGAACCTTCACCTGCCCGAATCGGAGGGTGGACAAGGTTTAACATTATGCGAGTTCGGACAGGTGAGCGAAGTATTATCGCTGGCACCTTACTACGGACAATATACTTTCAACTGCCAGGCACCCGATATCGGTAACACAGAACTCATCAGCAG
>Ga0255338_1005164_pt1 | contig 12358 bp, 9 predicted proteins | sample MeOH1_35cm_T4_19_FD_203715 | JGI IMG/M metagenome (GOLD analysis project Ga0255338, IMG submission 203715) | Sandy soil microbial communities from University of British Columbia, Vancouver, Canada - MeOH1_35cm_T4_195 | ecosystem: Engineered > Artificial ecosystem > Sand microcosm > Unclassified ...
ATGGTCTCGAGCAGCGGCCAGTGGGGCGTCACGATGGGGCTCGCGCCGGCCGAACGACAGGGGCAGTACCAGGGCTTCGGCGGGCTCGCGTTCAGCCTGTCCCGCGTCGCCGCCCCGACGCTGATCACCGTGCTGTGCATCGAGTGGGGCCGGCCGGGCTGGTTCGTACTGGCGGGGCTCATCCTCGGCGCCGGACTGCTGATGCGGCCGGTCAGCGCCTGGGGCCTGGCCACGCGGGAGAAGTACGGCGCCGCCACCGCGACCGGCTGACCCGCCCTAGGCTGCCGGTGTGGAGGTCAAGGGAGACGTCGTCGTCATCGGCGGCATGAACGTCGACACGCTCGCCCGGATCAGCGGTGACACGGTGCCGGCCAGCAGCAACCCGGGGCGGACCAGCACCGCGCACGGCGGGGTCGGGCGCAATGTCGCGGAGAACCTCGCCCGGCTGGGCAGCCCGGTCCGGATGGTCGGGGTGGTCGGCGACGACCAGCACGGCACCGACCTGCTGGCCCAGCTGAGCCTGCTCGACGTCGACGTGCGCGGCGTACGCCGATCCGCGGAGTGCGCGACCGGCACCTACACCGCCGTGCTCGACCACGACGGCGGCCTGGTCATCGGCGTCGCCGACATGGCCGCCACCGAGAGCCTGACGCCCGGGCACGTCGAGGCGGCCACGATCCGCGGCGCCGGCTGGCTGGTCCTCGACGGCAACCTGCGCGCCGACACGATCGCGCACTGCCTGCGGCTGGCCGCCGAGCAGGACGTCCCGGTCGTGCTCGACCCGGTCGGGGTGACCAAGGCGACCCGGCTGGGGCGGCTGCCGGGCCTGCACACGTTCACGCCCAACCACGACGAGCTCACCGCGTGGGCCGGCACCGACGACGTCGACGTCGCCCGCGCCCGCGCGCACGCCCAGGGCATCGAGGTGGTCTGGCTGCGCGAGGGCGCCGAGGGCAGCACCCTGCACACCGGTGACGGGCGGGTGACCACGCTGCGGCTGCCGCCGGCCCCGGTCGTCGACGTCACCGGCGCGGGCGACGCGATGCTCGCGGCGTACGTCCACCGGCTGCGCGCCGGCGACCCGGTCGTCCAGGCCGGCTGGTTCGCGAGCGCCGCCGCCTGGCTGACCGTCGGGTCGGCCACCACCGTCCGGCACGACCTGACCGAGGACCTGGTCCGCGGCACCCTGGAGGACCTCCGATGATCGACCTGCAGCTGACCGACGAGGTGCGCACCGCGCTGGGCGAGGGTCGGCCGGTGGTCGCCCTGGAGAGCACGATCATCAGCCACGGGATGCCCTACCCCGACAACGTCGCGATGGCCCGCGAGGTCGAGGCGATCATCCGCGAGCACGATGTCACCCCGGCGACGATCGCCGTGCTCGGCGGCGTCCCGCGGATCGGCCTCGACGACGCCGGCCTCGAGCTGCTCGGCAGCGGGCAGCAGTCGATCCGCAAGGTCAGCATCCGCGACCTCCCCTACGTGGTCGCGCGACGCGAGCACGGCGCGACGACCGTCGCCGCGACGATGCGGCTGGCCGCCCTCGCGGGCATCCGCGTCTTCACCACCGGCGGGCTCGGTGGCGTGCACCGCGGCGCCGCCACCACGATGGACGTCAGCGCCGACCTGACCGAGCTGTCGCTGACCGACGTCACCGTGATCTCGGCCGGCGTGAAGTCGATCCTCGACATCGGCCTGACCCTGGAGCGGCTGGAGACGCTCGGCGTCCCGGTGCTCGGCTACCGCACCGACGACTTCCCCGCGTTCTACACCCGCACCAGCGGGTACGCCGTGCCGCTGCGCGTCGACTCCCCCGACGAGATCGCCGCGCTGATGCGCGCGAAGGACGAGCTGGCCATCGCCGGCGGGATCAGCGTCGCCAACCCGATCCCGGCCGGGGACGAGATCCCGCACGAGCAGATCGACGCGATCATCGACCAGGCGCTCGCCGACCTGGACGCACGCGGCATCAGCGGGAAGGACGCCACGCCGTACCTCCTCGGCCGGATCGTGGAGATCACCGGCGGCGCCTCCCTGCAGGCGAACATCGCGCTGGTCAAGAACAACGCCCACCTCGGCGCCGAGGTCGCCGCCGCCTTCGCGGCGCACACCCGGTAGCCGGGCGATGACGGCGGCCCGCATCCTGGTCGCGAGCGCGCTGCTCGCGCTGGCGGCGTGCGGCAGCTCCCACGACGCGACCGACCGCGCGCTGGCCCGCGTCGCCGGGGCCGCGGGGGCCGACGACGGCCAGGTGGTGTTCCGTCAGCTCCGCAGCGGCGGCGTCTTCGACCAGGCGAGGTCACTGGTGGTGGTCACCCTGCGGCGCGGCGACCGTGCGCAGGTCCTCCAGCACCAGCTCGACGGGCTCACGTCCGCGGGTTACCGCCCTGGCCCGGCGTCCGGGTGCCTCGAGCACCCCGACCAGCAGTGCACCTTCACCGATCCGGCGACCCTGCCGCACGCAAGCCTGGCCGCGGCCGGCGCCGGCACGCCGCTGTTCTACGAGGACGGCTCGACGACGCGGGTCGTCGACGTCCCGGCCGGGTACACCGGGGTCAGGCTGGTCCTCTCCTTCGAGAACCCGCCCGCAGACACCGGTCACTGACCGATCGCCGACCGGCCGTCGACCGGGTCCGGCCCGCAAGCGGTCCGCCGAGTCAGGCACGTTTCGGGAAATTCACCGGTCGCAACCATTGACGACCGGTGCACTTTGGGCGTGAAGTTGCTCCGGGCCAACCCTTGCCCCTCCACCCCCGAAGGAGACCACGTGTCCCGCACGGTTCGAATCTCGGTCGCACTCGCGACGACCGCAGCACTCGGGGTGGCGCTCGCCGGGCTCAGCTCGCCGGCACAAGCGGCCACCTCCCACGCCCTCCCCGGAAGCGTGCCCGCCTGGGCCACCGCTGCCCATCGGGTCGGCGGCGCCTCGGCCTCGGATCCGGTCGGGTTCCGGGTCTACCTCGACTGGCAGGGCGGCAGCGCGGCGGCGGACTACGCCCGGGCGGCCAGCACGCCGGGGACCGCGGCGTACGCCAAGTTCCTGACACCGGCCCAGTTCAACGCGCGGTACGCACCGAGCGCCGACTCGGTCAACGCGGTCAAGAGCTGGCTGCGCAGCCAGGGCTTCTCGATCGGGCACGTCCCGTCGAACAGCAAGTACGTCGAGGCGATCGGCACCGTGGGCACCGCGGCGAAGGCGTTCTCGACCTCCTTCGCGACCTACCAGGTCGCCGGCCAGCAGCTGCGCAGCAACACCTCGCCGCTGGTCGTGCCCGACTCGCTGACCGGGGTCTCGGCCGTCGTAGGCCTCGACGACTCCGGCATGCTGGCGCACTCGAACGCGCAGCCGCCGGCGGTGTTCAAGAACGGTGACCCGTGCTCGGCGTACTGGGGCGAGAAGACCGTCCAGAACACCCCGACGCCCGACGGCACCGTGCTGCCGGGCAGCCCGTCGGCCTTCGCGCCGTGCGGGTACGCCGGGGCCCAGCTCCAGGGCGCCTACGGGATGGCCGGCGCGATCGCACGCGGCAACGACGGCCACGGCGTGACCGTCGGCATCATCGACGCCTACGCCTCGCCGACGATGCTCGCCGACGCCAACCAGTACTCCGCGGCGCACGGGCTGCCGTCGCTGACCGGGCACTACTCCGAGCACGTCGCGCCGGGCACCAAGATCCGGCCGGGCAACCCGCGGCACGACCCCGAGGGCTGGAGCGGCGAGCAGACCCTCGACGTCGAGGCCGTCCACACGATGGCGCCGGGTGCCGACATCCTCTACATCGGCGCTCCGAACAACTACAACGACATGGACGCCGCGCTGAACTGGGTGGTCTCCCGGCACGCGGCCGACCTCGTCTCGAACTCCTACGGGTTCTCCGGTGAGGCGCTGCCGCCGGGCTACATCAAGGCGACCAACGACATCCTGATCCAGGCCGCGGCCACCGGCGTCACGATGTTCTTCTCCAGCGGCGACTCCGGCGACGAGACGTTCGGCGACCCGACCGCCTCGCCGACCCCGGACTGGCCGGCGTCGAGCCCGTGGGTGACCGCGGTCGGCGGCACCTCGATGGGCATCGGCGCGAACAACAACCGGATCTTCGAGCTCGGCTGGCAGACCAGCCGGTCGTTCCTGGAGAACGGCGCCTGGGGCGCCCCGTCGTACCTCTACGGTGCGGGCGGCGGCACCAGCCGGCTGTTCGCGCAGCCGTCGTACCAGCAGGGCGTGGTGCCGAACTCGATCGCCACGACCTACGGCGGCCCGGCGATGCGGGTGGTCCCGGACGTCGCGGCCCTCGGTGACCCGACCACGGGCATGCGGGTCGGCCAGACCCAGCGGTTCCCGGACGGGAGCGTCGCCTACTCCGAGTACCGGATCGGCGGCACCAGCCTCGCCTCGCCGCTGTACGCCGGCATGTTCGCCCTCGCGGTGCAGACCGCCGGGCACGACTACGGCCTGGCCAACCCGGTGCTCTACCAGGCCGCGGCCAACGACATCACCAAGGCGCAGCTGGCCGAGTACCCGGGCGCGGTGCGCTCGGACTTCGTCAACGGCGTCGACGCCACGGGTGGGTACCGCTACACCGCGCGGTACTTCGACACCGACGACGACCTGACCATCCACGTCCGCAACGGCTACGACGACGTCACCGGGGTCGGGTCCCCGGCCGGCCAGGCGTGGCTGGACGCGGTCGCCGCGCACTAGTTTCACCCGTCACCTCTCGGCAGGAGGACTGCTCGAGAGAGGACACCAGACCGGGGGCCCCGAGAGGGGGACGCAACTGGGGATGCACCGGGCCGGGAGCTGCTGCTCCCGGCCCGGTCGTGCGCCAGAATCACTTTCGTGGATGAATGTCCGTTTTGCCCGGTTTAGGGCAGAATGGAGGCATGCTTCCCGGACTGCGCACCGCGGCCGCCGTTCTCGGCGCGCTCGCCCTGCTGGCCCCCACCCAGGCGAACGCCGCGGGTGCCGGCACCGACCCCACCCCCCGGCCGCACCTGATCGCCCGGGCCGGCCACGGGGCGGCCGTGGTGACGGCGCTCGGCGACCGGCTGCCGGCCGCGGCGGCGACGAACCGGATGAGCGCGACCCGGCTGAAGGCGATCCTGGAGAGTGACTCGACCGCCTGGCTCGGTCAGGACGGCCACCTCTTCTACGTCGAGCCGGCCGCGTCCCTCGCCGAGGTGGGCGCGACCGCGACCACCGCGGCGGCGACGTACCCCGACGGGCAGACCTTCGCGCTGCACAGCCTGCCGGGATCGACGCACACCATCTACCTCGACTTCGACGGCGCCGACGTCGTCAACACCTTCTGGAACAGCACCCAGGGGATGGCCAACCGGTTCTACACCGGCTTCACCCTCGACGGCGACCCGAGCACCTACACCTCCGCCGAGCTGGCCTACATCCAGCAGGTCTGGCAGATCGTCGCGGAGAAGTACTCGCCCTTCGACGTCGACGTGACCACCCAGGACCCGGGTCCGGCGGGCTACGACCGCAGCGGGCTGCTGGACAACTACTACGGCGACCACGTGGTGATCAGCAACGACACCGGCGCCGTGAACACGGCCTGCGGAGGGACCTGCAGCGGCATCGCCCTGGTCGGCACCTTCGACGACACCAGCTCCGGCTCCTACCTCGAGCCGGCGTGGGTGTTCTCCTCGAAGACCTCCGGCTCGGCGGTCCTCACCGCGCACACGGCCGCCCACGAGATCGGGCACACCTTCGGCCTGCAGCACGACGGCGACGCGACGCACTCCTACTCCACGGGCCACGGCAACTGGTTCCCGATCATGGGCAGCAGCGCGAAGGCGGTCGGGCAGTTCAGCAAGGGCGAGTACGCCGGGGCCAACAACCAGCAGGACGACCTCGCGGTCATCGCCGGCAACGGGGCGCCGTACCGGCTCGACGACCGCAGCGACGTGCTCCTCCTGGCCGAGCCGCTCGCGACCGGCACCCTGGTCGACGGCGTGATCAGCACCCGCGCCGACCGCGACGTCTTCGTGGTCAGCCACGACTGCACGACCAACCTGACCGCGCGGGTCACGGGCGTCGGCGCCGGCGCCAGCCTCGACCTGAGCGTCACCGTGCTCGCCGCCAACAGCACCCCGCTGGGCTCCGCCGACCCGGTCTCCGGGCAGGACACCTCCGTGTGGCCCGCGGTGCCGACCGGCATGGACGCGAGCGTCACCGTGCCCGCCACGAACGGCCTGTACTACGTGCGCGTCGACGGGGTCGGGAAGGGCGACCCGGTCACCGACGGCTACTCCGACTACGCCAGCCTCGGCCAGTACCAGCTCGCGGTCAGCACCTGCGACGGCACCCTGCCGGCCTCGACGATGCCGACCACGACCGGCGGCGCCACCACGACCGGTACGACCGGTACGACGGCGACCGTGGGCGTGCCCTCGGCTCCCGGCGTCGGAGCGGCCTCCTCGGGGCGCCGCGGCCGGCCGATCACGGCCACCGCCCGCTGGACGGCCCCGGTGAGCAACGGCGGCGCCGCGATCGCCGGCTACCGCGTCCGCGCCGAGCTGCTCAGCCGCTCCGGCCGGGTGGTGCGGGTGCTCGGGTCACAGCTGATGTCCTCGGCCAGCCGGTCACTGACGATGCGGCTGCCGAAGGGGCGCTACCGGTTCCGGGTGGTCGCCTACAACCAGGCCGGCGCCTCGCCCGTCTCGGCAGCGTCGCGGGTCGTCACCGCCCGCTGAGCCGCCGGAGCGCCTTGCGGACGACCTCGGGGTCGGTGGTCATCCACATCGGTGGCAGCGACGCCCGCAGGAAGCCGCCGTACCGGGCGGTGACCAGGCGCGGGTCGAGCACGGCGACCACGCCCTTGTCGCTGGTGGTGCGGATCAGCCGGCCGGCGCCCTGGGCCAGCAGCAGCGCGGCGTGCGTGGCGGCCACCGACATGAACCCGTTGGCCCCGGCCTTGTCGGCCGCGCGCTGCCGGGCCGACATCAGCGGGTCGTCGGGCCGCGGGAACGGGATCCGGTCGATCAGCACCAGCTGGCAGGTCTCCCCCGGCACGTCGAGGCCCTGCCAGAGGCTGAGCGTGCCGAACAGGCAGGTGTGCGGGTCGTCGACGAACTGGCGGGCCAGCTCGGGCAGCTGGGCGTCGCCCTGGGCGAGGGTGGTCAGGTGCGGCAGCCGCTCGCGCACCTCGGCGGCGGCCGCCTCGGCCGCGCGCCGGCTCGAGAACAGCCCGAGGGTGCGGCCGTCGGCGGCGTCGACGAGGTCGACGATCTCGTCGAGCTGGGCCTGCTGGAGCCCGTCGCGGCCGGGCTGGGGCAGGTGCCGGGCGACGTACAGGATCGACTGCCGGGCGTAGTCGAACGGCGACCCGACGTCGATGCCCTTCCAGGACCCGCCCTCGGCGGACCTGTCCAGGCCGACCGATCCGGCGAGCGCCGCGAAGTCGCCGCCGAGCATCAGCGTCGCCGATGTCAGGATCGCGGTCTTCTCGGCGAGCAGCCGCTCGCGCATCGGGCCGGCCACCTCGAGCGGGGCGATGCAGAGCTGGTTGCCGCCGCGGCGGGCCTCGCGCTCGGCGACCCAGAGGACGTCGTACTCCGACCCGGCGGTCATCCGCTCCGCGGTCTTGAACAGCTCCTGGGTCCAGCCCCGGGCCTGGGTCGCACCCGCGTCAGGGGTCTCCCCCGGGGCTGCCGCGGAGTCCTTGGGGAACGCGCTGACCAGGGCCCGGGCCGCGTCGCGGACCAGCACCAGCGCGTCGGCGAGCTCGACCGGGACGGCGTCGATCCGGCCGGGCTCGACCGCGTCGATGGCCGCGCGCAGCGCCTCGGCCGCGTCGGCGAGGTCGTCGGCCTCGGGACCGTCGACGTGTCGTTGCGCCCGCCGGGCGGTGCGCTCGACCTCGGGCACGGACAGCTCGTCGGTGGCCGCCTGGGTCACCCGGGCGGTGAGCTCGTGGGCCTCGTCGATCACCACGACGTCGTACTCGGGGATCATCGGGATGCCCTCGATCGCGTCGATCGCGAGCAGCGAGTGGTTGGTCACGACCAGCTGCGACCTCGCGGCCTTGTCCTTGGCCCGCTCGGCGAAGCACTCGGCGCCGTACGGGCACTTCGCGGCGCCGAGGCACTCGCGGTGGCTGACGCTGACCTGGCGCCAGATCCGGTCGGTGTGCCGCGGCGCGTGGTCGCGCTCGCCGCTGCCGCCGGCCTCCGCCTGCTCCTCGACCCACTCCCGGAGCGCCACCACCTCCGCGCCGGTCGAGCTCTCGGGGAGGTCGACGAGCACACCCTGGTCGTCGGGCACGCCCTCGCGGACCCGGTGGAGGCAGGCGTAGTTGGACCGGCCCTTGAGCACGGCGTACGTCGCGTTCTCGTGGAGCACGTCAGCCGCGGCCTCGACCAGCGCCGGGATGTCGCGCTCGACCAGCTGGTGCTGCAACGCCAGCGTCGCGGTCGCCACCACGACCCGGTCGTGGTGCAGCAGCGCGGGCACCAGGTAGCCCAGCGACTTGCCGGTGCCGGTGCCGGCCTGGACGAGCAGGTGCTGGCCGGACTCCATCGCCTCGGCGACCGCCTCGGCCATCTGGATCTGCCCCGGACGCTCCTCCCCGCCGACCGCCTCGACGGCAGCGGCCAGCACCGCGCGGACGGTCGGCGCATCGACCTCCGCCCGCTCCTCGCCCGCGAACTCCTCTGGCACCGGGTCACCTTATGCCCGCCCACCCCCCAACCCGCCGAGGCGGGAAGGTCACGATGCAGCCGAGTTGCTTGTGGAGTGGCCATCTGGGCCAATACCTTCTGATTCATGCGTGAACATGGCCCGTCACCATCGATCCGGTTGGTCGATCTGGCCAAGGACTTCGGATCCGTGCGTGCGGTCGCCGGGGTGGACCTCGAGATCGCCGACGGTGAGTTCTTCTCGATGCTCGGCCCGTCGGGGTCGGGGAAGACGACTGTGCTGCGGATGATCGCCGGCTTCGAGCAACCCACGCGCGGCGCCATCGAGCTCGCCGGCGTGGACGTGACGCGCCAGCCACCGTTCGCGCGGGACGTCAACACCGTCTTCCAGGACTACGCGCTGTTCCCGCACATGAGCGTGATCGAGAACGTCGAGTACGGCCTGCGGGTCAAGAAGGTGCCGCGTGCCGAGCGCCGCCGCCGGTCGGCCGAGGCCCTCGAGACGGTCCGGCTCGGCAGCCAGTCCGCCCGCCGACCGAGCCAGCTCTCCGGCGGGCAGCGCCAGCGGGTCGCGCTCGCGCGGGCCCTGGTGAACCGTCCCAAGGTGCTGCTCCTCGACGAGCCGCTCGGCGCCCTCGACCTCAAGCTGCGCCGCGAGATGCAGATCGAGCTCAAGCAGATCCAGCGCGACGTCGGCATCACGTTCGTGTTCGTCACCCACGACCAGGAGGAGGCGCTCACCCTGAGCGACCGGATCGCGGTCTTCAACGACGGTCGGGTCCAGCAGGTGGCGACACCCCGCGAGCTCTACGAGCAGCCGGGCAGCGCGTTCGTGGCCGGGTTCGTCGGCACCTCGAACCTCCTCGACGGCCCCGCGGCGCGCGCGGTCATCGGCCGCGACGGCGTCTTCAGCATCCGGCCGGAGAAGATCCACCTCGAGGAGGTGCCTGCGGGCGCCACGACCGTGGAGGGCGTCGTACGGGAGGTCGTCTACCTCGGCTCGGCCAACCACTACGTCGTCGACCTCGACGTGCCCGGCCAGCGTGACCGGAGTGGTCACGGCCCCTCCCTCACCGTGCTCCAGCAGAACCTGCACACCTCGGCTGGCGACCCGGCCGAGCGCCGCGGCGACCGGGTGCGGCTGGCCTGGCTCCCGGAGCACGTCATCGAGCTCGGAACAGCACCACCCGTCCCCGCATCCACCGAGGAGTCCGCATGAAGCACCCACGCACCCTGGCCGTCCTGGCCGCCGCCGGAGCCCTGGCGCTCGTCGTCGCCGGCTGCGGTTCGTCCGACAGCGGCGGTGACGGCAAGAAGAGCGCCGCCGGCTTCACCGCGCCCGATGTGCCGATGGCCAAGAAGCTCGGCACCAAGGAGGGCGCCGTCAGCATCCTGGCCTGGCCCGGGTACGCCGAGGACGGCACCAACGACCCGAAGACCGACTGGGTGAGCCCGTTCGAGAAGGCCACCGGCTGCCAGGCGACCGTGAAGTACTTCGGCACCTCCGACGAGGCGGTCAACCTGATCAAGACCGGCGACTACGACGTGGTCTCGGCCTCCGGCGACGCCACCCTGCGCCTCATCGCCGGCGGCGACGTGGCGCCGGTGAACACCGACCTGCTGACCAGCTACGCCGACATCCGCAGCTTCCTCAAGGACCAGCCCTACAACTCCGTCGACGGACAGATGTACGGCATGCCGCAGGGCTGGGGCGCCAACCTGCTCACCTACAACCCCGACGTGGTCAAGCCCGCGCCGACGAGCTGGTCGGTGATGTTCGACGCGAGCTCGCCGTACGCCGGCAAGATCACGCCGTACGACTCCCCCATCTACATCGCCGACGCGGCGCTGTACCTGATGAACACCAAGCCCGACCTGGGGATCAAGAACCCCTACGCCCTCGACCAGGACCAGCTCACCGCGGCCACCGACCTGCTCAAGACGCAGCGCGGCCAGGTCTCGGAGTACTGGTCGGACTACCTCAAGCAGCAGCAGGCGCTCGAGAGCGGCGACTCCGTGGTCGGCACCTCGTGGCAGTTCATCGTGAACCTCATCGAGGCCGACAAGAAGCCGGTCGAGGCGCTCCTGCCCGACGAAGGATCCACCGGCTGGTCGGACACCTGGATGGTCGCGGCGAAGTCCAAGCACCCGAACTGCGCCTACGCCTGGCTCGACTACATCGGCGGGCCGGACGGCAACGCGGCGTCGGCGTACTACTTCGGCGAGGCGCCGGCCAACGCCAAGGCCTGCGACGTGATCGCGACGACGGACAAGGACGCGACCTTCTGCGACACGTTCCACGCCGCCGACGAGGCGTACGCCAAGAAGATCTGGTACTGGACGACCCCGGTCTCCGCGTGCCTGGACGGTCGCACGAACGTCAAGTGCACGACGTACGCCGACTGGACGCGCGCCTGGACCGAGATCAAGGGCTGACCCGGCCGCGATGTCGACGCACCCAGGGTCCACGACCACCAGGACGGGCCTGCTCCTGCTGCCACCGATGCTGTGGCTGGGAGTGGCCTACCTGGGGGCCCTGGGTGCGTTGTTCCTCGCCGCCTTCTGGACGACCGACGAGTTCACCGGCAATCTCGTCAAGGTCTTCACGCTGGAGAATTTTCGCCAGCTCGTCGAGCTCCCGGTCTACCGGACGATCACGCTGCGCACGCTGGGGATCGCTGCGCTGGTGACCGTCGTGGACGCGGCCCTCGCGCTGCCGGTGGCGTTCTACATGGCCAAGGTGGCGCGTCCCGGGCTCCAGCGGCTGCTGGTGATCGCGGTGCTGATGCCGTTGTGGGCGTCGTACCTGGTCAAGGCGTACGCCTGGCGCGGGATGCTCTCGAAGTCCGGGCCGCTGTCCTGGCTGGGCATCTCGCCGGGCTACGGCCTGACCGGGCTGGTCATCACCCTGGCCTACCTGTGGCTGCCGTACATGATCCTGCCGGTCTACGCGGGCCTGCAGAAGCTGCCCGACTCGCTGCTCGAGGCCAGCTCCGACCTCGGCGCACCGGCCCTGACCACCTTCCGCCGGGTGGTCCTGCCCTCGGTCTTCCCGGCACTGGTGGCCGGGTCGATCTTCACCTTCTCGCTGACGATGGGCGACTACATCGCGGTGAAGATCGTCGGTGGTCCGACCCAGATGCTCGGCAACGTCGTGGCGGACAACTACGGCGTCGCGAACAACCTGCCGTTCGCGGCGGCGTTCGCGGTGGTGCCGGTGCTCGTGATGATCGCCTACCTGGGCGCCGTACGCCGCACCGGTGCGCTGGAGAACCTGTGAGGGCCGTGCGATGACGCTCAGCAGGCGCCTGCGGGCGTTCCTCGTCGGCTGCACCGCCCTGGTGCTCGCGGTCGTCTACCTCCCGCTCGGGCTGGTGCTGCTGAACTCCTTCAACGTCAGCAAGTCGTTCGCGTGGCCGCCGAGCGGCCTGACCCTGCGCTGGTGGGACGCGGCCGCGCACTCGTCGGGGGCCCGGCACGCCCTGGTGGTCAGCATCGAGGTCGGCCTGCTGGCGACCGCCGTCTCGCTGGTGCTGGGCACGATGGCGGCGCTCGCGCTGCAGCGCACCCGCTTCTTCGGGCGCAACGTCGTCTCGCTGCTGATCATCCTGCCGATCGCGCTGCCCGGCATCGTGACCGGACTGGCGCTGAACAACGCGTTCACGTCGATCTTCGGTCTCCAGCTCGGCTTCTTCACGATCGTGGT
>Ga0255338_1005165_pt1 | contig 12355 bp, 7 predicted proteins | sample MeOH1_35cm_T4_19_FD_203715 | JGI IMG/M metagenome (GOLD analysis project Ga0255338, IMG submission 203715) | Sandy soil microbial communities from University of British Columbia, Vancouver, Canada - MeOH1_35cm_T4_195 | ecosystem: Engineered > Artificial ecosystem > Sand microcosm > Unclassified ...
GTTCGCTCCTGAATAATAACAGTAACCCATCCGGTTAGCATTGTCTACATCTCCTTTATTGGAACCGTAAGTTGCCGCATCAATATCCCAGTCAGCAAAAATGCCGCTGTAGACATTGCTCAATGTTGTTGAACCTGTATTGCGGATGACATACTTCACCATCACATACTTACGGCTCGGAGCTGCTGTCCACGCATACGCATAATGGTGAACGTTTACCGGAAGCGGGCTTGCGGAAGCTCCATCCGTGAAAGAACCTTCGACATCCATATTTGAAATAGTTGCCGGAACATTTTCATGAACCGTAACAGACGACTGAAGATCGACATCAGGAGCAGCAGCCCCGCGAGCCATGTCGCGAACATTAGTTGAAGTACCCACCATGAAACTCATTTCATACATCAGGTTTACGCTGTTGTACTGGAATCCGAGTCCCTGGAACGGTGCTGCCTGTGTGTTGTAACCGATCAATCCTTTTGAAGTGATGGAAGTAGCAACGTCGTTAATCGCAATGTTGATATAGTCCACATTCACCGTGATGTCAAAATACTGGTCGGTTGTCCATGCTCCGTCCGTCAAAGTAACTTTGAGGGTGATGGTCTGGTTCAGTGGAGCACTTGGATTAATCTTAATCGTGAACGGATCAGGATTGTGACCGACACTTGCCATTGAAGCAATTGCACCCGGATTGGTTGTGCCGTCCAGGATAGTCACAAAACCACCGGCAGTTACCACACTCATAGTAGCAGTAAGGTTGGTAGTTGCACCGAGGTAATTCATGAAATCGCCTGTACAACGGATTGTATCTCCGATTACGAATACTCCATCGTTGTTATCCGTAAGTGCGCGGTTCAGGTAAGCTACGGAGATACTTGCAGGATCAGTCAGCGCGCGGTACAGGTTCACACGGCCTTTGCCCATTTTGTTCGGAAAATTAGTCTGAGCTGCTACCACATCGGAAGTCATTTTCAGACGTTCTCCTGCCTGCAGGCAATTGTAGGAAGGATAGTAGGAACGTACAATGGCAAGTGCACCGGCACATACCGGTGATGCCATTGATGTACCGCTCTGAATGGTCGTCGTATTGGTTGGCCAGGTCGAAAGGATGTTCGAACCCGGTGCAGCGATATCAACCGTATAATTATAATTCGAAAAGTTTGATTTGTTGTCGGAAGAAGTTGTAGAACCCACACTCATTACTTTATCAAGCGCAGCCGGGTAAAACATCTCGTCCAATGAGTTATTACCTGCAGCCGCAACAACAATTGCATCACAGTTATTAGTTGCGTAATCAATGATAGATTGCTCAAATGAACCGCCGCCTGTACCGCCCCATGAGCAGTTGATCACATCACAACCATGATCTGCAGCGTAGGTAATTCCCTGGTAAGAAGCCGTGAGTGTTCCTGAAGCATCAGCAATTTTCACAGGGAGGAAACGGCAGTTACCGCCGGAGCCTGCCACCAGTGTATTGTTGTTCAGCTCAGCAGCGGCGCAACCACTTACGTGTACACCGTGCTGGTTGCCCTGCCAGGTTGGATCGTTGTCGTTCATCGCAACATCCCATCCACGATAGTTGTTTACATATCCATCATTATCGTCATCACCGCCGGTTAATGGATCAGCAGTGTTGTACTGGATCTTGTTAGTCAGATCGGAGTGGGTCAGCTCTGTGCCGGTATCCACGATTCCGATTGTAACACTTGTGCTTCCTGTACTGATGTCCCAACCGGAAGTACCGGAAGTGGAGGCAGCATTGATCTTGTACAGATAATACGATGCGGCGTTGGTTGCCGACGGATCATTCGGAGAAAAATCAACTTTAGGGATGTAATAGGGCTGAGCATACTCGAAAAAGCCCATGTTGAAGATCTTGCCGATGCACATTGTCAAAGGCATTGCTCCGGTATAATGAATAGTATAGATAAGGGAAATATCTTCCATCGGTGCACCCCATTCATTCACGGATTTCGCCGGAGCTTTGTGCAGAGGGAACATTTTCTCCACGCGATCGGCACCGATCATCAGAAAGAAATCGTTCAACGCAGGAATATCGATGTGGCTGGCTGTGCAGACATTACGGTATTCCGGCAATACATTGATGATAATGGTGTTAGCCATGTATTCATCGGGCTGCATCTGTTCCAGCGGAGTGAATGCCGGGTTTGCGGTGCGCATATCAGGCGCTGCGAATGCGCAGGCTGAAACAGCAATGCCAGCGAAAAGGGCAAGAGTACGAGTTGTTTTCATGATTTTGGATAAGGTCGGTGTGCGTTGTTGAAGCTTCGAATTTAACAATTCAGCGGTGTGAATCAAAGTATTAGGGCGTTTTCGCGAGCAATTCCATACATGGAAAATTCTTAAACTCCGAATCACCGTCTGAATAGGCAAAATCCCCTATTTTCGCGACTACTATTAAACCAAAACCAATTCATGAAAAAAATATTACTCACTCTTTCGGTCGCTGCACTGTCAGGTCTGGCATTAAACGCGCAGGTACTTTTCTCCGAGGATTTTGACGGAATCGGCGGACCAACTGCCGGTGGTGCCGGTACTTATTCTTTTCCATCGGGATGGTTCCTCCGGAACGTAGATAACCGGACTCCTTCCGGAGCGGTTTCCTATGTTAACGAAGCCTGGGAACGCCGCGAAGATTTTTCTTTCAGTGTTACCGACTCCTGTGCATTCAGCACTTCGTGGTACAGTCCGGCAGGTGCTTCTGATGACTGGATGTGGACTCCGCTCATTGGACCGGTTACAGCCAATTCTGTCCTCAACTGGAATGCGGTTACTTATGATGCACTGTATCCTGACGGATATGAGGTCCGCATCATGACTTCAACTCTTGGACCGCCAACCGGTGGCACAGGCGTAATCGGAAATCAGCTGACCAATTCGACCCAGGTCTTCTCCGTTACTGCTGAAAATACAGCCTGGACAGCCAGAAGCGTAAGTCTCGCTGCTTATGCAGGACAGTCAATATACGTGGGATTCCGGAACAACTCAAACGACAAGTTCCTGCTGCTCATAGATGATATTGTGGTAATGGATCTGATTCCAATTGATGCTCAGCTCACATTTGCAGATACTGCTACCGAGTACACTCTTATCCCGCAGTCGGAAACTTCACCACTGACGTTTAACGGAATTATCCGGAACAATGGTACCAGTTCTCTGGTTGGAGTTTACGGACATGTTAACGTGTTTAACGGAACAACAAATGTGTACTCAGCGAACTCGGCATCAACTGCTACACTCGCACCCGGTGCAACAACCACATTCTCTGTTACTCCTTTCACACCAGTCGCAACCGGATTATACACGGTTGAGTTTATTGCTCAACAGACATCCGGAGTTGACCTTCAGACCAACAATGATACGCTCCGTCAGTATTTTCAGGTAGTCGATTCCACATTTGCACGTGATGACGGTACTGTAGTCGGCAGCCTTGGAATCGGTGCAGGCAATGGCGGGTACCTCGGACAGGAATTCGCTGTACCGAATGCCGATCAGCTCACAACAGTTGGTGTTTATTATACGCGAGGTTATACCGGACGACGTTTCGGATTGGCTGTGTGGGATATGGCGGGCGGATACCCGAACACAATCATTGCGGTAACTGATACGCTTTTCTATCCTGACGACTCTGCCCGTTACTATGAAGTACCGATGCATGGCGGTCCGTTCACGCTCAATCCGGGTAGCTATGTTGTAACTGCGATTGAGTTCGATAGCACGCTTGCGGTTGGGTTAACGATGAATGTATTCACCAACAACCGCACGTGGGTGGATTGGCCAACAAACCCTATGACTCCATGGGGAAATAACGAAGATTACGGCTCCTCATTTGCGCGATCTTACGTTATCCGTCCGAACTTCGGTGACGTTTGTCTGAATAATATGGCCACAGCAACCAGTACCCAGGCATCCTGTATTTCATGTGCTGATGGTGCTGCGATGGTAACAACATCCGGCACAGATGGCGCTCTCACCTATTTGTGGTCACCAAGCGGCGGGAACGCTGCAAATGCAACCGGACTTCTTCCGGGAAGTTACACTGTAACAGTTACAGATGGTTTCGGATGTGTCAGCATGGATACAGTCATTGTAGCATACGATGTTTGCGGATTAATTACGGCAACAACGAATAGCTCTGATGCATCCTGTGCAGTGTGTCCGGATGGATCTGCAGGAGTTGTAATTACCGGTGCCAATGGGCCCATAACTTACTCATGGAGCAATGGCGGAACATCTGATACGATTCAGAACGTATTACCGGGAACATATACTGTTACTTCAACAGATTCTCTCGGTTGTACCCGCATAGATACTGTAATTGTAAACTTCAGTCTCGACATCGCAGGGATCAACGCCCCGGGTGCTGTTGGTATTTTCCCTAACCCGTCCAATGGTGCGTTCCAGGTGAATGTAAATCTTGCACAGGCAAGTGATCTTACAATCACGGTTACAAACGTACTGGGTGAAGTGGTTGCAGCGAAAGCTGTGAGCCAGATGCAGAACGGTCGCATCGATATGAACGTTGATCTTGCAGCAGGAACTTACAACCTGCATATTCGTTCGGCAGACAGCGAGAAGATCATTCCGATTAATATTCAGAAGTAATCCAACCGGCTTACCGGCAGATCAGAAAAAGGCTTCCATTTCGGGAGCCTTTTTCTATTGATAAGCCGGAAGTTCTTCGAGAAAGTTCCACGTCTGCGTTTCGTGATTCAGTGTACAGCAGAAATGACGCAAACCGTTCGTCAGCAAAAAATACTTTGCTCCGACTGTAAGGTTGTATCGCGCAGCCTGGTCGAATAAATTCTGCGTAATCTCAACGTCCGGCGATTTACATTCAACAATTACCAACGGTTGGGCAGAAGAATCGTGACAGATAATATCACAGCGGCGTTGCAGTCCGTTCACTTTGATCTGCTTTTCAATTGCCATGAGTGAAGCCGGGTAATTTTTCGCTTCCTGCAGCCACATGGCGGTGTGTTGCCGGACCCATTCTTCGGGAGTGAGTGCTACCCATTGTTTACGTACGGAGTCGAAAATTTCACGGACCCCCGAATTATCGCGGGTACGGAAGTCGTAGGATGGGAAATTCAGGCCGGACATGCCCCAAATCTACGCATGAACGATGATAGGATGAGTAGATTATTGGATGATGGGATGGAAAACAGTGTGTAACAAGTTGCGTCCCAATCCAATCATCAGATCATCAGATAATCCTATCATCCAGTGGTGTATCTTTGCAGAAACCCTATGAAAAGCAAAGAAGAAATCGTCGCGAACTGGCTGCCACGTTACACCGGAATTCCATTAGGTGGTTGGGGCCAATATATCCTGCTCACCAATTTTTCGAATTACGTAAATATGTTTGCGCAGTGGAATAATGTTCCCGTTCACGGCACCGACAAGCCGATGATGAGCGCACATCATGATGGAATTTCCATTATCAATTTCGGGATGGGCAGCGCGTCTGCCGCAACGGTGATGGACCTGCTTTCTGCAATCAGTCCGAAGGCTGTTTTGTTTCTTGGTAAATGCGGCGGACTGAAAAAGAAAAACAATATCGGCGATCTGATTCTTCCGATTGCTGCGATCAAAGGTGAAGGAACGAGCGACGATTATTTTCCGCCGGAAGTTCCTGCGCTGCCTGCGTTCAGTCTGCAGAAAGCGATATCAACGACTATCCGGAATTACAACTGCGATTACTGGACGGGAACAGTCTATACAACCAACCGTCGCGTGTGGGAGCACGATGCCGAGTTCAAAGAATATCTCCGCACCACGCGGGCCATGGCGATTGATATGGAAACTGCTACCATTTTCACAGTAGGTTTTCACAATGAAATTCCGGTTGGTGCATTGTTGCTGGTTTCTGATCAGCCCATGATTCCGGAAGGAGTAAAGACGGAAGAAAGCGACAAAAAAGTAACCGCTGAATTTGTGGAACGCCAGTTGAAGATTGGCATTGATTCACTGAAAGAGCTCAAGAATCACGGGCTCACGGTGAAACACCTGCAGTTCTGATGTGCAGATGTGCAGATGCAAATTGGTCAGACATCCAAGGTGATTCCATATTTGCTCTATCCTTGTTGATAATTTAATCAGCTAGCACCAACAGCATTTGCACATTTTCAAATCTGCAAATAGACCGCGAATCAGTAGTTTTACGATAAGGAGATGGAACACAAAGACATCATCGGCGATCTTAAGAAGAAGAAATACAGTCCCATCTATTTCCTCATGGGAGAAGAGCCGTATTTCATTGACCTGATTTCTGATTATGCAGAAAAAAAGATTCTCGACGAAACAGAGCGGGAATTTAATCTCCAGGTTTTGTACGGACGTGATGTGGATGTGCAGACCATCATCAGTGAAGCGAAGCGCTACCCGATGATGTCGGAGAAACAGGTGGTGATTGTGAAAGAAGCGCAGAATGTCCGCAATATTGAAGATCTCGAACCGTATCTCGCGCAGCCACTGGATTCGACGCTGCTTTTCATCTGTTACAAATACAAAACACTTGACAAGCGCAAGACGTTTCCAAAAACCGTTGCGAAAAAAGGCGTGTTGTTTGAGTCGAAGAAGCTGTACGACAATAAAGTTCCCGATTGGATCAGCTCTTACCTGAAAGAGAAAAATTACACGGCAAGTCCGAAGTCTACACAGCTGCTCACGGAATATCTCGGGGCTGATCTCGGAAAAATTGCAAACGAGCTGGACAAGCTGATGATCAATCTGAAAGAAGGATCAGAGATCACACCCGATCATATTCAGAACAACATCGGTATCAGTAAAGATTACAACACGTTTGAGCTCACAGCTGCTCTCGGAAAAAAAGACATTCTGAAATCGAACCGCATCGTGAATTACTTCGCGTCGAATTCAAAAGACCATCCGATGGTGCTTACCATCGCGGCGTTGTACGGTTACTTCGTGAAAGTACTGCAGTATCATTTTCTCGAGAATAAATCCCAGGCTGCGAGTGTGCTCGGAGTGAATCCCTACTTCGTGAAAGATTATGTGGAAGCGGCTCAGAATTATCCTCCGGGAAAAATCAAGCTGATAATAAGCGCACTTAGGGAATATGATCTCCGCTTTAAAGGATTTGACAATGCTTCAGCGGATGAAGGGCAGCTGATGAAGGAAATGGTGTATAAGATTCTGCATTAGTTTCCTGTTTCCTGATCCACACTCCGCGCGCTGAAGCGCACGGCAATCGTCTCTATTTTTATATGTCTATGCACGGGCGCTTGAGGCTAAATACTTTTTGAATCAAGCCCGTGCGCATATTTACTTGGGAAATAACAGGATCGCCGTGTGCTTCAGCACGCGGACAGGAAAAAACAAGAAAAACGGGAAACAGGAAACTATCTCCGGTTCTCGCGACGGTCTTCCGGATTCACTGAGCGGTACTCAAAAGGAATATCCATGATCTCGGAAAAAGTTTCTCCGTGATCTTTCATTTCTTCATCGTCCGAATAATACTCCCACATCACCTTCACTCCGATCTGTTTCTGATCTTTCACGGTGCGCAGATAATCGAGGAATGCTTTGGACGAGAGGGTATTCATGTATTCCAGACGGAATGTAAACTCAACCTGCTCCACTTTCTCAGGTGTCAATGTATTCAGCAGATCTTCGAGAGGTTTAAAATGCAGGTACGCATTTTCCGGAATACTGACCCCAGAAATCAGAATCTTCCAGTCTTTTTCATCGACATCCACCAGTGGTGTATGCTTGGTAGGAGCTATCCTCATAAAATCTTGATCCGTTTGCCGGGGGTGTTCGTGCAAAATTAACATTCCCGACGTCTTTTCAAATCAGAGTTTGCGATATTTGGAACATAACAATGTTAATTACATGAACTACTGGCTCGTCAAATCAGAACCATTCAAATATTCCTGGGATAAATTCACTTCCGACGGCAGTGCTGTATGGGACGGGGTACGCAACTATGCAGCACGGCTGCATCTCCGCGCTATGAAAAAGGGGGATCTTGTCCTGTTCTATCATAGCAACGAAGGATTAGAGGTTGTGGGTATCGCTAAAGTTGCCAAAACCGCGTACCAGGACCCAACTACAGAAGAGGATTGGAGCGCGGTGGATCTGAAACCGTACAAAAAACTGAAAAAACCAGTGACTCTTTCCGAAATGAAAAAGGAGAAAATGCTGGCTACAATCCCGCTGATCCGAATTCCGAGATTGAGTGTAATGCCCCTCAAGGAAGCGGAGTTTTCGAAGATTGTGGAGATGGGCTCGTAGTTCCCGGTTTCCGGTTTCCCGAAGCTTCCTGTGCCATTTGCCATGTTCTGTTTAGCCACAGTTTTCAAACCCAGAACGTGCAACCAGGTACTACCGGAAGCAGGAAACTTTGCCACATAACCACTTGTGGTAACCATCTGTCAATCCCCTGACTTTTGTGAGGAAGTAAACCTTACTTTTGCCACCTCGAACTTTATTCCACGATGAGCAGATTCACACTACTTATTTCAGCCCTGTTTCTTTTGTCGTTTTCCGGGTTTGCACAAACAGCAACCATCCGTGGAACCGTTTATAATGAGAGCAACGGAGAGCCCGTAATTTTTTCACTGGTCTATCTTGAAGGGACCGCATTCGGCGTACAAACCGATGTGAACGGATTCTATTCGTTGACCAAAATTCCTGCCGGCACTTATACGCTGGTGAGCCAGCAAACCAACTTTGAGCCTACAAAAATTCAGATCACGGTGAAAGCCGGAGATATTATCACACAAAACATCACCATCAAACCGCGTGTGATGAAAGAAGTGGTAATCAGTGGCACGAAGACAGAGAAAGTTGAAAATCCTACAGTTGGTAAAACAACTATGGATCGCAAAGATATTAACCGCGTTGTTGCTGTTGGTGGTATTGCCGATATCGCTCAATCTGTTCAGGTACTTCCGGGAGTGGTAAGTTCCGGTGATCAGGGCGGGCAGCTGTATATACGGGGGGGAACACCCATCCAGAATAAAGTTTTGCTCGATGGTATGATCATTTATAATCCGTTCCACTCCATCGGCCTCTTCTCTGTTTTCGATACAGATATTATCAAGAACATGGATGTGTACACCGGCGGATTCAACGCGGAGTATGGCGGACGGGTTTCTTCTGTCATGGATATCACCACCCGCGACGGTAACCGTAAAATGTTCGGAGGAAAAGTTACGCTCTCTCCCTTCGGTGCAAAGCTGATGCTGGAAGGGCCGATTCAGCGGATGAACGACTCACTCCATCGCGGTTCAATCAGTTACATGGTTTCTGCGAAGAACTCTTATCTCACGCAGACATCCAAGATTTTTTATTCTTACGTAGACACAAACGGCCTTCCTTTCAACTTCGCAGATTACTACGGAAAGCTTTCGTTCAACAGCACCGGCGGCTCCCGATTCTCCGCTTTCGGATTCAACTTCAACGACCGTGTGAACCGCTACAAAGGTTCGGCTGATCTTAACTGGAAATCGTGGGGCTTCGGAAGTGCATTCCAGGTTGTGCCAAATGCGTCCACTACACTTATCCGTGGAAACTTCGCTTACTCTTCGTACATCATCGAAATGCTGGAAGACAATTATTCTCCCCGTACAGATAGCGTAAACGGCTTCAACATGGGATTGAACTTTACTTACTTCCAGCGCAAGAACGTGGTGAACTACGGAATTGAAGTGCTCGGTTACAAAACAGTTTTCCAGTTCGAGAACAGCGTTCACCGCACGATCGGACAAAAAGAAAACACTACTGAATTCGCTGCATACTTCAAGTACAAGTGGGTATCCCGCGATATGGCGAAGGACTCATCGAAAGTCCGCACGCTGGTGCTGGAACCCGGCTTCCGCATTCACTACTACGCATCACTGCCCAATGTTTCTCCTGAACCACGGTTGGCGTTCAAGTATAATCTCACAGACAAAATCCGTTTGCGGGGTGCTGTAGGAATGTATTCACAGAACCTCATTGCAGCAACATCTGATCGCGATGTGGTAAATATGTTCTACGGAATTCTTTCCGGCTCGAACAATCTCCCGAAAACTTTTACGAATGAAGACGGACAGATCGTTAATATCACACACAAGCTGCAGAAAGCAAACCACTACATCTTCGGGGTTGAGTGGGATCCGATCGATTCAACCCAGAAATGGGGCAATGTTGAGTTCACGTTCGAAGGATACCTGAAAGATTTCCGCCAGCTGACAAACATCAACCGTAACAAACTGTACGAAGACACCGAGGACAATGCAGATAAGCCCGATATCCTGAAGAAAGATTTCATCATCGAAACAGGCCGCGCATACGGTATCGATTTCGTGATGAAATACACCTATCAGAATTTTTACCTGTGGACCGTGTATTCTTACGGATTTGTGACGCGTTGGGATGGAATCCAGAACTACCGTCCGAATTTCGATCGCCGTCACAACATTAACGTGGTTAGCTCTTATGTTTTCGGGAAAGACGAAAACTGGGAAGTGGATATTCGCTGGAACTTCGGAACCGGTTTCCCTTTCACCCCAACACAAGGATTCTACGAAAGCCTGAATTTTGATGATATCACCAGCGACTACGTGACGCAGAACGGCGATCTGTCCATAATCTACGGAAACCTGAATTCGCACCAGTTGCCGACTTATCACCGGATCGACATCACCATCAAGAAATGGTGGGATTTCAGCGAGTTTTCAAGACTTGAAGTAGCGGCAGGGTGCACCAATGCCTATAATCGCCAGAACGTATTCTACTTCGATCGTGTTGCTTATAAGCGTGTTAACCAGCTTCCGATCATGCCGAGTTTGTCGATGAACTACTCCTTTTAGGAAATAGGGAATAGGCGATAGGTAATAGTACGGTACTCTTAAAAAATAAAGGCGATGGTGAAAACTGTCGCCTTTTTCATTCATGGAACATTATTATGAATCGTTCCACGATTTTCAGTGACAAATCGTCGTTTATCTATTGCCTGTCGCCTATTTCCTATCGCCTAATTCCGTAACTTTGAATCCCGGTTATCAGTCGTTTTTTTACTATGTCTTCTACTAAGTACATCTTTGTAACCGGGGGTGTTTCCTCGTCTTTAGGTAAGGGAATTATCTCTGCTTCGCTGGCTAAATTACTACAGGCCGCCGGGCATTCTGTTACTATTCAGAAACTCGATCCTTATATCAACGTAGATCCGGGCACACTGAATCCGTACGAGCATGGAGAATGTTATGTAACGGACGACGGTGCGGAAACTGATCTTGACCTTGGTCACTACGAGCGCTTCCTGAATGTTACAACTTCACAAGCAAACAACGTTACTACCGGAAGAATTTACAAGACTGTTATCGAGAAGGAACGCCGCGGCGATTATCTCGGGAAAACAGTTCAGGTAATTCCGCATATTACGGATGAAATCAAGCACCGCGTACGTCAATTAGGGAACACCGGCCAGTACCAGGTAGTGATTACTGAAATCGGCGGAACAGTTGGTGACATCGAGTCACTTCCCTACATCGAAGCTGTTCGTCAGCTGAAATGGGAAATGCCCAAAGACGTTCTCGTGATTCACCTCACGCTGATTCCATACTTAACCGCATCGGGCGAATTGAAAACCAAGCCAACGCAACACTCTGTGAAGATGCTGCAGGAGTTTGGTATCACTGCCGACGTTCTTGTTTGCCGTACAGAGCATGCACTCAATTCAGATCTTCGGCGCAAACTCGCATTGTTCTGTAACGTAGAAAGCGGTGCTGTTATTGAAGCGCGCGACGCGAAGAGCATTTATGAAGTTCCGCTGCTGATGGAGAAAGAAAAACTCGACCAGGTAGTGCTTCAGAAATTAGGATTACCGCACGAGAAAACGGCTGATCTCAGCAACTGGAAAGAATTCGTACACCGTTTGTACAACCCGAAATACGAAGTAAATATCGGGCTCATCGGAAAATATATTGAACTGAAAGATTCATACAAGTCGATCGCTGAAGGATTCATTCACGCGGGCGCCGCACACGAGTGCCGTGTGAACATTCAGTGGATTCACTCTGAAAGCCTCACCGAAGAAAACGTAAAAGAAAAACTCGGCGGACTTTCCGGAATTCTCGTTGCTCCTGGATTCGGCCATCGCGGAATCGAAGGAAAGATTGCAGCGATCCGTTTTGCACGCGAGAACAATGTTCCGTTTTTCGGAATCTGTCTGGGCATGCAGTGTGCGGTAATTGAATTTGCACGCAACGTTCTCGGATTGACAGGAGCGCATTCTACTGAAATGGATGCTGCCACTCCACACCCGGTAATCGACCTGCTCGAAGCACAGAAAAAAGTAACCCACAAAGGCGGCACAATGCGTCTG
>Ga0255338_1005166_pt1 | contig 12355 bp, 13 predicted proteins | sample MeOH1_35cm_T4_19_FD_203715 | JGI IMG/M metagenome (GOLD analysis project Ga0255338, IMG submission 203715) | Sandy soil microbial communities from University of British Columbia, Vancouver, Canada - MeOH1_35cm_T4_195 | ecosystem: Engineered > Artificial ecosystem > Sand microcosm > Unclassified ...
GCGACGACACACACGACGCGCAGCGGTGTCGCGCATCTCGCCGCTCCGGACGAGGCACGCGCGCTCGAACAGGCGCGGGCGATCCTCGCCTTCCTTCCGCAGAACAATCTCGGCGACCCGCCGCGGACGGCACCGGATGATCCTGTCGACCGGATGGACCCGGACCTCGACCGGATCGTGCCGGACGACGCGCACCGTCCCTATGACATGCACGACGTCCTGCGGCGCGTCGTCGACCACGGGGAGTTCCTCGAGATCCAGCCCGGCTGGGCGCAGAACATCATCGTCGGCTTCGCCCGCCTCGGCGGACGGAGCGTCGGCGTGGTCGCCCAGCAGCCGTCCGTTCTCGCAGGCGCGCTCGACATCGACGCATCGACGAAGGCGGCGCGATTTGTCCGGACGTGCGACTGCTTCAATGTCCCGCTCGTGACCTTCGTCGACGTCCCCGGATTCCTGCCCGGCGTCGGGCAGGAGCACGGCGGGATCATCAAGCACGGCGCGAAGCTGCTCTTCGCCTATTGCGAGGCGACCGTGCCCAAGCTCACCGTCATCACCCGCAAGGCGTACGGCGGCGCATACGACGTCATGTCCAGCAAGCACATCCGGGGCGACATGAACTTCGCGTGGCCGACGGCGGAGATCGCGGTGATGGGCGCGGAGGGGGCGGTGAACGTCGTCTTCAAGGACGAGATCGCGGGAGACCCGGATCCGGCTGCGGCGCGGGATCGTCTCGTCGCGGCATACCGGGACCGGTTCGCGACCCCCTACGTCGCCGCCGCGCGCGGCTATGTCGATGACGTCATCCGGCCAGCCGAGACGCGGCCGCGCCTGATCCGCGCCCTCGAGATGCTCGCCGACAAGCGCGACACGAACCCCAGAAAGAAGCATGGCAACATCCCGCTCTGACCACTCCGCCCGCTCGTCTTTGCGCAAAGACGCATCACGGGCCTGGCCCGAGCGACGGCTGTTCGGCCGGGTGTTGATCGCGAACCGCGGCGAGATTGCCGTCCGGATCATCCGGGCCTGCCACGAGCTGGGGATGGAGCCGGTCGCGGTCTACAGCGACGCGGACGCCGGCGCCGGCCACGTCAGGCTCGCCGACCACGCCGTCCGGCTTGGGCCGCCCCCTGCGGCCGAGAGCTACCTCCGCATCGACGCCGTCGTCGAGGCAGCGCTCGAAACCGGGGCGCAGGCGATCCACCCGGGATACGGATTCCTGGCCGAGCGACCTGCCTTCGCCCGCGCCGTCGAGGAGGCCGGGCTCGTCTTCGTGGGTCCGTCATCGGCGGCCATCGAGGCGCTCGGCGACAAGCTCCACGCGCGCCGGATTGCGCACGAGGTCGGCGTGCCGGTCGTCCCCGGGACGCTCGAGCCCGCGCCCGTCGACGATGTCGGCCCGATCGCGGCCATCGCCGCCGAGGCGGAGCGGATCGGGTTCCCGCTGATCGTGAAGGCGGCTGCTGGCGGCGGCGGCCGCGGGATGCGCCGCGTCGCGGACCCCGGGGACCTCGCCGCGGCCCTCGTTTCCGGGTCGCGGGAGGCGATGTCCGCGTTCGGCGACGGTGCCGTGTACCTCGAGCGGGAGATCCGGCCCGCACGCCACGTCGAAGTCCAGCTCCTGGGCGACGCGATGGGACGGGTGGTCGCGGTGGGGGAGCGCGACTGCTCGCTCCAGCGACGGCACCAGAAGCTCGTCGAGGAGGCACCCGCACCGGGGCTGACACCCGAGGTCCGGCGCAGGCTGCATGCGATGGCGGTCGACGTGGCGACCGCCGCCGGGTTGGTCAATGCTGCAACCGCGGAATTCCTCCTCGCGCCGGACGGCTCGTTCTTCTTCCTGGAGGTGAACACGCGGCTCCAGGTCGAGCACGGCGTGACCGAGCTCGTCGGCGGTCTCGACATCGTCCGCGAGCAGTTTCGTCTCGCGGCCGGTCTCCCGCTCTCGGAGGCCGCGCTCAGGGCGGCCGCCGCCGCTGCGGAGCCCGGCTCGCACGCGATCGAGGTCCGGATCTCGGCAGAGGACCCCGCCCTCGCGTTCGCCCCGACGCCGGGAACCGTCACGCACTGGGTGATGCCGTCGGGGCCGGGGGTCCGGGTCGACACCGCGATCGAGGCGGGTGACCGCGTGCCGCCCGACTACGACAACCTCATCGCGAAGGTCATGGTCCACGCGACCGACCGGGAGGCAGCCATCGCCCGGCTTCGACGTGCCCTGGGCGAGACCGAGGTCGGCGGGATCCAGACGACGGTGCCGTTCCACCTCCATGTCGTCCGCGATCCCGCGTTCCGTGCGGCGGACGTGTCGACGACCTGGGTCGACGAGTGCTGGGACGGCCCGCGGTCGCTCGCCGCCGTCACCCCGATCGGGCAGCTTGCGGCTGGGCTCGACGCGATCGGCACGCACGAGCACGCGCCGACCGGCGCCATCACCAGCGTCGACGACGACCGTACGGATCGGACGCCATGGCGGGCGGTCGGTGCGCAGGCCGCGGTCGATCGGTGGCCGGCGCGATGAGCGATCCACGGCGGGCCGAGGCGACGGACCCACGCACGGTCCGGGTGACCGTCGTCCCCTCCGGCGGGCGTGACGTCGGCGAGCCGGTCACTGTCGTCGTCGGTGGCGAGAGCATGATGGCCCGTGTCGAGCGCCTCGGGCGCAACCGGGTCCGGGTCGTCGGGGGCCCGGAGGACGATGGCGCCGTCCGCACGGTCATCGTTCGGTCGCTGCCGTCCGCGACGCCCGGTGTGATGCGGCGCGAGATCGTCATCGACGGGTGGCGGCTCGAGGTCGACATCGAGCCGGCCCGCCGGGCCGAGCTCCGTGAGCGGGCGCGCCGCGGCGCCGAGGCGGCTGGCGCGACCGGACCCATCGAGGTCCGCGCCGTCATCCCCGGGGCGGTCCTGTCCGTCGCCGTCTCGGTCGGCGACGACGTCGACGCCGGCCAGCCGCTGCTCGTCGTCGAGGCGATGAAGATGCAGAACGAGCTGCGCGCTCCGAGAGCCGGTCACGTCGAGCAGGTCGACGTGACCGCCGGGGCCACGGTTGAGGTCGGGCAGACGCTGGTCGTTCTCCGGTAGGGTGATACCGACCGCGCGGAACGAACCGGGCGGCGACTCGAACGGAGGGCGCGTGGAGCGGCAGGCGGACGACCCGGGGCGCGAGCGGTGGCGGTCGACGACGCGGGCGAAGGCGCTCGAGAGCGCCCCGGAGCGCCGTGAGCGCTTCGCAACCTCGTCGGATCTCGAGATCGCGGACCTCTACACGCCCGCCGACACCTCGGCCGTAGACGAAGACCGCGACCTCGGCCGGCCCGGCGAGTACCCGTTCACCCGCGGCGTCCAGGCGACGATGTACCGCAGCCGGCTCTGGACGATGCGCCAGTACGCCGGGTTCGCGACCGCCGAGGAGACGAACCGCCGGTTCCGCTACCTGCTCGAGCAGGGTCAGACGGGGCTGTCGGTCGCCTTCGATCTCCCGACGCAGATGGGCTACGACTCCGACGCGCCCGAGGCGGAGGGCGAGGTCGGCCGGGTCGGCGTCCCGATCGCCTCGCTCGCCGACATGGAGACGCTCCTCGCCGGGATCCCGCTCGGCGAGGTCAGCACCTCGATGACGATCAACGCGACCGCCGCCACCCTCCTTGCCCTCTACGTGGCCGCGGCCGAGAAGCAGGGGATTGCGCGCCACAAGCTCAGCGGGACGACCCAGAACGACATCCTCAAGGAGTACATCGCGCGGGGCACGTACATCTACCCGACCCGCCCCTCGATGCGCCTCGTCACCGACCTCTTCGAGTTCGCCGGCCGCGAGCTACCTCGCTGGAACACCATCTCGATCAGCGGCTACCACATGCGAGAGGCGGGGGCGACCGCCGCGCAGGAGCTCGCCTTCACGCTTGCCGACGGAATCGCCTACGTCGAGGCGGCCGTCGCCCGCGGGCTCGACGTCGACGACTTCGCGGGACGGCTGAGCTTCTTCTTCGCCGCCTGGAGCGAGCTCTTCGAGGAGGTCGCGAAGTTCCGTGCCGCACGCCGGATGTGGGCGCGGATCATGAAGGACCGCTTCGGCGCCCGGAACCCGCGCTCGATGATGTGCCGCTTCCACGTCCAGACCGCCGGGTCGAGCCTGACGGCTCAGTCCGTGGACAACAACGTCGTCCGCACGACCCTCCAGGCCCTCGGCGCGGTCCTCGGCGGCGCCCAGAGCCTCCACACGAACTCGCGCGACGAGGCCCTCGCGCTTCCGACGGAGGAGAGCGCCCGGCTCGCCCTCCGGACCCAGCAGATCATCGCCCACGAGGCGGGCGTCACCGAGACGCCCGATCCACTCGGGGGGTCGTACTTCGTCGAGACCCTGACCGATGAGCTCGAGGCTGCCGCGCGCGCCTATCTCGACGAGATCGACGCGATGGGCGGGACGCTCGCGGCGATCGAGGGTGGCTTCCAGCAGCGGCAGATCCAGGAGGCGGCCTTCCGGGTTCAGCAGGAGATCGAGCGAGGCGACCGGATCGTCGTCGGCGTGAACCGCTTCCGCGACGAGACGACGGCCACCCCGCCGATCCATCGGATCGACCCCGCCGGCGAGCGCCGCCAGATCGAATCGGTCCGGCAGGTCCGGGCGGAACGCGATCCCGTGGCATGGCAAGCTGCCGTCGACCGGCTCGTCAACGCGGCCCGCGGCACCGACAATCTCCTTCCGCCGCTCATCGACGCCGTCAACGCCTACGCAACCGTCGGGGAGATCAGCGGCTGCCTGCGGGCCGCCTGGGGCGAGCACCGCGAGCTCATCACCGTCTGAGGGAGGCGCATGGACACTCGGAGGTCACCCGCCGAGGCGGTCGCGGCCGGGTTCGGCCGGCTGGGCCGCGTCCACCACGTCGCCGTCGTCGTCCGGTCAATCGACGCCGCGCTCGGCTTCTACCGCGAGACGCTCGGCCTCGAGCTCGAGACGGTCATGGACATCCCCTCGGACCGGGTTCGGATTGCCTTCCTCGGCGTCGGGGAGTCGAAGGTCGAGCTCGTCGAACCGACCGACGACACGACCGGCGTCGCCCGCTTCCTCGCGGCGAAGGGGGAGGGGTTCCACCACGTCTGCCTCGAGGTCGCCGATCTCGCGGCGACCCTCGACCGGATGGCGGGCGAGGGGGTCGAGCTGATCGACACGGCCCCGCGTCGAGGCGCCGAGGGTCCTGTTGCCTTCATCCATCCGCGTTCGGGACACGGCGTCCTCGTCGAGCTCATCGAGGCGCCGGGCGGACCCGCCTGGACGGCGCTCGGCTTCTGATGAGCGCCCGGGCGGCGTTCAGCGTCCTGGCACTCTGCCTGGTCGTGGCGATCGGGCCGCTCGTGACGACCGGCATCGCCGTCGCGCTCGGCGGCTGGGTGCCCGCAGGACCCGTCGTCGCGACACCACGGCCGGGGCCGTTCCAGCCGGGTCAGCCGGGCGGACCGCGATCGGGACCGGGCAGCGTCGACTACGACGCCTTCCTCGACGACGTCCGGACCGGGCGGGTGATGGACGTGATGGATGTCGACGGGCGGCTGGCGGTCACGACGACCGATGGCGGCTACGAGGTCTTCGTCACGGACCCCTCGCTCGACGTCCTCGCCGACATGGAGGCGGCTGCCGCCGAGGGTGGTGTCGATGTCCCGGCGTATGGGTCGGACGACGGGCCGCAGGCCGGGCCGCCGCGGACGTACGAGGCGTTCCTCGACGACGTTCGCGGAGGCCGGATCTCGGACGTGGTCCACGAAGGGGACCACCTGACGGTCGGAGGGCGCAACCGGACCTACGAGGTGACGCTGCCCGACGGGACGATCGATGTCCTCCGCGACATCGAGGAGGCCGCCGCCGCCGGCGGCGTCAGCCCGCCGGCGTACACGAAGGTTCCGGCCTGAGGGGACCGGCGGCGACGTCTTCGTCGCCCGGAGGGAGAACGACAGCCGGAGGCGTCCGTCGAGCTCGGGCAGGTTTCAGTCGCGGTAGCCGGCCGCCCGCAGAAGCGACGGGATCTCCGTCGGCGAGCCGGCGACCCGGAACCCGGCCGTCTCGAGCGCCGAAACCTTCGACTCCGCCGTGCCCGCGCCGCCCGAGATGATCGCGCCGGCGTGGCCCATCCGCTTGCCCTCGGGTGCCGTCCGACCCGCGATGAACGCGGCCATCGGCATCCCGCCAAGGTGCTCGCCGGCCCACGCCGCCGCCTGCTCCTCGGCCGCGCCGCCGATCTCGCCGATCAGGACGATCGCGTCGGTCTCCTCGTCCTCCGCGAAGAGCTTCAGGACGTCGAGGAAGGTCGTGCCAATGATCGGGTCACCGCCGATCCCCACGCACGTCGACTGGCCGATCCCCGCGTCCGTCATCGCCTGGACCGCCTCGTACGTCAGCGTCCCCGACCGGGACACGACCCCGACCCGGCCTTCGCGATGGACCGATGCCGGGATGATCCCGACCTTCGCCTTGCCCGGCGACGTCGCGCCCGGGCAGTTCGGCCCGATCAGCCGCGCGCCTGCGGCCCGCGCCATCTCGACGACCGGGATCATGTCGAGCGCGGGAATTCCCTCGGTGATGCAGAAGATCGTCCCGACCCCGGCCGAGATCGCCTCCATGACCGCATCCGGTGCGCCGGCGGCGGGCACGAAGATGCACGAGGTGTTCGCGCCGGTCTGACGGACCGCCTCGTCGACGGTGTCGAAGACCGGAACCCGGCCGTCGAGCGCCTGCTGGTCGCCCTTGCCTGGAGTCACCCCGGCGACGACGGCCGTGCCGTACTCGAGCATGGCCCGGGCGTGGAACTCGCCCTCGCGACCGGTGATCCCCTGGACGACGAGCCGCGTGTCGCGGCCGATCAGAACGCTCATGCGGCCACCCGCGACGCGGCGACGGCCTTCTCGGCGGCCTCATCGAGCGATGCCGCGGTCTCGAACGCGGCGGCCTGCAGCAGCCGCGCGGCCTCCTCCGCGTTCGTCCCGACGATCCGGACGACCATCGGCACGTCGCGCGACTGCTGGGCGCGGGCCTCGATGAGCCCCCGGGCGACCTCGTCGCCGCGGGTGATCCCGCCGAAGATGTTGACGAGGATCGCGCTGACCTTGGGGTCGTCGAGGATCAGCCGCATGGCGACCGCGACCTTGTCGGCCCGCGCGCCGCCGCCGATGTCGAGGAAGTTCGCGGGCTCGCCGCCGGCCCGCTTGACGAGATCCATCGTCGTCATCGCGAGCCCCGCGCCGTTGACCATGCAGCCGATCGTCCCGTCGAGCTTGATGAAGCTGATCCCCGCCTCGCGCGCGGCGCGGTCAGCTGGGTCCTCGTCGTCGGGGTCGCGGAGCGTCTCGAGCTCGGGATGGCGGGGGAGAGCCGAATCGTCGAGGGTGACCTTCGCGTCGAGGCAGACGAGTCGTTCGAGGGTCGACGCGCTTCCGTCACCGCCCGGCGCGGGTTCGCGGACGATCGCGAGGGGATTGATCTCGACGAGGTCCGCGTCGTTGGCGAGCATCGTCCGGACGAGACCGGTTGCGATCGCCGCTCCGGCCTTCCAGTGCGACCCGAGCCCCATCCGGAACGCGAGCGATCGAGCCTGGAAGGGGAGGAGACCCAGGAACGGGTCGGCCTGGTCCGTGATGATGGCGTCCGGGTTCTCCGCGGCCACCTGCTCAATCTCGACCCCGCCCTCGGCCGACCCCATGAGGAGGATCCGGCGCCCGGCCCGATCGAGGACCGCCGACAGGTAGTACTCCTTGACGATGTCTGCCGCGGCCGCGACGAGGACCTTCCGAACGGTGATCCCCTTGATCTCCATCCCGAGGATCGCGGAGGCCACCCGTTCGGCCTCGGCGACGTCGCCGGCGAGCCGGACGCCACCGGCCTTGCCCCGGCCGCCGACGAGCACCTGGGCCTTGATCACGACCTTGTCGGCGCCGGCGGCAAACGCCCGCTCTGCGGCGGCCCGCGCCTCCGCGGCGGTCGTCGCGACCTCCCACGGCGGGACCGGCAGACCCTGGGCGAGGAGCAGCGACTTCGCGTCGGCTTCCTGGATCTTCACGCGACGGCGGTCCTCTCGAATGTCGTGACGATCGAAGCTCCCGCGACCGTCTGGCCGTGGGTGACGGCGATGGTACCGCGGGACGATCCGCCGCGAAGGATTGCACACAGCGGCACACAGCGGTAAGTCGGGGACCTGCCGAGGCGCGGTGTCGATCGCGCGAAAATGCGGAGTCCCGCGACGCCCTGGCGGCTCCCGTGCCGCTCTCAGGATCTCCTCAGCCGCAGCGGACAGCATGGGTGCCATGGACGACCGCCCCGCCAGCACGGACACCGCACGCCGATCCGACCCTCACCGTCGCCTCGAGACGGCCAAGCGCGCGATCGCGGTTGCGAGCGTCGCGGGCTTCGGCGGCCTCGCCGCGCTCGTCAGCGCGAGCACGCATCGCCTTGCGACATCGGCCGCTGCGGCCGAACCGGTGGCCCCGACCCCCGCGCCTCAGTCGCGCTCCGACCAGGACGACTCCGACGGTTTCTTCGGCGGGCATCATCAGCCGACGCTGTTCGGCCAGGGCACGGGCGGGAGCTCGGGCGGCAGCAGCTCGACCGGCAGCGGCACGGGAAGCTCCGGTGGCATCGGCGGCCTCAATGGCGGGCCGGTGATGCGGAGCGGTGGTTCATGACGCGGAGCGCTCCGGCGTTCGACACGCCCGCAGGGCTCGCCCGCACGACATTCGGCTCGATGGGGACAGACGTCGTCGTCCTCGCGCCCCGTGGCGCGGTGGCGGCCGTCGAGGAGGTCAGGGCGCTGTTCGCGGAGTGGGACCTGCGGTTCAGCCGGTTCCGGCTCGACAGCGAGCTCAGCCGCGTCAACGCAGCGGCAGGGCGGCCGGTCGTCGTGAGCGAGGCATTCGCGGCCGTGCTGACGACGGTGCTCCGGGCCGCTCGGGCGACCGATGGTCTGTTCGACCCGACCCTGCTCGCGCCGCTGATGGGCCTTGGCTACGACCGGACCTTCATGGACCTGCCCGCCGATCGCGAGGCCGTCGACGCGGACGCGGCAGACGCCGCGAGCCGTACGGGGAGCGGTGGATGGCGTGCGATCGGGGTTGCGGCACAGGCTCGCCTGGTCGAGCTGCCAGCCGGCGTCGGGCTCGACTTCGGCGGCATCGCGAAGGGGATGGCCGTCGACGCCGCGCTGACGGTGCTTCGTGGGCGTGGGATCGAGGCCGCAGCGGTCAGCGCCGGCGGCGACCTGGCGGTGGTGGGCAGCCCGCCGGGCGCGTCCGGCTGGCCGATCGCGCTCGAGACCGCCGGCCACCCTGTCGTCGTCGAACTCGAGTTCGGTGCGCTCGCGACGTCGAGCGTGCTCGCCCGGCGTTGGCGGGTCGGCGGGACGTGGCGGCACCACCTCCTCGACCCGCGCACCGGTCTCCCGGCCAACAGCGGTCTCGCGAGCGTGAGCGTGGCCGCGGCGACGTGCGCTCAGGCGGAGGTCGCGGCGAAGGCGGCGCTGATCCTCGGGCCGGGTCGCGGCGCGGCGTTCCTCGTCGACCGCGCGCTGGACGGCCTGCTCGCCTTCCCCGACGGCTCGACCGCTCGTGTAGCGGGTCGCGCGGCGCGACCGGCGCGGGCCTCGTGATGGACGCCTCGACCCTGACCTGGGCGGTCGCCCGCGCGGCGGGGATGATGGCGTTCGTCCTGTCCAGCGCGAGCGTCCTGGCCGGAATTGCCCTCAGCCTGAAATGGCGCTCGGCAACCTGGCCGCGGTTCGTGACGAACGAGGTCCATCGGTTCATCACGCTCGTCTCGCTCGTGTTCATCGCGCTCCACGGCGTGGCCGTGCTCATCGATCCGTTCATCGGCTTCACGCCCGTCGAGGTCCTCGTCCCGCTCGCAATCCACTACCGCCCGCTGTGGGTCGCGCTCGGCGTCGTCGCCGGGTATCTCCTCCTCGCCCTCTGGATCTCCGAGTGGCTGCGACCACGGATCGGCTACGCGGCGTGGCGGGCGTTCCATTCGCTGGCGTTCGCCGCCTGGGGCCTGGGGCTCGTCCACGGCATCGCGACGGGCACGGACACGCGGACATGGTGGGGTCTCGGCCTGTACGGGACGAGCGTCGCCCTGGTCGTGGCACTCCTCGCCGTCCGACTCCTGCCCTCGGACCCCAGGCGGCCGAGTCATCCCGTCGCCGCCGGCATTGGCGCCCTGATCCTCGCCGAGGTGATCCTGTGGACGGTGCTCGGACCGCTCCAGCCGGGCTGGAACGCGATCGCGAACAACGGCAACGGGAGTGGACAGGCGGGGACTGCCGTGTCGAGCCCGGCGAACGGCACGCCGTCGCCCTGAGCGAGCGCGTCGCGGAAGACCGCGGCACACATCCGCGCACAACTGGACACAACGGCACGCCTCGCGCGACCGGGCGGCGCGCGACCGCCGGCGCGGCTATCATGCTGGCCATGCCCCACCGAGTCACCCTGATCCCCGGCGACGGCATCGGGCCGGAGCTGGCGGCGGCGACCCGCCGAGTCATCGATGCCTCCGGCGTGCAGATCGACTGGGAGGTCGTCATCGCCGGCGAGTCGGTCATGGCCGAGCACGGGACGCCCCTTCCGGAGGGGGTCCTCGAGTCGATCCGGCGGAACCGCGTCGCGCTCAAGGGGCCGATCACGACCCCGGTCGGGGAGGGCTTCCGAAGCGTCAACGTGACGCTCCGCCAGGCACTGAACCTCTACGCGAACCTCCGTCCGGCCCGCTCGATGAAGGGCATCGAGTCGCGCTATGAGGACGTCGACCTCGTCATCGTCCGGGAGAACACCGAGGACCTCTACGCCGGCATCGAGCACATGGTCGGCCGGGATGCCGCGGAGTCGATCAAGATCATCACCCGCGAGGCGTCCGAGCGGATCGCACGGTTTGCCTTCGAGTACGCCGTCGCGAACGGCCGCCGCAAGGTCACGGCGGTCCACAAGGCGAACATCATGAAGCTCTCCGACGGGCTCTTCCTCGAGTGCGCCCGGGCGGTTGCGGCGGACTACGAGGGGCGGGTCGAGTTCGAGGACCGGATCGTCGACAACATGTGCATGCAGCTCGTCCAGAAGCCCGAGCTGTACGACGTCCTCGTTCTCCCGAACCTCTACGGCGACATCGTCAGCGACCTCGCCGCCGGGCTCGTCGGTGGGCTCGGTGTCGCGCCTGGGGCGAACATCGGGACCGAGGCCGCGGTCTTCGAGCCCGTCCACGGGTCGGCGCCGAAGTACGCGGGCCAGAACCGGGCGAACCCGACCGCGCTGATCCTGTCCGGGGTCCTCATGCTCCGGCATCTCGGCGAGACCGCCGCCGCGGACCGGGTCGAGAACGCGCTCCGCGCGGTCATCGCCGAGGGCCGCTCGACCCCGCCGGATCTCGGCGGGAGCTGCGGCACCCGGGAGTTCGCGGACGCGATCATCGAACGAATGGCGGCGGACACGGGATCCGCGCCCGCCGCACCGGCTGAGCCTGCGGCCAGCGGTGCGGCCGGCCCGGCCGCGACCTCCTAGCCGACCCGACGGCCGATACGGCGAGGGCGAGGACTCATGCTGCTCAGGTACCGCGGCGGGATCGGGATGCTCGGCTGGGCGTTCCACCGCATCTCCGGCGTCGCGATCTGGGCCTTCGTCATTCTCCACGTCATCGACATCTACCTCGTCGGCGGCGACCCGCGCGCGTACGACGAGATCCTGAAGTTCTACGCGAGCCCGATCGGGCGGCTGATGGAGGCGTTCCTCGGCGCGGCGCTCCTGTACCACGCGCTGAACGGGCTGCGGATCATCGTCATCGACTTCTGGCCGTCGCTGACCCGCTATCACCGCCAGATGTGGGTCGCCAACTGGGTCGTCTTCGCCGTGCTCGGAGTCGTCGTGTCGTACTTCATCTTCAAGCCGCTGTGGGGCGGCTGAGCCGATGACCGCGCTTCGTTCGTCATCGCGCCGCGCCCGCCCCGAGAGCGGCGGGTTCGAGCTCGCGATCTGGTACCTGATGCGGCTCACGGGCGTGGCGCTGTTCGTCCTCGCCCTGACCCACTACCTCATCCTGCACGTCCTCTACGACCCGGCACACCAGACGGCCGACTGGATCGCGGAGGTTCGGTGGAGCAGCCTGTTCTGGCGGGCGTTCGACTGGACGCTGCTGATGATGGTCCTCTTCCACTCGTTCATGGGCGTCCGGGTTGTCGTCGCCGACTACGTCCGCGGCGGGCTTCGAACGGCGCTCCTCATGGGCCTCTACCTCCTCGCGATCGTCCTGTTCGTCCTCGGCACCTCGGTGGTGATGACGCTCGACGTCGTCCCGAAGGGCTGACAGATGCGAATCGATCACGACGCGCTGATCGTCGGCGCC
>Ga0255338_1005167_pt1 | contig 12354 bp, 5 predicted proteins | sample MeOH1_35cm_T4_19_FD_203715 | JGI IMG/M metagenome (GOLD analysis project Ga0255338, IMG submission 203715) | Sandy soil microbial communities from University of British Columbia, Vancouver, Canada - MeOH1_35cm_T4_195 | ecosystem: Engineered > Artificial ecosystem > Sand microcosm > Unclassified ...
GCCTTCCGATTCGTTCTTCGGCACACCTCTGCCGTTCAAATGTGCAAATGCGAGATGGCGTTGCGCCTCGGTGTGGTTGAGGTCGGCCGCACGGCGAAACCAGTAGGCGGCTTCCTGATCGTTCTTATCGGCTCCCGCCCCCAGGGCGTAGCGCTGTCCGAGGTGGAACTGGGCGTCGGCATCCGCTTTGAGGAACACGCTGCCTTCTGCCAGCTTGCGCAGTTCCTGAATGGGCAAGGCCTCGTATCGCTTTGATGGCATGCGTGTTGACGCTGAAGAAGGATGGCTTGGTGTCCAAGTTGGGTGTTGGCTATCAGTCTATCTCAAGACGGTTCCAGCTTTTTGTCCCTTGGCTTCGTAAGTCGATGATTTGATTGCCGATTTTTGGCGCTGAACGCTGCACCCTCGTCGCTGTGTGCGCATGAAAAAACAGGCGCCCTGCAGCGCCTGTTTTTCAGTCTATCAACGTCATCAGGCGTCAGCCGATACCTTGGCGTCCTTCACCACCTTGGCCCACTTCTGCTGCTCGGTACGGATGAAGTCGGCAAAACGCTTGGCCGAACCGCCACCGTCCTCGGCACCGTACTGGTCCAGTTTTTCCTGCACGTCGGACATGGCCAGTACCTTGTTCACGTCGTCATTCATGCGCTGCGCCATGGTCGCCGGCAGCTTGCCCGGACCCACGAGGCCGTACCAGGTGGTGGCGTCGAAGCCGGGAAAGCCCTGCTCATCCATGGTCGGCACGTTGGGGTGGCCCTTGGCGCGCTTGGTACGGGTCTGCGCCAGCGCAATCGCCTTGCCACTCTTGACGTGCGGCGTGGCCGACGTCATGGTTTCGAAGCAGTAATTCACCTGGCCGCCGATCAGGTCGGTCAAGGCCGGGCCGGAGCCCTTGTAGGGCACGTGCAGCGCGTCGATGCCGGCGCGCAGCTTGAACATTTCCAGCGCCAGGTGCTGGGCCGAGCCGCCGCCGGCCGAAGCAAAACTGATCTTGCCGGGGTTGGCTTTGCACAGCGCCACCAGGTCCTTGACGGTCTTGGCCGGTTGCGCTTCATTGCAGATCAGCAGGTTGGGCGTGACGCCGACCAGCGCGATCGGCACGAAGTCGCGCTCCACCACGTAGCCCAGCTTGGGCTGCAGGCTCGGCGCCAGCGCGTGGCTGTTGATGTGCGCCATCAGCAGGGTGGTGCCGTCGCTGGGTTGCTTGGCCACGTAGTCGGCTGCGATCACGCCGGCGGCGCCGGCCTTGTTGTCGATCACGATCGAGGTGTTCCACATGACTTGCAGCTTTTGCGCCACCACGCGCGCCAGCGCATCGGTGCCGCCACCGGGCGGGAAACCCACCACGATGCGGATGGTGCCCGTGGGTAGGGTCTGCGCCTTGATCATGGGCGCGGCCAGCGTGGCCGCCGTGCCGCTAACAAAAGTCCTGCGTTTCATGCTTGTCTCCTCGGGTTGTCGAAATCGTTTCGAACTCAGGCGGCCTTGCTCAACTGCACCGCTGCCGGGTGGCTGGCGTAGTAGTCCATGATGGCCTGCACGCCCGAGCCAGCCAGTTTCACGCCGGCGAGCTTGAGACCCATCTCGCAGCCGGCCACGGTGGCCACCAGCGTCAGGTCGTTGCTGTCGCCCAGGTGGCCGATGCGGAACATGCGGCCCTTGATCTTGCCCAGGCCGGTGCCGAGCGAGCAGTCGAAGCGCTCGTAGATGGTCTTGCGCACGGCATCGGCATCGACGCCCTCGGGCATCATCACGCCGGTCAGGATGGGGGAGTAGACCGATGCGTCGGCGCACTGGATCGGCAGGCCCCAGGCCTTGATGGCGGCACGCACGCCCTCCGCCCAGCGCAGGTGGCGCGCGAACACGGCGTCCAGGCCCTGGCCGAGGATCATGTCGCAGGCCTCGCTCAGGCCGTACAGCAGATTGGTGTTGGGCGTCGAGGGCCAGTAGCCGGTCTTGTTGGTCTCGATCATCTCGTCCCAGGCCCAGAAGGCTTTGGGCAGCTTGGCACTCTTGCTGGCCTCGATGGCACGGGGCGACAGCGCGTTGAAGCTGATGCCGGGCGGCAGCATCAGACCTTTTTGCGAGCCGCTGATGGAGACATCCACGCCCCATTCGTCATGGCGGTAGTCGGCCGAGGCCAGGCCGGAGATGGTGTCCACCAGCAGCAGGGCCGGGTGCTTGGCCGCATCGATGGCTTTGCGCACGGCAGCGATGTTGCTGGTGACGCCGGTGGAGGTTTCGTTGTGCACCACGCAGACAGCCTTGATGCTGTGCGCCGTGTCGGCCTTCAGGCGCTGCTCGATCAGGTCGGCCTGCACGCCGCGGCGCCAGCTGGCCGGGATGCCGTTGTCAGTGCCGGGGTGGGCGATGACCTCGGTCTTGAGCCCCAGGCGGGTAGCGAGTTTGTTCCACAGGAAGGCGAAGTGGCCGGTCTCGTACATCAGCACGTGGTCGCCCGGGCTCAGGGTATTGACCAGCGCCGCTTCCCAGGCGCCGGTGCCCGAAGCCGGGTAGATCATGACCGGGTGCTGGGTCTGGAAGATCTTCTTGATGTCGGCCAGCACCTTCAGACCGAGCGCGCCGAACTCGGGGCCGCGGTGGTCGATGGTGGGCAGGCTCATGGCGCGCAGCACGCGGTCCGGCACCGGCGAGGGGCCTGGAATCTGCAGGAAATGGCGGCCGGTGGGATGGAAATCAGTCGTCAACATGAAAAAACACCTTTCTTCTAACGTCTTCATTTTTTGCATACAAAATTGATTTGTCAATCGTATTTAGCCTAAAATGACCAAATTAGACCAATATTTTGAATACAAAATACACCCATGGCTGCTGAAATCATTGCCATTCCGCGCGCTGCGCTGCACGAGCAGGTGACGCACCGCCTGCGCCAGATGCTGGTGGAAGGGCGCATTGCCCCCGGCGCCAAGCTCAACGAGCGTGAGCTGTGCGAGGAGCTCAGCGTCTCGCGCACGCCCCTGCGCGAGGCCATCAAGACGCTGGCCGCCGAAGGCCTGGTGGAGCTGCTGCCGAACCGCGGCGCCATCGCCCTGCAGCTGGGCGAGGCCGACATCCTCAACACCTTCGAGGTCATGGCCGGGCTGGAAGGGCTGTCGGGCGAGCTGGCGGCGCAGCGCATCGGTGAGGACGCACTCAACGAAATCAAGGCCATGCACTTCGAGATGAAGGCGGCCTACACGCGGCGCGACCTCTCCAACTACTACCGCCTCAACGCCGCCATCCACCGCGCCATCAACGCCGCGGCGGGCAACCCGGTGCTCACCGCCACCTACAACCAGGTCAATGCCCGGCTGCAGGCGCTGCGTTTCCGTTCCAACCAGGACGGCGAGAAATGGGCGCGCGCCATGGAAGAACATGACCAGATGGTGGCCGCACTGGAGAAGCGCGATGGAGCGGCCCTGCGCGCCGTGCTGGTGGCCCACCTCGACCACAAGCGCGAGGTGGTGGCCGAACAACTGCGTGCTGCCGCTGCCGGCAGCCAGACCTCTGCCTAGAACTGAATTCCCATGAATGCCTCCCTGCCTTTGAACGTGACGCAGCCAACGTCCTCCTCCACTTACGAAACGGTGTCCCGCGTCAGCAACGAGGTCGCCGGCCGTCTGGCCGCGCGCCTGCGCGCCGAGACGAAAGGCGAGGTCTTGTTCAGCCCGGCTGACCGCGGCCGCTATGCCACCGACGCCTCCATTTATCAGGTGATGCCGGTGGGTGTGTTCGTGCCGCGCGAGGCGGCCGACGTGCGGCTGGCCATCGACATCTGTCGTGACCTGGGTGTGCCCCTCGTGCCGCGCGGCGGCGGCACCAGCCAGTGCGGCCAGACCGTCGGTGCCGGTTTGGTGATCGACCATTCGAAGTACATGCGCAACATCCTCGACGTCAACGTCGAGCAGCGCACGGCGAAAGTCGAGCCCGGTCTGGTGCTGGACCACCTGAATGCGGCGCTGAAGAAGCACAACCTCTGGTACCCGGTGGACGTGTCCACCAGCGCGCAGGCCACGCTCGGCGGCATGGCCGGCAACAACTCCTGCGGCAGCCGCTCCATCGCCTACGGCAACATGGTGCACAACGTCATCGGTGCGCAGGCCTGGCTGGCAGACGGCAGCCTGCTCGACTTCGGCCGCTTCGACGCCGCCACCGGCCGCGTGAAACAGATCGGCGACTTCGTGCGCGATCTGGCCGCCGAGCAGCGCGCCGAGATCGAGGTACGCTGGCCCAAGGTGCTGCGCCGCGTGGCCGGCTACAACCTGGACATCTTCCACAACCAGAACGAGAAACCGTACACGAGCGACGGCTCGGTGAACCTCGCGCACCTGCTGGTGGGCAGCGAAGGCACGCTGGCGCTGACGCGCTCGCTCGACCTGCGTTTGAGCGAACTGCCGCGCGCCAAGGTGCTGGGCGTGGTGAACTTCCCCACCTTCTACCAGGCCATGGACAGCGCCCAGCACATCGTCAAGCTGGGCCACAACATGCAGGGCGGGGCGCTCACGGCCGTGGAGCTGGTGGACCGCACCATGATCGAGCTTTCGCTGCAGAACCCGGCCTTCGCGCCCACCATCCGCACCGCGCTGGCGCCGGCCATCAACGGCGGTAGACCTGAGGCCGTGCTGCTGGTGGAATTCTCCGGCGCATCCAAAGCCGACATCGCGCCCAAGATCAAGGAGCTGGTGGAGCTGATGGGCGAGCTCGGCCTGCCCGGCAGCGTGGTCGAGATGATCGACGACGCGCCGCAGAAGAACCTGTGGGAAGTGCGCAAGGCCGGCCTGAACATCATGATGAGCCTGCGCGGCGACGGCAAGCCGGTGAGTTTCATCGAAGACTGTGCCGTGCCGCTGGTGCACCTGGCCGAGTACACCGATGCACTGACGCAGGTGTTTCGCAAGTACGGCAGCCGCGGCACTTGGTACGCGCACGCCTCGGTCGGCACGCTGCACGTGCGGCCCATCCTGGACATGCGGCAGGGTGGACCGAATGGGGGTGCCGCCAAGATGCGCGCCATCGCCGAAGAGGCGAGCGAGCTGGTGCGAAAGTACAAGGGCGCCTACAGCGGCGAGCACGGCGACGGCCTGTGCCGCGGCGAGTGGATCGAGTGGCAGTTTGGCCCGAAGCTCACCGAAGCCTTCACGCAGATCAAGCAGCAGCTCGACCCATCGAACCTGCTGAGTCCCCAGCGCATGATCGACCCGCCGAAGATGGACGACACCACGCTCATGCGCTATCCGCCCGGCCACAAGCAGCGCGTGGTGCCGATCCAGCCCGTGCTGGACTGGAGCGCCTGGAACGTGCAGAACAACCCGGTGACGGAAGAAACCACCGCTCCCGGCACCGGCGGTGACCTGGCGCACGGCCTGGCCATGCACGTAGAGATGTGCAACAACAACGGCCACTGCCGCAAGTTCGACGCCGGCACCATGTGCCCGAGTTACCGCGTCACGCGCGACGAGCAGCACCTGACGCGCGGCCGCGCCAACACCCTGCGCCTGGCGCTCTCCGGCCAGATCGAGGGGCTGGACGGCAAGGATGCGCTGGCCAGTGAAGAAGTGCGCGAGGTGATGGATTTGTGTGTGAGCTGCAAGGGCTGCAAGCGCGACTGCCCTACCGGCGTGGACATGGCCAAGCTCAAGGTGGAGTTCCTGCAGCACTACAAGGCCCGACACGGCCACACGCTGAAGGACAAGCTGGTGGGCCAGCTACCCGACTACGCGCGCCATGCCGCGAAGATCGCCCCGGTGCTGAATTTGCGCGACAAGCTGCCGCTGATGGCGCGCTTGAGCGAAAAGCTGTTCGGCTTCTCGGCCAGACGCAGCCTGCCGCAGTGGCAGCGCGACCATTTCTTCAACTCGGACCACCGCAGTGCGACCCGCGCAGAAGTGCTGGTGGCGGCCAAACCGGTGGTGCTGTTCGTCGATACCTTCAATGGCTTTTTCGAATCCGGCAACGCGCATGCAGCATTAAAAGTGCTGCAAGCCGCCGGCTACACTGCGCATGTAGCTACAAAAACAGGAGCAGACGGCAGGCATCTGTGCTGCGGTCGCACCTTCCTCTCCGCCGGCATGGTGGAGCAGGCCAAGGCCAAGGCGCGCGAGGTGGTGGACAGCCTGCAGCCCTTCGCTGAAAAAGGCATCGCCATCGTCGGCCTGGAGCCGAGTTGCCTCTTGACCCTGCGCGACGAACTGCTGGTCATGGGCCTGGGCGAAGCGGCGCAGGCCATTGCCAAGCAGGCCATGCTGTTCGAAGAGTTCCTGGCCCGCGAGGCCAAGGCCGGCCAGTTGGAAGCCTTCAAGGCCAAGCTCAAGCCGGTGACGCAACCGGTACTCCTGCACGGCCACTGCCACCAGAAAGCCTTCGCCGCCGTCACGCCTGTGATGGAGGTGCTGTCATTGATCCCGGGCGCCAAACCCGAGCTGATCGAGTCCAGCTGCTGCGGCATGGCCGGCAGCTTCGGTTATGAGGCCGAGCACTACGAGGTGTCGATGCAGATGGCTGAGGCCAACCTGCTGCCGGCTGTGCGTGTCAAGGCGGATGCGATTGTGGTGGCCGACGGAACCAGTTGCCGGCATCAGATCGCGGATGGAACGCAGCGCGAAGCTGTGCATGCGGCATGCTTGCTGGCTCGGCAGCTAGTGTAGGTTTTGTTCGTTATCCATTGCTAGGGACGCGTCAGGTCGAAAACGCAAACCGTGACTCCGCAAAAAGCCGGAGGCAGGCATCGACAACTGCCGCATCGTAGATGGTGCCCCGGCCTTGTTCCAGTTCCTTCAGCGCGCGATCCGTCCCCAGCGCCGCCCGGTAGGGACGATGCGAAGCCATCGCCTCGACCACGTCCGCTACCGCCAGGATGCGGGACTCCAGGAGGATGGCATCGCCTTTGAGCCCCTGCGGATAACCCGAGCCGTCCATCCTTTCGTGATGCTGCCAGACCATGGTTGCAATGGGCCACGGGAATTTGATGTCCTTGAGAATGTCATAGCCGGCCTGCGCATGATTCTTCAGAAGCATGGTTTCGATGGTCGTGAGCTTGCTGGGTTTGGCAAGAATTTCTGCTGGGACGCTGATTTTTCCCAGGTCATGAATGCTCGCGGCAAGCTCAAGGCCGCGAATGGTGTTCTCCGGCAATCCAAGTTCCCTGGCAATGGCGGCGGCCAGTTGTCCAACGCGCCGCTGATGGCCGGCCGTGTACGGGTCGCGCATTTCCACCGTGCTGGCAATCGCCTTGATGGAGTCTTCCAGGCTCTGCCGCAGTATCTCGCTGTGGTGGAGGTTCTCGTTCGCGCTGCGGTCGCGCTCGGCGCGCATGCGCAGTGTTTCGAGGCCGAAGGCCAGGTCGCCTGCCAGTTCCTGCAGCAGCTGGACTTCGGCTTCATCAAAGGCCTCGGGTTCTGATGCATAAATGGTCAGCGCACCCAGGGTGCCCGCCGAACTCAGGAGCGGCAGCGCAATGCTGGCTAGATAACCGTGCTGTTGCGCCGCCTCCCGCCACGGCATCAACGCCAGGTCAGTCTGGAAATTCCGGTTGATCTGGACAGCGCCGGTTCGAATGGCCATGCCGGTAGGGCCGTGCCCGAATTCGTTGTCCGCCCAGCTGAATTTCACCGCCGCCAGATAGTCTGCCTCGTCACCGTAGCTGGCCACCGGTCGCACTGTCTTGGCTGGGTCCTGTTCGGGGAAGCCAACCCACGCCATGCGGTAGCCGCCCGGATCCACGATCAAGCGGCAAATGGACGCCAGCAACTCGGTTTCGTTCTCATCGCGCACCAGGGCCTCGTTGCAGGCGCTGAGGGTCCGCAGGGCTCGGGTGGCTCGTTCCAGCGCTCGTTCGGCCTGCTTGCGTGTGCTGATGTCGCGCACCACGGCAATCATGTAGCCGCGATCCAACTGGGCATACCTGATACTGACTTCAACCGGAAACTCCGACCCATCCTTGCGGCGGTGGCGGCCCTCATTGACCGAGAACCCCAGCTTCTTCAGCCCCTGCGTAATTTCCGTGAGCTTGGAGCGGTCCAGCACGGGATCGATGTCGAAGGCGCTCATGGACAGCAGTTCTTCCCGGCTGTAACCAAGGGACCGGTAGGCCACCTGATTGGCATCAAGGAAGTGAAAGGTGTCTGGATCGAGCACCTCGATGGCGTCGGGCGATTGATCCAACAGGGTTCGGAACAGCTGCACGCTTGCTTCGGATTTCTTGCGCTCGGTGATGTCGCGCACGATGCCGACGGCATGCCATTGGTCCTTGAGCTTGACGGTAGAGAGGCTCAGCTCCATGGGGAACTCCGTGCCGTCCTTTCTCAGCGCCGCCAGTTCCAGCGTCTTGCCGATGACATCGCCCTCACCCGTTGACCTGAAACGATCGAACGCAACCCGATGGGCCGCATGAAAACGCGATGGCGCGAGCAAGAGGTGCAGATTCTTTCCAATGGCTTCCTGGTTCGAATAGCCGAAGATCTTTTCCGCGGCGGCATTCCAAAGCACAACACTCCCGGCGCTGTCGAGCATGAGAATTGCATCCTGCGCCGAACTCATGATCTTGCTGAGCATCTCCTCGCGCTCACGCAGCATCTGATCGGTCTGTTTCCGGTCCGTGATGTCCCAGATGATGCCCCGAATCTGCATCGGTCTGCCCTGGTCATCACGAACCAATTGGCCACGGGCCGTGATGTCGTGGACGCTGCCGTCAGGCCAAACGGCGCGGTAGTCCGGTTCATACGGCGCGTCTTGTTCGATGGTCCGCGTCAATGCGGCTTTGACGATCGCCCGGTCGTCGGGATGGAGCGCACCGAAGAATTCCTCCGCAGTCCCGGCAAAGGTCGCGGGGTCAAGCCCCAGCAGGTGGCAGACTTGGTGATCGAAATACCGTCTGTTTTCGCCAATATCAAAGTGCCATGCGCCCATACGGGCTGAGTGCAGTGCAAGGTCGAGTCCTGCCTGTTTCTCGTACAACGCTTGCCTTGACTGTTTCAGCTCGGTGATGTCGATCGAGGTGCCAACCCACTCGCGCACGCCGCCTGACGCATCGAAGACCGGTACGCCGCGCGTGAAAAAATCCCGGTAAATGCCGTCGTGCCGGCGCATGCGGTATTCCACCTCGTACGCGCCCTTGTGCGCCACCGCCTCTCGCCATGCCTGTGCCGCTCGCTCCCGGTCGTCCGGGTGCACTGCTTCGGCCCAGCCCCAGCCCTTTGCCTGCTCCTCGCTCTGGCCGGTGAACGCCCGCCACGTCGGAATATCTTCCGCCACTGCGCCGTTGGCGTCGGTGACCCAAGCGAGTTGGCCCGTGACCTCGATGTAGGAACGGTAGCGCACTTCACTCTTTTTGACAGCCTCGCTGGCGTTCTTTTGCTCGGTGATGTCCTGGTAGAGGCCCAAGATGCCGATGACCTGATTGTCGTGACCACGCAGCGGCACTTTGGAGGTGCGCAGCCAGATCGTTTTGCCGTCCGGGGTCGTCTGGGGCTCTTCGTAATCCAGTTTGGGCTGGCCCGACACCATGGTTGCCATGTCGTCGGCGCGGTACAACTCGGCCTGATCTTTCCACCCCATTTCAAAATCAGTTTTGCCGATCAGCTCATCCGGACTGGCGTGTCCGGCATCTTGCGCAAATTGGGTGTTGCAGCCCAGATAGCGCAATTCGCGATCCTTCCAGAAGATGCGGGCCGGCACATGTTCCACGACGGACAGGAGAAAATCCCTCGATTCCCGTAACGCCATCTCAGTCCGCTTGCGTTCGGTGATGTCGCGCATCACCCCTAGCGAGACGAAAGAGTTACCGCGAGGCAACAGGTTCATTGCAATCTCGGACTCCACATACCCGCCGGTTTTCGTCAAAACGCGGACCTGGAAAACCGGTGGCGGTTCTCCCGCTTGCGCCTTGACGAATAACTCCTGCATGAGGGGCAGGTCGTCCGGGTGAACGACGAGCGAAAAGGGCCGGCCTAGCCACTCACTCGGCTTCCACCCCAGCATTCGCTCACAGGACGGACTGATGGCAGAAAAGGTTCCGTCCGGCTCGACGGTGTAGATGATGTCGCCGACCTGCTCGAAAATACTTCTGAACTGCTGCTCGCTGGCGGACAGCGCCCGTTCGGTCGCGCGGATGCGGGTGATGATCAGCTTGGCCAAGCCCAGGCCGAGCGCCACGAACAGCAGGGCGATGGCGTAGGTAAAATTTTTGGAGGCATTGTTGATCCAGCGGGCCGACTCCGCCAGCGTGGAGGCAAACAAGTCTTCCTCTGCCGTCAGTCGCCGGTCCATGTCCGCCAGATCGACAAGAAAGGCACGGGTCGTCTCCGGCGTCGCGCGCCCGGAGGACTGCGCCTCGTGGAATCGTTCGGCCGCCCGATTCAACTCTGCAATCAGCCGGTCAGCTTCTTCCCAGTGTCCGATCACGCGGGACACATGGGCGTTATGCTGAAAACGAAGGAAGAACGGGATGGCGTAGTCGATGTCTTCCGGGTGATTGCGCCCTTGGAGATAACCCGCACGCACGAGATCCAGATCGGGATGCGGTTTTTGCAGTTCCAGCCGTGCTTGTTGGTCCCCCAGCGGCACCTGGAGATGCCGCTGATAGGCCTGGAAATCGGCTTCGTCGTGAGAGAGTGCGTAATGTTCCAGGCTGCGCACAGCATCTTTCTGCGCCTTGGCCCAAAATCCTTGACCGCCGGTATGAAGACGGACCGCGATGAAAGCGTTCGCCTGGAACTCGAACCATAAGACGAGAGAAAGAATGATCGCAACGAACAGGGCAACGATCAGGTAGACCCATTTGATGGTGGTAAGGCGAAATGCTGCCATATCAGAGGTAGGCCTCCGTCATGCGGCTGCTGGCGCCGAGCTGGTATCCGGTTGCATGAATGAAAACTTCCCCTGTTTTTCTGCGCGCCCACTTTCACGGCAGTTCAGCGTTGATGGTTATTGCTGTTGTTCTGGTGGCAACTGCTGCTATCGATTTCTACCATACCATGGTCGCGAAAACAAGGACGCTCCTGGTCAATGCGCACCAAGCATCTAACGCATTCCGCTGCCGATCGGCCTGGAGCACCCTTTGATCGTTGGCGACGGAAACCAGCCGCAGGACTTCCAAGCCTAGCCCCGGCCGTCATGGCTGCGATGCCATGAGCGGTGCGTAAGTCATGGGCTGCGCCTTGGAAAAACCGTACAAGCGCTCCGGCGCCAAGTGCTTGAGCAGGGAGGTGTCGGCGGCATGGCCCGTGATGGCAAATTCAGCCTGGCTGGTGTCGTGCCGCAGCGTCCGCGTGACGGGGTGGCCGTTTGTGTCCGTGATCGAGGCGACGATGGGGGCTTTCGCATTCTCGGTTCTTTGAACCACGATGCCGAGTTCGCCCGAGGCCAGTTTGACGAAATCCCCCGGCGGATAGATGCCGAAGGCCTTGATGACAGCGGTGGACAGAGGTCCGCCTTGGTCTTCCCGGTAGAGGTCCCGGACCGCTTCCTGCGGCGACAGCGTCGGGCGCAAGGCGTGCGGGCTGATCTTGGCGATGAAGACATCGGCCACCCGCAACGCCGCAGCCATGTCGCAGATGTCCGTGCAGCCCGACGGGTAGCCGGTGCCATCGCTGCGCTCGTGATGCTGTGCGATGGCCGCAAGCCAGTCGGCGTCCTTGACGCCCGCCTTCTCCAGCAACGCCACCGATTCGCCAGGATGCTGGCGAATCGTGGTCCGCTGCGCGTCGGTGAGCGGGTCGTCGTGGCTGGCGATCTTCCCCTGCAGGTCCAGAATGGACAGGTTCATGGTGAGCGCCGCCTTCACCAGACTCATCATGCGATCCCTGGGCCATTCGAGATGGCGCGCCATCAGGATGGCCAGCGTGGCCACATGCACGGCATGAAGATAGCCGTAATAAAAATGCTGGTCGTGGTCCTGGCGAACGCAGCGGTAAATGCCGTAGTCGGGGTTGAGGTCGACCAGTTCGACCAGGTGACGTGCGAACTGATCCGCGTGGCCTGAAAAATCCGACTGCTTCTCGATGTGAGTCAGCAGCTTTTTCAACGCGTCGGTGGTTTGATCCCAGTAGGCAAAAAGATTGAGTGGTGCCGCCACCACGTTCTGATGCCCCGGATGCGCGACCAGCAGCGACGACCTGACTTCTTCGACGTCGACAAAGGCGCCGCGTTGCAACAGCGCATCCAGCTGTTCTTCGCTCTCGACGACATGGCCCCTGGAGAGCAGCAGATGGCATTGCTCATCGCGCACGTTCCAGGGCAGGGGTGCCCCAAGCTGGACTTTCGAGCGCGGCAGTCGCAACAATTTCATGGCGCGGCCCACTTCCTTCGGATTCTGGCCTGCGCTGCAGCGCCAGCTAAAGCCCCCTGATGCGTTCGACC
>Ga0255338_1005168_pt1 | contig 12351 bp, 9 predicted proteins | sample MeOH1_35cm_T4_19_FD_203715 | JGI IMG/M metagenome (GOLD analysis project Ga0255338, IMG submission 203715) | Sandy soil microbial communities from University of British Columbia, Vancouver, Canada - MeOH1_35cm_T4_195 | ecosystem: Engineered > Artificial ecosystem > Sand microcosm > Unclassified ...
TTTTCGAAGACCTCAAAATCGCCGTCAACAACCTGCCCGCAGCGCAACCGCAATATGGCCGCGTTACCAAAGGCGCAGCGCAGGCGTTTCTCGCGAGGATGTACCTCACAAGAGGCATGCATAAGGAGGCGTTGGAAATGGCAAAAGCAGTGCTGGATGGCAATTATGGCTACAAATTGGAAGCCAATTATGCCGATCTCTGGAAAATGAGCAACCTGAAATCCAAAGAAGTGATCTATACGGTGGATTACTCCGCTAACCTGGCGCTGAACGATCTGGCGAACTCGACATTCAACCCGTACGGTCACGGGCGGGGCAGTAACAATGCGCACTTGCTTTTCCTGATGAAGTACGACGATCGTCCGGGTATGACCCGCGACATCAACAACGGCCGGCCTTTCAACCGGTATATGCCTACCCGCTTCCTGCTCGACCTTTTCCCGGCCGACGACGCCCGATACGAGGCCAGTTTCATGGAGTCGTGGTATGCCAACTCGAATACGCTTCCTGCGGGCATTGCCAAAGGGGATACGGCTGTATATTGTACTAAACTGGAAATCGCCGACGCTGTCGAATCGTCCAAAAAATACCAGACCTACGATCGCAGCGACATTTACCTCGCCGATGGCACCGTGAAAGACAACCTCCGCTACCCTACCCTTTCCAAATTCATGGACCCGACGCGCGCGAGCCTGAACGAGGCGCAAAGCGCACGCGATGTGTTCGTGATAAGGCTGGCCGAAGTGTACCTGATCGCCGCCGAAGCCGCCATGCAGCTCGGCGACCTGGTCGGCGCGGCGGGTTATGTGAATGTGGTGCGCACCAGGGCCGCCAAGCCGGGTAAAACCGCTGCCATGCAGGTAAAACCGGCGGATATTACGCTGGATTTTATCCTTGACGAGCGTGCGCGGGAGCTGGCAGGCGAGCAATTGCGCTGGTTTGACCTGAAACGCACGGGCAAGCTCGTGGAACGTATCAAGAAATACGCGCCCGACAATGCGGTCAATATCCAGGAACACCATACCGTCCGCCCGATCCCGCAAACGCAGCTGGATGCGGTGGTGAACAAAAACGAGTTCAAACAGAATGCCGGTTATCAATAATCTATTTTAAATGTCTTCCTGCCCCGAAAGCAGGAAGACGCTTTTGCTATGACCTACAAAAAACGAATTGCAGCATTTGCCGCCGCCGCATTGGCGTGCTACGGCGTATCCACGCAGGACGCATCCGCGCAGGACGCATACAGCTGGTCGAACCTGCCGAAGATCCAGCAGCCGGTTTTCCGCAAGGACACTGTGCGCATTTCCGCATTCGGTGCCGTAGCCGACGGCCACACGCTCAACACCAAAGCCATTAACCAGGCCATTGAAATTTGCAGCAAAAGAGGTGGTGGCGTGGTACTGGTACCGGCGGGACTCTGGATCACCGGGCCTGTGGTGCTGAAAAGCAACGTAAACCTGCATTTGAGCGAAGGCTCCCTGCTGCTTTTCACAACGGACAAGTCGCAGTACGCCATTACCGAAGGGTTTTACGAGGGTAAGGCCGCTGCCCGAAATGAGTCTCCGATTTCAGGAAAAGACCTGGAAAATGTGGCCATTACCGGCAAAGGAATTGTCGACGGCAATGGAGACGTGTGGCGCGCTGTCCATAAAAACCAGCTCACCGAGCCCCAATGGAAGGAGAAAATCGAATCGGGCGGGGTGCTGAAAGACGACGGCAAGACCTGGTACCCAAGCGAGCAATTTAAAAAGGCGAGTGTCGAGAATAAAAGTATGCTGCTGACGGGCGGTAAGAAGCCCGCGGACTTTACGGATATCAAAGATTTCCTTCGGCCTAATCTGGTGGTTTTCAATAACTGTAAAAAGGTTTTGCTGGAAGGCGTCACATTCCAGAACTCGGCCGCCTGGTGCCTGCACCCCCTGATGGTCCAGGACCTTACCATACGCAATGTACGCGTCAAAAACCCCGAATATGCGCATAACGGCGACGGTATGGACATCGAATCCTGCAAGAACTTCCTCATCGAAGGCTGCGTGCTCGACGTGGGCGACGATGCGATTTGCATTAAGTCCGGTAAGGACGAAGAGGGCCGCAAACGCGGCATACCTACCGAAAACGGCGTGATCCGCAACAATATCGTGTACCAGGGCCATGGCGGCTTTGTGGTAGGAAGCGAAATGAGCGGCGGCGCACGGAATATTTTCGTGGAGCAATGTACGTTTATGGGGACTGATAAAGGGCTGCGTTTCAAATCGGTACGGGGCCGCGGCGGTGTGGTGGAGAAAATTTATGCCAGAAATATCAATATGAAGGATATTCGTCAGGAAGCGATCTTCTTCGACCTCTATTATTTCGTCAAATTCGCTACCGACGGCGAACGCGATATGCGACCGGTCGTAAACGAAGGTACACCGGTTTTCAAGGATATGCATTTTGAGAACATTGTGTGCAACGGCGCTTCCAAAGGCATTTTCGTGCGCGGGCTGCCCGAAATGCCCGTCCGCAATATTGTGATGGAAAATATGGTGCTTTCAGCGGAAACGGGTGTGGAACTTACCGATGCCGACAAGATCAGCTTCAAGAATGTGAAACTGATTACAAAGCATTCCAAACCGGTCATTTTCACCAATAATGCCACCAATATCACATTTGATAACCTGCAATACAACGACCACAGCGAAACGCTTATCTCGGTCAACGGCGAACGTAGCCGGAATATCAGCATCGTGCATACCGATGCTTCGAAGGCGCAAAAAGTGAAGGAGTTTTCAAAGGGAGCACAGGAGAAGAGCCTGGTTATTCATGAAGGTAAATAAGTACTACTGGGTCGCCGGCGCGCTGTTGGCGACCTCTGCTTTTGCACAGAACAAAACTGTTTCAAATCGTCCGCAAACGCCCGTTTCGGAAACCTGGGTCGCCGATTTGCGGGACGGTCGCTACCAAAACCCGATCCTTCATGCCGATTACTCCGACCCTGACGCTTGTCGCGTGGGCGAAGATTTTTACATGACCGCATCCAGTTTCGATGCGGTTCCGGGTTTGCCGATATTGCATTCCAGAGACCTTGTCAACTGGACGCTGATCGGCCACGCATTGCCCCGCCAGGTCCCTATCGAACATTTCGAGAAAACACAGCATGGCAATGGCGTCTGGGCGCCGGCCATACGGTTTCACAAAGGTGAATTTTACATTTACTATCCCGACCCGGATTTCGGAATTTATGTTATCAAAGCCCAAAACGCAGCTGGTCCATGGAGCGAGCCGGTACTGGTGGAAGGCGGCAGAGGGCTCATCGACCCGTGCCCGCTTTGGGACGACGACGGCCAGGCCTACCTCGTACACGGGTGGGCGGGCAGCCGCGCGGGCATCAAGAGTGTGATTACAGTCAAGAAAATGAATGCGGAAGGCACAAAAGTGACCGATGCAGGCGCGCTCGTTTACGACGGCCACAAAATCGACCCTACAGTGGAAGGGCCGAAGTTTTACAAACGAAATGGTTACTACTACATTTTCGCACCCGCGGGTGGCGTCGCCACCGGGTGGCAGATTGTGCTGAGGTCTAAAAATGTGTACGGGCCCTATGAGAGGAAAGTGGTGATGTCAGAAGGCAAATCGGGCATTAACGGGCCTCATCAGGGTGCCTGGGTGACGACCAGCCCTGTCAATGGGACGTCGGAAGACTGGTTTCTGCATTTCCAGGACAAAAACGAATACGGCCGTCTCGTGCATTTGCAGCCAATGAAATGGGCGAACGACTGGCCGGTCATAGGTACCGACCCTGACGGCGACGGCGTAGGCGAGCCTGTTTTAACACATATCAAGCCATCGACCGTCCAAAAGTACCCACTGGCAACCCCACCCGAGTCCGACGAGTTCAGCGAACCGGCGTTGGGGAAACAATGGCAATGGCAGTCCAACCCCAAAGGTACCTGGGCGATGCCGGCGGCGGGTTTTCTGAGACTCTATTCGTACCAAACGCCTCCGCAGGCCAAAAATCTTTGGGACGTACCCAACCTGCTTTTGCAAAAATTCCCGGCGGAAGAATTCACCGTCACCACCAGGCTGCGATTTACCCCGAATGCGAACCTTACGAACGAAAAAACAGGACTGGTTATCCTCGGTCAAAGCTATGCCGGCATTTATCTTCGCAGCGGCAAGAACAAAACGGAATTGATTTACGCGATCTGCGGGAAAGCCTCGGACGGGAGCCCGGAAACGGAACGCATCCTGGCCGAATTCAAACCGGAAACCGATCTGTACCTGCGCGTCAAAGTGAGCAAGGGCGGTAAATGCGAGTTTGGGTTCAGTGAGGACGGTACCCATTTTAAAATGACCGGCGAGACCTTCCAGGCAGAACCAGGAAGATGGATCGGTGCCAAAGTGGGGATTTTCTGCACCCGTGAAACGCAGACGAACGATTCCGGATATACCGATTACGATTGGTTTAGAATTACCAAATAACCGAAAATACTAGACTGACCCAATGCTGTCGAGGTTCAAAACTACCATAGGCTTGCGACCCGAGTAACTGTATTTCACCGAAACGCGGTCGCCGGCCCGGGGTATGCGGGTGAGCTGTTCGCGCAAAACGTGGACCTCCGACACAAAATTGCGGCCCCTCGCCGGCTTCACATGCACTTGAAATGTATAGTAGGTTTCCCCTTGAAGATAAGAACCGGGATGCTCCTCCGAAAGCAGCACCACCGCGTCGGCAACCTGCCCGTCCGTAATGTCCCTGCCACTGAGCAACAGCATTGCGCGACGAAACCGCAGCACAAAACAGAGCCCCCCAATGATCAGAAATGCCAGTAATAAAATGAGCAACAATTGCCCTGCACGTATCGCCAATATCTCCATAGCCAATAGAATTCGATGGCTTCAAAGAAAAGGCGCAATGTTCCAAAGTACGACAATAGTGATTTAACGGACATTATCACTTATCAAGTGGCTGGTTTCCGAGTGGCAGTTGTAAAAGCACTTCTTCCTTTTTGCGCCTTGATATTTCTACGCGGCTACCATCAAGCAGTTCTACCAGATCGTGGTCAGCCATGAGTTTTGCAATAAATTTCGGGTTGACCAGATGTGACTTGTGCGTCCTGATAAACCCGAATTCCGTCAGCATTTCTTCATAATATTTCAGTGTCTTGCTGGCCAGCACCGGCTTGCGGCTTTTGATAAAGATATTGGTGTAGTTTCCTTCGCCCTGTAAACGGACGATCTGATCCAGCGTAAAGAACGACACGCCATCCTGATATGGCACTGCCAGCCGGAACTCGCTCGCCCGTTTGTGCGCGATGTTACGCACGAGGTTATCGAACAACACGGGGTTCTGATGCACGTTCTGCTTTTTCAGGAAACGGTCTACGGCCGCACGCAACTCGTCCGGATCGACGGGTTTGAGCAAATAGTCCAGCGCGCTGAACCGGATCGCCTGCACGGCATATTGATTGTACGCGGTGGTGAATATGACTTCAAAGGCGGGCTCTTTCAGCGCCCTTAGAAAATCGAAGCCATTTTTACCGGGCATTTCTACATCTAGAAAAACAATATTCGGGCGGAACGTTTTCAGGATTTCCAACGCAATATCCACTGATTCGGCTTGCTTTACTTCACGGATCTCTTCAACATAAGTTTCAATGTAATGCGCCAGCACGTTTCTTGATTTAGGCTCGTCGTCAACAATAAGTGCTTTGATCATTGTCTAGGTCTGATATAAATAGGTAGATAATTCTATTCTGACAAGCGTGCCGGTCGCGTTGCCGGCGGTATCGTACCGGTCGATCACTTCCAGGGAGGCATGGTTACCCTGGCGCGCGAGGACGTCGATCCGGTCTTCACAGATACGTATTCCGCGCGATTCATGTTCCCGTGTACGCGAGGAATTTTGCCTGATTTCGGCCGATTTTTTCCGGCCAATACCGTTGTCTTCGATTTCGCAGGCAAACTGCTCCGGCCCGATCAGGAAAAAACTGATCCTCATATGCCTGTCGCCTTCCTTATGCATTAATCCATGCCACAAACCGTTCTCCACGAAAGGTTGAAGGAGCATCGACGGCAACCGCACATAATCGTCTTCCAGTTCAGGATCCAATTCAATGGAATACGTAAATCCCTGGCCGAAGCGCATCAGTTCAAGTTCGAGATAGAGTTCAAGAACATCCCGTTCTTCGGCAATCGTGACCAGGTTCCTGCCGGAGTTGTTGAGCACCAGCCTGAAAAGCTTAGCGAATTTATTGAGGTACTTGCTTGCCTCGGTATATTTCCGGGTGACGATGCATTCCTGAATGCTGTTCAGACAGTTGAAAATAAAATGCGGGTTCATTTGTGCGCGCAGGGCCATCAACTGGCTCTCCGCGAGCATTTTATTGATCCGCAGCAACATAATCTCCTGCCTTTCCGCCTGGGCCCGTGCCATAGCCTCGGTAATTTTATTGGCACTGATGGCCGCGATCGTCGAGATCACGCGGACATGATCGTGGGTGTAAAAGTTCTTGCGCGGATGCTCCGAATCGATGACCCCGATCACCTGCCCTTCATGCAGAATAGGCACAGCCAGTTCCGACGACCGCGCCTGATCGTCGATAATGTAGCGGTGATCTTTTGAAGTGTCGCTGATGATCTGTGGCGTTCCGGTGGCCGCAGCAGCTCCTACGATGCCCTCGCCCACCGGGATTTCGATAGGGTTGAGGATTTCATATTCCTTCGGACTTTTTGGCCCATAGGCTGCTTTCTGGATTAGTTTTCCGCTTTCCTTGTCCAGAAGATAAACGACACAATCTTCAAAATGCAGCTTGGAAATACAGTTACGTGCAATGTCCCAGCATATTTCATTAACGGAGTTGTCGCCATACACGCTGTTGGCAAAATATTCGATCGTGTCGTCGAGGTCCTTCTTCCGGAGCCTTTTGGCGTAAACAGTGTAAAACCAATACAGGATACCCACGACAGCCAGTACGCAAAAGACCAGAAACCACCATGTCTGCCACCAATGCGGTAATACGCGGATCCGGAGCGTTTGGGCTGTTTTCATCCACCGGCCATTTTCGTCGGTGCTTCTGACCTTGAAAACATACTCGGCGGGAAGCAGGTTGGTGTAAGATGCCCTGATATTCCGGCCCGCAGCCACCCAGTCCTCGTCCAGCCCGACGAGTTGATAGCTGTACTGAAGCGAAGGAATATCCCTGTGGCTCAGCGAAGCATATTGGAATGCGACGAACGATTCATCGGGTTTCAGTTCCAGCAAATCGCCTTTCAGCTCCCGGATCCTCTCCTGCCCGAAAACCTTGACGGAAGTGATAGTCGGGGGTTTCTGAACGGGAACGGAGGCGAAATGCTGCGGGTTGATCACCACCACGTGATCGAGCATTACCGTATAAATTTTCCCTCCGGCCACAGTTACCCAATTCCAGTAATCCTGTAACGTTTTGCCCAGATCGAGCTCAACCTTGCTGACGTTGTTACTGACGGGGTCATATGCCGCTAATCCTTCACGGGTAGCCGCCCAAACCACCCCATTATCGTCGATATCCAGGGAAGAAACCTGGTCATAGGGCAGGCCATTTTTGGTGTTGATACTCCGGAGTACATGCCCATTGGCATCGATTTTCATCAGACCGTTGGCTGTGGAAGCCGCCCAGATATCGCCATTCTTACTCTGGCGCATTGCATAGAGGTATTCTTCGGCAAGAGCGGGAGCCGCCAGCGGAGTGAAACGCCCGGTAATGTGATCGTAACGCAACAATCCCTCTCCATGCATGGCAAAAAGAATGTCCCCGTTGGCCAGTAAAGCAAACGCCTGCGAATTGGCATATTTGAACAATCCATATTTCGGGTCGGTACCGTCGAAGCGGGTGCAGATTTTGGTCGCGGGATTAAACCGGTAAAATGCGTCGCCATCGATCTCAAACCAGATATTACCCTGTTTGTCCAAGAAAACGAATGGTGCCTGGTAAGCCGCCAGCCCTCTCTTCATCTGATCGAAACGCTGCAAAACGGATTGGCCGGGGGAAAGCGAATAGATGCCGTCGAAACCGGCAAACCACCAGGTCTCACCCACTTTGGCGGTCATCACGAAGCGGTTATTCCGTAATTTTTTGCTTGGGGTGAGGTATTTGCGGTAGGTACGGTCGACCGTATTATAAAACACGACACCATCCTCCTTGCAAGCAATGATCGTTTTGCCGTCGATGGCGATGGAGTTGGCATGGGCGAAGTTGGTTTCCAGGAAAAACTGAAAACTGGGCAATTTGTAAATGGCCTCGATGGGGTTTTTGGGCAGCGTTTTACTCACACCATTGATCGTGCCTAGCCAGACATTGCCCTGCGAATCGGAAATAGCATCCCGAAAATGCCCGTAGGCGATCGTATACGCCTGATCCTGACTATACTCCACTTTGCGAAATGCCTGTCCCGGCTCTTTCAGGAACGCCGCAAACAGCCAGGTGGAAACCCATAGCCTGTCCTGCCGGTCTATGAAGATAAAATTACACCCCTCGCCGATCAGCTTACCATCCAGCTCGTAATATTTATCGAGCTTGCCAGTCCGATAATCCCAGTAATTGAGCGTCGGTTCGGTATCGCAGCCATACCACACATTTCCACGCCGGTCGAGCGCAATGGCGTTCACATTTTCCGATTCCAGGAGCGGGCTATTCAGCGGGTTGTTGCCTTTAAAATAAAGCCGGTTCGATTTACAATCCACAAAAAACGGTCGGTTACCGCCTACCCACAAGCCACGTCTCAAAGTATCGTAGGTCATAAAGGTGAGCTGAAAACGCGAGAAGTCGAACCTCTTGGCTTCGGGGAAAAGCGCTGTCAATGGTTTCAGTCTCTGCCCGTCATACATATATAGTGCCTCGGATGTGCCTATCCAGATGCGCTGCTGACTGTCGGCATGTATCCTCACGATGTATTTTTGTGCAAGTGCCGCAAACCTGGGATCCCGCAAGAACCTGCCGGATTTTTTATCAAACAGCAGAATACCCCTCCGCAGCCCTATAATAAGTGTATCTTCTCCTCCGAACGGCAAAATAGCATTCACAAAATGCTTCTGGCCCCCGTTCGCATCATGGAAACGCTCCACAACGGCCCCATCGTAACGGTCAAGCCCTGCCGAGGTCCCGATCCAGAGGAAGCCGGAAGAATCTTTATATAAGCATCTTATCTGCTTTGCACTCAATCCGTCCTGCCATCTGATATTCTGAAAAAGCGTCTGTGCCCCGAGGGCCCCTCCGAATAAACAGAGAAACACAAGGGGTAACACACAGCCCGGCCTTTTTAAAAAAAACATCACTGCTTACAGGATTTCATTGACAATGCGCGATCTGAAGACCAAATACGGCAATTCTATACAACTGTACTACCTCATTTATTTATCGGTAAAAACCCACAACCCCCTCAGAATGGCTGAAATGCGGTTTTTTAAGGTGCCAAATAATCATTGATTTACCGGTAAATAGTCAATAACTACCGTTACATCATTTAAAGTAGACGTTGCTTGTCCAGGTATGCACTTTTGCGGCTCGAATCTAACGCCATGAAAAATAATCCTGATCACACTCAACCTCATCCTATACCATCATGCTCATCCTGCTTCTCCTAACCAGCGTATGCCTGATTTTGGTCGTCGCAAGCCTTTTTCTGCTGCGGCCTGCTACCGAATCTTTCGCGCCTTCTCCATCATTTGATATGTATGAGATCGAAAACAAAGCGGTTTACTACACTGAAAAAGACGGCCGCAGATCGGCAATACCCGAGGCACACGCCAGGACCTTCCAGATACTGACCGTCGGAGCCGTAAGGCAGTCGACGCCGTCGCCCTACGCCCGCGATTTTGAGCATGTCTATTTCCGCGGTAAAAGCATCCCCGGGGCCAATCCCGTGTATTTCCAGATCCTGGGGGCCGACCTCGCCCGCGACGACCGGCATGTATTCAAAGCATACCATCTGATCTCCGCCGACGCCAAAAATTTCAAATGCCTCGACGAGCGCCTGAGCAAGGACAGTTACCGGGTCTATTTCGATGACCAGGTGATTTCCGAAGATGCAGGCCATTTCAGATATATAGGCAAATGGCAAAAAGCCTCATTCTACAAAGACCAAAGTAAGGTTTTCGTAAACGGCAAAGGTTACCGCGTGGCCGATATCGACACTTTCGACTACGCTGGAAACGGCGTTTTCACCGACCGCTACCAAGTCTACAAGTTTGATGGAGACGGCTTTCGAAGCAACTCCGGGCAGCCGGTTTTTCGGGCAATGATGCAATTCCAGCCCGCGTTCGGCTAAGACCAGGTTCCCGACGAAATACGTTTTTAAATTTATGAACTATCTGAAAATCGTCACCATCATCAACTGGGTGGTGATAGGCGTCCTGTTCCTGCTTGTAATGGCCGAGACACTGTCCCCCGCAAAAGGCGGGGATGCCGCATCCGGCATGGGCAAGGCGTTCTACTATCTGGCAATTGTTGTACTGATCCTGTTGATCAGCCTGAATTTGCTTCCGTATAAATGGAGCAAATACACGGCATTTGTGATGATCGCGGTCCCGTTTTTTTGGGCTCAGTTCGGTTCGTCGATTACAAATTTTAAAAGAGGGATCGTCGATATGATCGAAGCAAAGCCGCTTTTCGAGGACAAAGAAAGGGACAGGATGGCCGTAGCAATTTTTAACGGGAAGCCCGACAAGTTGAAAAAATACCTTGCCGAAGTGCAACCGCGCATTCGTGATAACGCTTACGGCTATCCGTTACTCAAGATGGCCGTTAACCATTCTTCTCGCGCCACGGAAAACCAGGACGCATATTTGGAATGCGTCCGCGCATTGTTGCAGGCCGGGGTAAGCATTAAAAGCGATGATCCGGAAGACGAAAAGATCCTTTTCGAGCCCGCGACCAGCGGAAACCCACGTGTGCTGCGCTTTTTACTGGAAAACGGTGCCGACGCAAATGCGAAAGTGACCGACTACGGCAGCGGCAAACGCGGGCAGGTTCCTATTATTTTCGAGGCGTTGGGCACGCCCTACGGTGCGTACGATTGCGTAAAGGCCCTGCTCGACCACGGCGCCGATCCGAATGCCGTTAAACCGCGAGACGGGGACCGCAAAAAAATGTCGGTTCTGCTTTACGCCGCCGAACGGCAATATTGGGGCGTATGCAAAATGCTGATCGAAAAAGGTGCCGACCCGCGGTATACCACGCCGGACGGCACCTCTCTTCAAACGTTTATTGACCAGGGCGAGAACTTCTATCCCCAAGACGAGCAGGCTCTGGCCGATTTTGAGGCGGTACGGGCGATCCTGAATTGACCGCCGACAGCAGCGCCTCCGCACTTCCCTACTTCACTCTTTTCGCCGAAGCATCAAACATGCTCATCATGCTTCCTTTGAGGTTATCTTCATCCACCTTCGAGAGGTCCAGGGTAACGTCGTAACCCTGGGCGGAAAAGCCGATTGTGATCTTGTCGGCCGCTTCGTCAACGCTGGTAATCGCGATTTTCTCGGCACTGGGATCGGTCGGATTGGTGATTTGGCCGGTGAGCTTGCCGTCGGTCCGCGCGAGGTCCGCAACGAGCTTGGCGTCGCCATTCGGCGTTCCGACAACGGTAATCTCCCATTTGCCTGCAAAAAAGTCAGCCGGGGCCATCGTTTGGGCAATGCTGGTGCAAACCGCACCCAGCAGGCACAGGATCATCAGAATAGAGCTAATCCTTCTCATAGTCAATCTGTTTTTGGTGAAGAAATGGAACCTTCCGGCCCCGGGCACATCATGCGCCCGCTACCGTCATACCACAAATGTAAAGAAGAAGTTTATTTATTGTCTATATTTAAGACAATAATATTTTTCCAATTACTTATGTATTTAATACAAACCGGCCCACCGGGTTGGTCACGAGCCATCTGATGACCCACGGTGTGTTTCCGCTCGTCCTGTGCTTTTTTGTGTTTGGGTTGATAGCGGTACTGCTGGCGTTCGGAGACCGGTCGAAATCCGTAACTTAAATACCCCGGCTTCCCTTCTTGCCACCGAACAGAGGCATCCTGCCATTAAACCTACCGGCAACCAACCCCCGGTTTTTTAAAAATATTCCGAAACCCTTGCATTTGGTATTTTGCCACTTTATTTTTGACAAAAATTAAGTTAGTGCGTTAAGTTATCATGAAGAAAAACTACATCCGCTGGTGGGTCGTTTTCCTGGTCTTCATCGCAACCGGACTGAGCTTTCTGGACCGGCAGGTGCTATCCATTGCTGTCATTCGCATCCAGACGGAATTCGGGTTCAGCGATGTGGAATATGGTTGGGTGAATACCAGCTTCCTGCTGAGCTACGCACTGATGTTCACCGTCGGAGGCTGGC
>Ga0255338_1005169_pt1 | contig 12350 bp, 9 predicted proteins | sample MeOH1_35cm_T4_19_FD_203715 | JGI IMG/M metagenome (GOLD analysis project Ga0255338, IMG submission 203715) | Sandy soil microbial communities from University of British Columbia, Vancouver, Canada - MeOH1_35cm_T4_195 | ecosystem: Engineered > Artificial ecosystem > Sand microcosm > Unclassified ...
CTTCACCGTCCAGTCGGCCACCGATCTCGCGATTCAGCTCAAATCGGGCAAATTGCCGGTCGCGCTCAAGGTCATCGAGGAGCGCACGATCGGGCCGGAGCTGGGTAAGGATTCGATCCGTAGCGGCGCGATCGCGAGCGTCGCGGCGACCGCCGCCGTAATCCTCTTCATGCTGATCACCTACGGCCGGTTCGGCGTCTATACGACAGTCGGCCTCGTGCTCAACGCCTTGATGATCCTCGGCATCATGGCCGTGTTCCACGCAACCTTGACCTTGCCCGGCATCGCCGGCTTCGTGCTGACGATCGGCGCGGCGGTCGACGCCAACGTGCTGATCAACGAGCGCATCCGCGAGGAGCTCAGACGCGGGCGCAAGATCATCGATGCCATCGAGACCGGCTATCGCGAGGCGTCGACCGCGATCTTCGATGCGAACATCACCAACGTCATCGCCGCGGTGATCATGTTCCAATTCGGCAGCGGCCCGGTCCGCGGTTTCGCCGTCGTGCTGATGATCGGCATCGTCACCTCGGTGTTCACCGCCGTCAACATCACACGAATGCTGGTCGCCTTGTGGGTCCGCCGGACGCGCCCGCGCGAACTGCATATCTAAGGGAAAAGATCGATGCCTCTGCTGAAGCTGGTCCCGGACAACACCAACATCGATTTCATGCGTTGGCGCAACGTCGCGCTGGCCTTGTCGATGATCGTCACGATCGGTTCGATCATCCTCGTCGTGGTCCGCGGGCTCAACCTCGGCGTCGATTTTGTCGGCGGGCAGATGATCCGCGCCACCTTCACCCAGACCGCGCCGATCGAGGATGTGCGGGAGCGCATTGCGGCGCTCAACATCGGCGATGCGAGCATCCAGGAGTTCGGCAATCCCAAGACCTTGTCGATCCGGATGGGCCTGCCGGAGGGCGGCGAAGAGGCGGCCAATGCTGTCGGCACCAAGGTGCGAGCGACGATCGCGGCGAAATATCCCGATGCCGTGTTTGCGGTCGACACCGTCTCGGGCAAGGTTTCGAACGAGCTCTATCGATCGGGCGCGATCGCGATCGCGCTCTCGATGCTCGGCATCGCCATCTACATATGGTTCAGGTTCGAATGGCAGTTCGGCGTCGGCGCGCTGACCACCTTGTTCCACGACGTCGCGGTGACGATGGGCTTTTTCTCGCTCACCCAGCTCGAGTTCAACCTCAACGTCGTCGCGGCGATCCTCACGATCGTCGGCTACAGCCTCAACGACACGGTCGTGATCTACGATCGCATCCGCGAGAACATGCGAAAATACCGCAAGATGGAAGTGATCCCCTTGCTCAACCTCTCGCTCAACGAGACATTGTCGCGGACGATCGTCACCAGCCTGTCGATCATGCTCGCCCTGCTCGTGCTGCTGCTGTTGGGCCCCGAAGTGATCTTCGGGCTGACCGTCGCGATCCTGATCGGCATCTTCGTCGGCACCTATTCGTCGATCTATATCTCGGTGCCGATGCTCGTCTGGCTCAAGGTCGGGCCCGACAGCTTCGTGAGCAAGTCGCAGCCGGCCGGCGAGCGGGTGGCGAGTCACAACGAAGGCTTTTGAAATGCCGCGCTTCGACAAGGCTGGCACCGCGCACGGCCCGGTCGTGCAGGCGATCACCGACCAGGGTTTCTCGGTCGACGGCGGCATCTACCGCGCGCTGCTGCTCACCCCCGAGCGCGCCGAGCAATGGCCCGCACCGGCGCTCGATGCCTTGACGATCGACGATCTCGCGCTACTGCTGCGGCTCGAGCCGAGCCCGGAGTTCCTGCTGCTCGGCACCGGGACGTCGCTCAAATTCCCGCCGCGCGCGTTGGTTCGGGCGATCGAGGATCGCGGCATCGGCATCGAGGCGATGGACAGCCGCGCCGCGGCGCGGACCTGGGGATTGCTGCGCGGCGAGGAACGTTGGATCGCCGCTGCGCTGATGCCGTTGGCATAAACGCTGCGGGGTCGGCGCTCAGACCCGCGCCGCAGCCCGGGAGAGATGCTCGAACAAAGCCCGGCTGTTCTTGTCCCAACTGAACTTGTGCGCCGCATCGCGCACCTGCTGCTGATCGGGCGGGTCGTCGAGCAGGGCGCGCACCGCTCCGGCGATTGCCTCGCCGTCCAAATCGACGAGCCCCCCGCCTGCGCCGCCGATCGCTTCGGCCGCGCCGCCCACGGCGGAGGCGACGACCGGGGTTCCGCACGCCATCGCCTCGACCCAGACGTTGGCGAGCCCCTCGGAACGCGAAGGCGCGACCAGCACGTCGGCCGCGGCCATCAGAGCTGCAACCTCGCCATGCGGCCGCGCGCCGAGGAAGCGGACGCGATGCGCCACGCCGAGCCTGCGCGCATGCCGCTCGAGCGCCTTGCGGTCCGGGCCGTCACCGACCAGCAGCAACGTGGCATCGTGAAGCCGCGCCAGCGCCTCGATCGCCAGCCTCTGCCCCTTGCGCTCGATCAGCGCGCCGACGGTGGCGATCAAAGGCCCGTCGATGCCGAGCGCCGCCTTGGCCCGGGTGCGGTCGCGCGGCTCGAACCGATCGAGATCGACGCCGGTGTAATGGACAGCGATCTTGTCGGCGGGCATGCCGAGCCGTACCATGTCTTGCTTGAGCGCGGCGCTGACCGCGAGTAGGCCGTCGGCCGCCTGCCCAGCGGCGAGGATCTGCGCGCCGATGCCGGGGCGGCTTCCCCAGAACAGGATGTCGGCGCCGCGTGCCTTGATCGACAACGGCACGCCGAGCCGCTTCGCAAGGATCATTCCGGCGGGACCGTCGGGCCAGAAGAATTCGACGTCGATGACGTCGAACGGAAAACGCGCTTTTATCTCGCGCAGCAGCGGCAGCAGCGCCCGCGCCATCGCGCGCGCGCTCCAGCGCTGGCCGATCACCGGCACGACCGGGAAGCGCGGGCGGTGGACAGTCAGGCCTTTCCACTCTTCGAGCAGCGGCAGCGCGGCGCGCGCGGCATAATGGGGATGGCGCGACAGCGGCCAGCGCGGCAATCCAACCGGCGAGACGACCTCCAGTTCCACGCCGGGCAGCGCGGCAAGCCCGAGCGTCTGCCGCTCGACGAAGACGCCGAGCGTCGGCTGGACGGCATTCGGGAACAAGGTCGAGAGGGTGAGGACCCGCAGCATCGCTCCGCTATAACGACTGATGGTTGATGGGGCGTTAGTGAGGCTGTGCGCGCCCCTCCCGCAGCACGGCCGCGAAGAGACGGAGGGGTGCAGTGCAGGACGCCGAACCCCCTCCCACTGATCGCTTGGCCTTCGTGAATCCCTCGGCTAAGAAGCCCAGCATGCGTAAATTTTCCCGCCCGATCGCAGCTCTCGTCCTGACCGCGCTGCTCGTTCCGCTCGCCGGCTGCGGAGGCAGCCGCAACCGCAACCGGGCCGACACCCAATATGTCGCGCGCGACGTCAGCACGCTCTACACGGCGGCGCGCGACCGGCTCGATCGCGGCCAGTACAAGCAAGCGGCGGCGCTGTTCGACGAGGTCGAGCGGCAGCATCCTTATTCGGTGTGGGCGCGGCGCGCTCAGCTGATGAGCGCGTTCAGCTATTATCTCGCCAACGATCACGTGAAATCGACCGATTCGGCGCGGCGCTTCCTCGCCATCCACCCGGGCAACAAGGACGCGCCCTACGCGCTCTATCTGATCGCGGTGAATTATTACGAGCAGATCGAGGACGTGACGCGCGACCAGAGCTCGACCAAGCGCGCGCTCGAAGCGCTCGGCGAGCTCGTCCGCCGCTATCCCGACACACGCTACGCGGCCGATGCGCGGCTCAAGCTCGACCTGGTCAACGACCATCTCGCCGGCAAGGAAATGGAGATCGGCCGTTTCTACCAGCGGCGCAGCCAGTGGCTCGCGTCGGTGATCCGCTTCCGCACGGTGGTCGACGAATATCAGACGACCAGCCACACGCCCGAGGCGCTGATGCGGCTGACCGAATCCTATCTCGCGCTCGGCGTTCCCGAAGAAGCGCGCAAGGCGGCGGCCGTGCTCGGTGCCAACTACCCGGGCACGAAATGGTATGAACGCGCCTACAAACTGGTCCAAAAGCACGCGATTTGATCTGCCCGCTCCGCCGGGGATCGGCTGGTGCTGACGCGGCTGACCATTCGCGACGTCGTCCTGATTGAAGCGCTCGATCTCGAGTTCGGCGCGGGGCTCGGCGTCCTCACCGGCGAGACCGGCGCGGGGAAATCGATCCTGCTCGATGCGATGGGCCTCGCCCTCGGGATGCGCGCCGACAGCGGCCTCGTGCGCAGCGGCCAGGCGCAGGCGGTGGTCAGCGTCAGCTTCGACATTCCATCCGATCATCCGGCGCGCGCGCTGCTGAGCGAGAATGGGCTCGAGGGCGAGCCCGGCGAGCCGCTGGTGATCCGCCGCATCGTCCGCGCCGACGGCGGCAGCCGCGCGCTGGTCAACGACCAGGCGGTATCCGCAGGGCTGGTCCGCGACATCGGCGCGTTGCTGGTCGAGATCCACGGCCAGCATGACGACCGCGGCCTGCTCAACCCGCGCGGACACCGCGCGCTGCTCGATAATTATGGCGAGATCGACGCGGGCGTGGCCGAAGCCCGTTTCCGCGCCTGGGGGGAAGCGCAGGCCGCGCTGGCGACGGCGCGCGAGGCGGTCGAGACCGCGGAGCGCGACCGCGAGTGGCTCGAGCATGCCGTCGCCGAGCTGCGCAAGCTCGCGCCCCGGCCCGGCGAGGAAGAGGAGCTCGCCGCGCTCCGCGCCAACATGCAGAAAGGCGCCCGTCTGGCCGAGGACATCGCGACGATCGGTGCGTTGTTCGACGGGTCGGAAGGCGGGCTCGCGCTGCTTCGCCAGGCGGCGCGCCGGCTCGAGCGGATCGCCGGCGAGCATGAGCATCTCGAGCAGGCGCTCGCGGCGATGGATCGCGCGATCATCGAGGCGAGCGACGCCGAGGATCGGCTCGCCGACGCCGCCGCCGCGCTCGATTGCGATCCGCGCCGGCTGGAGGACGCCGAAAGCCGCTTGTTCGAGCTGCGTGCGATCGCGCGCAAGCACCGTGTCGAACCCGATTCTCTGGCGGCGCTGGCCGAGGAGCTGGGCGATAAATTGGCGGCGCTCGAGGCGGGCGCCGGCGGCCTCGCCGCGTTCGAAAGGACGGTCGAGGAAGCCAAGGCCGCCTATCTCGAGGAAAGCGAGCGGCTCGCCGTGCAGCGGCGGGAAGCGGCGCTGCGGCTCGACGAAGCGGTGGCGAGGGAGCTCGCGCCGCTCAAGCTCGAGACCGCGGTGTTCCGCACCGCCGTGACGTCGCTCGACGAAGCCGCGTGGGGGCCGAAGGGGCGCGACCGGGTCGAGTTCGAGATCTCGACCAACCCGGGCGCGCCGCTCGCGCCGCTGACGCGCATCGCCAGCGGCGGCGAGCTGTCGCGCTTCATCCTCGCGCTCAAGGTCGCGCTCGCCGAGCGCGGCGGCGCGACGACGATGATCTTCGACGAGATCGACCGTGGCGTCGGCGGCGCGGTCGCGAGCGCGATCGGCGAGCGTCTTCACCGCCTCGCCGAGCGGGCGCAATTGCTGGTCGTGACGCACAGCCCGCAGGTCGCGGCGCGCGGCAGCCGCCACCTGTTGATCCAGAAGAGCAATGACGGCCTGGTCACGCGAACCAGCGTCGCGACGCTCGATGAGGACAAGAGGCGCGAGGAGATCGCCCGCATGCTCTCCGGCGCGCATGTCACCGACGAGGCGCGCGCCCAGGCGACGCGACTGCTGGAGCCGGCCTAGTGGCGAAACGGGGCGAGGCGGCCGACGGCAAGCCTCTGGGGCAATCGAGCCCGGAGCAGATGAGCGGGCCCGAAGCGGCGGAGGAGCTGGAGTGGCTCGCCGGCGAGATCGCGCGCCACAATCGTCTCTATCACGGCGAGGACCGGCCGGCGATTTCGGATGCCGATTACGATGCGCTGGTTCGCCGCAACGCCGCACTGGAAGCGGCCTTTCCGGCGCTGATCCGCGAGGACAGCCCCTCGAAAGGGGTCGGCGCCGCGCCGGCCGCGCATCTCTCGAAGGTCCGGCATGCGCTGCCGATGCTGAGCCTCGACAACGCCTTTGCCGAGGAGGATGTCGCTGACTTCATCGCGCGGGTGCGGCGCTTCCTCAGCCTGCCGCCCGACGAAGCGGTGGCGTTGACCGCCGAGCCCAAGATCGACGGCCTGTCCTGCTCGCTGCGCTATGAAAGAGGGGTGCTCATCCAGGCGGCCACGCGCGGCGACGGCACCACCGGCGAGGTGGTCACCGCCAACGCGCGCACGATCGGCGACATTCCCGAGCAGCTCGACGGCGCTCCCGAGATCTTCGAGATCCGCGGCGAAGTCTATATGTCCAAGGCGGATTTCGCTTCGCTCAACGCGCGCCTGCTCGCCGAAGCCGACGATCCTGCCAAGGCGCGGCAGTTCGCCAATCCACGCAACGCCGCCGCCGGATCGCTTCGCCAGAAGGATGCCGCCATCACCGCGTCGCGCCCGTTGCGCTTCTATGCGCACGGCTGGGGCGAAGTGTCCGCGCTCCCGGCCGACAGCCAATATGAGGTGATGCAGGCGATCGCCGCCTGGGGCGTTCCGGTCGCGGACGATCTTTGCAGAGTGACGGACCTCGACGCCGTGATCGGCCATTATCGGGCGATCGAGGCGAAACGCGCCGACTATCCGTTCGACATCGACGGCGTGGTCTACAAGGTCGACCGGCTCGAATGGCAGCGGCGGCTCGGGCAGATCGCGCGCGCTCCGCGCTGGGCGATCGCGCACAAATTCCCGGCGGAGCAGGCGGAGACGCCGCTCGAGGCGATCGAGATCCAGGTCGGGCGTACCGGCAAGCTCACGCCGGTCGCGCGGCTGACGCCGGTCAGCGTCGGCGGCGTGACCGTCACCAACGCCACCTTGCACAATGCCGACGAGATCGAGCGGCTCGGCGTCCGCGTCGGCGACCGCGTGCTGATCCAGCGCGCCGGCGACGTGATCCCGCAAGTGCTGCGGAACCTGACGCCCGAGGCGGATCGGCCGGCCTATGTCTTCCCCGATCATTGCCCCGAATGCGGGTCCGAAGCGGTGCGCGAGGATGGCGAGGTCGACGTCCGCTGCACCGGCGGCCTGATCTGCCCGGCGCAACGAGTCGAGCGCCTCCGCCATTTCGTCAGCCGCCACGCGCTCGACATCGAGGGCCTGGGGATTGTGACGATCGAAAGTTTCTTTCGCGACGGCATCCTCCAGTCGCCGGCCGACATCTTCCGGCTGCACGACAAGCGCGCGCTGCTGCTCGAGCGCGAGCGCTGGGCGGAAACCTCGGTCGACAATCTGCTCGCGGCGATCGACGCCGCCCGCCGCCCGCCGCTCGACCGCTTCCTTTATGCGCTCGGCATCAGGCATGTCGGCGAGGTCACCGCGCGCGATCTTGCGCGACGTTATCGCTCGCTCGACAATTTCCTGGCGATGATCGAGCGTGGGCTGGAGGTCCGGAACGGCACCGAGCCCGTGCTCGGCGAGCCCGCCGCCAAATTCCTCCAGCGGCGCGACAAGGCGGTGGTGGCGGTGGTGGAGACGCCCAACATCGGACCCGAGGTCGCCAACGCATTGCTCGATTTCTTCGAAGAACCGCACAATCGCGAGGTGCTCGCCGACCTTCGCGCCGCCGGGGTCGAGCCCGAGGACGTCGTCTGGGAAACCAAGCAGTCGCCGGTGAGCGGCAAGACCATCGTGTTCACCGGCAGCCTCGAGACCCTGTCGCGCGACGAAGCCAAGGCGCAGGCCGAAGCGCTCGGCGCCAAGGTCGCCGGCAGCGTCTCGGCCAAGACCGATCTGGTCGTGGCGGGCCCCGGCGCCGGATCGAAGCTCAAGAAGGCGCAGGACCTTGGAGTCGAGGTGATCGACGAAGCCGCGTGGGCGCGGATCGTCGCCGAGAGCGGCTAGGTCGCTGGTGCGCGGGCAGCGTTAGCTTTTGCTCTTGCGGCTGAAGGTCTGCCAGCTGCGCGCGGCGCGCTTGCGCATCACCAGAGTCGGCCAGCCGCCAAGGCTGCGCGATGCTTCGAGCATCATCCGCTCGCACCGATAGGCGGCCGCGACCTTGTCCGCCTGGTGATCGAGCAGGCCGGCGAGGATCACGCGCCCGCCCGGCGCGAGCGCCGCCGCGATCGACGGCGCGAGCTCGATCAGCGGCCCGGCGAGGATGTTGGCGATGATCAGATCATAGGGCGCACGCGCCTTGAGACGGGGATGATCGAGGCCGGTGGCGACGACCAGCTCGAGTCGGCCGCGCGCGCGGCCGAGCGCGATGCCGTTCGCGGCGGCATTTTCCGCAGCGACCTCGATCGCGATCGGATCGATGTCGGACGCCGCCGCGCGCGCCGCCCGCCACAAACGCAGCGCGGCGAAGGCGAGCAGGCCGCTGCCGGTGCCGAGATCGAGGAGATTGGCGAAGCTCGCGCCGCTCGTCCGCAAGCGCTCGAGCGCGAGCAGGCAGCCGGTGGTCGTCTCGTGATGGCCGGTGCCGAACGCGCGGCCGGCGCCGATCTCGAGCGGCGCGCGCTCACCCGCTGCTTCGTGGCGATGCTCGGGCGTATGGACGAAGAAGCGGCCGGCGCGGATCGGCTCCATGCCCTGCTGGCTGACGGTCACCCAATCCTCGTCGGCGAGCGGCGCGACCAAAGGATCTGCTCCGGCGGCGCTCGGTACGAGCTGGCGCAGCAAGGTCAAATCGGCCTCGGTCGGGCGCGCCTCGAAATAAGCGTCGAGACGCCAGTGGTCGGGCCGATCGGCATCGGCTTCGCTGGTCATCAGCACCGGCGGCGAATCGAGCATCGCCAGGGCGGGCAGGTCGCCGGCGAGGCTTTCGGCTTCGGCGCGGGTGCAGGGCAGGGTGACTTTCCAGCTATCGGCCAAGGCGAATGTTCCCGGCCGCAGCGGCGCGCGATCGATGTCCGGTTCTTGTCATGCGCGCGCCCTAGACGATCCAGGGGCGCCTGGTCATCCCGCATGAATTCGGCCGGACCCACTTTTCTCGTCATGTTAGCGGGCCATTGTCGCCCTTCACCAACGCCTCGCGATGCAAAAGGCGGCCGAACCCTCGCCGCCCACCGCTGCGCTGCGGCTCGATGCGCTGACCCGCTTTCCAATGCGTGTCCATCAGGCGCAGGAACAAGGGCTCAGCAGAGGAGATCACTGACGATCAGTGCTTTCTTGCCAATGCCTCCCGATAAACATCGACGACCGAATCCAACGCTGTTGGCCAATCATGCCCCATCGCCGCAGCTCGGGCCGCTGCCGAAATCTTCTGGCGCAGGCGTCGGCTCTTTATCAGTCGCTGGGCGGCAGAGGCAAAATCATCGGCAGTAACCGTCGCGCACAGCAATCCTGTCCTTTCGTGTGTCACCAGGTTCGCAGCGCTCGGCACATCGGCAGCGACAACAGCCAATCCGCAGGCCATAGCCTCCAGCACGACGTTCCCGAACGCCTCCGTGACGCTCGGATTGATGAGGATGTCACCGCTCGCGACAGCCGTGGCAAGCTCCTGGCCGCGGAGGTGCCCAGTAAATATGCTATTCGAAAGCGCCTTCCGGAGTCGTTCCTCGGCGGGGCCTGCTCCGATTATAAGCGGCCGAACTCTAAATCCTTGTCCTTGCAGGCGGCTGACGACGTCGGCGTAGATACCAACCCCTTTTTCCAGCACGAGCCGACCGAAAAAGACGAGCGCTATTTCGTTGTTGTCAATGCCATGCGCCGCCCGCCACGCCATGCTTCGTCTCTGCGGGTGGAACAGAGCAGCGTCGACGCCTCGGCCCCACAGTCGCACTTTGTCGCTTCCAAGGGAGCAGGCCATCTCTGCAGCCATCGAGGCGGTCGGCACCAAGGCAAAGTCGCTCTCGCTATAGAACCTCGCCTGCCGACGTTCGACTGCGCGCCTGATCCAGCCCAGGCCGTAATATGCGAAATAGGTTTCAAATCGCGTGTGGAGGCTTGAAATCACTGGAATTCCGAGCCTTTTGCCCAGCCTTTGGGCGCCAGTTCCGAGCCAGTCCGGCGCAGACAGGTGGAGGATGTGTGGCTGAAACCGTTCCACGTCGTTTCGGACCTGTGACGGAAGTCCGAGCGCAATCCTATATTCTCGGCGGCCGGGAAATGGGACGGAGGGGACTGGTATGAGGGTCCCCTGAGGCTCGAACGCCGGTGTCGACGTAACCGGGGAATAGACTCGGACATTGGCTCCGGACTCGTCCTCGAGATGTCTCACCAGCCGGTTCAAGGCCTGATTGGCGCCATCCTGGACATAGTTGTAGTTGCCCGAGAAGAGAGCCACTCTGAGGCCTTCGAGAGCTCTGGCAGCCTTCGGACGATCCCCGGAGGATAGAGATCGCCCGTCCACCGTGCCATCGGCTGCGCAGCTCGGCGGCGGAGATTGCGCCTGATTGTCAGAGAGCTTTGAGATAGATTGCATTGCCCCCACCCCGGATAGCGGACGATGAGCGTCCGTGTTGATGGGTATGGTGCTCCTCGACGCTTTGCGCCTCGATGAACAATCAGCCGACTTCACGATGAGCTTGTTTCAGGCTGTCTCCTGGCACGATCATTCCAAAGCGTCAGCTTGTTGTCGGAGGAATATATTATTTCCACCGGTGCGTCGCGAGGCGATGATCGTCATAGTCGGATTGGCCAACCCCGCCGGTCGGGAAGACCCGAGTTCCCCACCACGTAAACGTTGCATCGTGGCTGATCGCTTCTCGTAGAGAGCGCCAGGCCTATAGCTCAAACGCCTCGCGAGGCGTGAATCAGGCTTTATTCAAATAGTTGGAACCTTGCTTCACGCTTCAGGCTGATTCAGCCTGAAGGGATCAAGGTCTAGGCGGCGATGCTGTTGACGAACGAATCGATCGATTGCTTGAAGCGCGCCATCTGCTCGTCGACCTCACCGAACTTCTGCTCGACCGCGTCGATCTCGCTGACCACCGTCTCGGTATCCGAACGGATCGCGGCGATCGTCGAGGACATCGAATCGGCGGTGAGCGCGGTCTCGTCGACCGCGGCGGTGATCATCGTCACCGTCTGCGCCTGGAGCTCCATCGCCTGGCGGATGCGGTCAGCCGAGGACTGGACCTCCTCGACCGTCTGGCGAATCGAGCCATTGGCCTCGACCGTCTGGCGGGTGGCCTGCTGGATCGCGGTGATCTTGGCGGTGATGTCGTCGGTCGCGCGCGCGGTCTGCTGGGCGAGCGACTTCACCTCCTGCGCGACGACCGCGAAGCCGCGGCCGGCGTCGCCCGCGCGCGCCGCCTCGATGGTGGCGTTGAGCGCGAGCAGATTGGTCTGGCCGGCGATGTCGCGGATCAGCCCCAGGATCGATTCGATCGCGCCGACGTGGCTCGACAGCGCCTGGCTGACCTTGACCGCTTCGGACGACTGATCGCCCGCGCGCGTCGCGACACCGGCCGCGACCTCGACCTCGTTGCGCGCATCCTCGATCGCGCGGATCAGCCCGGCGGCGGTCTGCGCGGCCTCGCGCATCGCGATCGCCGATTGCTCGGCGGCCGAGGCGACCTCGGACGTCTTGCCGAGCATGCCACGCGCAGCGGTCGAGGCGTCCGAAGCCTGGGCGCGGAGCTTGCGGCTGTCGGTCGCGGTGCGATCGACGACGGTGAGCATGTCGTTGTTGAACTTGAGGCCCTGCGCGTTGCGGCGACGGCTTTCCTCGCGCTGACGAAGCAGGGCGTATTGGGCGGAGAAGACGTCGTTCTCGAACACGCAAAGCTGCATGATCGCCTTCGAGAGGCGCGCAAGCCGCGGCGGATCGTCGCTCAATCTTTCGACGAGGATGTCGTGGCAGGTCCCGCACAACGCCCAGAGCGCGGCGCTGAACGTGCTCAGCGAAATATTGTCCGCCGCTGCGGTCTCGACCCGGCTGCGGATCGCGCGAAGCCAATGCGGCTTGTCCATCTGGGTCAGACCGGCCTTGAGGGCCGGAAGCATCTGCTGCGCGTGCTCGTCGATCTGCGCCTCGCTCATCCGGCCGCCGACCTCGGGCGAGCGGTAATATTGGGCCCAGAAGGCGCGCCCGGCGCGGATCGCCTGGTCCTCGACGATCGACCAGATCTCCGCGGCTTCGGCGACCAAGGTGCCGTCGCTGTCGAAAAGATCCCATCGTGTCTCGACGACGGTGCTGGCGGGGCTGGCGTCACGCATGTTCAAAGGTCCCTCGATCAAGGTGACGGGTTAGGCTTCAGTGGTTAACATATTCTTGGGCGCGCGACGGTTCGCGAGGGCCATTTCCCGTCACGGCCGCGCCGGCAGAGTTGCATTGTCCACCGCTCATTCTAAAG
>Ga0255338_1005170_pt1 | contig 12350 bp, 10 predicted proteins | sample MeOH1_35cm_T4_19_FD_203715 | JGI IMG/M metagenome (GOLD analysis project Ga0255338, IMG submission 203715) | Sandy soil microbial communities from University of British Columbia, Vancouver, Canada - MeOH1_35cm_T4_195 | ecosystem: Engineered > Artificial ecosystem > Sand microcosm > Unclassified ...
AGAAAGGCACTGTTCGCCTGAGAGCAGATTTTTTTTCAAAATACTTAGCCAAAATATGGATTCAGCTGGAAAATTCTTATTTTACCAATGCATGAGAATCAAATCGTTGTAAACCATTAATAAAATCCAAACCCAATGCACATGAGAAAAAATCTGCGAATTTCTTTTGCCGCTATCATACTGATGATGGCAGCTGCTTCCTGTACCAAAGCCGTGTCTCCTGATGAAGCCCAGGCTTTGCAGGTTACACCGGACGTGATCTCCAGTGTAAAAGCCTTAGGTCTGTCTACCAGCAATATCGTAGCAGATGAAGGCGGTTATATTGTAGAAGGCGACATTTTCATTCCTGCCAATGAACTGAAACGTTCCTTAGGCGGCAGTTTCCTTCGTGTTGGTGAAACCGAACAGTACCGAACCACTAACCTGGTTACTGGTTTGCCCCGCACCATTACCGTGAAACTGAGCAGCAAAATCAGTGCTTCTGTTTACGGACCCGTATTGGACGAAGTGGTGAGGCGTTACAATGCAGAAAACCTGACCATTACCCTGGCCCGTGTTAGTTCTGCTTCTGCTGCCAATATCACTTTCGATAATGCCAATGGCAGTTACCTGGCTTCGGCTGGTTTTCCTACCGCTGGCGGGGATCCGTATAACCTCGTAAAAGTGAATACCCGTGCCATCGGCTCAGGTACTTCTACCACTTTTATCAATTATGCTGCTACCATTTTTGCGCATGAACTGGGCCATTGTATCGGCTTCCGCCATACAGACTATATGGACCGCTCTTACAGCTGTGGAGGTTCTGTTTCCAATGAAGGCGCTTCTACCGTGGGCGCTATCCTGATTCCGGGAACACCTGCTGCCGCTGATCCCAATTCATTTATGCTGGCTTGTATCGGAAGCGGTGTTAACCGTCCTTTTAACGCCAACGACAAAACAGCACTGAATTATCTCTATTAAACATTACACCCAAAATGGTTTACAACGCAGAAGGCCGGTTTATACCGGCCTTTTTGGGCTTGATACCTGATGCAATCCTGCTTTGGTATAGTGTAACACTAATAGCAAATAAGAAAAAAGGTATTTATTACGATGTTTTTCTGAAAGGAATGAAGGAATGGAAATAGAACGGGGCGTAAATGAATTCATTTGCGCCCCGTTTCATATAAATGTTTGGATACTTATTTCGTCACCGGTGAGGTCACATATAATTCATTGAACAGGAATTTGAATGTGCCATGCGTTTGTGCGCGGAACGTAATTTCCGGACCAAAGGCGAACAGTTTTCCATTTCCTACCGTGGCTTCAAAAGCAGCCACACCATCCTGCAGGTAAGATTGTCCCCAGGCCCATCCACTGCGTAACGGTTTTTTGGAAGCAAACCAGGCAATCGGTTTCACGATGCCCTTTGCATTGGCATCGGGTGTGATATTGAATACCGGGCTGGCATCAAAATACACATCGGCTTCCGAAGCCATTCCCCAGGCGGCAGGGGTAGTAGCATCTACATTTACGCGCAGGATACTGCCGGGAATATAATATTTCTCCGCAGGCAGTCTTTGTTCCTGTCCGTTCACCAGTTCTACCAGCGCATTTCTTACCGGAACACCTACATGGTAAGCCAGGTTGGTGCTGGATCCGATGGTAACGATCTGTCCGCCTTCTTCCATGAATTTTTTCAGTTGGGGAATCGATTTATCGGCGGTAATCCTTCCCAAACGGTTCCGGTATTCCGCAGGGATATCTTCTGCTCTCGGGCCTGCACCACCAAAGCCACCACGCTGTGCCACCGCCGCATTGGGCAGGGCAGGAATGGCTCCATCCACAAAAATGATCACATCGTATTTATTGCGTAAGCCACCGGTATCTATGTCTTTGGGATAGATCACTTCCACCTCAAAATGAAACTGCTCCATGATATAACGCATCCAACCCGAAGGCATAGAACCGCCATATTGATCCCATAAAGCAATGCGTGATGGCTGTATTTTTTTCAGCGAGGAAGCAGCTGGTTTTTTAGCCAATGTGCTTACCTGTAAACCCAAAGTGGCTCCGGATTTTTCCATCCATGTTTTGGCTTTGGCAGATACTGGCACATAAAAAGATCCGATAGGGGCGCTAGTCTGCGCTTCCTGTAAACGATATACTTCTACACCCTCTTTCAGCAGGTCATTAGCGGCCAGAAATGCATTGTTGGCCTTTGCGGTTAACACATAACCTGCGGCGGCAGCAGCTTTCGGTACAGAACCCGTAGCTGTTTGCCATTCGCCATAAGGTACGCGTTCAAAAGGACCATCAAAGGCTTCCTGTAAACGATCAAATTGTACCCCCATGGAATAAGCCAGTGTCCAGCCGGCAGCATCATACGGTGCTACGGGCGGACCACCGGGATACAAAAAATCATTGGGGTGATCCTGTGGTTCAAACATATCCAGTACATGCGGACGGAAAGCTTGATCTGTTTTCACCACATAAGAACCTGCCGGGTATTGTTTGCCGGCCACGGTAAATGCGGCAGTGGCTTTGTGTACCAGTACACCGGTTTTGATCAATGCATTCAGGAAACGTACCGCCGATGGAAAATCGGGTTGGTCAGACGGAATGATAAAACCTCTTGCATCACGCAGCGCAGGGTTCTTGAAAACTGAATCATAATATTTTACGGGGATGGTAGAAACGCCTCTCTGTGCAGCTGCCGCTTCGGTTTCTGATGCTGCGGGTCTGGCTGTGTTTTTCTGCTGGTCTGCCTGGTATAACTGGTTGATCTCGGCTACTCTTTTCGGAGAAAGTGTCCAGTAATCCTTCTGTCCACGTTCGATGGAATTTTTTCCCATCTTATACATATTATACAGCAGTCCATCGCGGTTGCGGCTCGCATAATCCAGTACAGAATAGTTCAGGGAAACCGAATAATCGATCGACTGGCGGAAATACCATTTCTGCGGTACTACCGGGAAAGGTGTGTTACCGCTCGGGATCAACCTGGATGGCACCAATGGAACTTCGGCCGGTGTTGGGTTACCAATGATCTCGGTTAATAAGCCTACCATGTTATGGAAATAAGTGGTAGTACGCAAACCACCATTGTACCAGGTAGAGAAATTAGAACCTGCCCGTTCGGTATAACCCGGTTTGCCTTCTACATTCAAACGGTTGCTCATGGCGGCGCCCAATGCATCGAGACTGGTAACGATCACCGGATCGAATACATAATTGAAGGGATCACGGTAGGGGGCTCCGGCCACCACTGATCCGGGAGGACCTGCCTGGTGGTGGTTATACATGACCTGCGGCAGCCACTCCAGGTATAACTGGCGGTTGATATTCTGTGTTTCGCGCAGGTTCATCATAAAGAAGTCGCGGTTATTATCGTGACCGGCATATTTCTCGTACAAACGCGGCACCTGCATCAGGGAGCGTTTTTCCGGGGCCGGATTGCGCATATACCAGTTGCTCACGAGTTCCTGTCCGTCGGGATTGGCATGTGTACAGAGAATGATCACATTGTCGAGAATGCGTTTGGTTTCCGCATCGTTCCGGCTGAGTAGCTGGTACATGATCTCGATCAGCTGGTGGGCACCCACGGTTTCAGTGGCATGCAAACCGCCATCGATCCACACCACGGCTTTTCCCTCAGCGGCCAGTGCGCGGGCCTGCTCATCGGTTAAACCTTCGGCATACGCCATTTTGCGGGAGATCTCTTTGTAACGCTCCAGTTTCTGCTGGTTCTCGGCCGAGGTAATGATCATCATAAACTGCGAACGGCCTTCTTCGGTTTTACCAATGTCAACCAGTTTGGCTCTCTCAGAAGCCGCGGCCAGTTTCTTTACATAGGCTTCGGTCTGTGTGTAAGTGGCCAACTGGTAATTGTCGCCAATGGCAAACCCGAAATGTTCCTTGGGTGTGGGAATGGTTTGTGCGTGCAGAACCGTAATGGTCAGCAGCAGGCCAACCAGTAAACTGCTTTTTTTTCTCAGTTGCATTCAGTAGTTAGTTTGGGGTTAGGAAGTTTTCTTCCTATAAAAATATCGGGTAAATGGTTTACTAGGAAATTTATTGACGGCTGGGCGAAGTTTTATTTCTGCAGGATGAATGATTGGGGTGAATGGTGAATGGGCAATGGGTAATTGTTGGACGCTCAGCTTGTGTGGTGCAACTAATAGACTGGTTATCAGCCTCAAACTCTATTCTTCCAGGTGGTTCTATTAATCATAATATATCCTATAATTAATATTATGTTAAGTAATCACGAAAATAATTTAAATAAAAAAGCCAACGCTTCTATTTTTTCATCGGAGCGAAGAAAATGAAATCGGTGATGTTTATTGCATCTATTGTACTTATTAATAGTGCGGTACTCTAGTATAAACAACAATCCCCGTAGCAAGTACGGGGAAAATACCCTTTTTTTAGTGGAGAAACATACTAGCAGTTTTTATCTGCCCACTCGTATAGTTCTTGTAAAGTGCATCCAATTGTTCTGCAACTAGTTTTTAGGTGCATTGCAGGTATGTCTTTCTCGTTTCCCCATACTGCAATAGTTCTTTTTCCAGCTTTAGTATATTGATCGTGGCTACTTTTTGTTCTATCTTTTATAAATCCTTTATGGATTAGAAAAAGTATCCAACATTTAGTTGGGATTGGCCTGTAATTACCCATTTAAGCAAACTGGAGTTTTTGCTTTTTCACTGAACCTTCTTCTGCATTAAAATTCTTCAAATCCCCATTTATATCTACATACGCCCTTGAAAAATCTTTATTTTTAAACCTATCTTTTTTCCAACCTAAGCTAGCCAATTCTTTATCTCTTTCTTTTGAAGACAAGTTGGTTAAATAAACCAAATAGTCCTGAATTGCAAACTTCATCATTTCCTCTGCTTTGGCCTCCGTTTCGCCATACCCTGAAATGTCTAAAGCTGGAGAATAAGCCACAAATTGCTTAGTGTCTTTATCAATGAAATTATAAACGCAAATACCCGCTTTACCCCCACTATTGCTAATATGTAATGTATTTTGGTCTTCTGGGTGTAATTCTTTGATCTCGAACTTAATTGAGTCCATTTCAGTGATAGTTTTTCTAATTAAAAGTAACATCTAATTGAATAAGTAGTTCTTATTGTATTGATAAAAGTGTAAATTTAATTACAAGTAATTGATTGTTAATCGATAACGTATAAATAAAGACCAGTTTCGCCCGCCTATCGGCTCAATGCTCCGCCCTTCTTTTTCTTTCAGACCTTTTCTGCCAACATCGGGGCAATCGAACTGCTATCGCTAAACTAACGATCGCCCCTACACACGGGCTACCTGTGTAACATAATATAATATTGAGTTATAATTGTTTTCCTTGTCTTTTTTAGTGGGCCATGCACGAACATGGCGGGTGTCCGGTTATTGCGAATTACCCCTGCCTAAAATACAGTTGATCCTGGCAGCAGGGGTAATCGCTTCTATTTTTGATTGGTATGGATCAATAATACGCTTTCCGCTGAGTTTCTCTACCTTTAATTAAATTAATCTAACTGATGTTCATAAAGACTGTTATAGTTATTAGTGGTGTATTGCTATCTATAATTCAGTTCTTTATGAAAAACACTAAATATTTAAAAATATTCGTTGTGGTTGTTTTATTAATATTCATATCTGCATCTTTATATGATTTTCACCTATCTAATATTAAGGATGAAAGAATTGAACGTTTAAATGATACTATTCTAAAAGTATCAAAAAACAATGAGTTGCGTATTTATAGGATAGATTCTTCACTATCAAAATATAATCTTAAAACATCTGGCGACACGGTTATTCCAATTAATATTATTAATTTTAGTGATAACCCTACCATAAATGTCACATCTAAAGATCAAAAAGGCGGACAAACTGCTGGCACTATTGTTAATCATTAGTGCTTTAATATCCCCTATCTATTCTAAAAGTCAGACTGACACATCAAAACTCAAAAAAGAGCTTACAGCGCTACTAAAGAAGTATGGATTAAAAGATGCTTCTTTTCTATTAAAAGTTGAGTCGTTAAACCAAAAAGGTGGCCAAACTGCTTTTGAAATAAATAATTATAACGCGAAAGAGATTCATGTTGTTAATGGACCTAATTATGGCATAAATGGAAATGTTTCCAATGAGAAGCAGTTAACTGAAGAGGATAAAAATCAATTAATTTCATTTATTGAAAAAACTAAGAGAGATAGTGCTTCTAAAACAATGAATTTTATGGTTATGATTTCTCAAACGAGTAATGGGGCAAAGGTTGCTTTTCAAATTTCAGAATATTTGAAAAGTAGAGGTTATAAATTAGTTGGGAATGGCACTTTAATAGGCGAATCGTTTTCTGGTGTACAAATAACAGTAAGGAGAAGATTTCAGTCGGATGTTGAAAAAACGATTGAAATAAATGTAGGTGTATTGTAAATCAAATCAATTGTAACGGTGTGAATGTTGGTTCGCTATCGCTCACGGGGTGTCCGGTTATTGCGAATTAAATAATTAGTTTAAACCAATCACTAACCCCAGCCTTCAGGCTGGGGTCTATCAACCACAATATCCTCCGGGCTTCAGCCCCCCATCAGGGCTCAAGCCCGCCAACGAATCAGTACATGCTGCCCCCATGCTAAAGCATGGGGTTAATATGAATAGTGATTTGGTTAGGCGTATGCTTTTCTTTTTCTATTCTTAGGAGGATCTCTTAATATTTTAAGCAATTGTTATTCCTGGAATTTCCTATAAATTCATCCTGATTTTTTATCCAAAAACAATCCCTATGCGCAAAAACACAGCTTTTATCTGCCTTTTATTACTGCTCTTAACTTCCTGTGCCACTGTTGTTAGACCAACTTCTGCCACACCGGCTAAACCAGCCGCTGTGCCCGGGGCAGCTACCACTAATCAGTAATTGATTCAACAGTTTATACAAGAGAAAATGCAAAAGCCTGACAGGTTCGTATCAACTACCTGTCAGGCTTTTACATTTGTTATAAACGTTGATTATTCCGGTATGAGGCGGATGATCCTGCCCGGCCCCTCCACAGACACATACACAGACCCATCCGGTGCCTGCCGTACATGCCTTACCCGGCCGATCTTGTCCAGCATTTTGTGTTCTTTCACCACTTTGTTATCCTTGATTTCAAGGCGTGCGAGGTATTGCAGGGCCAATCCGCCTACCAGTAGATTGCCCGTCCAGCTTTTGAATTTGGGATCGGTGATAACTGCCATGCCACAGGCCCCGATAGACGGAATCCATTTGTATACCGGATCCGTAATACCCTCTTTGGTAGGACTCGAAGAAACCGGTTTATCATCATAGTTAACGCCATAAGAAACCCAGGGCCAGCCGTAATTATTACCTGCCTGTATAATGTTTACTTCATCACCTCCCTTGGGACCGTGTTCGGCTTCCCAGATGGTTTTGGTAAAGGGGTTATACACCAATCCCTGCGGATTGCGGTGTCCATACGAATACACCGTGGTAGCGGCTGTATTTCCCGGCAATACCGGGTTTCCGGCGGGTATGCCACCCTCCTGCGTTAAACGGTGCACTTTGCCCCAGGTGCTGTTCACATTCTGTGCATTTTGGTTGGGCGAACTGACGCCACCGTAAGTAGTAGCGCCGCCCTCTCCCACACTTACATACAGGTTACCTGCCTCATCAAAATCGATGCGGCTGCCGTAGTGGCCCTGCATGGTATTGGCCGAGTTGGAACTCAGTAATATTTTCGGTTCGGTTAGCTGGTCGTTCACCAGTTTACAGCGCAGCAGGTTCCAGCTGCCGCCACCACCGGGGTAATTGCCGGCATAAGTGATAAAGATCCAGCCATTGTTGCTGTATTGCGGCGAAACACGGATATCGAGCAGTCCACCCTGTCCGCCACTATTGATCTCCGGCAGTCCGGTGATCTCTTTAATGGTGGTTCCGGAACGGCGGTATAGTTTTCCCTTTTTTTCTGTGAACAGCAGGTCGCCGTTGGGCAGAAAATCCATACCCCAGATAATTTCATATCCCTGGAACAGTACTTCTGTTTTTACGGTGGGCTCGTTTTGCTGTGTGGTACTGTCTGTTGCAGGCGTGTTTTTGCCATTGGATGAACAGGACATCAGTGCGGTGATGGCCAGCGCCAGTAAACTGTTTGAACGGGTCATAGGTTGGTTTGTGTCTTAAAGATAAGAATCGCGCTGTGCATCGGAAAAGTTTTTTACGGCAGACATTTCCTGTATCCCCCATAAAAAAACGCCGGCCGGGGCCAGCGTTTTCACTATCAGTTGGTAAGGTTTAGTATTTACCGTGTAAAGCATCGAACTCTTTGTACTTGGCTTCAAACGCATCAAAGGCTTTGAGGTCTTTACCACGTACTTTATCGCGCTTGTATGCATAGAGGTTAGCGAGGAAGTCAACGGCTTTGTTGATCACGCTTTTCTCTGTATTGTTTCGGGTTGCCTTGTCTTTTAAGAGGGAATACGCTTTCTCGAGCCACTCCAATGACATGTTCATGTTGTCATTCAATGGTTTCTCGATATCTGCATTGGCTTTGCGGATAGGATCCAGTTTGGCTTTCAGGGCTGCTTCGGCTGCAGCTTTTTTCTTGGGATCTTTTTCTACGGGTCTGTCGGCATTAATACCCTGCATGGTGCGGATATTCTGTGCAAACGCATCATCATACTCACCAAAAAGATTGTAATACACCACTCCTACGTTAAAAGCGGCAATGGCGTTCTGGGCGTTTTTGGCATAGGCTTTTTTGTAGGCATCCACCGCTTTCAGGCTATACATACGTTCGGTGGCACTGTCCATGCTTTTGTCTTTGTTATGTGCATTTACAAAAATATCAGCGAACTGCAGGTATTTTAATTCGCTCAGGGTACCGGCGGCATCTTCTTTGTCGTACAGGGCTGTTTTCTCTGCCAGGTTCATGTTCTGGTCCATGTAATCGATCTCAAACTCATCCCATCCGTAGGTAGGATACAGTTCTCTCCCCAGTGCGAGATATTTTTTAAACAGGGCTTCGTTTTTGGAAACCGTATAATGGTTAGCGAGGAACTTGTAGATATCGATGTACATTTCGGCAGCTACTTTGGCATCTGCCAGGCGACCGTAATAAGTGGCCGCTTCATTCAGTTTTGATGCGTTCTGATAAGCATAGGCCAGGTACAGAATAGAAGTGGTATCAAATGCGATAGTGGCATTGCTCCACTTGTTCTTGAAAATGAAATCGCTGTATTCTACGGCATATTTGAAATTGCTGGCAGCATCTTCCCATTTCTTATCGTTGAAGAGCTTTACGCCATTGGCATAAGAAGTGGCATACATGTCGAAGAATCCTTCCGCCCCTTTTTCTTTTACCTGGGCAAAAGCAGGATCTGCATCGGTATATTTTTTGAAAGCTTCATCTGCGGTAGCGAGTGCAGTTGGGTATTTAGTACGCAGGTTGGCATCTTTATACACGGCAGCATATACTTTGGCTTTCCAGTACATGGCATCCGGTTTGGTGTTCTGCTTAGGATCGGCCATTACCTTGTCGATCTCGGTTTTGGCGTCTTCCATTTTATTGATCAGGTAAGCGGTCTGCACCTTTTTCAGGTCTTGCGCCTGGGCCATTTGCAGGCTTCCTGCGATCATCATCAGCGTTAAAAGCTTCTTCATAAAGAGGGGTTTATTATTGATTTTCAGTACTATTTTCGTTGTTATCTGCTATTTTATTTTCATCTGTGGCCGGGTTTTCAACGCCAGGTTCCAGATTGGTTACGGGTTCTTCGTCCTGTTCTTCGATCTGCGAAATAGCGGCGATCTCATCTCCTTCATCCAGCCTGATCAGGGTTACGCCCTGTGTGGCCCTGCCCGCTTCGCGGATATCCTGGATGCCGGTTCGGATGGTAATGCCCGATTTGCAGGTAATGATCAGGTCTTCTTTCTCCGTTACATACAAAACGCCTACCAAACTGCCGGTTTTCTCCGTTACGTTGATGGTTTTAACACCTTTACCACCCCGATTGGTGATCCGGTATTCATCTACCACGGTTCGTTTACCAAAGCCTTTTTCGCTTACCACCAGTATGGTATGGGTAGGATCGTCTTTGTGGATGCAGATCATACCCACCACTTCGTCTTTCTCATCGTCTACCTCAATCCCAGCTACTCCAATGGCTCCCCGACCGGTTACCCTTACTTTTTCTTCCGGGAAACGGATCGCGCGACCGCTTTTCACGGCCATCATGATCTCCTGTTTGCCATCGGTTAAACGGGCCGATAAAAGTTCATCACCTTCATTTACTGTAATGGCAATGATACCATTGGCTCTCGGGCGACTGAAGTCTTCCAGCGAGGTTTTTTTGATGATACCTTTCTTGGTACAAAGTACGATATAATGGTCTTGTACATAGTCTTTGTCGTCCAGTTTTTTCACGTCGATAATGGCTTTCACCTTATCATCGCCGGGTAGTTGGATCAGGTTCTGTATGGCACGTCCCTTGCTTTGTTTTTCACCTTCAGGGATCTCGTAAACGCGTAACCAGAAACAACGTCCTTTTTCGGTAAAGAACATCATGGTACCATGGGTAGATGCCACGAACAGGTGTTCTACATAATCTTCCTCCCTTGTTTTGGTACCTACCGCTCCCCTGCCGCCGCGGCGTTGCTGGCGGTATTCAGTAGCGGAAGTACGTTTGATATAACCCAGGTGAGAAATGGTGATCACCACGTCTTCGTCTTCGATCAGGTCTTCGATCCGCATTTCGTCTGCGAGGTACTGGATCTCCGTTTTACGGGCATCGCCGAATTTTTCTTTTACTTCGATCAGCTCTTTTTTGATCAGATCATAACGCAGGTCTTCGCTGGCCAGCAGTTCTTTCAGGTGTTTGATGGTGTTGATGAGACCGTTGAATTCTTCTACGATCTTGTCTCTTTCCATGCCTGTTAAACGCTGCAAACGCAGTTCCAGTATGGCTTTGGCCTGGGCTTCGGATAAACCGTCTTCCTGCTGGTACAGGTCGTTAGTGATATCAGAGAACAGTTGCCTGTTCAGGCTCCATTTTTCTTCTTTGCTTTTGTTGATCAGGTTCTCTTTCGCATCATCCGGTGTACGGCTGGCGCGGATCAGGGCGATCACTTCGTCCAGGTGATCCAGTGCTTTCAGGTAACCTTCCAGGATATGGGCACGTTCTTCTGCCTTGCGCAGATCGAACCTGGCGCGGCGGATCACCACTTCCATCCGGAATTCGATGAACTCTGCGATCAGGTCTTTCAGGTTCATGATCTTCGGGCGTCCTTTGCTGATGGCCACATTATTCACCCCGTAACTGGTTTGCAGTTCGGTGAATTTGTACAATTGGTTAATGATCACCTGGGCCACCACATCCCGTTTCAGGTCCAGTACAATACGCGTTCCTTCGCGCATATTACTTTCATTGTTCACGTGGGCGATGCCTTCAATGGTCTTATCGTTCACCAGCTGACCGATACGATCGGTCAACTGGTCGCGGTTTACCTGGTAAGGTACTTCGGTGATCACGATCTGTTCGCGGCCGCTGGTTTTGGTATCTACCTGCACTTTACCGCGCAGTACCACTCTACCCCTACCTGTCAACAATCCCTGTCTCACTCCTTCCATGCCGTAAATGATACCACCGGTAGGGAAATCGGGTGCTTTCACATGGTTGATGAGTTCTTCTACCGGGATCTCCCGGTTATCGATATAGGCCACACAACCATCTACCACTTCGCTCAGGTTATGGGGCATCATATTGGTGGCCATTCCTACGGCAATACCCGAAGAACCGTTCACCAGCAGTTGCGGGATCCGGGTGGGCAGTACAGAAGGCTCTTGTAGCGAATCGTCGAAGTTCAGTTGAAAGTCTACCGTTTCTTTTTCGATATCATCCAGCATGGCTTCGGACAAACGCTGTAAACGGGCTTCGGTATAACGCATGGCAGCCGGCGGGTCGCCATCCTGGTTACCAAAGTTACCCTGACCGTCTACCAGGGTATAACGCATGGTCCAGTCCTGGGCCATCCGCACCAGGGTATCATAGATCGATGAATCGCCGTGCGGGTGGTATTTACCCATCACTTCACCCACGATACGGGCAGATTTTTTATAGGGTTTGTTGCTGTTATTACCCAATTCATTCATGGCGTAAAGAACGCGGCGGTGAACGGGTTTGAAACCATCTCTTACATCAGGCAGTGCGCGGCCCACGATTACCGACATCGAATAATCGATGTAAGCGGTCTTCATTTGCTCCTCAATATTTACCTGGATAATGCGGTCGTTATCGTTGGTTTTTTCCGGCGGTAACAGATTGTCTTCCATGTGTGTTTTTCCGTGAAATTTTAGTTCTATGAC
>Ga0255338_1005171_pt1 | contig 12350 bp, 10 predicted proteins | sample MeOH1_35cm_T4_19_FD_203715 | JGI IMG/M metagenome (GOLD analysis project Ga0255338, IMG submission 203715) | Sandy soil microbial communities from University of British Columbia, Vancouver, Canada - MeOH1_35cm_T4_195 | ecosystem: Engineered > Artificial ecosystem > Sand microcosm > Unclassified ...
CGCGGCTGTCCTCCCCCCTGGCAGGGGGAGGACGCCGCGGGGACCGATCGGCTCACTCCACCCACGACTGGCTGATGATCCAGTAGAACTGCGGGCTGAAGGTGAAGTTCTTCACCCGCTTGGAGACGAAGTCGACGCGCTTCGGCGTGAACAGCACCGCCGCCGGCGCCGCGTCGGTGACCATGCGGTCGACCGCCGTCCACAACTCCGCCGCCTTCGCCTTATCGGTGATCGAGGCGGCGAGCGCCTCTTCCATCTTGGCGTCGACGGCCTTGTCGCAGAAGCCGGAGATGTTCACCGAGGCGTCCGAGCCGGGGTGGAACGACGCGCAGGAGAACAGCACCTGCAGGAAGTTCGACGGCGACGGGTAGTCCTGGAACCACTGCGAGATCGAGATCTGCACCTTGTTGTTGGTGTTCTGGATGTAGGTGAACTGGATGTTCTGCGAGATCGGCTTGACGCTGGCCTTCAGGCCGATGGAATTGAGCACGTCCTGCAGGTAGATGCCGACCGAGCGGGAGACGGTGGCGTCCTCGGGGATGATCGTCACCTCCTGGCCGGCGACGCCGGCCTCGGCGATCAAGGCCTTCGCCTTCGCGAGGTCGGGCTTCGTCCACTTCTCCCCCGGGTTCAGCGTGTAGGGGCAGTAGGGGACGTAGGAGGGGAAGCCCGGCGGCAGGATCTGGCAGGCCGGCTGGCCGAGGTTGGCGCCGCCGTAGAGCTTGACGACGGCGTTGCGGTCGATGGCGTAGTTGACCGCCTGGCGCACGCGCACGTCGTTGAACGGCGCCAGGTTGGTGTTCATCGGCGCGTACCACATCGCCGTGAGCGGGTGGACGCTGACCTGCTTGGCGTATTTCGAGCCGATCTCGGCGAGGCGGTCCGGCGGCGGCGGGTCGAACATCCAGTCGGCCTGGTCGTTCTGGATCGCCGTGACCGCCGCCTCCTCGGTCATGCCGAAATCGTAGTCGATCTCGTCGGGGAAGCCGGCCGGCTGCGCTTGCCTGCTCCACTCCTTGAAGTGCGGGTTGCGCACCATCTTGAGCGTCGTCGTCGGGTCGTAGCTCTCGATGACGTAGGGGCCGGTGCCCGGGATCGGCGTCGTGCCCTGGTCGCTCGGCGGGGTGCCCGCCGGCAGGATCGCGGCGTGCGGGATGGCGATCTTCTGCAGGAACTCGCCGTCCGGCGCCGTCAGGTTGATCGTCACCGTGCCGGCCGCCTCGTCGGCGACGACGCCGCCCTCGAGCGTGCAGTCGGCCGGCGCGGCGAGGCACTTGTCGGCGCCGACGATGCCGTTGTAGAAAGTTCCCGCGGTCGGCCCGCTCACCTTGAAGATCCGCTGGAACGAGGCGACGACGTCCTTCGTCGTCAGCTCCTGACCGTTGGCGAAGTGGATGCCCTTGCGGATCTTGAAGACGTATTTCTTGCCGCCGTCTTCCGGCGCGGGCAGCTCCTCGGCGAGGTCGGCGACGACGTCGAAGCCGGTCTTGTCGCCGGCCTTCTTGAACGTGACGAGGCCGTCATAGAGGATGTAGTTGATCTGGAAATACTGCAGCGTGTAGTTGATGTGCGGGTCGATGGTGCCGGCCGCGGCGCGGGCGAGCAGCCGCAGCGTGCCGCCCGGCTTGCCCTCGGCCGCCGCCGTCGTGGCGAGCGGGCCGGCGGCGAGGGCGGCAAGCGCCGTGCCGGCGATCAGCGCGCGGGCCGCGCCGGCGAGGCCGCGCCGCAATCTCCCTGCTTCCGTGGTCGGTTCCATGGCTGACATCCTCCAGAAGGTCGCTCGTGCGTCCGGGCGGCCGGCGCGGTCCCCTGTTCTTCCGCGCGGCGGACTGCCGCCCCTTCCCCGACACTAGCCGCGGCGAGCCGGGCGGCGGTAGCTATCGAAACTGATAGGTGCCTGCCGCCCGCGTGGGCATGGTCAATTGACGGGCAATGGAAACCGGCTACTCTCGCCCCATGCTGCAGCAAGCGCCGGACACGGCCGCCCGGTTCGCGCCGGGCCTCGACATCGACGAGGCGCTCGACATCGCGCTCGCGGTCGTGCGCCCGCTCGGCTTTACCTCGGTGCTCTACGACTACGCGCCGGTGCCGCTGACCCACGACGGCCAGCTCATCGTGCCGAGCGTCATGCGCATGCTGAACGTGCCCGCCGACATGGAGGGCCTCTGGCGCGGCGGCGGCTACCATCGCTGCGATCCCGTCCAGGATGCGGCGCTCAGCGTCTCGCAGCCGTTCCTGTGGTCCTATGTCAGCGCGCAGAGCGCGGTGATGGAGCGCGTCCTCGGCGAGCGCCACGCGCCGGTGGTCGCCTACCTGCGCGACACCCGGCTCACCTGCGGCATCACCGTGCCGATCCGGCTCGCCGGCGGCGACCTCGCCACCTTCACCGCCATCCGCCTCGATCCCGAGCGCGCCTTCGCCGCCGACGCGCTCAGGGCGCTGCCGGAGATCGGCCTGCTCGGCCACGTCCTGCACGACGCCGTCTACGCCGGCTTCGACGAAGGCACCCGCACCTGCCGCCACGTCCGCCTGTCGCCGCGCGAGCGCCAGTGCCTGGCGCTGTGCGCCGAGGGGCTGACGGCGAAGGAGATCGCCCACCGCCTCGACCGCTCGATCCCGACGGTGACGCTGCACCTCAACGCCGCCACCCGCAAGCTCGGCGCCCGCAACCGCTTCCAGGCGGTCGCCCGCGCCGCGCACTACCGGCTCTTGAGCTGAGCGGGGAGAACGTCCCTCCCCTGCCAGGTGGAGGGACAGACCGCCGAAGGCGGTCAGGGTGGGGTCGGTCAATCCGATCCGAGAGGTTGCGGCACTGGCCCCCACCTGCCGGCTGTGCCGGCTGTCCTCCCACCCAAGTCGGGCTTGCTCGACTTGGGTACTGTGGAGGTCGAAACCGGGAACACCCGGTTTCGACGCAGGGGGAGGACTTGATGGTGGACGCTCGCTCTCCTTGCCGCACCCTATCAATTTCCCCAGCTTTTGCCCCCGCCCGGCCGCCGCTAGCGTCACGGCCATGGGGAGGTCGCACGCCTCCCGCCCCTGCATGGAGAGGCATCGTGACCGAGCTTACGACCGTCGAGGGCCTGTCCCCGTACCATGGCTACGAGACCTGGTACCGCGTCACCGGCGATCTGACGTCGCCGAAGCTGCCGCTCGTCGTCGCCCACGGCGGGCCGGGCTGCACCCACGACTATGTCGACAGCTTCAAGGCGCTCGCCGCCGACGGCCGGCCGGTGATCCACTACGACCAGATCGGCAACGGCAAGTCGACGCACCTGCCGGACGAGGGCGGCGACTTCTGGACCGTCGCGTTCTTCCTCGGCGAGCTCGACGCGCTCCTCGCCCATCTCGGCATCGCCGGCCGCTACGCCCTCCTCGGCCAGTCGTGGGGCGGCATGCTCGCCGCCGAGCACGCGGTGCGCCGCCCGGCCGGGCTGAAGGCGCTCGTCCTCGCCAACTCGCTCGCCTCGATGGACCTGTGGGTCGCCGCGGCGGCGGGCCTGCGGGCGGCGCTGCCGGCCGACGTGCGCGACGCCCTCGACCGCCACGAGGCCGACGGCTCCACCGACGACCCGGAATACCTCTCCGCCACCATGGAGTTCTATAACCGCCACGTCTGCCGGGTGGTGCCGTGGCCGGACGAGGTGAAGCGCACCTTCGACTGGGTGGCGAAGGACCCGACCGTCTACTTCACCATGAACGGCCCGAACGAGTTCCACGTCGTCGGCACCATGCGTTCTTGGACGATCGTCGACCGGCTCGACCGCATCGCCGCGCCGACCCTCGTCTTCCGCGGCGCCCACGACGAAGCGACGGCGGAGTGCGTGCAGCCGTTCCTCGACCGCATCCCCGACGTCGAGGGCTGGGTCTTCCCGCACTCGAGCCACATGCCGCACGTCGAGGAGACGGCCGACTGCCTCGCCCTCGTCGAGCGCTTCCTCGCGAAGCACGACTGAGGCGCGGGGTGCCTCAGCGCCGGTCCTGGCGGATATAGGGCCGGGCGAGCGCCGCCGGCTCGGCGAGGCGGCGCACCCTCGCCGCGCCGGCGGCGACGAGGACGACGATCGTCAGCAGGTAGGGCAGCATCGACATCAGGTAGACCGGCACGGCGACGCCGATCGCCATGAGCCGCGGCAGGAGCGCCTCGACGCCGCCGAAGACGAGCGCACCGAGGAGCGCCCGGGCCGGATCCCAGCGGGCGAAGATGACGAGGGCGAGCGCGATCCAGCCGCGCCCGGCGACCATGCCGTCGACCCACACCTCGCTGCCGGCGAGCGCCAGATAGGCGCCGGCGAGGCCGCCGAAGCCGCCCGAGACGAGGACGGCGGCGAGTTGCACGGCCTGCACGTCGACGCCGGCGACGTCGGCGGTCGCCGGGTCCTCGCCGACGGCGCGCCAGGCGAGGCCGGCGCGGCTGCGCCACAGGAACCCCCAGGCGGCGACGGTGAGGGCGATCGCCACGTAGGCGAGGAGGTCCTGGCGGAACAGGAGCGGCCCGACGAGGGGGATGTCGGCGAGCCGGCCGAGGTCGAGCGGCGCCAGCCCGGCGAACGGCTTGTGCAGGTAGGATCGGCCGACGACGCCGGTGAAGCCGACGCCGAGCGCCACCGCGGCGAGGCCGGCGAGGATCTGGTCGGCGCGGAAGACGACGACGGCGATGCCGAAGACGAGGGCGAGGGCGGCGCCGGCGGCGACCGCCGCGACGGCGGCGACGCCGAGCCCGAGGCCGGAGAGGGCGGCGATCGCCGCCGTCATCGCCCCGACCGCCATGTAGCCTTCGGCGCCGAGCGAGAGGATGCCGGCCCGCTCCGACAGGATCAGCCCGACGCTGGCGAGCAGCAGCGGCACGGCGAAGGTCGGCACGCTGGCGAGCCAGCTCGTCAGGAACGCCGTCACGCCGCGAGCCTCCGCGCCGAGACGGCGATCCGGTAGGCGCCGAAGAACTGCGCGACGAGCAGGCTCGTCAGCACGATGCCCTGGATCAGCACGACGACGGCGTCGGAGAGGCCGTAGAAGACCTTCAGCGTCGCCCCGGCATTGTAGAGCCCGGCGAGGGCCGCGGCGGCGACGACGACGCCGAGCGGGTGGAAGCGGGCGACGAAGGCGACGACGATGCCGCTGAAGGTGGCGTTGAGCCCGACATACTGGGTCAGCCGGTACTCCGTGCCGGCGACGATCAGGCCGCCGGCGAGGCCGGCGGCGGCCCCGGAGAGCAGCACCATGGCGGCGATCGCCGCCGTCACCGGCAGCCCGGCGGCGCGGGCGGCGACGGGGTTCTGGCCGGTGGCGGCGGCGGCGAAGCCGAGCCGGGTGCGGCCGACGAGGACGGCGGCGAGCCCAGCCGCGGCGAGCGCGACGAAGAGCCCGGCGTTGACGTTGCCGAGGCCGAGGCGGGCGAGGCGCTCGGCCGCGTCGAACGGCGCCGAAACCGGAAAATTGTTCGCCGGGTCGTGCCAGACGCCGAACACGAGGTGCTGCAGCAGCAGGAAGGCGACGTTCGACAGCAGCAGCGTCAGCACGATCTCGCTGACGCCGAGGCGCAGCCGGAAGACCAGCGGCACGCCGATCCACGCCGCGCCGAGGACGGCCGCGGCGGCGAGCATCAGCGCCAGGCGGAGCGGCTCCGGCCCGATGTCGTTGAGGGCGATGCCGCTCGCGCCGATGGCGCCGAGCCACAGCTGGCCCTCAATGCCGATGTTCCAGAAGCGCACCCGCATGGCGAGCGCCGAGGCGAGGCCGGCGAGGACGAGCGGCGTGGCGATCGTCACCGTCTGGGCGAGCCCGCCCGGGGTCAGGAACACCTGCACGACGAGCTCCTGGACGAGCGCCGCCGCCGGCACGCCGCTCGCCACCAGCACCAGCGCGGCGAGGCCGAGGCCGAGCCCCAGCCCACCGGCAAAGGTCGCAGCCTCGCGGCCGAGGCCGGCGTCCTGGCGCCGCTCCAGGGTGATCCGGTCAAGCATGGCCGAGCATCATCGCGCCGATCTCCTCCGGGGAAGCGCCGGCCGGCCGCTCGCCGACGATGCGGCCGCGGCTCATCACCACGATGCGGTGCGACAGCGCCAGGATCTCCTCGAGGTCCTCGCTGATCATCAGGCAGGCGGCGCCGCCGGCGACCGCCGCGCGGATCGCGGCGTGGACGAAGGCGGCCGCCCGCACGTCGAGCCCGCGCGTCGGCGAGTGGGCGAGGAGGACGCGCACGCCGGGCGTCAGCTCGCGGGCGACGAGGAGCTTCTGGGCGTTGCCGCCGGAAAGGAGCCGGGTGCGCCGTCCGGGCGTCGCGCCGGCGATGCCGTAGTCGGCGATGGCGCCGGCCGCCGCCGCCACCCGCGCCCGCCGGTCGAGCCAGCCGAGCGGGTTGCCGCCGTCGGTCAGCGCCAGGTTGTCGGCGACGGAGAAGTCGCCGACGAGGCCGCTCGCCATGCGGTCGGCGGGGATCACCCGGAGCCCGAGCCGGCGGCGGGCGGCCACCGGCGCGTCGGTGACGGCGGCACCGTCGATGGTCAGGCTGCCGGCCTCCACCGCCGCGAGCCCGAGGATCGCCTCGGCGAGCTGCTGCTGGCCGTTGCCGCCGACGCCGGCGACGCCGAGGATCTCGCCGGCGCGGACCGACAGCGACACGTCGGCGATGCCGACGCCGCCCTCCGGGCGAGAGGCGGTCAGGCCGGCGGCGACGAGGAGCGCCGGCCCCGCCGCCGTGGCCTGTGGCGCGGCGGCGTCGAGCACCGCCGGCGCCGCCTCGCCGACCATCAGCCGGGCGAGCTCGGCGATGCCGAGCCCGGCGGCGGGAAGCCCGTCGGCGACGGTGCGGCCGGCGCGCATCACCGTCACCCGGTCGGCGTGGCCGGCGACCTCGCGCAGCTTGTGGGTGATGAGGACGACGCTGCGGCCGGCGGCGGCGAGGCGGCGTACCGCGGCGATGAGCGAGGCCGCCTCGCGGTCGGTCAGCACCGCCGTCGGCTCGTCGAGGACGACGATCGCGGCGCCGAGCGCGATGACCTTGAGGATCTCGACGCGCTGCCGCTCGGCGACGCCGAGGTCGCCGACGGCGGCGTTGGGGTCGACCGCGAGCCCGACCGCCTCGCCGGCGGCGGCGAGCGCCGCGGCGGCGGCGGCGCGGCTGGCGAGGCCGCGTCGGCCGCCGGCGGAAAGGACGAGGTTCTCCGCCGCCGAGAAGGCGTCGACGAGGCGGAAGTGCTGGTGGACCATGCCGATGCCGGCGGCGATGGCGTCGCGCGGGCCGCGGATCGCCGCCGGCCGGCCGGCGAGGCGGATCTCGCCGGAATCGGCGGCGTAGACGCCGGTCAGGACGTTCATCAGCGTCGACTTGCCGGCGCCGTTCTCGCCGAGGAGCGCATGCACCTCGCCCGGCGCCACGACGAGGCGGGCGTCGTCGAGGACGCGCCGCCCGCCGAAGCTCTTGACGATGCCGGAAAGCGCCAGCGCCGGCGGAACGCCGGCCGCCGCGGCGCCGTGGGTCGCCGGTGTGCCCGCGGCGGGCGCCGGATGGTGCTGCATCGGTCCGTCCGTGACTCGGCCTCGCCCGGCGCGCGCTGCGCCGGGCGCCGGGCCGCTCAGTTCGCCGCCGGCATGGTGCCGAGGGTGCCCTCGACCAGGTAGTCCATGCTCCACAGCGCCGCGTCGGAGATGGTCTCGCCGGCCGGCACGGCGATGCTGCCATCCTGGCGGACGACGGGGCCGGCATAGGGCGAGAACCTGCCGGCGATCATCTCGGCGCGGACCTGCTCGACCTTCGCCTTCACCTCGGCCGGCACCTTGGCGCTGAGCGGGGTGATGTCGACGACGCCCTCGGCGATGCCCGGGAAGGCGCCGTACTCCTCCGGCGTCCAGGTGCCGGCGGCGATCTCCTTGATGGTCGGGACGAGATACTTCTCCCAGTGGAAGACGACCGAGGTGACCATCCCCTTCGGCGCGTGCGCCGACATGTCGAGCTGGAAGCCGATCGAGGCGGCGTCGCGCTTCTCGGCCGCGGCGAAGGGTGCGGAGGAGGACAGGTTGTTGGCGATCACGTCGGCGCCCTGGTCGAGCATCGCCTCGGCGACCTGCCCCTCCTTCACCGGGTCCCACCACGAGTTGGTGTAGATGACGATCGTCTCGGCCTTCGGCGCGACGGCGCGGGCGCCGCGGGCGAAGGCGTTGATGTCCCAGTTGACGACGCCGACCGGGAAGCCGGCGAGCATGCCCATCTTGCCCGACTTGTCGACGCCGGCCGCCGCCATGCCGGCGAGGTACCAGCCCTGGTAGGTGCGGGCGTAGAAGCTCTCCAGGTTGGCGCCGTTGGTGGTGCCCGAGGCGTTGAGGAAGGCGACGTTCGGATAGGCCTTGGCGGCCTCGGCGATGCCGTCGGAATAGCCGTAGGTGGTGCCGACGATGATGTTGAAGCCGCGCTGCACGAACAGGTCGATGGCGTTCTTCAGCGCCGTCGCCTCCTCCGGGATGCTCTCGGCGACGGCGACCGTCAGGCCGGTCTCCGTCTCCACCGCCGCCCGCGCGATGTCGATCGACTCGTTCCAGCCGCCGTCCTTGGCGGTCGCCGCGTAGATGAAGGCGACCTTCGGCTCGCCCTCGAGGGTGAAGGCGCCGGCCGCCGTCGCGGCGAGCGAGGCGGCGGCGAAGGTCGTGGCGGCGACGCGGCGGAGCGGCAGGGCGAAGGGCATCGGGTCCTCGAGGCGGCGGCGATGGGCGGGACGGGCGGAAGCGGGCGAGCGGGCGGCGTGTCGCGGCTCAGGGCGCGGCGACGTCCTCGGCGGCGTCCTGCGAGGGCGTGTCCTGCAGGTGGAAATAGGTGTCCTTGAAGCGCGACTGGATGTAGTCGCCGGCGGCGATCGGCGGGTACTTCGCCGACCGCTCCTCGCCGGCGCAGGTCGGCAGCACCGCGATCACCGCCTGCGAGTTGGTGCCGAAGAAGAACGGGATCGAGTAGCGCCGCCGCCCGGAGCGGTTGATCGCCCGGTGCACGGTGGAGGCGAAGTAGTCGTTGGTCCAGCGCGCCATCAGGTCGCCGACGTTGACGATGAAGGCGCCCGGCGTCGGCGGCGCCATGATCCACTGGCCGGCGCTGTTGAGCACCTGCAGCGCCGGCACGTCGTCGGTGGCGAGGATGGTGAAGCACTCGTAGTCGGAATGGGCGCCGATGCCGATCTGGCGGTCGTCGATCGGCCCGTCCTGGCTCGGGTAGTGGAGGACGCGCATCTGCGCCATCGGCTTGGTGATCAGCGGCGCGAAGAAGTCCTCGTCGAGCTCGAGGGCGAGGGCGAAGGCGCGGAAGATGTCGCGGCCGAAGGCGAGCGCCGCCGCCTGGTAGGCGAGGAGCGCCTCCCGGAAGCCCGGCAGGTCGGCCGGCCACTGGTTCGGGCCGTAGCCGAAGACGCCGGCGACGACGTCCGGGTCGTCGGCCGGCACGTCGAGGGCGATGTCGAAGCCCTCGTGCAGATCGCCGCGCGCCGTCGGGTCGGTGTTCTCGGCCAGCAGCGGCGTGTAGCCGCGCAAGTTCGGGCTCTTGTCGACGTGGACGGCGAGCTTGTCCTCGGGCGGCAGGTCGAAGAAGCGGTGCGCCGCCGCGAACGTCGCCTCGACCACCGCCGGGTCGACGCCGTGGTTCTTCGCGTAGAAGAAGCCGACGTTGACGCAGGCCTCGCGCACCGCCTCGCCGACCGCCTGGCGCGCCGCGGCGTCGCCGCCGCGCATCGCGGCGAAATCGACGACCGGGATCTCGGTGAAGGGAACCTCGCTTGCCCCGAGCCCGCTCGCCACGTAGGCGCGCGGGCCGTTGCCGGTGTGGAGAACCGCCATGATCGTCTCGCGCTCGCTTCCTACTGACTACTGCCGCTGCGGACGGCAGCCCGGTCGCAACATGCGTGCCATGCTCCCTCGCCCGCCGCGCGGCCGGGCGGGGCGGGACGGCGGCCGCCGGACGGCGGGATGCGGTGCCGAAGCTTTGGGCGCCCGGCCGGCGGCATGGCCGCGATGCGACCAGGGCGCAGGCGCTTCGCGCCGGGATCGCGGGCAGGCTGCCTAGAGAAGCGGCACTCTTGCCGCTTGCGTTTGCGCCCCGCATCCGTGATCTGAGCGCCATGAAACGGGAGCATCCTCCACGGTCCGGTTCCGGCGGCGCCGCACGGCGCGGCCTGGCCCGGGCGCGGCGGCAGCGAGCACGGGAGCGGAGATGAGGATCGCGGTACTGGGAGCCGGCTATGTCGGGCTCGTCTCCGGCGCCTGCTTCGCCGACTTCGGCCACGAGGTGGTGTGCATCGACAAGGCCCCGGAGCGGATCGCGCTGCTGCGCTCGGGCGGCATCCCGATCTACGAGCCGGGGCTCGAGGAGATCGTCGAGCGCAACGTCGCCGAAGGCCGGCTGTCGTTCTCCGAGGAGACCGGGCCGGCGGTGGCCGCCGCCGACGTCGTGTTCATCGCCGTCGGCACCCCGTCGCGGCGCGGCGACGGCCACGCCGACCTCTCCTACGTCTACGCCGCGGCCGAGGAGATCGCCGCCGCCGTCGACGGCTTCACGGTGGTGGTGACGAAGTCGACGGTGCCGGTCGGCACCGGCGACGAGGTCGAGGCGATCATCCGCCGGACGCGGCCGGACGCCGACGTAGCGGTGGTGTCGAACCCGGAATTCCTGCGCGAGGGCGCGGCGATCCGCGACTTCAAGCTGCCCGATCGCATCGTCATCGGCATCGAGGACGAGCGGGCGCGGGCGGCGATGGCCGAGGTCTACCGGCCGCTGTTCGTCAACCAGGCGCCGGTGCTGTTCACCGGCCGGCGCACCGCCGAGCTCGTCAAGTACGCGGCGAACGCCTTCCTCGCCACCAAGATCACCTTCATCAACGAGATGGCCGACCTGTGCGAGAAGGTCGGGGCGAACGTCCAGGAGGTCGCCCGCGGCATCGGCCTCGACAACCGCATCGGCGGCAAGTTCCTGCACGCCGGGCCGGGCTACGGCGGCTCGTGCTTCCCCAAGGACACCCGGGCGCTGGTCGAGACGGCCCGCCAGGTCGGCGCGCCGACGCGCATCGTCGAGGCGGTCGTCGAGGTCAACGCGGCGCGGCGGCGGCGCATGGCCGACAAGGTGATCGCTGCGGCCGGCGGCTCGGTCGCGGGCCTGACGGTGGCGGTGCTCGGGCTCACCTTCAAGCCGAACACCGACGACCTGCGCGAGAGCCCGGCCCTCGACATCGTCGCCGGGCTCGAGGCCGCCGGCGCCACCATCCGGGCGCACGACCCGCAGGCGATGGGCCAGGCGGCGGCGCTGCTGCCCGGCGTCACCTTCGCGCCGAGCCCCTACGCCGCGGCCGAGGGCGCCGACGTCGCCGTGCTCGTCACCGAGTGGGAGGCCTACCGCGCCCTCGACCTCGCCCGGCTGAAGGCGGCGATGCGCGCCCCAGTCCTCGTCGACCTCAGGAACGTCTACCGGCGCGCCGAGCTGGAGCGCCAGGGCTTCCGCTACGTCGACGTCGGCCGCGGCGGCTGACCGCCGCCCGCTGCATCTGATGCCGTTCGGATCGAAGCGATCCGAACGGCATCTGCGATCGGCTCGCGCCGGCCGCCGCGCGGCCCGACCGCCGCGGCCCGAGCGGCCGCGGGCGGCGGGGCGCCGCCTCAGGCGGCCTTGCGGTTGACGTTGCTCGTCGCGAGCTTCGACAGCAGCTTGTCGCAGGCCGTCTCCTCGTCGAGGGTCTCCTGGATCAGGTTCGCCGCCTCGCCGAGGCCGAGATCCGTCGCCCAGGTGCGCAGCGTGCCGTAGCGGGCGATCTCGTAGTGCTCGACGGCCTGCGCGGCGGCGAGGAGGCCGGCATCGAGGACGCGCGGGTCCTCGGCCTCCTCCATCACCTCGCTCGCCTCCTCGACGAGCCCCTCGATCGCCTCGCACTTCACGCCGCGGGCCGGCTTGCCGAGGATCTCGAAGACCTTCTGCAGGCGTTCCACCTGGCCCTCGGTCTCCTGCCGGTGCTGCTCGAAGGCCGCCTTCAGCTCCGGCGCGTTCGCCGCCCGCGCCATCTTCGGCAGAGCCTTCAGGATCTGCCGCTCGGCGTAGTACATGTCCTTGACCATGTGGAGGAAAAGATCGTCGAGGTTCTTCATGGTGCGCTCCCTGCGTCGCTGCCGCCCCCGCTCAGAACGTCCCGTGCCGGGCGTCGTTCCCACGCCGCCCCGCGGGCGCGGCGCCGCGCCCGCGGGGCGGGGCGCCGGAACCGCAGCCCGCCGCTCGAGGCGACTCGATTTTGTCTTTATTTTCAGCGATGTACGGGATGGTAGCGGAGGAGGGACTCGAACCCCCGACACGCGGATTATGATTCCGCTGCTCTAACCAGCTGAGCTACTCCGCC
>Ga0255338_1005172_pt1 | contig 12345 bp, 11 predicted proteins | sample MeOH1_35cm_T4_19_FD_203715 | JGI IMG/M metagenome (GOLD analysis project Ga0255338, IMG submission 203715) | Sandy soil microbial communities from University of British Columbia, Vancouver, Canada - MeOH1_35cm_T4_195 | ecosystem: Engineered > Artificial ecosystem > Sand microcosm > Unclassified ...
TCACGCGAAACATCCTGGCTCAATTGTTTCCGGAAACGGATTCAGGAATCCTGCAGACGCGAAGGATGTGTTTGCACGGTACCTGGTTTCTGCCGAGCACCGGTGGATTGACACCCACGCCACCTCATTCCGGGTAACGGAACAGGATTTTGTGTTTACTGCCTGCAATCTTTCTATGGATGCGGCAATATTTCATCGTCTCAATGGATTCAATCAGGATCTGCGCGACGGGGAAGATTTCGAGTTCGGTATGCGGGCACTGAAAGCCGGAATACCGGTTTACCACAATCGTAACCTTGTCGCATGGCACAACGATTGGCCTGCATTGCAGGAGTATATCCGCAGAAACTCCGAGTATCTTGCAGGAAAAAAAGTACTCGTCAGGATGAACCCTGAATTCGAAAAATTGCTCAGGGTAGATTCCGGGGCACGTTCACACAACCGGTTCAAACAGTTTATGCAGGGAATCCTGGGTGGAGCTGCCATGAAAAATTCTTTTTTCTTCCGGGTACTTCCGGTTAAACTTAAATTCATGGCATTTAAAAGTGCCATCTATCAATTTTCACAAGCTTGAGCAAGGAACGCAAAAAACATATTGTGTGGGTGCTGTCCAATGCTTCCTCAGCACCCTACTTCAATTGGTTTGCAGCAATAGCGGCTGAGCGGAAAGATTTCGATATGTCTTTCGTCTGCCTGTATCACGAAGAGCCTCAGATGATCCGTGATATGGAAAAGTACGGATTCAGGACTTATTGGATCAGGTATGATTGGCATAAAAGAAAAAGTGGTCTGATCTCCGCGCACTTCAAACTGAAAAGGTTGTTTCGTGAAATCAAACCGGACATTGTTCACGCACACCTGTTCGATGATGCACTTGCTGCAATCACCGCGGCAAAAGCTGTCGGAATTGCAGGCAGAATTACCACCAAAGGCGACGCCTCTTATCATTATTACCACAAGCCGCAATACGTAAGATTCGACAAGCTCATCAATGCTAAATCTACAACGGTCATTGCCCTTTCAGGTGAAAGCCGGCAGTTTATCATTGACAAAGAGGACACTGATGCAAACAAAGTAAAACTGGTCCATCACGGACTCAATATTGCGGAAGTAACTGCCCGGGATAAAGACGTCATAGAATCATTCCGCGTAAAATGGAACCTGCATCACAAGTCTGTCATTGGAACGGTATCGCGTTTTATTCCCTGGAAAGGTTATATGGATATTGTGGATGTAGTAAAAGCAGTTTCTTCCGTGAACCCGAATGTGCGGTTCCTGTTTTGCGGTAGCGGAGAGGAAGAAAACCAGGTGCGCGAAAAAATAAGCCGCCTGAATCTCCACGATTACGTCATCTTCACCGGACCAATTGCACCTGATCACATGCCTTCACTGTATGGAGTAATGGACATCTTCCTTCATGCTGCACGTCACGAACCGTTCGGACTTGTTATTGCGGAAGCCATGCTGAACGGAGTTCCCGTTGTGTCTACCCGAACCGGTGCGGCTGCCGATGCCGTGATTTCCGGAGAACATGGTTACCTTTGCGAATACGGTAATATACCTGCACTCGCCGAATCTATTCTAAAGCTTACAGACGCAAAACTTGCCCGGTCAATGGGACAGCAATGCATTCCCCGGGCTACGGATTTATTCGCCATTGAAACCGGTTACCGGAACCATTTGAAAATCTATCAGAAAGATTGAATACGATGCGCAGGTTCCTGAGAAATGTGTTGAGAATTCTTCCTTTCAAGAAACCGGTTTACTCTTTGCTTAAAAAGATGGGGCCTCCGTCTGAAAGAATCTACCGTCACCTCTATTTCAACGGACCATTTGACGTAAAGTACAAAGGAGAAAAGGTATTCCGGCTTATCCATCACGGTCACATCGAAGAAAACGAAATTTTCTGGAACGATCTTGACAACGGATGGGAACGCAAAACAATTTCCATCTGGATTGAGTTATGCAGGATGAAGACCAATATTCTGGACATCGGTGCAAATACCGGCCTGTATGGCATTGCTGCAAAATCGTTTCAGCCTTCAGCTCATGTTCATTGCTTCGAACCGCTCGATGGAGTCGTTAATTTTCTCAGACAGAACGCGGAACTGAATCAACTTAAGCTGGAAATACACCAGGTGGGTTTATCGGACTATGACGGAAAAGCTGATGTGTATCTGCCGGAAGAAAAAGATTTCGTTTATTCTGTAACCATCAACGAGAATACCGTGGCCGATACACGGACGTCGAGAAAAATAGAGATCAGTGTTCATCGCCTCGATACAATGATTGCGAACGGAATTGTGCCCGTGCCGGACCTTATCAAAATTGACGTGGAGCGACATGAATACCAGGTACTGCGTGGAATGGGAGATATTCTTGCCTCAGCCCTTCCGGATTTCATTGTTGAAGTTCTGGACGATGAACAGGCGCAGAAAGTAAATTCCGTTTTCGAAGGTTTGGGATACCTGTATTTCAATATCGATGATGGGAAGAAATCCATCAGACAGACCGCGAAAATTGAAAAAAGCGATTATTGGAATTATCTTGTGTGCAGGCCTGAAACAGCGAAGGCACTTAAACTCATTTGATGCCCCAGGTATCTGTCATAATTCCGGCTTACAACGCGGGTAAATACCTGGAAGAAACAGTGCGTTCGGTACTTGCGCAAACCTATGCCGATTTCGAAATTATTATCTGCGACGACGGATCGTCGGACAATACGGAGGAAGCAGCAAAATCATTCGGCGATCCGCGTATCAGGTACATTCACCAGAAAAATGCCGGAGTATCTGCTGCACGGAATCGCGGAGCGAATATCTCTACCGGAAAATATCTTGCATTTCTTGATGCCGATGATTTGTTTCAACCCGCAAACCTGGAGAAGAAAGTTGCGCTGCTCGAAAAACGAACCGATGTGGCTTTAGTATTTGCCGATTGCAATGTTATTGATGCAAACGGTCATCCCACCGGCGAAACGCTTACCGGCAAAGATGAAAATGTTCTTGAAGATTTGTTACTCTGGAACGGAACGGTGATTCCCGGGCCCAGCAGTATTCTTGTTACGCGGAATGCATTTGAGCAATCGGGCGGATTTGATCCGGAATTTTCTACTGCCGCAGACCAGGATTTCTTTTTTCGCATTGCATTCAAAAGTAAGTGTGTTCGCCTTCCTGAAGTGCTTACCTCCTATCGCAGGCACGAAAGTAACATGCACATGAATATTGCGCTCATGGAACGCGATCACATCGCTGTATATAAGAAAGCCCAAAAGCACAATATGTTTGCCGGCAATTCATTTCGTAAAAAATGTTTTGGTAACCTCTACCTTATTCTCGCCGGAAGCTGGTGGGTAAACGGAAAAGACAAAATGCGTGCATTGAAATTCATGCGCAAAGCGGTTGGAGAAAATCCGTCGCTGATCTTCAGATTATTCGGTAAGCTCGTATGAACATACTTGTGATCACATACTGGAAGTTCGACGATGCGCTGGTACAGACGTACACCCTGCCCTACCTGCGGATTATCCGTGATATTCTTCTGCCGGAAAGTGAAATCACACTGATCACGATGGAACCCGAAGGCGAAATCAGGAAATACGTGCCGGTTGAAGAGCGGATCACACGTTATTCCTTCCGCTATCATCCCTTCGGAATACGCGCGGCGCTTGCATGGAATACGAACTTCAGACACCTGCGTAATATTGTACGCACAAAAAATATTCAGGCAGTCCACACCTTTTGCACACCTGCCGGTTGGCCGGGCAGCAGGATTGCGGGTCAAACGGAAATTCCCTTGATACTCGACAGCTTCGAGCCGCATGCCGACCCGATGGTGGAGACCGGAACGTGGAAGCAGGGAGGAATAGCTTATTCAACATTGATCGGCCTGGAGAAAAAACAGGTGAAAATGGCCCGATGGATTATTGGTGTTGTTCCGGCAATGAAAGAATACGCAGAACACCGATACGGTTATCACGGCAATAACTTTCTCGTGAAGCCGGCCTGCATTGATTTTAACCAATTCAATCTCACCAGACGGAAGAACGCCGATCTGAAAATGAAAATGGGACTGAACGATGCAATCGTTTGCGTCTACGCCGGTAAATTCGGAGGACTCTACCTGAAAGAGGAAGCCTTTCATTTCTTCCGCGTAGCCCGTGAAGTGTTCGGCGATAAGTTCAGAGTATTGCTTCTTACTTCAACACCAAAAGAAGAGATTACAACGCTGTGCATCGACGCACAACTTGATCCTTCAGCAGTCGTTTCAACATTTGTGCCGCATGAGCAGGTTCCGGATTATATGGGGCTGGCCGACTTTGCATTCTCCGCATTCAAACCGGTTCCCAGCAGAAAGTACTGTACGCCGATCAAAGACGGAGAATATTGGGCGATGGGCCTTCCCGTGATCATCGGTGAAGGCATTTCGACAGACAGCGATATTATCCGTGCAGAAAATGCCGGTTACGTTTTGAAATCAATAAACAGTGAAGAATTCCGGAACGGTGCAATGCACATCAGGCAGATGCTGCAAACGGAAGACCGCGATAAACTTGCGGAGCGCATTCACCGGATTGCACAAAAACATCGTAATTTCGCCATAGCCAAATCCGTTTACCAGACAATATATTCCGGTCTATGAGCAAAGAAACAATTCTGGTCACAGGAGGTGCCGGTTATATCGGTTCTCACACCATTGTTTCTTTAATCGGACTCACAGATTACCATATTATTTCTGCCGACAACTATTCCAATTCTTCTGCCGGAACGTATGATCGTATTGAGCAGATAACAGGCAAGCGCATAGCATTTGTGGAAGCCGATCTTGCAGACAGGAAAGATGTTGAACGCATTTTTGCGCAGTTTCCGGAAATCACAGGTGTCATTCATTTTGCCGCATTCAAATCGGTTCCGGAGTCCGTAAAGCATCCGGAAATGTATTTCCGAAACAACCTCGATTCACTGAAGAACGTAATTGAAACCGGAAAGAAGCACAATCTGAAGAATATCATTTTCTCTTCTTCCTGTTCGGTATATGGTAACATCAGCAGATTGCCGGTGAGCGAGTCTACACCGTTCGGCAAACCCGAATCGCCTTACGCAGAAACAAAAATCCAGGGAGAGAATTTTCTGCGCGATACAATCCAGGCTTCTGCCGGCCTGAAGGGAATTTCACTCCGGTATTTCAATCCTGTGGGTGCACACGAAACCGGATTGCTGGGCGAATTACCCAACCAGCGACCAAACAATCTCGTACCGGTGATTACACAATGCGCGATCGGGAAAATCAGCAGTATGGATGTTTTCGGAACCGATTATCCCACCCGCGACGGAACCTGTATCCGCGATTACATTCACGTATGCGATATTGCAGAAGCGCACGTACTCGCACTCAATAAACTCATTCATGAAACATCCGGACCAAAGTACGATGTGTTCAATCTCGGAACCGGAAGCGGTATAACGGTACTGGAAGCCATTCATGCATTTGAGAAAGTAAGCGGACAAAAACTCCGCTACAACCTTGTGGGGCGTCGTGCCGGGGATGTGGAAGCTATTTATTCCGATTCCACGAAAGCGAAGAACGGATTGCATTGGGAAGCGAAGCGGTCGCTGGAGGAAATGATGGCTTCAGCATGGAAGTGGGAGCAATATCTCGCATCCGAAACTCATACCTGATGACATATCCGGTTCACGAAAAGTGCCTGGTCTGCGGCTCTACCGATTACGGCGTACTTCCTGCTGAATATGCGCACGCTTATCTTGTGCGTTGCAGGAACTGCGGACTCGTTTTCGGCAGCAGAATCCCTTCCGGCGAAGAGCTGAACGAACATTACGGAAAGTATCCGCGGAACAATAACCTTTCTGCACTCACGATAAAACGTTACGAAGAATTACTGGATCAGTTCGAACCCTACCGCAAAACGAATCGCCTGCTGGATATTGGTTGCGGAGACGGTCATTTTCTTGCGGTCGCAAAGTCGCGGGGCTGGGAAGTGTATGGAACCGAATTCACCGGTGAAGCGGTGGAAGTGTGCAGAAAAAAGGGAATTGAAATGCACCACGGAATCATTCAGTCGTGGACAGGTGTAAAAAATTTCGATGTGATAACTTCGTTCGAAGTGCTCGAACATATTACAGACGGTCGTGAGCATGCAGCGGCGATTCATTCCCTGCTGCGAACCGGCGGTTTGTTTTACTTTACTACACCGAACTTCAATTCGTTCAGCCGACGCTGGCTGGGAGGAAAGTGGAAGATCATTGAATATCCTGAACACCTTTGTTATTATACCGCAGATACCGTCAATCGCCTGCTTGTTGATCATCAGCTCGCAAAACTGGATATACTTTCCACCGGAATCACACTAAGGCAATTTCCGAACGGAACATCGCATTATGCGGAGCGGGAAGAAGAACTTCGTTCGTCCATCGAAAGAAGTGCCGTACTCCGTTTCGCAAAACGCGTCATTAACCGGTTGCTTTCTGCCCTCCGTCTCGGGGATACACTGAAGGGTTACTATGTGAAGACGTAACAGGCCGTCGCGTGGGTGCACGTTCGGATCTCAGGAAGTAGTGCAGGACCAGAATGAGAGCGATGTAGCACGACATAAACGGAATTTTGAATCTCACCAGTGCACCGAAATTTGAGGTCGACAATCCCACCATCACTGAAAAGAACAGTGTATAACACAAAAGAAATGTGAGGATGGGATATTCACTGAGCAGCCCGAAAAATCTCCTGGGATCTGTTATGATCTTGAACACAAGAAAGATCATTAACAGGAGGTAAACGAGATTCTCCGTGCCCGACGCCACCATCACGGCATTCCGCGCTTCCCACACGTACGGACGGAACAAACCTACTGCCATTGCAGCCGGCACTTTGGTAATCATACCGCTGAACGTTGGCTCAAAATCCCCGATGTCAAACGAACTTCCCTGGTAATAATCCTGCTTGAGATCCTTCTGGGTTACAGAAGCGGTTTCCAGCATTCTGCCGATTGCAAATTTCCCCATGGCACTTCCCAGAAGTGATAATGCGAAAAACCCTGCGGCCATCGACAGCGCGATCACTGCAGGCATGAATGCGACACGAATGAATTTCGATTTGATTTTACTGATGCGTGCAGAACCGATCCAGATGATTGCTCCCGGAACCAGCGAGTACAGCACATAGGGTTTTATGGACAGCAGTACGTAAAGTGAAATCAACATCACGAGAATGTACCAGCGGTTCTTCTCCTTCGACATGAAAGCTGAGTCGAGGCTGACAATGAACCAGCATACGGCGGAAAAGGTAATGGTGTCCTTGAGAATTCCCGAGCCCCAGAAAAGCACTGACGGAACAAACAGAAGCCCGATTGCCAGCCTGCGTTCCAGTCCCGGAAAGTGCCTGCACATGGTAAGAAAAAACTTCCATGCACCAAAAAAAGACAGCCATGATAAAAGTACACTGGTCACGAGATAACTCTTGAAGGCGACAAATACGAGTGGTGAAATAAGCTTCGCCACAAAAAATGTCTGAGGATCATAATACATGTATGGCCACGGATAACCCGTTTCACGATCGAATGTCATGTACCCGGACAGCGACGGTGTGGAGGTAATCACGTCGAAATAACCGGTAATGTTCTTCATCCCGAGATTGACAAGGCTACGCGATGTTTCATAGTAGGAAACCGTATCGCCACCCTTGTAATAATAAATGTAGATCAGGCAGAATACGACTGAGCTTAACACCTTTGCCACCACCGCCCAGGTGAAATAGGAGTAAACGCGGTTCGTACGCATCATCACCACCTGCCGGGTGAAGGTGAGTCCGAAGATCACAATACAGTAAATCCCGAGCATCACCCACTCGAAAGGGTTGATTGTTCTGATGTAAGAAAAATTCTCGAGTTCGAACATGAATCAGGAGTGGTGGTACTTTTCACCTTTCAGAATGGTAAATGCACGATATAACTGCTCGGTAAAAAACAATCGTACCATCTGGTGAGTAAAAGTCATTGAAGATAATGAAATCTTACCCGAGGAAGCTGCGTAAACCTCTTCCGAAAAACCGAAAGGGCCTCCCACTGCAAATGCGATCGACTTCACTCCGGAGTTCTGTTGCTTCGCGATCCAGCCTGCATATTTTTCCGAAGTAAAGTTTTGCCCGTTCTCATCCAGAAGTATCAATTTTTCACCTGCCCCCAGCTTACTTAACAGGTATTTGCCCTCGGCACCTTTCTGCTGTTCCGCATTCAATCCTTTCAGTCCCGGTACAACCAGCTCTGCAATCTCAAATGTGCAGTAATGCTTCAGCCGTTTTTCGAATACGCCGATGCCTTCTTTCGCCCATGAATCGGAGGTTTTTCCGATGGTTAAAAGCCTGATTTTCATTACTCTCTTGCTGTGTACAACGTGTGGATCAAAAATACCGTTAAATCGGGCAGAATACTACGGAATAGTTACTTTTGAAACACGTACATGGAACTGTATGTCACTCCATTTGGCGCGGTTGTTGTTGTACTCTCGTAAATACCATTTCTGGTCATGAAAAAGCTGATAGTTATCCTCTGTTTCGTTCTCCCGATGTCGCTCGTTGCCGACACTGCTGATGACGTTGCAGCTGCGATACGCACGGGTGATGCACACGAAGTAGCCAACTACTTCGCTGATAATGTCGACCTCAAAGTTCTTGAGCAGGAAAACATTTACAGTAAGGCGCAGGCGGAATTGATCCTCCAGGATTTTTTCGTCAAGCACCCCGTAAAAGGTTTTACGATTGTGCATAAAAGTGTTCCGAAGAACGATTCGCAGTTTGCCATCGGCACTCTCGAAACCACTAACGGAAAATACCGCGTTCACTACCTGCTGAAAACCATCGTTGGTAAAACTTCAGTGACCCAGTTCCGAATTGAGGATTCGGATGAGGAGGAATAACACCGGTTACCAGCCAGGAACACCCGACACAGAACTGATTGTAAAGTTCGTCGAAGACGCCATAAAGGAAGATGTGGGTCCCGGTGATTACACGTCCCTGAGTACAATTCCCGCAACTTCCGTTCAGACCGCCCACCTGCTTGTAAAAGATGAAGGTGTTATGGCCGGTATTGAACTCGCCCATTTTATTTTCGATGCTGTCGACAAGAAACTTGTGGTTAACGCCTTACTGAGCGACGGTGACATTGTATCAAAGGGTGATATTGCATTTACCGTTACAGGGCCTGCGCAATCCATTACGATTGCTGAACGGCTCGTACTGAATTGCATGCAGCGCATGAGCGGCATTGCAACGATGACATGGAAAATGGTACAGCTTGTGAGGGACCTGCCGGTGAAGGTGGTAGACACGCGTAAGACCACCCCCCTCTTCCGTTATTTTGAGAAATGGGCCGTGCGCATCGGTGGCGGACACAATCATCGCTTTGCATTGTATGATATGATCCTCATCAAAGACAACCATGTCGATTATGCGGGCGGAATTACAGAAGCAATCGAACGTGCCCGTACTTATTGTGCAGACAACCGGCTCCGTCTGAAAATTGAAATTGAAGTCCGCAATTTTGAGGAGCTTGCCGAAGTACTGGCGCACGGAGGAGTTGACCGCATTATGCTCGACAATTTCACTCCAGGGAATCTCTGGAAAGCGGTGCAGGTGATCAACGGGAAATTTGTAACGGAAGCGTCGGGCGGAATAACCGCTGAAACCCTTCGCGTATTTGCAGAAACGGGAGTAGATGAGATTTCAGTTGGTGCACTTACGCACAGCATCCGGAGTCTTGATCTCAGTCTCAAAGCAGTGAAAGCATGATTAAGAAACTACTCAGGAAGCTGATCCGGCTCCCGTTCGTGAGAAACATTATCGCTCTCTCACGAAAGATTTCAATGCCCGGATTTGAAGGCCACTCACTTTACGAGGTGTTTGCCTTTTTCTTCCGGGGTGTTTTCAAAGGGCAGATCCAGACGCGTGCCTCATCTATGGCATTCAGTTTCTTCCTGGCAGTTTTTCCTTCTATCATTTTCCTTTTCACCGTAATTCCATATATCCCGATTGATGGGTTCCAGGATACACTCCTCGATGTGATCCGGGAACTGCTTCCGGAGAATATGTTTCTGTCCCTGCAGAGTGCGATCACAGAAATCACCAATCGTCCAAGCAGCGGATTGCTGTCCTTCGGTTTCCTTGCGGCACTGTACTTCTCAAAAAACGGTTTGGTTGCGATGATGAATGCCTTCAATAGTTCTATACATGTGAAGGAGTCGCGCCCTATCTGGAAACAGCAGCTCATTGCAACGGCATTGGTCATTACTCTTTCCCTTGTGGTATTCACGGGCCTCACGCTGATGATCGGAACCGAATATAGTCTGTCCAAAATGGTTGATAAAGAAGCCACCGAGCGATTCTGGATCCATCTCGGAAAATGGCTGCTTCTTGCGATGCTGTTCCTTGTTGTTATCGGCACATTCTACCGTTTCGGGCCTGCACGCCGGCGCCATCGTATTTTCTTCAGTCCCGGTGTATTACTCGCTGCGATCTTAACCATCTCCACATCACTGATATTTTCATGGTATGTCAACCACTTCGGTAAGTACAATTCCATTTACGGTTCCCTGGGAACAATCATGGTGGTTTTGCTGTGGATTTATTTCAATTCAGTAATGCTGCTCATCGGCTTTGAGCTGGATGCGGGAATTGATTCGGCGAGAGAAAAGAAACGCAGCCTCCTTGAGCAGGAAGAGGTGGAAGAAGCAATCGAAGCCGCTGCTGAGCAGGAGAAGGAGAAAGCGGTAAGAGAAGCGTAAACAGTACACAGTTTACAGTACGCAGTGATCAGTCTGACCTGTTGCCGGTCCTGGCGCAGTCGGGAACTTAACAACGGCCATGATCAGGAGTATTTGTCGGCTTACCAACCATGCCCGAAGTGACAAATACTGCGTACTGCACACTGAAAACTGGGCACTGAACACTATATTTGCTCTATACACACCACTCTATGCGCGTACTTCTTTCCGCTGTTTTAACACTCTGCTTTTTCACGGGTATTTTCGCACAGTACAATGACATACCTTACCGCTCAAGGAGCAATCCGCAGTATTGGAAGAATCGCCCACCTTACCTCGGTTACTGGCAGCAGGATACCTACTACAAACTGAAAGCGAATGTCGACGATGCGACTGACATCATTGACGGCACGGAAGAGTTGATCTACTGGAACAATTCGCCGGACACACTGACGTTCGTTTACTTTCACCTGTACGAGAATGCATTTCAGCCCGGATCTTATACAGATGATCTTCACCGGAACAACAACTTCCCGATTCAATACGGCAAATATGAATCACAGGGATTAGGAACAACGGTTGAGAATATCATGGTCGACGGGCAACCGGCTAAGGTTGAAATGGATAATACCATTATGAAAGTCTGGCTCACCAAGCCGCTTCGTCCCGGTTATGCCACGAAGATCTCCATGAATTTCAAGACATACTTTGATAACGGAAGCATCCGGCGCCGGATGAAACTGTATACGCAGTTCGGTTATAAGCATTACGATGGTGTTCACTGGTATCCCCGCATTGCAGTGTACGACCGCAAGTTCGGATGGGAAACTGATCAGCACCTGACCCGTGAGTTTTATGGTGATTTCGGAGTGTACGATGTGGAAATTACACTTCCGAATAACTACATCATGGATGCAACCGGTGTGATGACAAACGAACAGGAAATGCTTCCACCGGCCTTACGTCAGCAACTCGACATTTCCAACTTCGCTAAGAAACCATGGGAGTCGGAGCCTTCTGTCATCATTGTGAAAGACGGCACCACGAAGACGTGGAAATTTCATGCGGAGAATGTACATGACTTTGCGTGGACGGCAGATCCGACTTACCGCATCGGAGAAGTTTCCTGGAACGGAATCCGATGCATTGCACTCTGTTCAGAACAACATTGTTCGGGATGGCAGGATGCCGCTGCATTTACAGCGAAAGTGATCGAGACCTATTCAACTGATATCGGCATGTATGCATATCCGAAAATGATTGTGGCGGATGCGCGTGACGGAATGGAGTATCCGATGCTTACACTGGATGGAGGGCGCGCCCCCGACTACTACGACCTTATTGCGCATGAAGTAGGTCACAACTGGTTCTTCGGGATGGTCGGAAGCAATGAAACCTATCGCGCATTGCTCGATGAAGGATTCACGCAGTTCCTTACATCGTGGTCCATGGAGAAAATCAAAGGTCCGGTGAGCGATCCTCAATACCGGAATAATTATGTAGAGCGCTTCCGTGAACCGACTGAATGGCGCATGACCCAGGTGTACAACGGATATATTTTCCCTGCGGCTGCCGAAGA
>Ga0255338_1005173_pt1 | contig 12342 bp, 7 predicted proteins | sample MeOH1_35cm_T4_19_FD_203715 | JGI IMG/M metagenome (GOLD analysis project Ga0255338, IMG submission 203715) | Sandy soil microbial communities from University of British Columbia, Vancouver, Canada - MeOH1_35cm_T4_195 | ecosystem: Engineered > Artificial ecosystem > Sand microcosm > Unclassified ...
GGTTCGAGCCCGTCATCGCCCACCAGCTCGCTGGTGAAAAGCAAGGGGTTGTAGCTCAGTCGGTTAGAGTGCCGGCCTGTCACGCCGGAGGTCGCGGGTTCGAGCCCCGTCAGCCCCGCCAGAACGAAAAAGGGTCCCATGCGGGACCCTTTTTCGTTCTGAAGCGCGGGGCCGACGGGGCTCGAACCCGCGAGTGGGATTGCGGAGGCGCCACTTGATGTGGCGCCGGAGCAAGACCGGCAGACGCAAGCCCGAAGGGCGCAGCGGCTGCGTTCGAGCCCCCGATCGGTGGGTCGTGATGGAAGGCGGGGAACGGCGGGGCCGACGGAACTCGAACCCCGCCCCGGCCACGCATGCGTGGCCGGGATCCAACGTCGAGTGGGATTGCGGAGGCGCCACTCTCCGCCGACGCGCCCTCGCCCTTCGGGCGGCCATGACCTGGTGTCATGCCGTCCTATTCTCCAGGTATCGCACGCGATGCGTGCTCCCACTCTCAGGCTCGTGGACCTGGAGCCTCCCTTCCGCTTCGTTACAGTCGAATGGTCGAGCCCTGTGATGGCCTGGGTCGGCACGAAAGGTGGAGAACGGCCAAGCCGACAGGGCTCAGGCCTTCAGCTCACCGCATCTCGCTCTTGAACGCCGCGATATCCCTCCGCAGGATCGTGGCCCGGTTCTTGGCCTCGGTCGACTTCAGCTGGGGCGTCAGGGTCGTGAGCTCCCGATCGATGCGCTCAAGGGTCGCCAGCGGCGCCTCGACCTGGCTGGACGCATCCACGCCCAGGGCCTGGGTTCGCCCTGCCGCCTGCCACTGCTCGCGGGCCCGCTGGAACTCCTCACCCAGATCGATCACCTGCTGCTCCTCCGTCGAGAGGGCCACCCAGGGGAGGCGACCCGTCATGAGGTAGTAGCCTCCGGTAAACAAGCCCGCCACAACCAGGAAGACCGTAAGAATCCTCTTCATGAACGCACCTCGTCGAATTTCTCCGCCCCAGCTTACGGCGGAATATGGAGGCCGTCTTCATTCCTTCCCTGTCATTTCCCGTCCAAACCGATAGACTGAAAGGCTTGGAACAGATATGAAACTGCCGCTCATCGCCCTCTGCGGACGCCCGAACGTGGGCAAGTCCACCCTCTTCAACCGGCTCACCCGCAGCCGGGCAGCCCTGGTCCACGACCTGCCTGGCATGACCCGGGACCGCAGCTACGGGCGCGTGACCTGCCTCAGCGAGGAAGGCGAGGCCGAGGAGGTGTTCGAGCTGGTGGACACCGGCGGCCTCGATTTCGAGGGCGACGACGTCATCACCCAGGGCATCACGCGCATGGCCGAGGCCGCGCTGGGCGAAGCCCACATGGCCATCCTGCTGGTGGACGGCCATGACGGCCTCACCGCCGGCGACGAGGAGATCGCCACGCGCCTGCGGCGCCAGGGCAAGCCCATCCTCCTCGTCATCAACAAGCTGGACGGCATGAAGGGCGGCGCGCCCGACGCCGGTTTCTACGGCCTGGGCTTCGACGAGGTGCTCGCCATCTCCGCCGCCCACGGTTCCGGCGTGCCCGAGCTGATCGACGCCATCCGCGCCCGCCTGCCTTTCCACCGGACCCCGGAAGAAGCCGAGAGCCATTCCCTCTCGGATGAGCTGCGCTTCGCCCTCATCGGCCGCCCCAACGTAGGCAAGTCCTCCCTCACGAACCGCATGCTGGGCTACGAGCGCAGCCTCGTCAGCGAGGTCGCGGGCACCACGCGAGACACGGTGGATACCGTCTTCCACGTGAAGGACAAGGTCTACCGGATGATCGACACGGCGGGCATCCGCAAGAAGGGCAAGACCCACGAAGGGGCCGAAAAGCTCAGCATCCTGAAGGCCAAGCAGGCCATGGCCCGCGCCGATGTCAGCCTGCTGCTGCTGGATGCTGTGGAAGGCGCCACCCACCAGGACGCCGTCATCGCGGGCTATGCCCAGGAGGCTGGCGCCGCGGTCATCCTCGTGGTGAACAAGTGGGATCTCGTGGAGAAGGACACCCACACCATCTACGGTGCCGAGGAGGACCTGCGCCGCAGCCTGGGCTTCCTCCACCACGCGCCCATGATCTTCCTGTCGGCCCTTACCGGGCAGCGGGTGTCAAAACTCTTCGGCATGATCGACGAGCTGGCGGAAGCCCATGGCCGCCGCATCCCCACGGGTGAGCTGAACCGGTTCCTGCGCGAGACCGTGAACGCCATGAGCCCCCACGCGATTGACGGCAAGCTGCCCAAGCTCTACTTCATGACCCAGGTGGGCGTGCGGCCGCCCAGCTTCGTGGTGAAGGCCAACACGGACCGCGGGCTCCACTTCAGCTATGTGCGCTACATGGAGAACCGCCTGCGCGAGCAGTTCGGCCTCGCGGGCGTGCCCCTGCGCCTCAGCGTCCAGAAAAAGAAGAAGGGCGAAGGCGAGGAAGCCGAAGTCGCAGCCGTGCGCCGCATCCTCGATCCCGGCGAAGGCCTCAAACCTTCTCGCAGCAACGAGTCCCTCCAGGCCCAGCGGGTGGACAAGGTCAAGGCCCGTCCCCGCCCCAAGCAGAAGGAAGGCCCCAAGCCAGCTGCCAAGCAGGCTCCCCGGAAGGGGCCAGGCGCCCCTCCGAAGCGGGTCCGGCAGAAATCCACCAAGCGGCCCTGAAGCGCTTCCAAGCTGCAGGAACACTGGGCGCGGGTCTTGGGCTATCGTAGGCCACACTCCGGAGTTCCCATGATGTTGCGTGGCCTTCTCGCCAGCCTTCTCTGTCTTGCCCTCTGCGGCCAGGAACGACCGCTCGCCCTCAAGGCGGCACGGCTGCTGGATGTCCGCACGGGCAAGCTGGAGTCCCCCGCGCAGATCTGGGTGAGGGATGGCCGCATCCAGCCCGGCAGGCCACCCGCAGGCGCCGAGACACTCGATCTGGGCGACCGTACCCTGCTGCCAGGTCTCATCGACTGCCACACCCACCTGCTCTTTCCCGCAGGCCTCGGAGAGCTGGGCTACCTCAAGCGCAGCCAGGGCGCCCTCCTCATTGATGGCGTGGTGAACGCCCGGAAGGTGCTCGAAGCCGGGTTCACCACCGTGAGGGATGTGGGCGCCTCCGCGGGCTTCGGCGACGTGGCCCTGAGGGATGCCATCGCCCGGGGGGACATCCTCGGACCACGGATGCTGGTAGCGGGACCCTCCCTATCTATTACCGGCGGCCACGGCGATCTCAACGGCTTTCCGTCCCACCTCCACACCGATGCCGAGCACATCGTGGATTCTCCCGACCAGGCCCGGCATGTCGTTCGTGAATGGCGCAAGCGCGGCGTGGACCTCATCAAGCTCCACGCGACGGGCGGCGTGCTGTCCAACCACGACGATCCCGGCGCGCCCAGCTTCAGTCCAGCCGAGTTCAAGGCCATCGTGGAGGAGGCGAACCGGCGCGGCATGGACGTGTGCGCCCACGCCCACGGGGATGCGGGCATCCTCGAAGCCACCGTGGCGGGCGTGCGCTCCATCGAACACGGCAGCCTGCTGAGTCCGGCCACGGCGCGGGAGATGAAGACCCACGGCACCTTCCTGGTGCCCACCCTGTACGCCCTCGAATCCATCCTGCTGACCGGCAACCCCTATCACTTCCCCGAAGGCTCCATCGCCAAGGCCCGCGCCATCCTGCCCCTGCGCCGGGCGGGCTTCAAGGCCGCCCTGGATGCTGGAATCCCCATCGCCTACGGCACCGATATCGGCGTCTTCGAGCACCGCCTGGTGGCCATGGATTTCCGCTACCTGGTGAGCTATGGCATGGCGCCCCTGCAGGCCATCCAGAGCGCCACTGTGGTCGCGGCCCGGCTGCTGCGACTCGATTCGGAAATCGGGACCCTGGAGACGGGCCGCACCGCAGACATCATCGCCGTGGAGGGTGACCCCTTGAAGGACATCACCACCCTGGAGCGCGTCTCCTTCGTACTCAAGGGGGGCAAGATCATCCGTCGAATTCCTTGATCAAAGCATTCAAACAAGACCCTGAGATTGACTATTAATTATTTAATTGAATACGCTTGACATTAATTAAATTAAATAGAACTGATTCTCAAGAAAATTAACAAGCCTTAACTTGAGGGGTTGACGAGCGGCGGGGACTCTGGTCCCGACTTCCCGATCTTTCTTCGCAACCTCGCCCCCCGTTCGCCTCCGCCAAGCGGGAGCCGCATGGACCAGGCGGTCCGAGGTGGTTGCGCCCCCCTCCCCCCCCCTCTACTGAAGGAGTTGCCCATGGCGATCTCCAAGGGCCGCATGGCCTTGTCTTTCCTCACCGCCGCGCTCGCCGCCGGTTCCCTGAGCGCCCGCCTCCCGCAGGAATCCCTGCGCGGAGAGGCCGCGGCCCAGCGCCTGTTGGCCAGCCGCGCCCAGCTGGGTCTGGACGCCGATCACGCGTTCCTGCTCCGGGATACGCATTCCGACCAGCTCGGCCAGACCCACGCCCATTTCCAGCAGATCTACAAGGGCGTGAAGGTGTGGGGCGGCGACGCGATCACCCACCTGGGTAAGAATGGCGCCGAGCTCCCGCTCACCAACGCTCTCCTCAAGGGCATCCAGCTCAACGTGACGCCCGCCCTCGGCGCCGCCGAGGCTCTGGCCGTGGCCCAGCAGGATCTGGCCCCCAAGGGTGCCTTCGCCTACGCCCCGACCACGGAGCTGGTGGTGTATCCCGAGATGACCGAGGTCGTCCGCCGCGCCGGCAAGGCCGCCGCGGACCTGAACGCCGAGGACATGTCCCGCCAGGTCCTCCGCTACACCCTGGCCTACCACGTCCACACCGAGCTTGAGAACGAGCTCGATGGCATCAAGCACACCGACTACCTGGTGAACGCCCACACCGGCGCCATCCTGAAGACCTGGAACACCCTGCACACCACCGCCGCCACGGGCACCGGCAACAGCCAGTACAACGGTGTCGTCTCCCTGCCCACCAACTACACCGGCACCACCTACGAGCTGCGGGACACCACCCGCGGCACCAGCGGTTCTTTCGGCAACAACGTGGTCACCAACATGGCCCACGCAGCCACCACCAGCACCGCCACCGGCACCCTCTACACCGATGCCGACAACACCTGGGGCGATGGCGCCAACTACGTGGAAGGCAGTTCCACCACCGCCGCCAACGGCGAGACTGCGGCCGTGGACGCCATGTTCGGCATGATCAAGTCCTGGGACTACTACAAGAACGTCCACACCCGGAATGGCATCGACGGCGCCGGCACCGCGACCTACAGCCGCGTCCACATCAGCAACAGCTACGACAACGCCTTCTGGTCCGACAGCTGCTTCTGCATGACCTACGGCGACGGCTCCTCCTTCACCACGCTCACCGCCCTCGACGTGGCCGGCCACGAGATGAGCCACGGCGTCTGCGCCCGCACCGCGAACCTGACCTACTCGGGTGAGTCGGGCGGCCTGAACGAGTCCAACTCCGACATCTTCGGCACCATGATCGAGTTCTACGCCCGCGGCGGATCAGGTTCGACCATCGGCGACACCGGCGGCAACTGGACCATCGGCGAGCAGCTGGCCACCAACCCCCTGCGCTGGATGTACAAGCCCAGCCTTGATGGCTCCAGCCCCGACGCCTGGTCCTCCACCATCGGCAGCCTGGACGTGCACTACTCCAGCGGCCCCATGAACCGCTGCTACTACTTCCTCAGCAAGGGCGCCACCACCACCGGCAACACCAGCACCACCTACCTGCCCAGCGGCATGACCGGCATCGGGAACGACGCCGCCGCCCGCATCTGGTTCCGCGCCCTCTCGGTCTACATGACCTCCAGCACCAACTATGCCGGGGCCCGCACGGCCGCCATCAGCGCCGCCAAGGACCTCTACGGCGCCGGCAGCGCCCAGGAACAGGCCGTCTGGAACGCCTTCCACGGCATCAACGTGGGCGCCGCCTGGACCAGCAGCACCGATACCACCGCCCCCACCGTCTCGGCCACCGAATCCGGCACCAGCGGCACCATCACCTTCTCCGCCACCGCCTCCGACAACGTCGGCGTCAGCAAGGTGGAGTTCTATGTGGATGGCGTGCTGAAGGGCACGGACACCACCAGCCCCTACAGCATGACCCTGGACAGCACCACGCTGACCAACGCCACCCACAGCCTCGTGGCCAAGGCCTATGACGCCGCCGGCAATGTGGGCACCAGCACGACCGTCAGCTTCACGGTGTCCAACGCCACTTCCGGCGCCGAGCTGATCCTGAACGGCGGCTTCGAGAGCGGCGCCACCAGCTGGACGCAGACTACCGGTGTCATCGGCACCTTCACCGGCGAGCCCGCGCACACGGGTTCCTATGACGCCTGGATGTGCGGCTACGGCTCGGCCCACACCGACTACGTCTATCAGCAGATCGCCATCCCCACCACGGCCACCGGCACCCTGACCTTCTGGCTCCACATCGACACGGCGGAAACCACCACCACCACCGCCTACGACACGATGAAGGTGCAGGTCCTCAACACCTCCGGCACCGTGCTGGCCACCCTGGCCACCTACTCGAACCTGAACAAGAGCACGGGCTACACCCAGCAGTCGCTGAGCCTCAGCGCCTACAAGGGTCAGACCGTCCGCCTGCGCTTCTACTCCGTGGAGGACAGCAGCCTCCAGACCTCCTTCGTCATCGACGATGTGAGCGTCAAGTAGCCCGGTTCCGCAGCATGAAAAGGGCCGCCTCCGGGCGGCCCTTTTTTCATCCCTCCAACAGCACCTTCGCGTGCTCCAGTGCCTCGGGCCGGTCGGGATGGCCGGACAGGAGCCGCGCCAGTTCGCGGTTGCGGGCCTCACCTGCCACCCAGCCCAGGGCGCTGCGGGTGCGGCCGCCTTCGGTCTCCTTGTGCAGCCGGCCGTGCCGGTCGGCGCGAGCCGCCACCTGGGCCAGGTGCGTCACCGCCAGCACCTGGTGAGCCTGACCCAACTCGGCCACGGCCTTGCCCACGGCCAGGGCCGTTTCGCCGCCCAGCCCCGCGTCCACCTCGTCCAGCACCAGGGTCAGCCCGTCGCGCACACCAGCTCCGAGCGCCAGGCCCGCACCCACCAGGGCCAGCATGAGACGACTCAGTTCACCGCCGGAGGCGATCTTGGCCAGGGGGCGGAACCCTTCGCCGGGATTCGGCTCGATCCAGATGGCCAGCGCAGAGAAGCCCTGGGCGGACACGCGCACTGGGCGCCCTGATTGCTGGACGGGGCTGCCGGTCTCTTCGGCAAGGGAGAGCCGCAACTGGATCCGCGCCCCCTTCATCCCCAGGCGTCCCAGGCGCTTCTGCACCTCTCCTTCCAGCTTGGGGATGGCCTCGCCCCGTCGGCCATGCAGAACCTCAGCGGCGGCACGGTAGGCTTCGGCAGCCTTCGACAGGGCCACTTCCAGTTCCTTCAGCGACACATCCCCGGCCAGCAGGGCGCGCTGCTCGTCCTTGAGGGCCTGCTGGCGCGCGACCAGTTCCTCGGGTTCGCAGCGGTGGCGGCGGGCCAGGCGCTCATAGAGGGCGAGCCGGGCCTCCATGGCCTCGATGCGGTCGGCCCCGGCCTGGGCCCAGCGGAGGGCCTGATCCTGGGCCAGAGCCAACAGGTCCTCCAGTTCCAGCACCGCTGAACGCAGGCGATCCTGCTCGGTCACGGCATCCGGCCAGTGGGCCACGGCTCGCACCATGGCCTTGTGCGCCAGTTCCACCTTGGGAATGCCCTCGTCCAGGGCTTCCGCCGCTTCCCGGAAAGCCTGCTCCAGATGCACAGCATGGCGCAGAGGCTCGCGGTCGGCCTTGAGCTGTGCCCATTCGCCGGGCTTCGGAACGAGCTTGTCCAGATCCGCCAGGGCCTCGGCCAGCTGCTCCAGGCGCTGCTCGCGCTCAGTCTCGCTGCGGCGCCGGGCTTTCAGGACGGCCTCGGCCTCGCGCACGGCGGCGGCCTGGGCATCCAGGCTGGGTTCGATCCCCAGCACTTCGTCGATGAGGGTCAGGTGCCGTTCCTCGCCCAGCAGCGACTGATGGTCATGCTGGCTGGTGAGGCGCATCCAGAGGCGGCCCGCGTCCCGCAGATCGGCCAGGGCGCAGCTGGCGCCGTTGATCCAGGACCGGCTGCGGCCCAGCCCCACTTCGCGACGCAGCACCACCGGCTGTTCCTCCGGCAGGCCCCGCTCGGCCAGGAAGGCCCGCCAGGCCTCGAAGCGGCCCTCCACCACGGCCTCGACGGTAGCCCGCTCCGCCCCGTGGCGCACCAGTTCCCCGTCGCCCCGAGCCCCCACCAGCAGCGAGAGCGCGTCCACCAGCAGGGACTTGCCTGCGCCGGTCTCACCGGTGAGCACTGTGAAGCCCGGCCCCCAATCCAGGGACAGGTCCTCCACCAGGGCCAAATTCTGGATTCTGAGGGATGAGAGCATGGGATCAGTCTAGCTTGGGCCGGGGCGGGAGTCGGGCCTCCAGTCATACTGGCTTCTGGAGGAAGCCCATGTCGTACCGGAAGCCCTGCGGAAGCATCCTGGAGGCCATCGGCAACACGCCGCTGGTCCGGCTCCGCCGCGTTGTGTCGGACCTTCCGGTGGAGGCTTTCGCCAAGCTCGAGTTCCTGAACCCCATGGGCAGCAGCAAGGACCGCATCGCCAAGCACATGATCGAGGCCGCCGAGCGCGATGGCCGGCTGAAGCCCGGCGACACCATCATCGAGAACTCCTCGGGCAACACGGCCATGGGCCTGGCCCTCATGGCCATCCAGAAGGGCTACAAGCTCAAGGTCGTCGTGCGCGACAGCATCTCCCAGGAGAAGCTGAATCAGCTGCTGGCCTTGGGCGCGCAGGTGCACAAGGTGGACACCAGCCTCCCCCCCGAGCATCCGGACAGCTACAACAACATCACGCCGCGCCTGGCCAAGGAGACGCCCCACTGCTTCTTCCCCGACCAGCACGGCAACCGCGAGAACAATGCGGCCCACTACCAGGGCACGGGCCCCGAAATCTGGGAGCAGATGGAGGGGCGCATCGACTACCTGGTGGCCGGCGCCGGCACCGGCGGCACCATCGGCGGCGTGGGGCGCTACCTGAAGGAGAAGGACCCGAAGATCAAGGTCGTGGCCGTGGATCCTGTAGGGTCTGTGTTCACGCCCCACTTCCACGGTGAGAAGAACCCCAAAGCAGGCCCGTACCGCATCGAGGGCCTGGGCGACGAGTTCCTCATTCCCACCATGGAATTCGACCTCATCGACGAGATGTACCAGGTCTCGGACTACGACGCCTTCCACCACGCCCGCCGGCTCGTGAAGGAAGAAGGCGTCCTCGGCGGCGGCTCCAGCGGCGCGGCCCTGTGGGCGGTGCTCCAGGTGGCGAAGCACCTACCGTCCATGGACCGGCCGGCGCGTATCGTGACCGTGTTCCCGGACGGCGCGGGCCGTTACCTCAGCAGCATCTTCAACGATGCCTGGCTGGAGGAACGCGGCCTGTTGGAACCCGGGGAATGACCGCCTTTTCCGGCACCTACCTCGAGGCCATCCGCCGGGCGCTCTTCGACGCCATGGAGGCCGAACCCCGGGTCTGCTGCCTGGGCGAGGACATCGGTGCCTATGGCGGCGCCTTCCGGGCCACCGAGGGTCTGTTGGCCCGGTTCGGCCCGGACCGGGTCATCGACACGCCCATCTCCGAGCAGGCCATCGCGGGCGCCGCCATCGGGGCGGCCCTCATGGGCCAGCGGCCCGTGGCGGAGTTCCAGTTCATGGACTTCGCCCTGCTGGCGTCCGACCTCATGGTGAACTTCGCCGCCAAAGCCCACTGGCGCTGGGGCGCTTCGGTACCCGCCGTGTTCCGCGGACCCTCGGGCGCCGGCAACGGCGGCGGCCCCTTCCACAGCCAGAACCCCGAAGGCCATTTCCTCGGCAGCCCCGGTCTCAAGGTGGTGGCGCCGGGTACGGTGCGGGATGCCTACGCCCTGCTCCGGGCCGCCATCGACGATCCGGATCCGGTGCTCTTCCTCGAACACAAGCGCCTCTACCGCCGCCTCAAGGACCAGTGGGACGAGGCCCCTACGGCTCGGCTCGGGGAGGCTGCCCTCCGCAAGGACGGCACGCGGGCCTGCATCCTCACCTATGGCGCCGCGCAGCACGTGGCGCTGGAGGCCGTGGCCGACCTGGATGTGGCCGTGCTGGATCTCCGCACCCTCTGGCCTCTGGACGACCAGACCATCACCGAGCTCGTGAAGCACACCCACCGCGCCCTGGTGCTCACGGAGGCCAGCCTCACCTACGGCCCCGGCGCCGAGCTGGCAGCCCGCATCGGGGAGACCTGCTTCGGCTGGTTGGACGCCCCCGTGCTGCGCTTGGGCGCCGCGGACACGCCGACGCCGGCCAGCCCGCCCCTGGAGATGGCCTTCCTGCCTGGCGTGAAGGACGTGAGGTCCGCCCTGGAACGACTCCTGGCCTGGTGAGGGGTTGACGGGGACCCTGCGACCCGACCAATCTGATTCCTCGATCTTTGGCAGTCCGATAGCGCTATCCAGAAAGGTGGAGGGAAAGGCCCTGTGAAACCTTGGCAACCTGCGACAGCAAGGTGCCAACTCCTGCCCCCGGCATGCCCGGGGGGAAGATACCGAACCGTCTCTGACTGACCCGACCCTACCTGGATGCCGATCTACGGACTGCCGCTTCCCAGGCGTGTCCATGACCCCACCCACCTTCCAGCAGGCCCTCGACGAGGGTGAGTGCTTCCTCTTCGACGGAAGCACGGCCACGGCCCTGCATGACCGCGGGATCACCCTCCAGCGCAGCTTCGAGGAGTGCAACCTCAAGGCGCCGGACCTGCTGCTGGCCATCCACGGCGAGTTCCTCGCGGCGGGCGCCCAGGTGCTCACCACCAACACCTGGGGCGCCAGCCGCCTGAAGCTGGCCGCCCGGGGCCTGGAGGGCCAGCTGGATGCCATCAACCGGGAGGGCGTGGCCCTCGCGAAGCAGGCCATCGCCCAGCAGGACGCCAGGGCCTGGGTGGCGGGCTGCATCGGGCCGCTGGGCATCCGCATCGAACCCTGGGGCCCCACCTCCTTCGACGAGGCCCGCGCCCTCTTCCGCGAGCAGGCAGAGGCCCTCATCGGGGCCGGGGCGGATCTCATCGTGCTGGAGGCCTTCGAGGATCTGAACGAGATCCACCAGGCCATCCTCGCCGCGAAGGAGGCCGGGAACCTCCCCGTCGCGGCCCTGATGACCACCAACGACGACGGCCAGGCCCTGTTCGGCGCGGAGCCCGAGTGGTTCATCAAGCAGCTCGACACCTGGGGCGCCGATCTGGTGGGCCTCATCGGCGGCAACGGCCCCGCACCCCAGCTGCGCCTGCTGGAGCGCCTCAAGGCCGTCACCGCCAAGCCCATCGTCCTCCAGCCGAACCCCGGCCTGCCCCACCAGGTGGACGGCCGCCTCATCTACGGGGCCAGCCCCGAGTACCTGGGCGGCTTCGCCTCCCGCGCCCTGGCCGCGGGCGCCCGCGCGGTGGGCGGGTGCAGCGGCACCACGCCCGCCCACATCCGCGCCATGCGGGGGGCCTTTCGCCAGGAGCGGGCCTTCGTGCAGGCCGGGGCAGGCTTCGAGCTCAAACCCCACGAGCAGCCCCAGCCTGAGGTGCCCTTCGCCTACCGCAGCCGCTTCAGCCTCAAGCTGGCCCAGGGGGAGTTCGTCCACACCGTGGAGCTGGTGCCGCCCAAGGGCATGGAGTACGACAAGCTCGTGGTCAAGACCCGCCAGTGCCGCGCCCTGGGCGTGGACGCCATCAATGTGCCCGATGGTCCCCGCGCCATGGCCCGCATGTCCGCCCTGGCCACGGCCCTCATCATCGAGCAGCAGGTGGGGCTCGAGACCATCCTCCACTACGCCTGCCGGGACCGGAACCTGCTGGGCATGCAGAGCGACCTGCTGGGCGCCGCGGGCCTGGGCCTGCGCAACATCCTCGCCGTCACCGGCGATCCCCCGAAGCTGGGGCCCTACCCCCAGGCCACGGCCGTCTTCGATGTGGATGCCATCGGCCTCGTGAACATGCTCAAGCGCCTGAACACCGGCCTGGATCTGGGCGGCGCCAGCATCGGCAAGCCCACCTCCTTCAGCGTGGGCGTGGGCGCCAACCCCGTGGCCCCCGACCTGGACCGGGAGAAGGCCCGCTTCCGCTACAAGATGGAGGCCGGCGCCCAGTGGGCCATCACGCAGCCCGTCTTCGACGCCGAAAGCCTCTTCCGCTTCCTCGACTTCACCGAGTCCCTGGACGGCAAGGGCGGCCTGCCCATCATCGCCGGCATCTGGCCCCTCAAGAGCCTGCGCAACGCCGAGTTCATGGCCAACGAGGTACCCGGTG
>Ga0255338_1005174_pt1 | contig 12342 bp, 11 predicted proteins | sample MeOH1_35cm_T4_19_FD_203715 | JGI IMG/M metagenome (GOLD analysis project Ga0255338, IMG submission 203715) | Sandy soil microbial communities from University of British Columbia, Vancouver, Canada - MeOH1_35cm_T4_195 | ecosystem: Engineered > Artificial ecosystem > Sand microcosm > Unclassified ...
GCATTTTCAGCATTACCAACTTATGCAGCCAATGACCAAGTGCTAGCGGACTTACAAAAGGCACTTGAAGAACTAAAGGCAGAAAATGCCAACTTAAAAAAGAAGTTAGAGAATAAACAGTTTAATAATACTGACACTACTTCTACGAAAGCTGCTGATACTGAAAATATCAAAGCTGCTACAGTTGAAGAACCTTCATTGCTAGATGCTGTAGTCGTAAAATTTAAAAAGAAAAGCGTGCTTGAAAAAGTCAAGGACGCACCGAAATCCATTTCTATCGTAAGTGGTGAAGAATTAGAGAAACAAGGCGCATTGAATGTAACTGACATTTTCAAACGCATTGGTAATGTTAAGTGGAACTATGGCAATCCCAAAACAGGCAGCACCTCTATCCGTGGTGTTAGCGCTGGCTCTTCTGAAGCAATCGACCCTAGTTTAGGTATCAATGTCGATGGTGTGCCTTATGCTTACGTTGCATTAGCCAGCGGCTCAGATTATGTTGACATTGACACAGTAGACGTAACACGCGGCCCACAAGGTTCTGCCGGCGGCAAAAATACCAGCATGGGAACAATCGCCATTACCACTAAACGTCCATCATTTACGCCTGAAGCCAATGCCTCAATAACTTTTGGCCAACAAAATGCACTTATTACCCAAGCTGCATTAGGTGGCGCAATAGTTGATGACTTATTGGCATGGCGTGGTACATTTTATAGAAATCAACAAGAAGGTTATTACAAAAATGAATATAAAGACATTGAAGGGCGCACTAGCTATGTAAATACAGATCGTACTTATGGGCGCGCGCAGTTTTTGTTAACACCTACTGAAAACTTTAATGCGCGTGTCAGTGTTGACTTTAAGCCCAAAGGCATCGAATTCGTAAACGGCCTAACAGTAAGAAATGATACGCCTAGCACTTATAGAAATGGTGCTCCATACGATTACGTTGCAAAAAATGACAACAAAGTTAGGTTGTCTAGAAGTTACTTCACCAGCAGAGGCTATGGCTTCCAGGATTTTTTAAGAGACCCAATCAATGAGGATCAAAACAAAGGTATCTTGAATGGTAGTAAAGGGGCTTCTGCAGAACTTAACTGGAATGTGCTAGGTGGTTATAACGTTAAGTCGATCACTGCCTGGAAAGACAATTTCTTTCAAGCATCAAATGACGAAGGTACACCTTTTGATATTACCAAAAACAGTGGTCTTTTCGTTAATTATGAACAAGTGAGTCAAGAGTTACGATTCACTTCTCCAGCCGAACCAAACCGATTTGTTGATTACACTGGTGGTGTTATTTATGTACATAACGAATCTGACGCTAGATCACGCACTCGCCATGGTGCTGATTCAGGAGCATGGAATGCAACAAACGCGCAATATTACGGCGTGCCTACCAGTAACACCACGATTGCTCCAGCAGTTGTAGCCGGCGGCTTAGCATTTGATAGCGCAGGGCAACAACTATTACGCGACTCACTAGACCGCGTATTTACGCAAACCAGAACTTGGACTAATAATGATAGTACTGCGGGTTACGTTCAGGCTGACTGGCATCTGAGCGACAAACTTACCCTTACGACAGGTTTACGCTTAACCCAAGAAGATCGTCGAACTTCTCAAAGGAAAGAAACCACTGATGATGGTGTTGGTGGCGCACTTAACCCAGTAGCACAGGGTGGCTTTGTCTCTAATGCAACCACCGGCGTTTTAGGAGTAAACACTCCTGCACAACAAGCACAGGCAGACTTAGTTGCAAAAACATATTTTGGCGCTGCCAATTATGCTGCACTTAATGTAAATCAACGTAGCCAAGTGGCAAAGGCCAAAGCCATTCGCTCTGCTCAAGGGTATAGTGGACTCTATGGTAAAACCGATGCTGAAGCTTTCGATGAAGTACTTAAAACTGGCAACATTAGTCTAAGTTACAAGTTTACCGATGATCTAACCACATACGCATCATGGCAACGTGGTGCCAAAGCCGGCATTTCTCAAATAAACGGAGTTTTAACCGCATCTTCTCTCACATCTGCAGGTACAGGTAAATCACAGCTTGCCGACAAAGAAACTTCTAATGCCTACGAAATTGGTGTTAAAGCTGCCTTCTTGGATAAGAAATTAATCATCAATGCTGACATATTCTTAGATAATTTAAAGAACTATCAACAAACAGTATCAGTTTATGACCCATTACAAGCGATTGCAACACCTGCTAATCCTTACGTTTCAATCACTGGCAACGCGCCATTGGTGCGAATTAAAGGGTTAGAGCTTGACGCTTCGTATTCTGGCATTGAGTACACCACGTTGCGCTTTGCTGGGGCTTATAATGATGCACGATATGAGAATGGCACACGTCTAGCTAACCCAGTTGAAGATGGCAACTTAGTGCTCAAATCTTTTGATGCTAGCGGTAAGACATTGCCTAATGCAGCCAAATTCACAGGCAACTTGTCAGCAGAGTATCGTCGTCCAGTATTTGGTAACAAAGAGTTCCATACCAATATCAACTATAACTACACCAGTAAATACAATTCTGACAGTTCGTTATCAAACTATTCTGTAATTGATGGCTATGGCATTACCGATTTTGGTATTGGTATCGGTCGCCAAGACAAACTGTTTGATGCTAATATTTTAGTGAAAAACTTGTTTGATACTGATTATCGCAACAATCAAACCTGGAACAGCTATGTGCCAACTATTAACCCACGCTGGGTTGGGGTTGTGTTTAGTGGGAAGCTTTAATACTTAGATAGATCATTCAATTAACAACAATCAACCATGACCTACAATGGTCATGGTTTTTTTCGTCTAAAATAATGATTGAACATAGTGTTCCTATATCCAAGCGAATGTCTATCCAAACTGTTAGTCCAACACAATGTAGGTTGTAACTGACCCTACACCAACATTTCGGACCATTTAAAAGTAGAATTTTCGATTAAATTAAAATGCCATTTTAAGGAGATCAGGCATGAAGAAATCGAGATTCACAGAAGAGAAAATTGCATTTGCCCTAAAGCAAAACGAGTTAGGTGTGCCGGTAGAAGAAGTCTGTCACAAGATGGGTGTGAGCGATGTCACGTTTTATAAATGGAAGCAGAAATACGCTGGGCTTAGACCTTCTGAGCTAAAGCGCTTAAAGCAGCTTGAAGAAAAGAACAGTAAGCTAAAGCGTTTGGTTGCTGATCAGTCCCTAGATAAGGCAATGCTACAGGATGTACTTTCAGAAAAGCTTTAACACCTGATTGCAAGCGCAATCTTATTGCTGAACTGATTGACCGTTTTCATGCCAGTCACCGTCAATTATGTGCATTGGTAAAATCACCACGAAGTAGCTTCTACTACAAATCGATTGCACGTGACAGCAGCGCGCTCAAGATGCGCATTAAGGAAATCACCGTGACCAGACAGCATTATGGATATGACGGGTGCATGTCAGTACAGATTGCCTAAACAGACAGCTCAAACACTCAATCAGGTATGGAGCATGGACTTGTCGCAGATAACTTGTTTGATGGATGCAAGCTGCGTGCATTGACGGATAGACCAATATAACCATGAATGAATGAATGACTTACTATTCATGTTGGACAACGTTTAACCGGTGAGGATGTGGTGAATATGATGAAGCAAATTACCTTTATACGCGGATATTCAAAATATATTAAAACAGACAACGGTTCTAAGTTTATTTCCAAGGCGTTAGATAATTGGACTTATGAGCATCAGGTGACGATGGACTTCTCAAGGCCCGGCAAGCCTACAGATAATGCGTTTATCGAGTCATTCAATGGCAGGCTTAGACACGAATGCTTAAATGCCCAGTTTTTTATTGCTGGATGATGCAAAATCCAAAATTGAAGCATGACGAAGGGATTATAACGAGAGGCGATCATTCATCATTTAATTGGATGAAGCCCTTGGAATATACCCAAAAATACAGGGAAAACACTCAAAATAACTATGTTGTTGAGGCCGAATTTTCTACTTAAAAATGGTACAGTTTCTAGGTTAAGGTCAGAGCTATACAATTAATTAAAAATTCTGCAGGTAGTTTAACCTGCAGAATTATCTAACACTACTTTCTAGCTTGGGCTGAACCAAGTCCAAAACCACCATTGTTCTCAACACAAATACGCTCATCACGTTCAACAATAGGCTCTTTGCCAGCGTGCGTCGCCAATCTGGTTTCAAAATGCCAACCATTTGGTTTATCTGCAGCGGTCCATTGTCGTGCTGGGATGGTCACTGTAAAAGGCCGTGTATAAACAGTAGGGTCGGTAATTACAGCTTCATAGTTATAACGTTTGCCATCATTAGAGAAAATATATTTTTCTTGAATATGCCCTTTTTCACTAACAAATTCGCCCGATCTCCCAAACAGCGCTTTACCATTATGGTTAGTTACATCAACTACTAAAGTATTACCTTCCCAATGGCCACGCGAGTCAGCATTCCATAATTTAATGCTTTCAGGTAAATGTGGCTTACCATCTAGATGGATAATGCGTGTGCCGTTGTTGAAAACAAACAATACATAACCAGGATACTGAGCAATTTCATAACCATGCCAATAGAGTGATTTAGGCACTCCTCCAGGCGCGCATCTTGCTAAAGGCTCTATGTATTGAGGCTCGGTTGGATTATGAAAACCAACCTGGAACTTTTTAACTTTCTCTAAAGCCCATGGTTGAAATGGCACTTGCCCGTCTGCAGGATCACTTACGCGACTTGGCGCGCGATCTTCACGAGCACCAAGAGGCGTTCTACGCGGCGCAGGGTCGTTAGGGATACCGCCTTGTGGGTCAGTGAAATTACTATGGTTTGATATTGTATTTGACCAATGCCCACTAATATCTGGTTGCCCATCTGCCAGTTTGGGCCCAGCCCACTTACCTGATGCTATTTTTGGAAATGATTTTTCATTTGCAATACCCGAGCCTGCCGGCTGCTGTGTAGTCGCGGGTTTTACCTGTGGCGTTGATTGCAGCGATTTAACTTCTTCTGCTGAAACACCAGCTAAAGGTACTAGCGACAATGCCGTTAGCACCAATGCAGACAAGTCAATTTTTCGATGACTTACATTGTTTTTCATAAAATCCTCATATCATAATTTAGTTACAATTCAATCGATCCGTGCGCCTATCTATCCATAATCATTAATATAGATATTGGGATCAACGCTAATTGCTAATACTATTTTTTTGCGTGGATCCTAGACCAAATCCGCCATTGTTTTCAGCGCAAATACGCTCATGTCGTTCAATGACGGGCTCTTTACCAGAGTGCGTCGCAAGTCTTACCGGAAAATGCCAACCTGTTGGCTCATCTTTTTCCGTCCACTTACGTGCTGGTACGGTCACGGTAAAAGAACGTGTATATACCGATGGGTCATTAAAAGTAGCTTCATAGTTATACCGAGTTCCATCATTTGAAAAGATATACTTTTCTTGAATTTTCCCGTTTTCACTGACAAATTCACCAGATCTTCCAAACAAAGCCTTGCCATTGTGATTTGCAACATCAACCACTAATGTATTACCTTCCCAATGACCTCGTGAATCACCATTCCAGAGCTTAATATTATCCGAAAGCTTTGGTTTACCATCTAGGTGGATGATGCGTGAGCCTGAATCAAAGAAAAAAACGACATAGCCTGGATACTGAGCAACTTCATACCCATGCCAATACAATGATTTGGGAATTCCGGCTGGAGCGCATCTTGCTAAAGGCTCAACCCATTCCGGCTTAGTTGGGTTGTGGAACCCTACCTGGAACTCCTTAACTTTAACCAGAGCCCATGGCTGAAATGGAACTTGCCCGTCAGCTGGATTACTTACGCGACTAGGTGCCCGTTCTGACTGCGGGCCGAGTGGTGCACGACGCAAAGCTGCAGGATCATTTGGAATGCCTCCCTGTGGGTCGGTAAAGTTATTGTGATTGGCAATAGTGTTTGACCAGTGACCGCTAATATCTGGTTGCCCATCCGCCAGTTTTGGTCCAGTCCATTTCCCAGATGCAATTTTAGAAAATGATTTTTCGCGCGATATTCCGGATCCAGTTGGCCGTTGCTCCTCCGCTGGTTTTGCTTGAGTGGATTGACCCTTAACATCTTCAGCCGCAACACTAACTAAAGAATTAAGTGAAAGCAACCCTAGCAACACTGCCAACAAACCCATATTTTTATGACTATTTATATTTTTCATAAATTCCTCATGTCCTGATGATTAACCAATAAGTTTTTAATTAGTAATAAAAACTTATTGTTTATCTGGCTTCGGTGGGTAGTATTGGTCATAATCCAACGTATAGCGATAGTCTTCAATTAACTGAAAGTTCTTTTCGCGATGACGATGAAGGATCACACTTATATTCCAAGGATGGCTATAAACTTTCTCATCCTCAATCGTAGCTTTATACTCAATGGTATTTGGATCGAGAAATTTCCAACGCTCAACTACATGTAGGGCATCACTATGAAAGTTACCTGCACGATCCAACCAAGTTTTGTCGTTAAAATGTCTAGCATCTACTACTAGAGTATCACCATCCCATTTAGCGCGCGAATCCCCCAACCACCAATCATTAGGATCTTCAGGATGCTCAGTGTTATTGGTGTGAATAGTACGAACTGAATGACCAAACTGGTGCACAATATTCAAGTCACGTGCGCGCTGAAAAATTTGAAATGGTTCAGGATAATACACACCACGTGGTACACCTAATGTATATCCTTTCAAACTTGGATCGTCTGTCGCTCTATTTTCAAAGTTCTTCTTCTTTTGCTCCAATGCCTTTGGTAAATAAGGAATAACACCACCATCTACAATACCTGCACCTGGAGGAGCATCTTTACGATTTGAATGCGGTTCAAGATCATAATCTGCAGCACTTGTAGTTTGCCAAATACCAGAGAAGTCTGGCTTACCATTTGCTAAACGTGGTAATTTTGTAAAATCATGCGCACTCGCACTTGTAGATAATAGGGGGGTTACAATTACACTCGCTGCCAACAACAAGGTTAATCCAAGCTTATGGAACCATGACAGCTTATTTTTTAATTTTGTTTTCAAGAAATCTCTCCTGTTATGCACTGATATTAAGTTGATAAATCTTGTTAATTAGCAACTGGAACGGTAGGAACTTGTGACGTAGGAGCATCTTGAGCCCCACCAGTTTTAACTGTGCGACCATCAGCCAAAATACTTTCAACAGCATATCCAAAATTCTGACCACTCTTAGCACGGTAGCCATTAATAGTAATCTCAGTCCCTGCAGCTAGTGTTTTTTTAGTAATTCCTTTTTCCTTCAAACTATATGGGGCACCAAACTCAAACCCCCAGTTTGTTACTTTTCCATCCGGACCCTTGACATCAATATAAAGCCAACTGTGAGGGTTAACTAACTCAAACTTAGTCACAACACCTTTTACTTGAACTGGTTGTGCCGCATCAAACTCAGCAGAGAATGCATGATGCGCATTAGCAGGCAGCGCGCTAATTAATACGCCAGCAGCAGCCAATATACCGACAAGTGGTTTTTTAAGATTGTTCGTTAATTGTGTAATCATTTTGTAACTCCTAATAAACTTTAAAAATGTTAAGAAAACTGCATTAAAACTAGCTTCAGCCCAGAATGAAGGACTTTCAATTAACAAATATTGCAAACACTATGCCAACTACTAAATCTTAATAAAAATACTTACAACATGATGATTTATAAGAAAATAAATTTAATATCAATGTCTAAAACTAGACTTTATAGTGTTCCGATGTTTTTATACTTACGTTGAAGTTGCTGTTTTTACAACATGAGATTTTTAATATGCTGATTTGTGTACACCATAGTTGCATTCACTTAACGGATTAATTTTCCATGCTGATGCATAACCTAAAAAAAATCCCTCAATGTGATATGAGGGATTTTAGTAATTGAGCTAGCTTTAACTATACTGGCAGCAATCAATCACCTTGGGTTAGAACTGCCAGCTTGGTAATACCGGCGCGCTCAATAACAGCCATGACCTTGGCCACCGAGCCGTACTTAACGGCCTCATCCGAACTCAAATGATAGACCTGTTCCGGGTTAGATGCCTGGCGGCTCTTAAGCTCGGTTTCCAGTGCGGGCAGTGCAACTTCTTTTTGGTCAACAAAAGCCTTACCTTCAGCATTCACACTGATGGTGACTGGCTTGCTTTGCTCTGGTGGTTTGGTTGCGGCAGTTTTTGGCAAGTTAACATGTATTGCGTTTGTCATTACTGGCACTGTCACTATAAACGCTACCAACAAAACCAACATTACATCCACTAATGGCGTAACGTTGATTTCGCTCATCACATCATCGCCATCGCTTTGAGATGAAATAGCCATTATGCAACCGCTCCCTTCAGGTTATGCACTACGCCAGAGACCGCCGCATCAGATTTACCGGCTGAGTCACTCACCTTGCGATATGACACACGACGCAGCACTTTAATCAGGTCTTCGGCAAAATCATCAAGATTGTTGCTGCTGGTTTTCAAGCGTCTCAGAAAAAAGTTATAAGCAAGCACAGCAGGCACAGCAACAGCAATACCGATGGCAGTTGCAATCAATGCTTCACCGATAGGACCAGCAACCACATCCAGGCTTGCAGAGCCCAATTTACTGATGTCTGTAAGCGCATGCATAATGCCCCATACCGTCCCAAACAGCCCAACAAATGGCGATGTACTACCGATACTTGCCAACACTACCAATCCGCTTTCACGTGTCACACGCTCTTTCTGGATCTGCTGGCGCAAAGCGCGTTCGAGCACATCCTGACGATCACCTGAATGTAGTAAATCGCTTGCAGAATCAGCATCATGCAAGGCATGGAATCCCACCTGTGCAACACGGTAAACCGGTCCGCTATGCCCTTCAAGGTTAGCTGCGGTCTGCAAATCACTAGCTCCCCAAAAGGCAGCACGGAATTTATTATTTTGGCGTCGCATACGCCATACCTGGATAGTTTTTATTAAAACAATAGTCCATGTAACGATTGAAGCCAAAATCAATGCAACCAAAACGCCTTGTACGACAGTTGATGAAGATGAATCTAGATTAAACATTTTTATTACCCCATTATTGTTCAGGATTAAATATGATTGGAACTGTTGCCCAACCGTCAATTGGTGTGCTACCACGCTTAGATGGCACAAAAGTCCATTTCTTTACGGCAGAAGTTGCTGAGTCATCAAGAACCTTGCGGCCGCTGGATTTTTTTATGGTAACGCTATCGGCGCTGCCATCGGCTAATACACGTACGCGAAGTATCACTGTTCCACCCCAACTCATCCTACTTGCAGCTGCGGGATACTCGGGCGCGGGGTTACTCAAATACGCCGCATTAGCTGTTGCCTCCGTCACGGGCTCCTCTACTTTTGGTGCGGGCAAAGGCGCGGGCTCTGCTACTGCTACCACCGGTGCCGTTGATTTTGGCGCCTCCGTATTTTCCTGTACTGTAATATCACTCGGTGTAATAACATCATCTGCTACAGGTGTACGCAAGGCAGGCTGCGGTGGTGGAATTACCTTTTCAACCTTAGGCGGCGGAGGTGATGGTTTTGGTGGCTCAATCGGCGGTGGCGGAATAACTTCAGGCTTTATGAACTCAATGGCAACTTCATGCTTTACAGGTACAAAGTAATTGGTTTTATCACGATTAATGTACCCTATCACCACGGCAATGTGTAGCAAAATCACTATTCCACCCAGAAGCCAATAGTTATTATTTCCGCCTTTATCTTCAGTTGCAGATCTTAATGCCGCCAATCGAGCACCTGTTAATGTAACATCAGATAAAACCGTAGTCACCGCGGAGGCCACAGGATTTACCTGATAAGCAGGAATTTTTGTATATGAACTCAATGTGCTAGACATTTAATATCAGTATCCTATTTATAAATTAACATTAAGTTTACTTCTGATAGATCTGATCAAAAAAACCGCCGTCAGCAAAGTGTGCCTTTTGAGCCTTTTGCCAGCCGCCAAATACGTCATCAATTTTTACCAGGTTAACTTTTGGAAATTGTTTTTCGTACTTTTTTGCCACTGAAGCTAATGTAGGACGGTAGTAGTTTTTGGCTGCAATTTCCTGACCTTCTTCAGTGTATAGGTAGTTCAGATATGCTTCAGAAACTGCGCGAGTCTTGCGTTTGTCTACCACTTTATCAACCACTGTGACAGGTGGCTCAGCAAGGATTGAAAGACTAGGAACAACAATATCAAACTTATCAGGACCCAATTCTTTCACTGCTAAAAACGCTTCATTTTCCCAAGCCAGGAGTACGTCGCCAATACCGCGCTCAACAAACGTCGTTGTTGAACCACGTGCGCCTGAATCCAGCACAGGTACGTTTTTATACAAATTAGCCACAAACTCTTTAGCCTTGGCTTCATTGTTATTATTTTGCTTAAGCGCATAAGCCCAAGCTGCCAGATAGTTCCAGCGGGCACCACCTGAAGTTTTAGGGTTAGGGGTAATCACTTGAACGCCTGGTTTCACCACATCGTTCCAGTCTTTAATGCCTTTTGGATTACCTTGACGTACCAAAAATACGATGGTTGAGGTGTATGGTGAGCTGTTATGTGCCAAACGCTTTTGCCAATCAGCCGGAATCAGGTTTGCTTTCTCATGGATAGCATCAATATCGTAAGCAAGTGCCAATGTCACAACATCAGCTTCCAAGCCATCAATCACTGCGCGCCCTTGTTTGCCGGAACCACCGTGAGAAGTTTTAATTGTGACCTTATCGCCGGTCTTTGCTTGCCAATACTTGCTGAAAGCAGCATTGAAATCCTGATAAAGCTCACGTGTCGGATCATAAGACACATTAAGCAAACTGACCTCGGCAGCACTTACGTGCACTGGAGCTGCCAATCCGAGAGTGGTCAGGACAAACCCTATAGTTAAGTAAAAATTTTTCATTTATTTTCCATTAATCAAGTTAAAAAAATGACATCTGGCAACATTAAGTCGCAGTATTCATCCATAACATTAGCAATTCACGTGCCACATTATTTTTATATTTACAATCAATAAGTTACTTAAATACATAAAACTAAATCCGACTCAGTTGCTGCGATATCAACAGAAAAAAACATATACACTGTTTACAACTCAGCAGCTTTGCATGCAAACAATAAGAAATACCGGGATTTGACGGCCTGACATAGCCGGGAGAGAAATGATTAATATTTAGCTAAATGCCGCACGCTACCTACGCTACCTACGCTACCTACGCTACCCACGCTACCTTAGCTAAATATTTAGTTAAATAATTATTACCAGATATTATTTTCGGGCTTATAACTCCATCGAGGAATAAGCAAAAGCGCAGCCAATGAAATGACTGCAGTCACAATAGTGATCCATATCACGATTGGGTTTTCTGCCATACGATCAGGGTATATTTTTAGCACAGCGCCCAGACCGATTGAATTGCCGCCTAAAACCAGCACCGCAGCTGCAAAATCGTGAAATCTCCGCGCTTTATTGGCACCCATTGCCCACTGCGGGTCAGTGTTGTAACTTGGTAGAATTTCATGTGCATTGTTGAGACGTTCAAGTGCAGAAAGAAAATGCCTTAAATTAGTAATTGCACGCTCAGCTTTGTAATTTAAAAACGCAAGACAAGTTGAAGCAACCGGAAACCCGAGTACCAGCCATTCAATAGGAAGCTTATCGCTACCCCCTCCCTGCTTCAGTGCTACGAGCGCAGCAAGCAGGCTCACAATCAGCGTCACATAAAGCGCCAGGGCCTGTTGCCGTTGCGCAATGCGCGCATTCACTTCCTGATAGGCTGCGATAAAGCGATAATTCGCATCTACAATAGATTTAATTGGCATTTTCAGCACTAATTCCATCAGCACTAATTAAAGGTACCGCAAACTCTACTGAATAATGCCAAACTGCTTGAGTAGCGTACGCAAGACGTTACGGGTCACGCCTAGTACCCTCGCCGTTTGCACCTGATTTTGACGGCAATGCTCATATGTTTGCTCCACCACTTTACGGACAATCATATCGTACAAGTGCTCAGGTTCTTGTTCTATGAGCTCCGCAATTGCACTTTCAAGCAAATTTGTTCGCTTATCAACATTCGACGCCAAACTACCAGGTATCGACTGGATTGTCGGTAGATTCAAATCTAGCGACCGGAGCACCTTACCGTCACAAACCAGTAATGCACGGTGAATCACGTTCTCAAGTTCACGGATGTTGCCTGGCCAAGGATATGCCTCTAATTCACGAATGGTTTCAGGCAGCAACTCCGGTTTAGTCGTATGCAAGCGGTTACGATAAACA
>Ga0255338_1005175_pt1 | contig 12342 bp, 8 predicted proteins | sample MeOH1_35cm_T4_19_FD_203715 | JGI IMG/M metagenome (GOLD analysis project Ga0255338, IMG submission 203715) | Sandy soil microbial communities from University of British Columbia, Vancouver, Canada - MeOH1_35cm_T4_195 | ecosystem: Engineered > Artificial ecosystem > Sand microcosm > Unclassified ...
GAGTAGACCTCCGGGTCACTCGCAGCGGCTGGATCCGGTTTCAGAGCACCCGCCCGTTTCGAGCGCGGGAGCGTCAGGTAGACCCGGACGTCATGAAAGCGGTGTTCGGTCCGGAGGTCGAGGCGAAGGCACTGACGCCGGAGGCCGGGATGGCCGCAGGACGGCTGCTCTCCCGGGCACAAACGGAAACGCTCAGTGCGCCGTACCTGGGTTTCCCCAGGCACCTCATGCAGAACTCGGGCTTGCGCAGCGTGATCGACGGCTGGCGTCTGCTGGATGGCCTTCCGGTGGTGGACCGGAAGGCGCTCCTTGGTGGGGCGGTCGTCCGCTACGCGCGGCTGAGCGAGCCCGGACGGGCCGCCGTACGTAGGTACCTCCAGGAGGTCTCACTCCGTCCAAACGGCGCCCCGCTGGATCTGGAACTGGGTGCGCGTGATCTACCGGGGCTCCAACTTTTTCTCACACCTGGAAGCGGCTCAAAACGGGTCCTGGAACTGCGCGCCGGCAGCATCGAAACCCTGATCTACGCCACCGAGCTGGAGGCAGAGTGGAGCGCTGCGAGGTAAGTTTTCGGCACCGTACGACAAGATCAGCGAGACGACTCCAGGGGGCGCCGCCGTCCCGGCGGCAGCCGCAGGCCAGGGCGTCGAGACGACGCCTCCACGCCGGGGTACCCTTCAGATCGATGCTGGCCTTCGCCAGGGGTTACTCCTCATTTCCTGGCCCAGGGAATGTGGTAGCCGGGTATCTTGCAGGGGATCCGGTAGAGGCTGAGGTCCACGGTGACGTACAACATGGTGCTGTCTTTGCCGATGCCGAAGTCCACGTTGCTCGGGATGCCCACGGGCTTCTCCGCGTCCGGTTGGCTGGGTCCGGTGGGGATGAACGCCAGCTCTTTGCCGGCGGGAGACACCACCTGGATGCCGGGCCGCTTCAGGCTGCGGAGGGCGAGGTAGAGGTTGCCCTTTACGTCCACCGTCATGCCGTCCACCCCGTTCTCGGTGCCGTAGTCGATCAGCGTCCGGCGCGCGCCGCTCACGCGTCCTTTTGCGTCCAGCGGGAACGCGTAGATCTTCATCGCGCCCTTCTGCGGCTTGGGGCCGGTCGGGTCGATGCGGTCCACGCCGTTGTTGTGGTCCGCCACGTACAGCGTCTTCTCATCCGGGCTAAGCGCCACCCCATTCGGCTTTTCCACCTCGTGGGTCAGCTCGGATACCCGGCCGCCCGGGTCGATGCGGTAGATCGCCCGGTGCTTCAGCTCCCGGGGCTCGGTCCCCAGGTAGCGCGGGTCCGCGAAGTAGATCCGCCCCTCGCGGTCCAGGCAGAGGTCATTGGGCGCGTTGAACCGCTTGCCCTGATAGCGGTCCGTCACCGTCTTCCGTGTCCCCGTCCGTACGTTCCAGCGGGAAACGCGCCGGCCGCCATGGTCGGAGCCCTCGCACGCCAGCAGGAACCCTTGCGCGTCGAACATCAGGCCGTTCGCTTTGCCGCTATCGGCGGTGAATACGGATGTCTTCTTCGTCCGAGGGTCGAAGCGCACGATGAGCCCTTTGTCCGTACCGAGTGGGATGTCCGTGAAGTAGATGCTCCCGTCAGGCGCTACGGCGGGGCCTTCGGTGAGCCCGCCGCTGATCTTGGCGGTGCGGGTGTAGAGCAGCTCGAATTTTGCCTGCGGATCCACGATGGCGCTGCCGGTGGGCGGCGGCACCTCGTAGGTCAGCGCCGGGGTCGCGAGCAGGAGCGTGATCAGAACAGGTAGGGTGCGCATACAGGCTCTCCGGGTCGGACGCGAGATCTACCAGGTGGTCCTGCGTCACAGTGGCACATTCCTTCCCTTGTTGAGCAACAGGTCGCCTTTCCGAGCGCAGAACTAGCGGAACCTCCTGCGGCGCTACTCCCGGTTGGGAGTGCGAGACTCCGGGTATCAAACCGCGAGGCTTACGTGTTGCCCAACCGGGGAACGACCCGGTAAGCGTTATGTTCGTGCCCGGTGGGAGCGCACCGGGTTGCTGGTGGTTGGAGCAAGGAGGGGAGGCGCGATCGATTCCGCGCTCCCCGCTTGTTCTCGGATCCCAATACCAGGAGGAGGGCGTACCGATTGGCCGGACGCGTTCCCGGGGAGGTGCTGCAGGATCATGCTGCTGGACTATACGGGCCTGGACGTCTTCGCTACGGGTGGTGAGCGGGTGGGCGTCATCCGCCGCACCTATGCGGACGAACACGGGATGCTGCGGTTTGCGGAAGTGGAGCTGGAAGACGGGGCGGAGCGTCGCCTGCTCCCCATCGAGGGGGCGGTGCTCACCCGGAGAGGGCTGCAGGTGCCGTACGCGCGGCAGAAGATCGCGCGCTCGCCGCGCGACGCCGCTCCCGGCCCGGTGCTGGATGAGGCGCGGCTGGAGCAGGTGCGCGCTCACTACTCTGAGACTCTCCGGGACGAGGAAGGGGTGGTGGAGATCCCCGTGTTTCAGGAAGTGCTGGTCAAGAAGATCGTCTTGAAGGAGGTGCTGCGGATCCGGAAGCGCTGGGTCTCCGAGCCGCAGTTGGTGCAAGATGAGCTGCGCCACGAGGAAGTGGAAGTGCTGGAAGAGGGCGACGTCCGCCTCCACCCGAGTTCGGCTGCAGCGTAATAGGAGTGTGCCGGTGCGGCTAAATACGCTGGGCCGCACCGGACTCCCCAGCCGCTAGCGTCGCGGCGGACTTGTGGGGTGGCCCTCCACCTCCTCGTAGTGCTCTACTTCCAGCTCTTCCCGGCGGACCTGCCCGTGCACGGTCTCGGTGACGGTCTCCACTTCCTTTCGCAGCCGGGCTTCCGCCACCACCCGGACCTCTTTGGCGACCACCGCCTCCTCCCGCAGCACCGGGAGTTCGACTTCTTGCTCGTGGAATGCGCCCACCGGGATCTCGGCTCCCGTCGCGGGAATGCGCTCGAAGATTACCTCTTCCCGCCGCAACTCAATCGTTTGCTCCACGGGCTCGGTGCGCACCACCTTGCGCAGCCGCACGCGACCCGCCTCCACCTCCCGCTTACCCACCACCAGCCGCTCCTCCGCGAGCGGCATCGAGACCGTACTTTCCGCGAATGCCTCCGCGGCGTGAACGGTTTCCGGAGGAGCCGGACGCGTCACGAGTAAATCGGCCGTCGAGGCAGCGGTGAAGGGTGCGCCCAGGTGGGTCGAGTCGGCGGCCCATGAGACCCCGTAGTGCCGGAAGAATTTCTCCTGCAATTCGGGCGTCAGCGGAGTTTCTTCCTGATAACGCGGCGCGCTCCGGACCTGCTCTGCGGTGTAGGGAAGACGAAGGCGGCGCTCCGGCAACTCGATCCGCACGCCACGGGCCGGTACCACGTCCGTTTTACCGAACAACCAGCCGGACCGGATGCCGAGCAGCTGGACCTCGTCCGTGCTGTCGTGAGCCCACACGTGGTTTACCGCCCCGAGCGGCTGACCCTCCGCATCCAGCACCTCGAAGTCATAAAGTGCCTCCGGGGTCAGCTCCAGTAACTTCAAGTCCTCCATCGCCCGCGCTCCTCTCCTGCCCTCCGCCCCACCGCAACGGCGACCGCCGGGGGTGATCGCCAGTTGCACCGTACCCGCCGCGCTTGCCCGCAAAACCGGCAGCACCTCGGCGAGAGTCCACGTCTCGTTTCACGGTGATGACCTCGGGGATGAAAGCCACGCCGGGCGCGATCGTGCGGAGTAGCTACAAGGATACCCCCTCATCCTGAACGCCGCGCGTGCCCGGGTGGACGGAGAGTCGTCGGCGTACCCCGTCATCCTGAATGGAGCGAAGCGTAACGAAGGATCCCGCCTCCGTGAGAATCAGCACCGCACGGCACCTCGGGCGGCGTCGAGATCCTTCGCTTCGCTCCAGGATGACGAAGTACGGTGGGGACGCCGACGTGCAAATGCCTGAATGCCGGGCTCTCGTTGGTCACGGGGTCAGGGGCCAGGCCGGGTGCCCCTCGGGCGGCGGGGCCAGGGAAGGTGCCCTTACGGGCGATGTAATGCCAGAACACCTGAACACCTGAACACCTGCTGTGAAAATAAAGCCCCGGCATCCAAAGGCCCGAACGCCTCTCCCCCCAGCATTGGGGGGCGGGGGGGCCGCCTTCCAGGCTGCACCCCCCGTTTTCATCATTTGGGGGTGGGACGTAGTCCCGCGATCGCTGAACACCTGAACACCTGAACACCGGTCTTCAGCCAATCGGGGGGTAGATCAGGAACCCACGGCGCTCCGTCTCCGTCGCCAGCAGGTGCCCGGTCGCCACGGTTACGTACAGGGTGCGCAGCTCCGGACCGCCCCAGGTGCAGTTGGTCGGCCGATCGAACGGCACGACGTGCGTCTCCAGCACGCGGCCGGTGGGCGAAATGACGTACAGCAGCGGGCCGGGACCGCTTTCGTTCCAGCCCGCGGTCGCCACGATGTTGCCCTCCATGTCCAGGCACATCCCGTCGATACCTCGGTGCGGGTAGAAGTTGTGGAGCACCCGATATTCACCCACACTGCCGTCATCGTGGATCGGATAGGCGCGCAGTTCCCGTTTTCGGTCCACGCCGTACTCGCTCTGCGCCACATAGAGCGTGCCTCCGTCCGGGGAGATCAGCAGCCCATTGGGGCGCGTGGTGTCGAACGTCACCCGGTGCAGAGTCCAGCTCCCATCCGGCTGCGGGTCCGCCCGGAACACCGACTCGTGCTCCAGCTCCATGTCGGCGCGGAAGTCGCCGTAGCGGGGGTCGGTGAACCAGAGGCGGCCCTGACGGTCGAACGACAGGTCATTCGGACTGTTGAGACGCCGCCCCTCGAACCGGTCCGCCACCACGGTCACGCCGCCATCCGGATCGTAGCGGACCACCCGCCGTCCACCAGCTCCGCCCTGGCAGCCGTACAGGCGGCCCTCCGCGTCGAACATCAGGCCATTGCCTTCGTGCGTGTCCTCCCGGTAGACGGTCGTCTGTCCGGACGCCGGATCGTAGCGCAGAATCCGGCTGCTGGGAATATCTGAAAAGAGCAGCGCTTCCCCATCCCACGCCGGCCCTTCCGTGAAGCCGAACGGACCTGATACGGTTTCCAAATGCCAAATCATCTGCAGGTCCTCGCTTGGTGACGGCAACTTAGCACTCTACATTGGATTTGTAGGGATTATGCCGTATTCCAAAGTGCACGTCATAGAATATCTATATTCTAATGGGTGACGTGGTGATGAGTGGGCGATTTGACCGTTCCACAAAAGAGATCGAGCTGATTCAACGATCAGTAAGGGGCAAGATTACGCTTTTGGCAGTTTGCGGAACATTGTGTTGATTTTACTCGTATTCTGAATAGGTTGTGGGTTCGGGAGTAGAAATGCTATATCAGTCACCCGGAGGATTAACGGAGCCTGAGTAGCGAAATCTACACTGCACGGTGCGGGAGGTGCAGATTCACCCCGTTATTTCCGCGGCCAATCGGTAATCATTCTGTCCGCAATGTGGCAGACATTTAGGAGTGAGTGAATGGTTAAGCGCCTGAAAGCGCGAGGGTTTACCCTCATCGAGCTACTTGTTGTCATCGCGATTATCGCCATCCTGGCGGCAATCCTGTTCCCCGTATTTGCCAAAGCCCGAGAGGCAGCCCGCGCAACGGCTTGTCGAAACAACCTCAAGCAGCTCGGCACGTCGATGATGATGTACGTGCAAGACTATGATGAGCAGCTAGGGCATAGCTGGATCAACGATCCCAATAACTGGACGTGGCGCTATTACCTTCAGCCGTATCTCAAGAACCAGGGCGTGATGAAATGCCCTTCGTCCCAGTATGCAGATAGCTATGGATTCTACCCGGCGCTCAGCCGCCGCGCGCTCGCGTCTTTAAACGTTCCTGCCGATACGGCAATGTTCGCGGACGCCGGTAACGTGACCAACACCGCCACTACCTTCCCTACTGACCCGCGCCAGTGGAAGGAGCAGGGCGGCGTCGACTGGGAAGTTGGCTACGGTCGCTCGTTCGAAGGCACAGCTCCCGGGGGCGGACCGACGGGTTGGTGGTCGCAAGCCGGTAGCTTCCGCCGTCCGGTTGGCCGACATAGCGAGCAGGCGGTGGTGGTCTACGCAGACGGGCACGTAAAGTCCACTCCGATCCAGGGTCTATTGGGACCGCTGACCGGCAGTGCTCCGGAGGGCTATGCCCTCTATGATCCCAAGAATGTCTGGGATAACTACTAGGATTCTGGGACACACCCTGGGGTGTTCCCTTTCCTGACCCAGCGAGCCGCCGTCTGCGCAGATGCGTGGACGGCGGCTTTCTACGTCTGGTCAGTTACTAACCGGGATCGTGCGTCATGACTAACCCCAGACGGGTACGTCGGTCAGAAGTGCGGCGAACGCTCCCCGACATGCCGCAGTCCATTGCTCGTGGTCGCAGGCTACCGTTGCTCCTGCTGGTCCTCGTGAGCCTCGCCAGCGTGGCCCTGTTCCTATACGGTGAATCCCTCCAGCGCTGGCGTTATCAACGCTTACCAACGGACGCGCTCCTCGTGGGAGCCCGGACGCATCCGGACGATCTATTGCTTTCGGAGGCGGCGGGAGAGCGACTGCTGAACGCCGGTAGGCCTCTGGAAGCCAGGGACCTCCTGATACCCCTGGCGGAGCGTGCTCCACAACGCGTCTCCCTCGTGATCCTGGCCGGACGTGCCGCGTGGCAGGCGGGCGATCCAGAGGCCGCAGGGAGGCTCTTACATCGGGCGGTGGAACAAGCACCAACTAACCCCGAGGCTCGCTATTGGACGGCGGAATTCCTTTACAGCCGGGGTTACGCGGGGGAAGCGCGCACCCTGCTGCAGGAAGTGGTGCAACTCTCTCCCGGACATGGTCAGGCCTGGTGCCGCCTGGGCGAGATCGAGCTGAATGACGAGCACTACGAGCGTGCCTTGGAGCAACTCGATCGCGCCGAGAAACTGCAGCCAAGCGCGGAATCGGCCGGGCACCGGGCCGCAGCATTCCGGGCTCTGGGCCGTGTGCCGGAGGCGAGGGTCGCCGCCCGGGCAGCGTACCAACGTGGACGCACGGCAGATAATGCAGTGTTGCTGGGGCAGATCCTTCAGCTCACTCCCAATGCACCCTCTTTACAGGAAGCGCAGGAGCTATTCCGGGAAGCGGTACGGCTCAACCCTCAGTCGGTGGAAGGCTATAAGCTGCTGGCGATCAACCAACGCTCGCAGGGCCAGTACCAGGAAGCGGTAAGGACCCTGCGACGGATGCTGCGGGTGGCGCCCGCCGTGTCCGAGGGGTACCTGCTGCTCGGGCAATCGTATCAGGCCCTCGGAAACAAACCATTGGCCGACGCGGTCTTGCGGATCTATCGAGCCATGGAGCCACGGGAGACGCGAGTCTCTCGCGCGGAGTATCAAGCGAATATCAGTAAGGGCGCCGTCCTCGCCCAACTAGCCCTGGTACGCACCTATCTGGAGGTGGGACGGCAGGATCTGGCACGCGAGGTCCTGGGCCGTGTGCGGCGGAAGAACCCCGAGCACCCGGAAGTTGCCGAGCTTCTCCGGCAGGCTGATGGCCCGCCAACGCTCAAGATCCCTCCCCTGCCAGCCGATCCGGAAGGAGACGCGCCGTGAGGGGCCTCGTCTTCTGTGGTTTGTTGCTGGGAATCACCGCCGGCTGCCGAACCGCCGGCCCAGCGGCCCCGAGTACGGCGCCCCTGCAGTTCCGAGACACCGCTGCCGCTCTCGGCGTACGATTTCAATGCGGCATCTCCGATGTAACCCCGCTCAATATCACGCGGATGGTCACCGGCGGAGCAGGCTGGCTGGACTACAATTCCGATGGTTGGCCCGATCTGGTTCTTTCCGGACTGCGAGGAGTCCGGCTCTACCACAACGAGCGTGGTAGAGCTTTTCGGGACGTCACCGGGGGCAGTGGGCTGGAGCCGATCTCCGGTGAGCCGCAGGGTGTCGCATCCGCGGACTATGACGGTGATGGGCGTCCCGATCTTCTGGTCACCTTGCTGGATGGGATGAAGCTATTCCGCAATGCCGGTGCGGGAAAATTTCAGGACGTCACCCGGGCCGCCGACCTTACGCTGCGCGGCTGGGCTACCAGTGCCGCCTTTGCGGACGTAAATGGTGATGGTCGCCTCGACCTGTATGTGGGGCGCTATGTCCACTTTGCGCCCGGCTTGCCGGAATACCAGATTGATGGAGACGCACAACTATCCCTGGGGCCAGATGTGTATGACGCCCGGCAGGGCCTTCTCTATCTGAACCTGGGCGGTGGTCGCTTCCGGGAGGCCACGCGTGCGGCGGGGCTTGGCGATGCGCACGGTAAGACGTTGGGCGTTTCGTTTACGGACTACGATGCAGATGGGGACCAAGATCTCTACCTAGCCAACGATCAAGCGCTGGGTGATTTTTACCAGAACGACGGCCGGGGTCACTTCCGGAACATTAGTCTGGAAAATGGCACCGCCGCCTCCGGGAGTGGGCGGCGACAGGCCGGGATGGGGGTGGACTGGGGCGATTACAACCAGGACGGGCGCCTGGACCTGCTGGTGACTACCTTTTACAACGAGCCAAAGAGTCTTTATCGCCAGGATGCCGGCGGCGTCTTCACAGAGGTGGGGCAGAGTGCAGGGCTCACTCTTCCGCAACTGCGTGGTACCGCATTCGGGGTCGCGTTCGCCGACTGGAACAACGATGGCGTCGAGGACCTGATGCTGGCGAACGGGCACGTGCAGGACCAACTGGACCGCGTCGATGCGGCTACTGGCTACCGGCAGCGCACGCAGGTCTTTCTGAACCGTAACGGCACCTTTCAGGATGTCTCCGCCGACGCCGGGCCTGCCTTCGGTGAGAAGATCGTAGGTCGTGCGCTGGCGGTGGCGGATTACGACCGGGACGGCCGGCTGGACGCGGTGGTTGCCAACTTCGTCGGTCCGCCGCTCCTGCTCCACAATGAGAGTCCCGCAAGCAACTGGCTGGGGATCCGGTTGCAGAGTAGATCCCGCAACCGCGAGGGGATCGGCGCTCTCGTCACGCTTACCTCGGGTAGGGTCAACCAGATCCGCAGCGTGCAGACGGGCCGCAGTTATCTCTCCGCCTTTCCCGCCGAGGCGCACTTTGGTCTAGGTGCGGAGACGCACGCCTCCGCCGAGATCCGCTGGCCGGACGGCCAAGTCCAGCAGGTAGCCGAGCTCAAGCTCAACACGGTCAATTTCGTTCGTCAGCAGAATTGAAGGGCTCCGTGACCATACGCTTTGCAGCGAGGATGCCTGTGCGAGAGTGGGGCCGGAACTTGCTTTCCTCCACTTGCGGGTAGTGCGCCCTCTCCTACCTCGCGGTTTTCTTGATGGGCATCGTTTCAAGAGAACAGGGTTCGGCCTTCGCTCATTCTCCGAGCAGTTTCTACCTGCCTCTCCCCCTGATCCGCAATCCGAATGCAACTGTAAGAACAGTCGGCGTTTTGCTGAATTGTTGTGTTTTATGGATCTCAATCACAAGAGACCAGGCTCCTGCGGATCGAGTAATCTGGAGGGGATCCCAACACATCCATCGTTGGATGCCGGGACGCTATCATCCGGTCCGCGAAGTAGCGGGCAAAAGGAGTAGGTACATGGTACAGCGTCAGAGGACGCGAGGGTTCACCCTCATCGAATTGCTCGTGGTGATCGCCATTATTGCCATTCTGGCAGCGATTCTCTTCCCCGTTTTTGCCCGCGCCCGCGAAGCCGCGCGCGCCACTTCCTGCAAAAGCAACCTCAAGCAGCTGAGTACCGCCATCCAGATGTACACGCAGGACTACGACGAGATCCTGCCCCCAGGTGGGAATGGGCCGAGCCGTTGGTACACGCTGGCGGACCCATACATCAAGAACGCGGGGGTGTTCAAGTGCCCCAGCGCTCCTCCTACCTATCTGCGAGGTTATGGCACGAACCTGAACCTGATGGGTTGGCCCACGGGCGCTGCGCTGGCGCAGATCCAGTCCCCGGCGGACACCGTGCTCATCGGGGATGCCGCACAGTGCAACTCCGGCGTAACAACCGACTTCGTCACCAACAACTGGGTGAACTACCAGACCGGTGCGAGCGATTGGCAATTCACGCCGCCGCGCAATGCCAACGACGGCGCGACGAGCTGGTTCACCACTAACGACAGCAACAACACGCGTCGTTTGATCCCGCGCCACTCCGAGATGGCCAACATTGGCTACGCGGATGGCCACGTGAAGGCAGAGAAGCTCGAGCGTCTGTTCGGTCCGATGCCCGCTGGCGGCACCGGAACGGCGGACTACTTCGACGTGAACTAGTCACTGTTCGCCGCAATCAGAAGCCCCTTGCTCCGGCAGGGGGCTTTTTTGTTGTCTCCCGGTAACTCCGGCGGCGTTCCACAATGAATGGAGTGATCGAGCTTTGGGCAGGTCCATCACTCCATTTCGGCTTGCTTCCGGCTCCTAGCGCTCTCCTTCCAGAGAGGAGAGCAGGCGCCCTCGGCCTAATGTAGGCGTGTCGTCCCGGCTGCATTGGTGCCAGTTGGGACGGGTGTGGAGGTCTTGCCCGTGCCGCGTCTACGCTTCGTCATCCCCTGTCTCGCCATGCTGCTGCTCGCCGCCGCCTCGACGTTCGGCGCCGTGCCCCCGCTGGCGCGTCTTACAACCCTCCGGCCGGGCGGCACCACCCAGCTTGCGGAGAACGTGACGGTGAACGTCGTCTTCGTGGGTTACCGGAAGGGCGCGGGGCCGCAGCAGATCGACGAGAACGTCTTCCGCTCCCAGCTGGCGTCCACCGGGGAGACGGTGGTCCGGGAGCCGCTCTACTACGGCGTGGTGCAGCCGACGAACGTCGCGTTCAATTACCAATACAACCTGGTGTACGCCAACCGGGCGTTCGAGGACGCGTTCTTCAAGCAGCTGGTCAAGATCGGCCAGCCCGGCCCCATCACCGACCTGCAGGCCGCCTACAACGAGCAGTTGGCCAACACGCACCAGATCGAGGACAACCTCTACGTGGATGCGCCGAGCGTGGAGCGGTGGCTGGCACAGAACGCCGGACCGCTGGCCAAGGTGGACACGCGACAGTACACCGTCTTCCTGATCAATTGGTCCAGCCGGCCCGACTTCCGCCACCACGTTTACACCAAGACCGACGAGCCCGACCCGGACACCGGCTACCCATTCGGAGCCGAGCGGCAGTCGCGTAAGATCATCGCCTGGGGCGGCACCGCTCCGGACGATCCACAGGGCGGCCCGGGTACCGAGAGCCGGGTCTGGTTCTACGACCTATCGGCAGGGCCGGAAAGCTGGACCGACAACTGGGACCTGGACGACGCGGACGTAGACGGAGACGGCGAGCCGGACTACCGGATGCCTCCGGTGTGGGAGTATGGCAACACCGCGGGCTATCGGCCCTTCACCAGCGTTTCCGAGGACCTCGGCCTCATCACCCGGTGGGTCGCGGTAAACCTGCTCTTCACCACCTCCCCCCTCTACGATCCCGCCCTCAACGGCCCGAAGCTGCCGGCGCACGTGCAGCTGGATCTGAACACGTACGAAGGCGATCCGAGCGTCAACACACAGCAGTATCTGAACCTGCCCTACGTCACTTCCCACCTGGGTACCCTGCAGCCGCTGAGCCACTTCTCCGCGGAGTCCAACAGCGCTTCATTCACCGGTGAAGCGGCGAACGTCTACCGGAGTTGGCTCACCGCCTTCACGGCGGATCCCGTGTCGCATTACCCCAACCGGCTCGGCGATCCTTTTGGGGACCTGTTCCTCTTCGCCTGCGATCACCAGGACCAGTTCCTGGAGCAGAACAGCGACTATGAGGTCCCCGTCTACCTCTACAGCACCCCGGACGACCTGAACCCGGGCAGCCTCCTCGGTTACGCGGACGACGACTGGACCACCGGCACCCAGTCCTACGTCTTCGGCTTCACCGCTCCGTTCATCCGGGAGCTGGGCTACGGCAACACCGGCCTGACGATCCACGAGGTGGGCCACCACCTCGGCATGTCCCACCCGCACGACGGCTACGACCCGGAAACCGGTTACGACTACGGCGCGGCCGGCGGCGGCTACTTCACCTGGGCGGGTGACGAGTCGAACTCTGTGATGGGCTACCTGGATCTGAATTATGACTTCGGCCAGTTCGACCGGGACAACATGAACCGGAACATGACGGCCGTCTACCTGAACCAGGCGAACGCGATCCTGGGGCAGGTGGTCGCCGCCCCGAACGCTTCCCGGGTCAACGCCCTCCTCCGCCAGGCGGACGCCGAAGCCGGCGTGGCGCGCAGCCAGTTCCGCGCGCATCGCTACCTCGCCGCCGCCGCCCAGGCGCGAGACGCCTACGTAAAGGTCGCAGAGT
>Ga0255338_1005176_pt1 | contig 12341 bp, 11 predicted proteins | sample MeOH1_35cm_T4_19_FD_203715 | JGI IMG/M metagenome (GOLD analysis project Ga0255338, IMG submission 203715) | Sandy soil microbial communities from University of British Columbia, Vancouver, Canada - MeOH1_35cm_T4_195 | ecosystem: Engineered > Artificial ecosystem > Sand microcosm > Unclassified ...
CGACCTCGAGAACGGGTAGGTTGCGGTAATGCCGACGATGGACAGGCCAAGGATGCCCCAGACCATTCCATCCCATGGTACGTTCGGCCAGGTCACGATCATCCACACCAGCATGATCGCCACGACGATCAACTCGGCGACGATCAGGTGCAGCGTATAGGCGCCGATGAAATAGTCCGATTCACCGCGTTGGAATCGGAACGCGCAGCTTTCGCAGCGCTCTCGCACGGTAAACCACGTCGAGAACATCCGCCCGCGACCGCACAACGGACAGCCGAGGCAAAGTGCGCGACCGATCAGTCGGTACATGCCGGGCTCGAGTTCGGCTTGCGGAATCCCGGCATCTGCGCCGCTTTCACTGATGTGTACGGTCACGGCAGTGCCTTGCCCCTTCCTGCGTCTCTGCGACTCTGCGTGACCGCTTTGATGCCGGTGCGTTCAACTTCGGCCAACACGAGCTCGGCAACTCGCCGACCCATCTCCAACCCTGTTTTGTTGTCGATCGGGTAGTGCACACCGGCGTAAAGGCGGGAAACCGCAACCTCCTCAGCTTCTGCGTTCAACGCTCCGCCGCTCGCCGGGAAGTAGTGACTCAGCACCTTCGCAGCCGCGCCGGAAATGCACGCGTGACCCGACGGATACGCCGGGAAATTCGGCAATGCGACCGGCACACTGATGGTCGGGTCCGCCTGTGATGGGCGGATATACGAGTACGTGTACTTCGCTTCGAAGCATGCGATCTGCGCATCCATCAACGCTGTGTTCAGCACGGCAAGAATCCGGGCCGCTTGTCGTTCATCGCTCCGCTGCTCTGCGATCAGTCGCGCAGCCGTTGTGTTCCAATGCCCGGGCATCGACGCCTCGGCCCATTTGATCGCGCTTTGCAACTGCGACTGGTCCCGCGACGACGTCGCCCTCCGAACCTCCTCCAGCTCAGCTTCGAATTGTTTCGACCCGCGGTCGGGTGGTGCTACCGGTCGCACCGCACTCGCGGAACTCAACACCCACGGCCGCACGTTGCCCCATGCCGCACCTACGGGCGCCTTGCCCGCCGCACTGGACCACCCGCCGCCACTGGACAGAAGCTCCGCCTTCTGGTCCAGTTCCCCGTGCTTCGCACGCGCGATCACGCTCGCCGCGGCACTCCGGCCCACGGTTTCCGCCTGCTGCTGAGTTCGCACGTCCAGTCCGCGTTCACGCGCCAGCCTACGCTCAACTTCCAGCACCTCGGTAATCTGAGCCGCACGCCCGGGATACAGGTGATTCAACACCTCCGCCGACGCCGCGCCGACCGCCAGCGCAAGCGCGGCGTCCGGTCCAACCGAGCTGCCTTCCGCGGCTGCCCACTGCGCCACGCTCAAAACAGCCAGTGGCCTCGTTGGCAGGCCAACACCCCCGTGACCATGACCGTGGCCGCCACCCTCCAGCCCGCGTGCCAGCGAATTCCAGCGCGCACTCGTCGGCGCCGTTGCACCCGTATTCGTCTCCGAGTGCCGCGGCGGCGACGATCCCTGCGTCAGCAGCCAAATCGGGACCGCCCCAACCATCAGCAATAGCGCCATGCCCCGCCTGCGGGCCCTTAATCCTGTGGATCCCATTGTTCTACCTGGTTCATGTTGCGGATGTCGTGGCTCGCTGGCCAAGGCAACGCCGAGGCCATGCTTTCCGCCGGCCTCCCGATCCTCGGAACGGATTGTCGCGCAAGCAGTTCCGCCCGGCGGGCGCCCCGTCCACCAGTCCCCGGAGCCCTGCCCCGCGTTACGATTTGTCGCTAGGTTACGAGATATCGTACCCGCCACCCGAAGAACGTCGCATGCCCGATCGAAAGCTGGTTAAGGAACCAACCCGGCCTGATGCCCTCCGAGGCCGGCTTTCCGCACTGAAACGAGTCAGTTCACAAATCGCGGCCGTGGGGCAGCTCGATGAGATCCTGGCCAGCGTCACGGAAGGTCTGACGCAGGACGGCGATGCCGCCCTCGCCCGTATCTGGCTGCTCGAGGCGGACGAGGTTTGCCCCGTGTGCGCCGGCGAGATGAGGCACGAGAAGGGTCAGCGTAATGCGCTGCACCTGCGTGCGAGTGGCGGGCTTCATCAGAACGTTGCGGGTGCCTACCACCGCATCGAGGTTGGCTCGCACAAGATCGGCGAGATTGCGCGGACGCGGCAGCCGGTCTGTACGAACGCCGTCGTGGGCGACCCGCGCGTAGTCGATCAGGCATGGGTGGCAACGCATGGACTGCGCTCCTTCGCAGGGTATCCGCTGGTGTTTGGTGACCGGGTGGTCGGTGTGCTTGGCGTGTTCAGCCGCGATGTGCTGTCGGTCGTGGACTTTGAAGAGTTGCAGGTGTTTGCCAACCACGCTGCGATTGCGATCCGGAATGCGCAGCTGTTCGCAGAAGTGGAGCGACTGAATCAACGACTGACCCTCGAGAACGCATACCTGAAGGAAGAGATCCGTTCGGAAGGCGGCTTTGCGGATATCATCGGAGAGAGCCCGGTGCTCGAGCTGATGAAGCAGGAGTTGCAAGACGTATCACCGACCGATGCGACGGTCCTGCTCGTAGGCGAAACGGGCACCGGAAAGGAATTGGTCGCGCGTGCGATTCACGCGATGAGCCTGCGACGTGAGCGACCGCTCGTGAAAGTGAACTGCGGAGCGATTCCCGCAGGACTGGTCGAGAGCGAATTATTCGGTCACGAGAAGGGCTCGTTTACGGGCGCGTTGCAGAGGCGAATCGGTCGGTTCGAGTTGGCCGATGGTGGTACGATTTTCCTGGACGAGATCGGCGAACTGCCGCTGGACGCGCAGGTAAAGCTGTTGCGCGTGTTGCAGGAACAGGAGTTCGAGCGTGTAGGCGGAAGCCGACCGATCCGCACCGATGTCCGCGTGATCGCAGCGACCAACCGCGACCTGGCGGCAGCCGTCACCGAGGGCCGCTTCCGCGCAGACCTGTATTACCGCTTGAACGTGTTTCCGATTCGAGTGCCGCCACTTCGTGAACGCGCGCGCGACATTCCGCTTCTGACGGCTCATTTCCTCGCGCATTATCAGCGCAAACTCGCCAAGCCGCTGCGCGCTGTGACACCGGAGAGTATGACGCGGCTGTTGCGTTACCCGTGGCCTGGTAACATTCGCGAACTGCAGAACGTACTTGAACGCGCTTGTGTACTCGCGCGCGGGCCGATCGTACACGTTGCCGATCCGTTGCGGACACCCGCCCCGCTTCCGGCAGCGCCGGCCGATGCGGAGTTCGCGACGCTGGAAGAGATGGAGCGCGCACATATCCGCGCCGCACTTCAGCGCACGGGTGGGATCATTCATGGACCCCGTGGTGCAGCGATGCTCCTCGGACTCAAGCCGACAACGCTTCGATCACGCATGGAGCGACTCGGGATCATCGGTCGCGTGAAACCGGTCCCGGATTACTGACTTCGTAGACATCGATGAACCGCGCCCAGTCCTGCTCCAGCACGATTGTACGACCCGAAGCCGTGGTCATGATCTTGTGCGTCGGGCCATTCACGCGACACCGCAGCACATCGCCTTCATGCAGACCGATATCGTGGCAGTACTCGCGCAGCCGCTCGCCAAGGATCTCCCGCACTTCCACCGCCTGACCGGCCGACGCCATCGCCAGACTGCACCACCCCTGCCTTCCGCTCCGCATCCAAGCCCTCGTTGCTTTGGATTGACTTGCTCATGTGTTCAGGCTGAAGCTTCGAGCACGCCTGTCGCACATCCGCCGCCAATCCGTACCGATGGTGTAACAATGACCATCGACGCGGCTGCATCTGTCAGGTTATGGAGGAATTGGTGTAAGGAAGGCGCTGCCAGGGATGAGAGGAGTGCCGGGCCCCTTTCTTAACCTGCGTGAGTTGCCGCAGTTGTTCCGCAGCGCGTTCAGACTCGGCCGCGAGTTTTCGAATCGAAAGCCAGCTCGCCATCTGGTGCGACCCTCATCCCATCGACACCCGGCCTGATCTCACGAGCCGGAACTGAACCCCCTCTATGCTGTGCTGCTTCGGCACTATGACGTCGTTGCCGATCCGTGCCGCGTGCGGGATCCGAATCGCAAGGGCACGGTCGAAAACGCGATCCAGCAGACGCAGAACACAGCGCTCAAGGGCAGGCGCTTCGATTCGATTGATGAGCAAAACACCTGGCTCGCGCACTGGGAGGAGCGCTGGGCCGCACTCCGCAATCCACGGCAGGAAGAAGCGGCAGGTGCTCGAGATGTTTCATGTCCATCCCTGAGCTCGAGCGGCGCTGCGCAGTCTGCGTGTGTCGGGCATGATCGCCACCCTCGAACCGCGTGCGCTTCAGGTCGCCAATCGCGAGATGGATTTCCTTGAAACCTTCTCGTGCCTGGTGCAGGATGAACTGGACCGACGCGCTCGCGTCTGCTCGATCGGCGTCACGCTCTCTCCGGTACAGGCAAGAGCCCTGCCTCCTCGAGGACGTCGCCTGGAACGTGCGTGGCGTTTTCGGCGCAACCGGTCGCGAAGGGCGACTGTGACACCCAACTGCCGCGCGTTCTTGATCGGGATCAAGGCTACTTGTGCAGCGTGCCAATGGCGCATGCGCAACCGTCATAATAGCTGCCCTTGTCGCAATACTGATCCCGCTGCTCCATCAGTGCGCGCATCCGCCGGGACATCATGGTGTCTCCGTTTTCGTGGTGCTGCGAACGCGTGGTCCATGGCACTGTCAAGTTCTCCTTTGCCGACGTTGCCGCGCATGGAACCAGAACCGATCGCGAATACTGAAGCCGTCTTTCCGTTCGTGAACGAGGAAACTTCTCGCGACCTCATCCCTCAGCTGCCTATTTCGCCTTCATCAGGCAGTTCGTCCGCTAGGGCCGCGTGCTGCAGCGACGCTGCTCGGACTCAGGCCGGCGACGCTTCGATCACGCATGGAGCGGCTTGGGATCCAGGGTAGAGCCAGATCCATCCCGGATCACGGACACGACAGCGAATGTGACACCGTGTCCGTTCACAGCCGCGACCTCGAACCGGACGCTATCGTATTCCACGACGTCTCCGATGCGGGGCGGCCGGCCGAGCAGTGAAAGCACGAGGCCGCTCACGGTGTCGACCTGCTCATTCTCGAGCACCTGATCGAGGGCCTCGCCGACGTCCGCGATGCGGGCAGTGCCCGCGGCTCGCACCGTGCCCTCTGTCTCGACGACGATCTCAGGGGTGTCGCCGGGCAGCTCGGAAATATCACCGACGACCTCCTCGAACAGGTCCTCCATTGTAATAATTCCGGCCGTACCGCCGTGCTCATCCATGACGACGGCGAGGTGGGACCGCCCTTGGCGCATGGCTGCGAGCACTTCATCCAGCGTCGCCGTTTCGGGCACGTACGGGACCGGCCGCGCGCGGTTCGTGGAAAGCGTGCCGCCATCACGAATGTGGCGAAGCACGTCCCGCACGTGGAGCACGCCGATGATCCTGTCCATATTGCCCTGGTAAACCGGATAACGGGTATGCGGCGTGGCGCGAAGGATCGACGCCAGGGCGTTCGCATCGGCTTCGACTGGGATGCCCACAACACGCACGCGCGGCACCATCGCCTGGGCGGCTGTGAGGTCTCCGAACTCCAGCAGTTCCTGCATGACTTCCGAGGATTCCTTGCGAAGGGCTCCGCCGGCCTCGCTCTCCTTCAGGATGTAGGCGATTTCCTCCGGCCTGCGGTACGTCTCCAGCTCCGCACGCGCACGATCAACCCCCACCAGCCGAAGCAGGCTGTTGCCGATCCCGTTCAGCAGGACAACGAGCGGATACATCGCGATCTGAATCCCGCGCATGACGGGTGCGATCGTGACCGCGCTCCATCGGGCGTGTTGAAGCGCGAGCGATTTCGGCAGCATTTCCCCGATCACGATGTGGAAATACGTCAGAACCGCGATCGACAGGATGCTGGCCAGGGTGTGGGCGGCAATCCAGCGGTTGGTGCCCAAGCCCTCGAGGCCTGACGCGATCCACTCGGCGAGGTGGTGCTCGCCGTACATGCCAAGGCCGAGGCTGGCCGCGGTGATCCCGAGTTGAGCTGTCGCAATGAAACGGTCCTGGCGTCGCGCATCGGACAGGATCCATTGCACCAAACGCGCGTTCCGATCACCCTGACGGGCGCGTTGCTCGATTTCCGCGCGCGAAACACCCACGATCGCGAATTCCGCCGCCACGAAAAGCCCGTTCAGCAGAATCAGCACGAGAGTGATTACGATCGGAAGCAGAATGCTGCTCATTCGGCTTGCCTCCCCGGCATGGCTGCTTCCGTAAGTACACTTTCCACGACCCGATCCACACGTTCCACCACAATCGGAACGCCGTTGATTACGACGCGCTCTCCCGGAACCGGAAGCCGTCCGAGCTCGTTCAGCACCATGCCGCCCACGGTGTAGGCCTCACTTTCCCAGACCGCGCCAATCCACGGCTCCGCCTCCTCCAGCCGCATTGAACCCGGTAGCCGGACACGACCGTCCCCCAGTCGCTCCGGTAGCGGTTCGTCGGCTGCGAACTCCCTGGCCAGCCCGCCCAGGATTTCATCGAGGACGTTTCCGAGCGTCACCAGCCCCGCAGTACCGCCGAACTCATCCACGACGACCGCCATGTACTGCCTTTCTTCCCGCAGCCGTTCGAGCACGCGGTCAATCGTGAGGCCGGCCGGAATCACCGCAATCCGGCGGATCAGGTCACGGATCTCGACCTCTCCGTCCAGCGCAGCCAGCGCGATCTCACGCATGTGCAGCATGCCGATCATGTTGTCGATCGAGTGCTCGTAGACCGGCAGCCGCGTGTACGGACTCTCCGCGGCCGCGTGCGCAACTTCCTCGAACGGTGTACCGGCTTCGACCGCCTGGATCTGCACGCGCGGCACCATGATCTCCTCGACCCGGCGAACGCCCAGATGGAGGGCCCGCCGCAGGCGCTGGTGTTCGGCCGCGTCAAATAGCCCGCCTTTGCGGCTCTCCGAGATCAGGTACTCGATTTCATCCGGCTGATGGATGTGCTTGTGACCGCTGGGTCGCACACCCAGCGCTCGCAGGATCGCGTTACCGCTCCCGTTCAGCACCGCGATGAACCACGACATCAGTTTCAGCGACCACTGCATCGGCACGACCGTGTAGCGGGCCACGCCGCTCGGAAACTGAAGCGCGAGCGACTTCGGGATCAACTCGCCCAGAACCATCTGAAAGGCCGTCAACGACACGAGCACCGTCGTGGCGGCCGCGGATGCGGCAGCCACGTCCTGCATGCGGCCGAACCGCTCGAAGAGCGGCGCAAGGATCGGCTGCAGCGTAACTTGACCGTACGCACCGAGTACCAGGCTCGAAATCGTAATCCCGATTTGACAGCAGGCGATGTAGCGATCGAGCCGATGCGGATCCTCCAGCACCGGCAGCAGCAGCCGCGCGAGCCGGTCGCCATCCTCAGCCTGCTGCTGGATCTGGCTCCGACGCACACTCACCGCCGAAAACTCCGCAGCCACGTACAACGCATTCACCAGTACGAGCAGCAGAAGGATTGTGAATATCAGCAGCATTCAGGTACTCACGCGCTGGTGGTCCATGCTCCGCCTCTCGACCGAAGCGGCGACGCAATGGCACGTTGCCATCGCGACGAATCTCTTCAAACCGTTCATGATTGTCCCAATTTCGAGGCCCCACGCCAGCCGCACTGCGTGACTGGGCGTACGCCCGGCAAGCCCGGGCCACCAGAATCGATGTCAGGACCTGGCGGGAGGGGCGCGCGGCCGAACCTGCGTTGGAACAGCGGTGTCGTGGGGAAAGTCTTCGTCCCGAAATACCGGATCCTCAACGACGGGCGCTAGAGGCCGGTCGAACTGTGGATGTTCGGCAAAGGGAGGGAAGTCGAAGCAGCAGCCTTCAGTCCGGAGCCCGATCGGGCTCCGGACTGTAAGTAGGTCGGAACTGGAGTCGCTCCGGGCGTGTTGCTCGTGCTGCGGCACGTCCCGGAACGCGGGAAGCAGCAGAACGAGTAGAACGATCCGGAGCCAGCGAGATGGAGGTCGATCGTTCACGAACGAAAGGTAACCAGCCTCAACGGCTGCGACCAGCGTCAGTCGGTCCTATTCGCCTTCATCAGGTAGTTGGCGCTTCAAGTCCCGCACTTCAAAACCCAGGCTGAAGCCAAGCTCGCGGTGCTGACATTATCGAGGGGTAGTATAATCCGCATCGTCGTCACTCGGCGCGCGGCTACAAATCACCGGCCAAGTTTGAAGAGCTTCACACGACGGCGGCATAAGTCAAATCACTAACCGTCCACTGAAGCGGGGCAACTCTAAACCTCCCACGCCAGCTGCGCACATCGCCTCGCATGGACCTTCTGCTGTTTCGGCCTGAGCGACCGGAGGCTGCATGAGCGCGCCGGCGGTAAGGAGGGCGGAGGCAGCCGATCGAAGAATTCTGCTCATGTTAGGCCACCTTGCTCCCGGCCATACAGCCGGCAATCCAGGCAACACAGTACGTCGGACTGTCAGCGTATTGCGCGCATTCGGTGAGCGCACCGACGCCGCAAACGATCGTGCAGTACTCAGGTAATGCGGTAACCCGCTCGGATCCATTCTGCCACGCGATTCCCACAGTACTGCCACGAGCACAACAATGCACGACGACGCATACCTCCTCCTTCAGTTGAGGGGTTCGGATAACCGACCGTGAGCTCTTGCAGCGCGGGATCACTCATGATTGTTAACGGCGGGGGAAAATTGCACACTCGGGCGCCCGGCCGGTGACGCCGGCTAAGCAGGGCTACTCGAAAAACGAGGAGGTTCGCGCGAGCTCAGATCACACCGATGTCATACGCCTTCAGCACGGGCCGGATGTGATGCAGATCGTCCAAAGGGATTGGATCACCGATCACGCGCAAAGAATCAGGCGCACGGTCGAAAAGCGCGACGCAAAAGAGGGAGTCGTCCCAGCAGCAGCGATATTCGATTCCGTCGACGTCCTGACGGTTACATATCTCAGCCGAGAGACTCTGACACTCGCCGTAGGGTACGGCATGAGGAAAGGCCGCGGAGAGTCGAAGGGTGACAAGCCCCGCACTGTGCAATTGAAGGAGCCGAACCGGACGTGAGAGCTCGAATGTAGTGGCGAAGCGCGTGGCGAGTTCGCGCCGGGGCACTACCAGATATTTCGAACTGCGGATCAGTGTCTCGAGCAACGCGGAGGCGAGCGTATCGCCGAAATAGCAGACACCGAATTCGCCGTGCGGAGCATTGAAGCGACCCTCGTCCTGCCGGCTGAAATAGAGCGGGTCGTGAGTGCGGTGATGGATCCGAATAAGCGTCCAGCCGCCAGGTCGTTCGACGATTATACCTTTGCCCGGCACGCTTCAGGCCGCGCCCTGAACACCGTAGGAACGGGCGATCCGAATCACTTCCGGGATGTTGCGCCCTTCGCGGACCCAGTCGATCAGGCGACCATCGCCGTAATCTTCCGAAAGCAGGATGGAGAGTTGAACCCACGGGTCCAGATTTCCGAACGCGGTCAGTACCGCCCCCAAAGATTCGGGAACGCCGTTCTCTTTGAACTGGATAACGGGAAAGCCCCACTCTCCGTGCGCAAGCGGCACGGCAAGCAGTGTGCGACGACGATGACGCTGCTGGATTGTCGGCACCGAGCGGCCAAGAAGTTGAGCGACCTGACCGGTCGTGTACGTTCCGCCCGCGGCTTCCAGCATCTCCTGTTTCTTGCGGACACCGCGGAGCAGTTCCTCGCCCCAATCCTCGTAGAAGCCGGCTTCGGCGGGGGCACCGAGCAGCACGGTCGCGATCGACTCGCTCGGCGTCGACGCGGCGATCGCGTTCAGAAGCTGGTCGTCGCTCGCGCCCCTGAGTGCTCGACGGAGCTTCGCGGCCATGCGTTTATAAAGCGCCCGCTCGATGTCGCTCCTGTCACGTGTCCCCGATTTCATACGCCACCTGTAGATGTAGGACGGACGATGACTGCTTACAACTACAACCTACCAGCCGTGGTAAGACGCCGTCAACGGCCGGACGCCGTCCCATCTCCCTGGTGGAGCGCCCGCCACGCGAACTTCAGGTCGTGCAGCATTGGCTTGCTCCTATGCGGCAAGTAGCCGCGGCATATCTACTAAAACGATAGTAGACCCACACCAGAACGCGCCACCTTTACATTGCACGAAACAACCCTGCAGCCTGGCGTAGGAGCCGTCCGCGCGGGCCATCGCGAGATCGCCCAGAAGCCAGCCCATGCGGAAGTAGCGCGTGGAGTGCCCGCGGCGCAGTACTTCTCGAATTTTCTGCATGGACAACCTCTCTGCCGCCATCCCCTCTCTTCGTGAAAGTCCCGCAGGAAGGGATGGACTCAGGATTCAGGTGTCCAGCACCGCCGGCCCCGGCCCGTTCAGCCCCAATCCGAAAGTGGTCAGATTGGACCGAAACGGCTGGTCAGATTGCAGCGAAACAGGTGGTCAACTTGGAGCGAAACAGGTGGTCAGATTGGAGCGAAACAGGTGGTCAGATTGGAGCGAAACGCGTGGTCAGCTTGGAGCGAAATACGCAACAAACGTGGAAGCGACTTGACGCCATGAGGTGCCAGGACGCGAACCGGCCGGACAACCTGAGACACGCAAGCCTCCCCGGCGCCAGTTCATGCTGTTAAACGGGACGCGCCTCGAAGAACTCCTGGTCATGAAGGCGGCCGTCTATCCAGCGATACATAAAATCGATCGGCGCACATATTCCGACGCGATGCGGGGTTTTCACGGTTCTCATCGCTGCGTACGCGGCAGATTCCACGACGGCTCAAAAAATGCCAACGGCACCGGACACGCTCGCTGAAGTCCAGGCGGTGACTTCCTTCGTCTTGTACCAGGATGGTCAGCCAAGTCCCCCGGGCCGCTGGGCATTGGAGTTCGAGGCGGGAATCGTGCACCAGCCAGGTGTGGCACCTCCGCTGGGCACACTGCTGACACTTCAATACAGCGGCGAGTCGACGCATTTCGCTCGCAACATGCTGCTTCAGGTGATCATCCCGGCGAGGTTTGGCCGGGGATCGGCGCAAATCGGGCGACCGTTTATGAATTGGCAGCAGCGCTGGGTCGCCGATACAGCTCGCATGTTGACCTTGGCGACCGCCCTCGCACTCGAATTGCCGACGCCTGGCCAGCCCAGCGACACCCAATTCCTCATCACAACCATTGCCGCCAAACAGGTCGGACCTGGCAATTTGTTGTGGAACGGGTTCACGGGGGTAAGCCGTCGGCCGCAGCTGACGTTGTGGGGCATCATCGTCGGGTACAACTACTGGCCGCACGAAAGCCTGTCTCTCGTGGTGAACTACGACTTCATTGGCGACCCGAAGGGACCGCCGCAGCACATCCTTCAGGCGGGCATCATCCGGATCCTGACAAGCCGGGTCAGTATTGGCCCTGGCGTACTGGTTGGCCTTAGCCGAAACAAGGATACGCCAAGGCTCGGGGCCGGCGCGCGGCTTTTCGCCGTTTTGTGATGAGGCCCGCGGGCACCAAGTGCACTATCAGCTGCACGGCGCCGTTTACGAGTCGAGCTCAACGATTTGCCCCCCAATCCTGTATCGGCAGAACCGGCCCAGATGCAATAAGCGCCCGGATTTCAAAGAAACCCAGGCGCTTATCGAAGCCCAAACAGTGGAGCCGGCGGGAGTTGAACCCGTTCTCGGAAATACGCGTCGAAAGCGGTCTATGTTGTTGCAGTGGCAACGGTTAGGCGCCAATGTCTGCGTCCACTGTTACCCACGACTGTGATGCACATTGTGCTGTTGCCGAGTTCGCGACGGACAAGAGGTGCCAACGACCTCAACACCCCCGCTCTACTTGCGACTGCCGATCCGCGGGTTGTCTTCGGTGTTATTGGACGTCTGAGGAGGCAGAAGGTGTCGACATGCACGTCCGTGGAGCGGCGGGTTCACGAGGCAGCGAGACCTCGGTCACTATCGGCGAGAACTGGGCCGAATCGCCACGACTTCGTCGCGGAGTATGCACGGACATTACGCGGCAGCACCGCCGGTGCGCCGGCTCTTCGCTGACGTTTCCAGGATAAGAACGCCGAGTCCGAAGCCTACCAGTAGTAATGTCACGGTCCAGCCGGGCCTCCACCGACCCGGCATGGGCGCGAGCGGAATCGTCGGATCGATCAAGTGCAGTCCGATGTCGACCACTGACGTTGCAGAGTTGGAGAGAACGACGACGCCGACATCTCGGCGCGGGTCGAATCCGATGAACGACCGGAAACCTCCGGTGCCGCCGTCGTGCATGATCAGTTTGCGGGGCGTCGAGCCGATCACCCATGCGAGCCCGATTGACGGCCG
>Ga0255338_1005178_pt1 | contig 12335 bp, 11 predicted proteins | sample MeOH1_35cm_T4_19_FD_203715 | JGI IMG/M metagenome (GOLD analysis project Ga0255338, IMG submission 203715) | Sandy soil microbial communities from University of British Columbia, Vancouver, Canada - MeOH1_35cm_T4_195 | ecosystem: Engineered > Artificial ecosystem > Sand microcosm > Unclassified ...
CGCGCGGCCTGATCGCGCGAAACGCGTCTTCGTCCGTGATGTCGTCGCCGAGAAAAGCGATGGCGGCATTCTGCGGCGTTTCCGACAGCACTGCTTTCACCGCATGCTGCTTGTTGCATCCAGGCGAACGCAGCTCCAGCCCGCCATCGAACAACAACAGCTCGAGAGGCTTACCTTCCGCGTAAGGACGCCAGGCCGCGGTCGCCGCATCGCGGCAAACCGCGACAGCGTCGGGCGCGAGGCCGCGCCAATGCACGGCCACACTCGCCGACTTGCGCTCGACCCGCGCACCGTGCGCCGCTGCTGCGCCTACGGCGGCACTCGCCTCATCGAGCACCGCACGCTCTGCGTCGCTCGGCTGCTCGAGCCGCAGCGTGCCGTCGGGCTGCAGCCGCTCCCAGCCATGCGAGCCCCAGATTTCCGGACGCTGCGTGAGCGCGAGCAAAGGCGGGAGCTCCGCAGCGGGGCGGCCGCTCACGATGACGACGCGCGTGCCGCCGGCACACATGATGTTGTCGATAACCGCGAGCACTTCGGGATAGGGCACGGCTTCTTCCGGCCGCACGCGAAACGGGGCGAGCGTGCCATCATAATCGAGCAGCAGCACCCGGCTCGGCGCGCGCGCGATGCCCTCGAGGAACTGCGTGTAATCCAGACTCGAAGCGAGGACCTGCATGTCGGGCTCCGCAATACTTCGTTCGGGGATTTCGAAGGTTTGCCCCTCACGCAGATGCACGGGGCGTGCCACACGCGCGCGAGGCAGACGCCGAGCTGGCGCGCGCTAGCCGACCAGGACGATATGAACGCGAGCAGGCCCGTGAGCGCCGAGCGTCACCGTCTGCTCGATGTCTGCCGTGCGAGAAGGGCCGGAGATGAAGTTGACCGCGCGGGGCAGACCGCCGTGCTCGGCGCGCAGAAGCGTCCACACGTCTTCCATGCCCGCCACGACGCGAGCCGCTTCCACGAGCGCGATGTGGGTTTCGGGCACGAGGCTTACGCTTCCAGGCGTCCCGGCGCCGGAGAGCATGGCGAGCGTCCCGGTCTCCGCGATCGCGCAATACGCTCCCGTGATGCCGACGGCATCGGTGCCGCGCGCAGCACGCGCCTCGGCCTGGATGCCGGCCCCGGTCCAGTCGAGCTGAGCGAGCTCGGGCCAGCATACTGCGGTGAGCGGCAGCGCGTGCTCCAGGAGATAACGCCGGACCGCGGCCGGCACGTCGCTCATCGCAGCGACGTGATCGCACGTGCTCGCGAGCTTCAGGGCGCGCTCGCGAAAGCTCGCAACCCCGTCGATCGGCGCCTGAGGACGCGGGCTAAGTGCATGCGCCGCGATGTGCGCCTGCACGGCAGCGTGCCGCACGTCATCCGCGCCGGGCGTCGCCGACAGCTTGCTGCGGATGCGGCTCAGTATGGCATCGCGGCTGGTCATTGCGTGAATGGCGAGGCGTGAGTGGTGATTCGTGAGCGGTGAGTGGTGATTCGAGCGCCGCGATGCGGCGCGGCACTATTCACTATTCACCATTCACCATTCACGCTTCTCACATCACCCCAACGTGGGCATGTTGAAGCCTTGCGGCAACGCATCGCTCGAAGGCCAGCGCGAGGTGACGACTTTGCCGCGTGTGTAGAAGCGCACGCCTTCCATGCCGTGCACGTGCTGGTCGCCGAAGAGCGAGCTGCGCCAGCCGCCGAACGAATAAAACGCGATGGGCACCGGGATCGGCACATTGATGCCCACCATGCCGACTTCGATCTCCCGCTCGAAGCGCCGCGCGGCGCCGCCCGAGCGCGTGAACACCGCCGTGCCGTTCGCGTACGGATTGCGGTTGATGAGCGCGATCGCCTCGTCGAGCGACTGGGCGCGCAGGACGACGAGCACCGGCCCGAAGATCTCGTCGCGGTATATCGTCATGTCGGGCTTCACCTGATCGAACAGCGACGCACCCAGGAAAAAGCCCCGTCCGGCTCCGGCGGGCTTGTAGCCGCGGCCGTCGAGCACGAGCTGCGCGCCTTCCGCCACGCCCTTGTCGACGTACGAGGCGACCTTGTCGCGATGGGCGCAGGTGACGAGCGGCCCCATGTCCACGTCCTTGCCGTTTCCGGCACCGATCTTGAGCCTGGCGGCCTTGTCCTTGAGACGCGCCACCAGCGCATCGCCGATCTCGCCGACCGCGACGACCGCCGAGATCGCCATGCAGCGCTCGCCGGCAGAGCCGTACGCAGCGCCGATCAACGCGTCGGCCGTGAATTCGAGGTCGGCGTCGGGCAGCACCACGGCGTGGTTCTTCGCGCCGCCGAGCGCCTGGACGCGCTTGCCGTGCTTCGCGCAAGTCTCGTAGATGTAGCGCGCGATCGGCGTGGAGCCGACGAAGGAGACGGCTTTCACGTCCGGATGCCCGAGCAGCGCATCGACGGCTTCCTTGTCGCCGTGCACGACGTTGAGCACGCCATCCGGAAGTCCCGCCTCGGTGAAGAGCTCGGCGAGCCGCATGGCGGTCGACGGCACCTTCTCGGACGGCTTCAACACGAAGGTGTTGCCGCACGCGATGGCGACCGGATACATCCACAGCGGCACCATCGCGGGAAAGTTGAAAGGCGTGATGCCCGCGCAGACGCCGAGCGGCTGGCGCAGCGAATGCGTATCGACGCCGGTGCCCGCTTCCTCGCTGTACTCGCCCTTGAGCAAGTGCGGTATGCCCATTGCGAACTCGACGACTTCGAGACCGCGCTGCACCGAGCCCGTCGCATCGGGCAGCGTCTTGCCGTGCTCGGCCGTGATCAGGCGCGCGAGCTCGTCGCGATGCGCATCGAGCAGCTCGCGGTACCTCATCAGTATGCGGGCGCGGCGCAGCGGCGGCGTTGCGCGCCAGGCGGGAAACGCGGCCTGCGCGGCCTTCACCGCGCCGTCGATGTCCGCGGTGTTGCACAGCGGCACTTTGCGGGTGACGGCGCCGGTCGCCGGGTCGGTGACCTCCCCATAACGTGGGGTGCTGGCGTTTTGCGCGCTTCCGTTGATCCACAGCGGCAGGCTCGCGACTTGCGCGAGCTCGGCAGGTTTGTTCATCGTGCTTTCCTCTGTCGGTAGAGTTCTCTGAAGGTCTTGCCCTGCGGGGCGGGCAGATCGCGTCCGCGCGTCCAGCCGCCCGCAAAAGGCAGATTGTGTATCACTTTTCCCCGGCCGCCCAGCCAGGCGAGCACCCGCGCCGCCAGCGTCGTCACGGCGCCATAGACCGCGGGGCGGCACGCTACAGCCGCCCACAGCCGGAGCGCCGCGCGCTCGGGCCACGGCGGCAGCTTGCGCTCGAACGACTGCTCGCGGAGCTTCCGCAGCAGATCGGGCAGCGGAATCTTGACCGGACAGACGACGCCGCATTGGTTGCACAAGGTCGACGCATGCGGCAGGTCGCGCGCATTCTCGAGCCCGACGTATGTCGGCGTCAGCACGCTGCCCATCGGTCCCGGGTACACCCAGCCGTACGCGTGACCGCCGACGCTTTGGTACACCGGGCAATGGTTCATGCACGCGCCGCAGCGGATGCAACGCAGCATCGCCTGCATGTCGCCGCCGAGGAGCTTCGTGCGGCCCGCATCGACGAGAACGACGTGAAAATGCTCGGGACCTTCGAGGTCGCCCGTCCGCCGGGGTCCGGTCGTGATCGAGATGTAGTTCGTGATCGTCTGGCCCGTGCCGTGGCGCGGCAGCAGGCGCATGAGCGTCGCGACGTCCTCGAGCGTCGGCACGACTTTCTCGATACCCGTGATTGCGACGTGCACGCGCGGCAGCGTCGTCACCATGCGGCCGTTGCCTTCGTTGGTGACGATCAGCGTGGAGCCGGTCTCGGCGACGATGAAGTTCGCGCCCGAGATGCCCATGTCGGCGGTGAGAAAATGCGGCCGCAGCACCTCCCGTGCTTCGCGCGTGAGCGCCGAGATGTCGGTCTTGCGCGGCGCCTTGTGCCGGTCCGCGAACAAATCCGAAACTTCGTCGCGTGTCTTGTGCACCACCGGCGCCACGATATGCGAAGGCGGCTCGTGCGCGAGCTGGAGGATGTATTCGCCGAGATCGGTCTCGACGACTTCGACGCCGGCCGCAGCGAGCGCATCGTTGAGCGCGCACTCCTCGCTCACCATGGATTTCGACTTGACCGCTTTCTTCACGCCGTAGCGCGCGGCGAGCTCGCACACGATGCGGCTCGCCTCTTCGGTGCTCTCGGCCCAGTGCACCTGCGCGCCCGCCGCCATTGCATTGCGCTCGAAGGTTTCCAGATAGACGTCGAGATCGGCGAGCGCACGTTCCCGGATCGCCGCCGCCGCATCGCGTATCGCTTCAAAATTGTCGAGCTCGGCGACCCGCTCGGCGCGCCCGCGCACGAAGTTGCCCTGCAGCTTGCGCAAGGCGGCCTGCAGATTGGCGTCGGCGAGCTTGCCGGGCGCGCGCTGCTTGAACTCGCGGGACCTTACGCGCATGGCGGCTGACGACGCATGCAGAGTGCGCCCGGCAGGTCAGTCTGCATTGATCTTGCCCGCCAGCACCTCGGCGACATGCAGCACGCGCGTCGTCGTGTCGCCGCGCCGGCGCAGCCGCCCTTCGATATTCAGCATGCAGCCCAGGTCGCCCAGCACGAGCGCATCGGCGCCGGCTGCCGCGACATTCGCGCACTTGCGCTCGGCCAGATGCGCGGAGACGTCGCCGAACTTCACCGAGAACGTGCCGCCGAAGCCGCAGCAGTTTTCCGCCTCCTCCATCTCGCGCAGCTCCACGCCCGGCATCTTCGCGAGCAGCGCGCGCGGCTGCGCCTTAACCCCCAGCTCCCGCAGGCCCGAGCAGGAATCGTGGTACGTCACCGTGCCGGCATAGCGGCCCGGCACCTGCTCGATCTTCAGCACGTTCGCCAGGAAATCGGTGAGCTCGTACGTGCGCTCGCACAAGCGCTGCGCACGCACTCTCTCGTCGGGCGCATCACGAAACAGGTCGGGATAATGCGTGCGTATCATGCCTGCGCAGGAGCCGGACGGCGCGACGATGTAATCGCAACCGTCGAATTCGCCGATCATCTTGCGCGCGAGCGCGAGCGCCGAGCGGCGATCGCCCGAGTTGTACGCCGGCTGCCCGCAGCACGTCTGCAACTCGGGCACCACGACTTCGCAGCCTGCGCCTTCGAGCAGCTCGAGCGCGGCGAAGCCGATGCTGGGCCGCATGAGATCCACGAGACAGGTGACGAAAAGGCCGACCTTCAGGCCTGCGCAGCCCGTGACGCGTGTCGGTTGAATGGCAGCGATCAAGCGCGACTCCCCAAGATCAGAACGTCCACGGCTTGAAGTACTCGAGCCGGTCCATGGTTTTCACACGCAGCTCCGTCACCTGCTTCTCCTGCAGGACGTTCAAGCGGGTCTCGACGCCAGCTTCGCCGCGTGACCAGAGCCGCTCGTAGAATTCCTGCTGCCCTCCGATCGGCTGCCCGGCGACGCCCAGTATGATATCGCCGCGCTGCAGGCCGCACGTCTGCGCCGGAGAGCCGGGCAGCACCCGCGAGACGAGCACCTGGCCTTCGTGCTGCTCGGTATAGACGCCCAGCCATGGACGTTGCGGCCCTCTGCGGCGCCCGGTCGACAACAGGTCGTCGAGTATGGGCGTGAGCAGGTCGGCGGGCACGAACATGTTGCCGGGGAAAGCTGCGCCGATATCGAGCGCATCGCCTACCCACAACGAGCCCACCCCTACGAGCCGCGCCGACTCGTCGAACAGCCCTGCGCCGCTGTGATCGGCGCGCGGCGGCGCCGTGAACAGCGCATCGTCCAGCATGTACTCCCACCATCCGACGAAACGGCGGCGGGCGACGACAGCCGCTTCCGAGAGGCCGCCTGCCGCCGCGTGCGCAGCGATCGCGACGCTTTCGATCTCCTGGACCGCAGCCGCGTCGCCGAGCTCCACGGGCGCCGCCGCGACGCCCTGCGAACGCAGCAGCCCGAAGCCGGTGGCATGATCGAAGCCGGCCACCACCGCCGGATAGACTCGCCCGTCGGCGGTCACTACCAGTATCGAGGCCGCCTCGATGATGAGATAGCCGATGGTGAGTATGAGGCCCCGCTCGCCGATCACGATGCCGGTGCCTTCGCGCTCGGAGCCGAGACTGCTGGCGCTCCTGGCGCCCTCGATCACCTTGATGCTGAGCTTCACTACCGCATCGGGCGCCGGCACCATGGCGGGCGCGCGCCCCGCGTGGGCCGCGCGCCAAGCCGCAAGCGTCGCCGTGAAGAATGAGAGCGGCATCGTCAGGAGCGCGCCGCCCGCAAGCGGCGGGGCGTTCGTAGTGAGGTCATCAAGCGCACGCGCCGGTCAGTCCAGCGGCCGATAGCACACGTCGATGATCTCGATCTCGTCCTCGCCCTGCGGCGTCGCGAGCGTCACGACGTCGCCCGGCTGGCGCTTGAGCAAAGCCCTGGCGATGGGCGAGATCCAGCTCACGCGCCCGCGCTGCACGTCCGCTTCGTCGATACCGACGATCGTGACGACCTCCGCGGCACCGCCCCGCTCGTACGTCACCGTCGCGCCGAAATAGATCTGCTCGGTGTCGCCGCGGGTCGCCGGATCGACCACCACCGCCGCATCGAGCCGTTTGGTCAAATAGTGGATACGCCGGTCGATCTCCCGCAGCCGCTTCTTGCCGTACAGATAATCGCCGTTCTCGGAGCGGTCGCCGTTGGATGCGGCCCAGGCAACGACCTTCACGAGCCCGGGCCGCTCGACGTCGAGCAGCTGCGTGACCTCGGCCTTGATTCGCGCATAACCTTGCGGCGTAATGTAGTTTTTCGGGCCGCTGCCGGGGGCGCTTTCGACAGGCCGGCGCTGACGCTCTCGCGTGGGTGCAATAGGCATGGAACGTAGTTTATCAAGACCGCCCGCGGCCCCGGCATATTGTCGGACGAAATTTCATACTATAAAATCGGCGCGTTTCCCCTCTCGTTGGAATCACCGTGGCAAACCCGGAAGCGAAGTCATCCATACAGGTCATCGCCCGCATGATGAACCTGCTCGACGCGTTGTCGCGGCATGCCAGCCCCGTGAACCTGAAGCAACTGGCGACCGAGACGGCGCTGCATCCCTCGACCGCCCACCGGATACTCGGCGTGATGGTCGAGAACCGCCTCGTGGACCGCATCGAGCCCGGCACTTACCGCCTCGGCATACGGCTGCTGGAGCTGGGTAGCCTGGTGAAGTCGCGCATCAGCGTGCGCCAGGAAGCGCTCCCGTACATGCAGCAGCTGCACCAAGAGCTCGGAGAAACGGTCAACCTGAGCGTGCGGCACGATGATGAAGTGGTCTACATCGAGCGCACGGCCGCGGGCAATTCCATGATGCGCGTGGTGCAGATCATCGGCGCGCGGGCGCCGCTGCATATCACGGCAGTCGGCAAGGTCTTTCTCGCTGCCGAGGATCCCGATCAGGTCGCGCAGTACGCGCAGCGCAGCGGCCTGCCCCGGTACACCGAAAACACCTACGCCGATCTCCAGAGCCTGCAGCGGGATCTCGAGCAGGTACGGCGGCAGGGTTACGCCTACGACGAAGAAGAGGCGGAGAAAGGCGTGTCCTGCATCGGCGCAGGGATCTACAACGACGAAGGACGGCTGGTCGCCGGCCTGTCCGTTTCGGCGCCCTCGGACCGTCTCAACAAGAGCTGGGCGCGACAGGTGCGCCACGCGGCGCAGCGCATCTCGCGCGCCATCGGCCACCAGGAATAGCGGCCGGCCCGCCGAGTGCTCGATCCGGGCACTTGCCGCATCCTGATCCGCGTTCCGTGCAAGGGCGCCGGCACGGTGGACATCGTCGCCTTGCGGCATTGAAGAGGCCCGGCGGTGTTCCGGCATCATCCCCGCACACCTCATCTCCGAGACACCACATGAGCGAAGAACGGCAGGCCCGCATCGATCTCACGGCTGCGCTGCGCAGCGCCTCGCGCATGGGGCTGGGGGAAGGCGTATGCAATCACTTCAGCATGGAGATTCCCGGGGCGCCCGGCCGCTTCCTGGTGAATCCGCAAGGACTGCACTGGTCGGAGGTGACGCCTGCAGATCTCGTGGTGCTCGACGCCGACGGCAACAAGGTCGCGGGCAGGCACGACGTCGAGCCCACCGCGTTTTTCATCCATGCCGCCCTGCATCGCGGGAAACCGAGCGCGCGCTGCGTGCTCCACACCCACATGCCGTACGCCACCGCGCTCACCGTGATCCACGGCGGGCGGCTCGACTGGTGCAGCCAGAACTCGCTCAGGTTCTACGGGCGCGCGGCGTACGACGACGACTACAACGGGCTCGCGCTCGATCCGGAAGAAGGCGCCCGCATGTGCGCCGCGCTGGCGAATGCCGATGTCCTATTCCTGGCGAATCACGGCGTCATCGCGACCGGTCCGGCCATCGCCATGGCATTCGATGATCTCTATTACCTCGAGCGCGCTTGCATGGTGCAGGTTCTGGGAGCGAGCATGGGACGGCCGTTACGCATCGTAGCCGAGAACATCGCGGCTCTCACCGCCCGGCAGATGGCGCAGGAAAGCCAGCAGGCGCAGCTCCACTTTGCAGCGCTGAAGCGCATCCTCGACCGCGACGAGCCGGGATGGCGTGGTACAGGACCTCAGTGATAGACGACGGGCAGCGTGAACAGTACGTTGAGACCGTCGAGGAATTCGTCGACGTGCTCGGCTGACGCGTCTTCGGCCACCGCGTCCTTCATCGACTGCGCGAACTTGTCCGCAGCCTCGCCGTGGAGGAAAGCGCCGCGCGACGTCTGCTTGTCCACCAGCTCGTAGCCCCGCTCGACGGGGTACTCGACCACGTAGTAGTTGTCGCTGTTGTAGATCACGTTCATCGTCATGTTCTCTGCGCTCGATCAGTCGCCGTGTGCCAGGTCGCGGCGTCAGACTGCAACAGGATGATTACCTAGGAGAAACATGGGGACGATCGCATTGATTGCAAGCACCACCGCCCCACGCCCCCTGCTCCCGCAAGAGACGGGCCTGCGGCGCTTCAACGGCCTCGCAGCTGGCTCACCGCGATGCCGGTGAGTATGAGCGTGAGGCCTGCATAGGCGCCGTAGTGAGGCCGCTCGCCGAGCAGGCCAACGCCAAGCAGCACGGCGACCGCCGGGCTCAAGTAGTTCACGAGCGACATGAAAGTGGGCCCGGCCAGCGCGATCAGTCTGAAGTAGCACAGCGTCGCGATGGCCGTCGGCCCGACGCCGAGCCACACGATGGCGGCGAGCGACGAGCGGCCGGGCGCAAACGTCCACGGCCGGTCCACATACAATGCCAGCGGCACGGTGACTGCGGTCGCGACGAGCAGCGTAGCCGCGGAAGCGACCAGTACTTCGCCTTTCACCAGCAATCGCGTCATGACGCTGTTCGCCGCATAACACAGCGCCCCGCACAGCACCGCCAACGGATAAATGAGATCGTGCATCGGCGCATCCGCTGCCCCCCGCCCGCTCATGAGCACTACGATGCCGAAAAACCCGATGAGAAAGCCGGTCACGCGACCGGCCGTCATGCGCTCGCCCTGCACGAGCAGATGCGCGAGCACCATCGTTGCCAGCGGCATGACGGCCATCAGGATGCCGGCAAGCGCGCTGTCGACGACCTGCTGGCCCCAGGTAATGAGGAAAAACGGTATCGCGTTGCCCACCGCGCTCAACGCCGCGTACCGCAGCCAGATCGCGCCCGGCGGCGGCAGGCGCAACCCGCGCAACCGCACCACGGCAACGAGTATCAGCGCCCCGATGGCGAGCCGGCTCGCGACCAATGTGGTCGGCGGCACCGTGGCCACGCCGAGCTTGTTGAAGAGAAACGACGAGCCCCACATGCCCACCAGCGCGAGCAGCAGGGCCCAGGCCAGCGCGCTCCGGCGTGGCGGCATGAGGGCGAGGCCGCCGCTAGCCGAGCAGTGTCCGCAGATCGGTCGCCGCTTCCACCCCGTGCAGGCGCGCGAGCAGTGCGTCCGGCTCGATGTCCGGTATGCCGGCGACGAGGCGCCTGAATTTCACCGCGAGCGCCTCGCGCGTGAGCGGCCGATGCGGCATGCCTTCGAAGTCGTGCGCAAGCAGACCGAGCTCGCGGCCGTCCTTGAGCTTGACGATCACCTCGCTCGAGAAGCGGTTCTGCTGACGGCCTTCCGGCAACGCGATCACCTGCGTATTCCGGCACGTCGCGCGGATCGCCGGATCGTTGAGGTTCTGCTCGCTGAAGGCGCGCGGGTCGAGCGGATCGCGATGCAGGGCGATCGCCACGCAGAAGGGCGTGCTGTACTGCGCCATCGCGAGATCGCCGGGTTCGGGAATGTTGTGATGGCTCACCATTTTCGCCTGGCCCGCGACGGTCACTGCAGCGACGTCCTCGCCGGCGAAACCATGCTTCGCCTTGAGCTCCAGCGCCGCCGTGACCGGCACGTGCGCGGTGATGTGGCAGGCGTAGCGCTTCAACATGGCCTTCTCGGTGTGCCACACGGAACCGAGCCCTGCCGTGAGCCGCGGCGGATCGACGTCGCGCGCATAGACGTTGAGAAAGCCGAACTTGCCCTCGAGCACCTCCGCGGGACCGCTGAACCCCTCACGGGCGAGCGAGGCGGCCAGGACGCCGCCTTCCGCCGCACGCCCGAGATGCAGCCGCTTCACCATGCCGCCCCCCGAGCGCGAAAATTCCAGCAGTCCCGAGCAGAGCGAGCCGCCTATGCCGAGGGCATGCGCCAGTTGTTCCGCATCGAGCTTCATGAGGAGGCCCGCAACGATGGCGCCGCCGAACACGCCGGTGAGGCCCGGCGCATGAAAGCCGAGATGCTCGCTCGTATGGCGCGCGGCATCGCCAATGCGGTACATCGCCTCGAAGCCGGCGACGAACGCCGTCAGCATGGCCTTGCCCGTCGCGCCCTCTTCCTGCGCCACCGCAAGCGCTGGCGCCGTGAGCGAGGCGCCGGGATGCACGCCCACGCTGGGCTGGCAGAGGCTGTCGAGCTCGAACGCATGCGCCTGTGCACCGTTCGCAAGCGCCGCAAACGGTGCGCGCACCTCGAGGCCGGTGCCGAGGATGCGGGCCGCGCCGGGCGCACTGTTCCGTTGCGCATAGGCCGAGACCATGCGGCTCCACGGGAGATGCGCCCCGAAGCTCGCGACGCCGACGGTGTCGATCAGCGATATCTTCGCGCGCTCGATGACTTGCGGCGGTATGTCTTCGTAACGGAGACCGAGCGCGAACTCGGCCAGCACACGGCTTGCGGCTTTCATGATGCGGTCCATCCTCGATTTGAGCGATCCCGATTGTATCGCCTCGACTTGAGCGACCCCGATTTTATCTCACGTGCGCGAGCCGCAGCCCGCGGCTGGAGCGCCATGCGTGCGTATGGTAAAGTCGGCCACTCCCCACGCGCTCTACAGCCATGTCGCTTTCCGCTCTGACCGCATTGTCGCCGCTCGACGGCCGCTACCACGAGAAGGTCGCCGCGCTGCGGCCGCTCTTCAGCGAATACGCGCTCATTCGCTTCCGCCTCCTGATCGAGGTGGAATGGCTGAAGGCGCTGGCGGCGGAGCCGGCGATACCCGAAGTGCCCGCCTTCGGTGCGGCGACCGTGAATGCGCTCGATGCGCTCGTGCGCAATTTCTCCGAAGCCGATGGCGCGGCGATCAAGGCGATCGAAGCGCGCACCAATCACGACGTGAAGGCGATCGAGTATTTCCTCAAGGAGCGCCTCGCCGGCAACGCGGAAGTGAACCGCGTGACCGAGTTCATCCACTTCGCGTGCACGTCCGAGGATATCAACAATCTCTCGCACGGTCTCATGCTGCAGCGCTCGCGCGAAGAAGTGATGCTGCCGGCGCTCGACCGCATCACGGCCCGACTCACCGTGCTGGCGCACGATCTCGGCGATGCGGCCATGCTCGCGCACACGCATGGACAGCCGGCATCGCCGACCACGCTCGGCAAGGAAATCGCGGTCTTCGTCCATCGCCTGCGGCGCGCCCGCGCGCGACTCGCCGCCGTGCGCCTGCCCGGCAAGATCAACGGCGCCGTGGGCAATTACAACGCGCACGTGGCGGCCTATCCCGACGTGGACTGGGAGCGGTTCGCGCGTGCGTTCGTCGAGCGCCTGGGCCTCGAGTTCAATCGCTACACGATACAGATCGAGCCGCACGACGGCATCGCGGAGATCTTCGACGCCTATGCGCGCGTCAACACGATACTCGTGGATCTCAACCGCGACGTGTGGGGCTACATCTCGCTCGGCTACTTCAAGCAGAAGCTCAAAGCCGGCGAGGTGGGCTCGTCGACCATGCCGCACAAGGTGAATCCCATCGA
>Ga0255338_1005180_pt1 | contig 12333 bp, 9 predicted proteins | sample MeOH1_35cm_T4_19_FD_203715 | JGI IMG/M metagenome (GOLD analysis project Ga0255338, IMG submission 203715) | Sandy soil microbial communities from University of British Columbia, Vancouver, Canada - MeOH1_35cm_T4_195 | ecosystem: Engineered > Artificial ecosystem > Sand microcosm > Unclassified ...
CGCACCGACAGATCGGCGACGTAGTCTTCCGGAATGAGCAGCGGCGTGCCGATGGTGATCTGCGGCGCCCAGCGATCCTCGACCGGCGCGGTGATGCCGGCCTTGAGGCTCGCGACCGCCTCTTCCAGCATCTGCTGATAGAGCTCGAAGCCGACTTCCTTGATGTGGCCGGACTGTTCTTCGCCGAGCAGATTGCCGGCGCCGCGGATGTCGAGGTCGTGCGTCGCCACCTGGAAGCCGGCGCCCAAGGTGTCGAGCGACTGCAACACTTTGAGACGCCGCTCGGCCTGCGGCGTGATCGGCTTCTGCGCCGGCAGCGTGAACAGCGCATAGGCGCGCAGCTTCGAGCGCCCCACCCGGCCGCGCAACTGATAGAGCTGCGACAGGCCGAACATGTCGGCGCGGTGCACGATCAGGGTATTGGCGCGCGGAATATCGAGGCCGGACTCGACGATGGTGGTCGAGAGCAGCACGTCGAATTTGCCGTCGTAGAAGGCCGACATGATGTCGTCGAGCACGGTCGGCGGCATCTGGCCATGCGCGACGGCGACGCGAACCTCCGGCACGTTCTTCTCGAGGAAGTCCTTGGTGCCAGCGAGATCTTCGATGCGCGGGCAGACATAGAAGGACTGGCCGCCGCGATATTTCTCGCGCAGCAGCGCTTCGCGCACGGTGACCGGATCGAACGGCGACACGAAGGTGCGGACCGCGAGGCGATCGACGGGCGGCGACGCGATGATCGACAGATCGCGCACGCCGGTCAGCGCGAGCTGCAAGGTGCGCGGGATCGGCGTTGCCGAGAGCGTCAGCACATGCACCTCGGAGCGTAGCGTCTTGATCTTCTCCTTGTGCGAGACACCGAAATGCTGCTCCTCGTCGACGATCAGCAGGCCGAGGTCCTTGAACTTGATGCCGCGGCCGAGCAACGCATGCGTGCCGACGACGATGTCGACCGTGCCGGCGGCAAGGCCCGCTTTGGTCTCGGCAAGCTCCTTGGGCGTCACCAGACGCGAGGCCTGGGCCACGTTCACTGGGAAGCCTCGGAAGCGTTCGGAGAAGGTCTTGTAATGCTGACGCGCGAGCAAGGTCGTCGGCACGATCACCGCCACCTGCTTGCCGTTGATCGCTACATCGAAGGCCGCGCGCAGCGCCACTTCGGTCTTGCCGAAACCGACGTCGCCGCAGACCAGACGATCCATCGGCCGGCCCTTGGACAGATCGCCGAGCGCCGCCTCGATCGCGGTGAGCTGATCCTCGGTCTCTTCGTAGGGGAAGCCGGCGCAGAATTCGTCATAGGCTCCGGGCGTGACGGTGAGCTTGGGCGCTTCGCGCAACTGCCGCTCGGCCGCGATCTTGATCAGATCGCCGGCGATGGCGAGGATGCGCGCCTTCATCTTGGCTTTGCGCGCCTGCCAATTGCCGCCGCCTAAGCGGTCGAGTTCGACATGGGTCTCTTCCGAGCCGTAGCGTGACAGAAGGTCGACGTTCTCGACCGGCAGATAGAGCTTGGCGGCATCGGCATAGTGAATCTCGAGGCAGTCATGCGGCGCACCGGCCGCCTCGATCGCCTGCAGGCCGACGAAGCGGCCGATGCCGTGGTCGACATGCACGACGAGATCGCCCGGCGCGAGGCTGGTCGCCTCCGCGATGAAGTTCTCGGCGCGTCGCTGCGCCCGGCGCGGCCGCACCAGGCGGTCGCCGAGAATGTCCTGTTCGCTGATGATCGCCGTGTCGCCGGTCTCGAAGCCGGCCTCGATGCCGAGGACGCCCAGCGCGATGCTGTGCCTCGGCAGCGCCAAAGCCTGCGGCCAGGAGGCGACCGATTGCAGATTATGCAGCTTGTGATCGCCGAGCACGGTCGACATGCGCTCGCGCGCGCCCTCGCTCCACAGCGCGATGGCGACGCGCTTACCCGCCGCCTGTAGCGACATCACATGCTTGGCAACCGCCTCGAACACATTGGCTTTGGGATCGTTGCGTTCGGCGGAGAAATTGTGGCCGGCATGCGCGCTGACATCGATGACGCCGGTGCCTTCCGGCTCGGCAAAAGGCGTGAGCCGCGCCCGCGCTGCCCTGTCGAGCTGCGCGCGCCATTCCTGTTCGGTGAGATAGAGCTTGTCCGTCGGCAGCGGCTTATAGGGCGGCACCACGCCCTGCTTCAACGCCTCGACGCGCGCATCGTAATAGTCCGCGATCTGTGCGAAGCGCTCATGCGCGGCATCTTCATCGAGATGTTCGAGCGCCAGCGGCGTGCCCGGCAGATAGTCGAACAATGTTTCCATCGACGTGTGGAACAGTGGCAGCCAGTGCTCCATGCCGGGATGGCGGCGGCCTTCGCTCACCGACTGGTAGAGAAGATCGTCGGGCGAGGCGACGCCGAATTGTTCGATATAGCCGGTGCGGAAGCGCCGGATGGTCTCGGTGACGAGCTGGAATTCGGCGACGGGCACGAGATCGAGCCCGCGCATCGGCAACTCGGAAAGCTGCGTCTGCGGATCGAAGGTCTTGATCGTCTCCAGCGCGTCGCCGAAGAAATCAAGCCGCACCGGCATATCCAGCCCCGGCGGAAACAGATCGAGGATGCCGCCGCGCACCGCGTATTCGCCCGGCTCGCGCACGGTCGATGCGCGCAGATAGCCGTTGAGCTCCAGCCATTCGACGATGCTGGCCATGCCGGTGACGTTGCCTGGCGCGACCGACAGCGCATGCGTCGCGACGAAGTCGCGCGCCGGCACACGCTGCGAGGCGGCGTTGACGGTGGTCAGCAGCACGGACGGCTTGTCGCGGCCCTTGGTGCGCACGAGGCGCGACAGCGCCGTCATGCGCTGCGCCACCACGGCGCCGTTCGGCGACACGCGGTCATAGGGCAAGCAGTCCCACGCCGGGAATTCCATGAGCTCGAGATCGGGTCCGAAGAACGCGAGCGCACGCGACAACGCGGCCATGCGCTGGCCGTCGCGGCAGATCACGACGAGCGAGATCGCCGGCGCGCCCGGTTTCGCGGCGATCGAACGCGCGAGGTCGGACAGCACCAAGCCTTCGGCGCCATCGGCGACCTGCGCCAAAGTCAGCGCCTTGCCGGGCTTGAGGGCCTCAGCGGGGGATTTCACGAAAGCGGTCACGGGGTCGTCAGGCCTTTACTGTGGAAGTCGCAGAGGCGCCGGAACAGCGCGCTATCGATGTCGGCGGGCGTGGGTTCCGACCCATTCACCCATGCGAACATCAATTGGTCCGGAATATCGAGCCAACTCTCGAACGTATCGAGGTCGGAATCGTTCAGCGTCGTCAGGTTGGCATCGGCGAAGCGGCCGATGATGTAGTCCATCTCGCGGATGCCGCGGTGCCAGGCGCGGAACAACAGCCGCCGCCGGCGCGGGTCCAGCCCTTCGCTCGAAATCTGGGTGCCTGTCGTCACGCTCGTCTCCAACGCCAAAAACCCGGACGGGGCCGGGCGGGCGTTATATAGAGCGCACGTTCTAATTTGTCATGGCCGGGCTTGTCCCGGCCATCCCGATAACAGTGCACACCTAATCGGGGTCACCGAGACAAGCCCGGTGACGACAAAGCAGCATATGCAGCCCGCGTCCAACGCGCGGCATGAGAGGGCAGTCAGGCCGGCAGGCGCTGCGCGATGTGGCGGATGAGCGCGAGCGCCGTCGACGGCGGCGTTCGCTCGACGCGCCGATACTCGCGCCCGTCGGGCGTGCGCGTCATGAGGCCCTCATCGCACAGGTCACGCCGCAGCAGCGCGTAATCGCCGAACAGATGTTGCGCTTCGAGAGCACGGTTTATCTCGGCTTCGGCATGGACGCGACGCGGTTCAAGGCGCGACCACAACACCCACAGGCACAAGACGCGATGGCTGTATTTGGAGGGCCAGCGGACCAGACGCCCCTCGCCGTCGAAGTACCGCGTCAGGCGGTTGACGGTGACGAAGTCGGCGGGTTCCGCTGCCAGCCCCGGCGACGGCTGATCGAGCTGTTGGCGCGCCATCGCCTGGGCGCGGAAGTGCTGGAAGTTCTGATAGCCGCCGGCCCGCGCCACCATGTTCAAGAGCGTCAGGTGGCTTGGAGCGGTAGCGTTCGGTTGGTCGGACTGCGACAGCTCGCGCCGCAGGGCGCGGGCAAAGGTGGATACATCGTCCGCGAAGAACGGAAGGGATTGTCTCGACATGGCTTATCCTCGACGTGCCGCGTCCGAAAGGGACTGTCGTGATCGCCAGCTTGCGACGTGGCACGGGATAAGGTGTCAGTCGTGATGAGACGTTGGCAGGTTTAGCGCCCCTTGCGAGGGGTGGCGATGCCTGGGTGAACTGCCGACCGAGGCCTCGATATATGGCAGGCGAAAGCGCCGCGCAAGCGCGGCGCTTCGACGCCTGTCACCGTGGCGCGCTACTTCGGGATGACGCCGCTCGCGCGCATGGCGTTGCCCCATTTCGTCAGTTCGTCCTTCACGAACTGGCCGAGATAGGCCGAGGAGCGCCGCTCGGGCGCAACGAAGGTCGCCGCGAGCTTCTCCATTTCGTCCTTCAGGCCGGGCGTGTCCATGGTCTCCACCGCCGCCTTTTGCAGCTTGGCGGCGATTGGCGCCGGGGTGTCTTTCGGCAGGAACAGCGCGGTCCAAGTGTAGGCCTGCACCGTGGGAAGCCCCTCCTCGGCCGCCGTCGGAATGTTCGGCAGCACCGGCGAGCGGTTCGGCGACAAGACGGCGATGCCCTTCACCGTGCCGGCATTGATGTTCTGCACGGCGGTCACCGCGATCTCGCACAGGAAATCGAGCCGGCCAGACACGAGGTCCTGCATGGCCAGCGACGTGCCGCGATAGGGCACGTGCTGGATAGTGGTGCCCATGGCGTTGTCGAGCATCACGCAGCCCAAATGCGCGGCCGAGCCGACGCCGGCCGAGCCGTAGTTCATCTTGCCTTGGTTGGCCTTGGCATAGGCGACGAACTCCTTCAGCGTATTGGCCGGGAAGTCCTTGCGGGTGATCAGCACCAGCGGAATTTCGGAGACCAGCGCGACCGGCGTGAAATCGGCGACCGGATCGTAAGGCGGCTTGTCGACAAGAAGAGCCGGATTGGTGTGGGTCGCGACGGTGCCGAGCAGGACCGTGTAGCCGTCGGGCGTCGCCCGCGCGACCTTCTGCCCGCCGACGGTACCACCGCCGCCGCCGACGTTCTCGATCACGACCCGCTGGCCGAGCTTGTCGGAGAGCTTTTCCGCGAAGATGCGGCCGAACACGTCGATCGGCCCGCCCGCCGCGGCGGCGACGACCATGGTGATGGGCCTGTTCGGGTACTCCTGCGCCTGTGCCGGCACCAGGAGAGACAACAACGCGAAAACCAGTGCGAGACCTGACCGTGCAACCACCTTACCCTGCCCCCGAATCTGAAGAATTGTCCTAGAATCACAGTTCGCTTTAAGTCCTACAGCACCCTCGGTACCGGCGTCGATTGATCCATGCGTCCGCTCGTCCTCAGTCCCCTGTTCGCCTCGGTGACCAGCCTGCCCGGCGTCGGTCCCAAGCTCGAGCGGCTGTACGCCAAACTCACCGACCGCGACACGCCGCGCGTCATCGATCTCCTGCTGCACCTGCCCTCGGGCGCCATCGACCGGCGCGCGCGGCCCAAGCTCAACGAGGTCCAGCCCGGCCAGGTCGTCACCGTCGCCGTGCAGGTCGAGGAGCATCGCCCCGCCCCGCGCAACCGACCCCGGGCGCCGTACCGCATCGTCACCAGCGACGACTCCGGCGTCACGCTGACGCTCACTTATTTCAGCGCGCGACCGGATTATCTCGAAAAGCTGCTGCCGGTCGGCGAGACGCGCTATGTTTCCGGCACCGCCGAGTTCTACGACGGCATGTTGCAGATGGTGCATCCCGACCGCGTCGTCGACGAGCAGGGCTTTGCCACCTTGCCGCTGGTCGAACCGGTCTATCCGCTCACCGAAGGGTTGGCGCTCGGCAATGTGCGCCGCGCGATGGACGGCGCGCTGGGCAAATTGCCGCCTCTGCCGGAATGGCAGGATGCGGCCTGGGTGTCGCGCGAGCGCCTGCCCGCTTTCGCCGACGCCTTGCGCGCACTGCACCGGCCGCACGAACCGCACGACGTCGCACCCGAAAGCCTTGCCTGGATCAGGCTCGCTTACGACGAACTGCTTGCCGGCCAGCTCGCGCTCGCCCTCGTGCGCGCGCATATGCGCCGCATCGCCGGCCGCGGCACGTCGAGCGAGGGCCGCCTGCGCGCGCGCATCCTCAAGGCGCTGCCTTACACGCTGACGCATTCGCAGCAGAAGGCCGTCGACGACATCATCAACGATCTCGCCAAGCCGCACCGCATGCTGCGCCTGCTGCAAGGCGACGTCGGCTCTGGCAAGACCGTTGTCGCTTTCTCGGCAGCCGCGACGGTGATCGAAGCCGGCCGACAGGCCGCCTTCATGGCGCCGACGGAAATCCTCGCGCGCCAGCACTTGAAGACCATCGCGCCTTTGGCCGAAGCCGCCGGCATCCGCGTCGCGCTGCTCACCGGCCGCGAGCGCGGCGCCGTGCGCAAGGAGATCCTCGACCGCCTGGTGCTCGGCGACCTCGACCTCCTCGTCGGCACGCATGCGCTGTTTCAGGAGGACGTCGCCTTCCACGATCTCGCATTGGCCGTGGTCGACGAGCAGCACCGTTTCGGTGTGCATCAGCGTCTAGCGCTGACGCAGAAGGGCGATGCCGTCGACGTGCTGGTGCTCACCGCGACGCCGATCCCGCGGACATTGGTGCTCACGTATTTCGGCGACATGGACATCTCGGAATTGCGCGAGAAGCCGGCCGGCCGCCAGCCGGTCGACACGCGCACCATTCCGCTCGACCGCCTCGACGAAGTCGAAGACGCCATCGGCCGCGCTATCGCCGAGGGCAAGCGCGCTTATTGGGTCTGTCCCTTGGTGGAGGAGTCCGAAAAGAGCGATCTCGCCGCCGCGCAGCAACGCTATGAGGAGCTACGCCAGAAATTCGGCGACAAGGTCGATCTGGTGCACGGCCAGATGAAAGGTACCGACAAGGATGCCGCGATGGCGCGTTTCGCGTCGGGCCAGTCACAATTGCTCGTTGCCACCACCGTGATCGAGGTCGGCGTCGACGTGCCGGAAGCGACCATCATCGTCATCGAACACGCCGAGCGCTTCGGCCTCGCGCAAATCCATCAGTTGCGCGGCCGCGTCGGCCGCGGCACCGGCAAGTCGACATGTCTCTTGCTGTACAAGGCGCCGCTCGGCGAAACCGCCAAAGCGCGGCTCGCCATCCTGCGTGAAACGGAAGACGGCTTCCGCATCGCCGAGGAGGACCTGCGCCTGCGCGGCGAAGGCGATCTTCTCGGCACGCGGCAGAGCGGCACGCCGGGCTTTGCCGTCGCCCGTCTCGAGGTTCATGGCAAATATCTCGGCGCCGCGCGCGACGACGCGGCGCTGATCCTGTCACGCGATCCGCAGTTGCAGACGGAGCGTGGCGAGGCGCTGCGCCACCTGCTCTATTTGTTCGGCAAAGACGAAGCCATCAAGCTGATCCGCGCTGGATGACTTCGCGCCTTGCGATACTCGTTGCGCCGTTCTTAGTGCTTCAGATCGTCCGGCACCTTGCCGCCGTTCTCGGCGAGCTTCTGCATGACCTGCTTGTGCAGCCACACGTTCATGGTCGCGGAATCGTTGGTATCGCCGGTGTAACCCAGCTCCTTGGCGAGATCCTTGCGCGCCGACAGGCTGCTGTCCAGGCCGAGAAGCTTCATCAGATCGACGATCGACTTGCGCCAGTCGAGCTTCTCTTTGTTCTTGGATGCGAGATCGCTCAGGACCGCCGCGACGTCGACTTGCGTTGCAGTTGCTGTTGCTGCGCTACCACCAGCGGCCGGCGCAGCCGCAGGCTCTGCCGCCTTGGCGCTGCCCGATCCGAAAATCGCCGACATGATGCTACCGAAGATACTCATGTTATCGCCTCCACTTTCCACTTTGCAGTTGTCAGGAAACACCGCGTCTCGACACCACCTGGTGCCAGATGAACAGCACAACAAACGCACCAACCGTAGCGCCGACCAAGCCGGCGCCTTGGTCGAGGCGATACCAGCCGATCGCTTGACCGACGAAGGTCGACAGGAATGCGCCGGCAATGCCGAGCACAGCCGTCAGGATGAAGCCGCTGGGATTGTTCGGACCCGGCGCCAACCAGCGTGCGATCAAACCGGCGACGAATCCGATGATAATGATCCAGATGATATTCATGGCGGGCCGCCCGTCTCGACCGATATGAAAGTAGTCTACCGGACGGTACTCGTTTGGCGTGACGATTATTTTTCACATCCAACGGAACCTTTTGCCTTGATCGGTTTTGGCTCACGCGTTTGATATGACACCGCCCTGACACAGGCGGCGGCTAGCCTGCACGACCTTTCATAGGAGGCGCTTATGGGTCTGCTCGATGTGCTGAACGGGATGCAGAATGGACCGCGCGGCCAGCGGAATCCGAATGCCTCGAGCGGCGGCATGTCGCCGATCACGATGGCGATCTTAGGTCTGCTGGCTTACAAAGCGGTGAAGCATTTCACCAACCAACCAGGCGCCGCGCCTTCGGCGCCCAATCAAACTGCTGGCCCCGCGGCCGCACCGGGCCAGATCGGCGGCGGTCTGGGCGGCCTGTTGTCCGGACAAGGCGGCGGCCTCGGCAGCTTGCTGCAAGGCGGTTTGGGCGGTCTGCTCGCCGGCGGCGCCGCCGGCAGCGTCCTGAGCGGCGGTCTGAACGACCTGCTCGGCCAACTTCAACAGAACGGACAAGGCGATGTCGCCAAGTCCTGGGTGAGCAACGAGCCGAACCAGGCCATTTCGCCCGACGACTTGGCAAGTGCACTCGGCGCTGATCGTATCAATGCGCTGACCGCGCAAACCGGCATGTCCCGCGAAGATCTTCTCGCCGGTCTCAGCGAGCATCTGCCCGAAGTCGTCAATCAGTTGACGCCGCACGGCCGCGTGCCGACCGAGCAAGAGATATCGATCTGATAACCGCGCATCTGTTTTAAGAGTCTGTCCGGAAATCAAGGCGGGAAAATCGGCCTGTTATCGCGCCGCCGTCATGCCCGGCCTTGTGCCGGGCATCCACGACCTTACGACAGTTAGCAAGTAAGACGTGGATGGCCGGGTCAAGCCCGGCCATGACGTAGTTAGCGAGGCAACGCGTAACCCGTTGAACAGACTCACCTCGGCCAGATTCTAAGGCCGGTGTTGGCTGCAGGCGTTGCCCGGGATCAGGGCGCCTTCCCGGCCAGCGGATCCGGCCCGAAACGGTTCGGTCCGATCGTGCCGCGGAGGCAATTCCAGATGATGAGCAGCACGATCCCGATGACCGTGAGCGAGATGAGGACCCACCAGCCGGTGCGGTCGATGTCGTGCAAACGGCGCACGGATACGGCGAGGCTCGGCAAGAACAGAAGAATCGATGCGACCGCGTTGAGCGGCGAGATGTCGCTCAGCGCAAAGACCGCCACATCGAGGATGCTGGCGACGATGGACACCAGTATTTCGAACAGGACCCAGTACCAGAATTCCGAGCGTGGCGCCCGGCCGGAAAACGTCACGTAGTTACGAAAGCCGGATTGAATCGCCTGTTGAAAGTTCATCGTCTCCCCCCGGAGTATTGCACCGACAAGCCGAAATCAGGTCACGTTCTCAGCCTTTTGTTCGATCTGCGCCGCGCGTGCCGTCGCAGCCAATTGCGCCAACTTCTTCTGCTGATCGGCGTCCGTCTGCACCATGCCGGCCGACATGATCAACGTCATGGCCGTCTCGACGCTGATGTCGAGTTCGATCAAACGCTTGCGGGCCACGTAGAAAAAGAAGCCCGTGGTCGGGTTCGGTGTGCAGGGCATGAAGGCCGAGACATGCTCGCCTTCCGGCAGTTGCGTCGCCATATCGCTGCCGGGCGGATGCGACAGAAACACGAGCGACCACATCCCAGGTCCGGGAAATTCCACCAGCGCCACTTTGCGGAAGCTGGAGCCGGTCTTCGAGAACAAAGTCTCGAAAATCTGCTTCATCGTTTTGTAGATTGGCCGCACGATCGGCATGCGGCTCAGGAGCCCTTCGCCGAATTCGACCAAAGTGCGCCCGACCAGATTAGCGGTGAGAAAACCGAGTAATGTGAGCGCCGCGATGGCGACAATCAGACCGGTTCCGGGGATCGGCCAGGGCAGATAGCTCTCCGGGCGGTAGGTGGCCGGGATAAAGGGGCGCACCACATCGTCGACCCAATTGACGACCGTCCAGACCAGCCAGGCCGTGACCGCCAGCGGCCCGGCGACCACGAGGCCGGTAAGGAAATAATTGCGGATGCGGGCCATGAAGCCATGGTGCGGCGGCGCCGCCGCCTTCTCCAGGTCGGCGGCCAGCTCCTCACCCAGCTTGGGGTCCAGGTCGGCCATAGGCCGTAGTCTATTCCACCGTGACGGATTTCGCGAGGTTGCGCGGCTGGTCGACGTCGGTGCCGATCACGGCCGCCGTGTGGTAGGCCATGAGCTGCACCGGCACGGCATAGACCAGCGGCGTCACGGTCGAGGCCATTTCCGGCAGCGTCAAAGTGTGCGCGGAATCAATGGTCGATTCCTGCGAGCCCTTCGGGTCGGTGACGAGGATGATCCGCCCGCCCCGCGCCGCGACCTCCTGCATGTTCGAGACGGTCTTGTCGAACACGCGGTCGTGCGGCGCGATCACGATCACCGGCATCTTCTCGTCGATCAGCGCGATCGGCCCGTGCTTGAGCTCGCCGGCGGCGTAGCCTTCGGCGTGGATGTAGGAGATTTCCTTGAGCTTGAGCGCGCCCTCGAGCGCGATCGGGAAGCTGGTGCCGCGGCCGAGATAGAGTACGTCGCGCGTCTTGGAGAGTTCGATCGCGAGCTTCTCGATTTGCGGCTCGAGCGTCAGCGCCTGCGTCATCAGGCGCGGCACTTCGATGAGCGCATGCACCAGCTTCTGTTCGTCCGCCTCGGTCAGATCGCCGCGCGCCCGCCCTGCCGCGATGGCAAGGCAGGCGAGCACCGCGAGCTGGCAGGTGAAGGCCTTGGTCGACGCGACGCCGATTTCCGGCCCGGCCAAGGTCGGCATCACCACGTCACTGTCGCGGGCAATGGTCGAGGTCGGCACGTTGACGACCGACATCACATGCAGCTTGTGATCCTTGGCATAGCGCAGCGAAGCCAAAGTGTCCGCGGTCTCACCGGACTGCGAGATGAAGATCGCGAGATCCCCCTCTTCCAGCGGCGCGCCGCGATAGCGGAATTCCGACGCGATATCGATTTCGACCGGCAGCTTGGCGAAGCGCTCGAACCAGTATTTGGCGACGAGCCCAGCGTAATAAGCGGTGCCGCAGGCCGAGATCGACAAACGCTTGAGCTTCTTCCAGTCGAACGGCAGGTCGGTCGGCAGCGCGACGCGCTCATGCACCATGTCGATGTAGTGCGCGAGCGTATGGCCGACCACTTCCGGCTGCTCGTGGATCTCCTTGGCCATGAAATGCTTGTGGTTGCCCTTGTCCACCAGCATGGCCGAGGCCGTGGACTTGATGACCGGACGCTCGACAGGCTTGTCGTTTACATCGCGCACCTGAACGGTCTTGCGCGTCAGCACGACCCAGTCGCCGTCGTCGAGATAGCTCACGGTGTCGGTGAACGGCGCGAGCGCGATGGCGTCCGAGCCGAGATACATCTCGCCTCTGCCGTAGCCGATGGCGAGCGGCGAGCCGCGGCGGGCGCCGATCAGGAGATCGTCCTCGCCCGCAAACAGAAAGGCGAGCGCAAAGGCGCCGCGCAATTGCTTGAGCGAGGCCGACACGGCCTCCACCGGAGTCTTGCCGCGCTTGAGCTCCTGCGTGACCAGATGCGCCACCACTTCGGTGTCGGTTTCGCTCGTGAACTTGCAGCCGTCGGCGATCAGCTTCTCACGCAGCTCGCGGAAGTTCTCGATGATGCCGTTATGCACGACCGCGACGCGGTCGGTCGCATGCGGGTGCGCGTTGTCCTCGGTCGGGCGGCCGTGCGTCGCCCAGCGGGTATGGCCGATGCCGATATTGCCCGGCAGCGGCTCCTGGTCGAGCCGCTTGTCGAGCGCGGAGAGCTTGCCCTTGGCGCGACGGCGGCCGAGCTTGCCGTGGTCGAGCGTCGCGACACCCGCGGAGTCGTAGCCGCGATATTCGAGGCGCTTGAGCGCGTCGACCAAGTGAGCGGCCACCGGTTCGGTGCCCAGAATTCCGACGATCCCGCACATCCGCTTGGACGGCCCCCGTTGAACCTGATGATCGTTTAGCCGTGGCCTTGCG
>Ga0255338_1005181_pt1 | contig 12332 bp, 13 predicted proteins | sample MeOH1_35cm_T4_19_FD_203715 | JGI IMG/M metagenome (GOLD analysis project Ga0255338, IMG submission 203715) | Sandy soil microbial communities from University of British Columbia, Vancouver, Canada - MeOH1_35cm_T4_195 | ecosystem: Engineered > Artificial ecosystem > Sand microcosm > Unclassified ...
TGCATTCTTTTGTGAGAATGCAGAGCGGTCCCGACGACCGGAATGCGGGGAATGGTCCCCGCCTCAATGAGGCCTGTAGCCATGGCGAGCAAGGCAACCGTAGTGTTCCGGGGGCAGTCCGGACAAAACTACCGATTCCAAGTCTGGCCGGTCGGCACGCGGTTCAAGCCGCTCGCCGGCGTCTGCCTGTTCAGCAAGCGCACCTACTCGAACCGGAATTTTGCGCAGACCGCGTCGCACGAGTGCCTCCACATCGGCCAGATGTCGGACCTGTCGCGCCTCTCGTATGAAGCGCCGAATCTGAAAGACGCCGATTGCGTCTGCCTGTACCTTGCGAGCGACGAAGCGCATCGGCTCTTCGTCGAGCAGGACCTCGTCGAGCAGCTGGGTGTCTGGAATACGAGGCTGCGCGTCGATCTCGACGCTCATGCCGCGACCGCCGCGCCAGCCGGCGAGCCCGTCACGCCCGCTTTATCCGCGCCAGCCTTAGAAGGCTGAGCAGCCTGATATAACCCCAGCCGATATCGCATTCGTACCACTTGCGGGACAGCCGTGCGGATGTCGGGAAGGCGTGGTGATTGTTGTGCAGCTCTTCCCCGCCGATCAGGATACCCCATGGACAGATGTTCGTGCTTGCGTCGCTGGTTTCCCAGTTACGGTAACCGGCGTAGTGACCGACACCGTTGATGACGCCCGCGGCGAAGAACGGAATCCACACCATCTGCGCCGCAAACATCAGGCCGCCGGGAACCACGCCGAACAGCGCCGCGAGTAAGAGTCCGAACAACACGACGCCCGTACGCACGTATCTCGAATAGACGCGCCGCTCGAGCAGATCGCTCGGCGTCGCGGCGCCGTAACGGCGTATCGTGTCGCGGTTCTCGGCCTCCTTCATGTAGAGCAGGACTCCGCCCCACAGCACGCTGCGTATGCCGAGAACCTGCGGGCTGTGCGGATCGTGCGGGCCTTCGCAGTGCGCGTGATGCTTACGGTGCACGGCCACCCATTCCCGCGTGATCATCCCCGTCGTGAGCCACAGCCAGAAGCGGAAGAAATGACTGACCGCGGGATGAAGATCGAGCGCGCGATGCGCCTGGTGCCGGTGTAGATAAATCGTCACTCCGACGATCGTCACATGCGTGAAGATCAATGTCGCCACGACATGGCCCCACCAGGGCAGCGTGATCAGGCCGGCATATAGCATCGGGTACAGGGCTCCGCGCCGGGTGTAGCGACGAGTCGCTCGGAGTCGGAGAGCATGCAGCTCATGGCTGTTCAATGCAGCAACAAGCAAGCCGGACTCCCAGGGTCCGGGGGCATGGCGCTTGCTTCGAAGCGAAAGCCGAAGGCATCGAGCCCGCATACGAGCAGTAGGCTGTCCGGTTCACGCTCGTGCAACATCGGCTGACAAGATCGATAACCTCAGTCCGTCTCGCGGACGATCAGGCATCCCATGAACAATCCCATGACCAGCGAACGAGTGCAGGCCTCCATCGACCGTATAGAGCAGGCGCGCTGCGAGGCCGAGCGCAGGGCCGGCGCGGAGGAGGCGCGCAGCCTCGCCCTGCGCGAGCTCGATCTCGTATTGAAAGAGGAGCAGGAAGCTCTGGCGCATCATCCCTACGGTTACGGACATGGCTGGAACGTGTGGGCGCTCACCGTCGAAATGGAGCGGTTGCGTCGGTCGAAACGCGCCCTGCGGTATTTGCCGGCAGCATTGGCCGGCCCTCCATGAGAGCACTGGCGCTCTGCCCCGGAATCGATCCGCGCGTGAGAGTGAGAGTAAGGCATCCCGCGGCACGGCATCTACCTTTTAGGCCACGAGCCGAAACCCTCGTCGATGCATTCCGAGCGGCGCGCGAGCCTGCTCGCAAGATCGAAACGCCGCCAACCGCAAAAAACGAATCGCAACGCCGGCATGAGCATATACTGACTCTGGATACTTTCGAGGTGACGTCATGATCGTAGCAAGACGAGAGCTGGTGGCGGGCCGGATCGTGCTGGGACCGAGGAAGGTCAAGGGCCGCTATGCGCGCATCGTGTCGCAAAGCGACGGCAGCGGACGCGTGGAAACGTTCGACGCCGGTGTGCAGAAGTGGCGCCTCGCCCCGGAGGACGTCTCGTTTTCCGACATCTGGGCCGCACCCGTCGTTTCGCCGCTCGCGGCGGAGATGCCGCGGGAAACCGCGTCGGAGAAATAGCAGGTTCCCGGAGTTGTGCTCGCGACGGCCGCAACCCGTCCTAAGCGGGCTCCGGATATCAGCCGTGTGGTCGTCCACGAATAATCTCCCGGCGGTGGCGAAGCGCGTTGCCCGCAACGCGATGCTGTTGCTCGTCCTCGACGCAGGTATGCCGCACGCGCTCGCGGCGGAGTTCGATACCTGCCTCACAGGGCTGCGCAGCGACGCAACAGCAGAAGGCATCAGCACGCAGACCTTCGATGCAGCCTTGACCGGTATCGAGCCGGATCAAAGCGTGATCGATGCGATGGAGAACCAGCCCGAGTTCAAGGCGCCCATCTGGGATTATCTCGCGAGCCTGGCGGACGATCAGCGCATCGCCGACGGCCGGGAGAAGCTCGCCGAGTGGGCCTCGGTACTGGCGGACGCCGAGCGGCAGTTCGGCGTGGACCGCCATACGATCGTGGCGGTGTGGGGCGTCGAGTCCGATTACGGCAGGACGCTGGGCGGACGTCCGCTCGTACGCTCGCTCGCGACGGCTTCGTGCTTTGGCGGCCGGCAGCGATACTTCCGCGGCGAGCTGCTTGCGACGCTGCGCATACTGCAAACCGGCGACATGCCGCCCGCCGCGCTCGTCGGCTCGTGGGCCGGCGCATTCGGGCATACTCAATTCATGCCCTCGACGTTCCAGCGGCTCGCCGTCGATTTCGACAACGACGGCCGGCGCGACATCGTCGACTCGGTGCCCGATGCGCTCGGCTCGACGGCGAACTTCCTCAAACGTGCAGGCTGGGTAACCGGCGAGCCCTGGGGCTACGAAGTGCGTCTGCCGCCGGGCTATGGCGGGCCGTCGGGGCGCCGCAACCGCAAGGCGATGGCCGAGTGGAAACGGCTCGGCATACAGCGCATCGACGGGGCCGCGCTCGAAGGCAACGGTCGCGCGGCCCTGCTGCTGCCTGCCGGCATCGAAGGCCCCGCGTTCATCGTGTTCAGAAACTTCGATGCGATTTACGGCTACAACGCCGCCGAGTCGTACGCGCTCGCGATCGCGCATCTTTCGGACCGGCTGCGTGGCAACGGCCCGTTCCGGACGCCGTGGCCGACGGACGATCCCGGCCTTTCGCGCGCCGAGCGCCGCGAGCTCCAGGCGCTGCTCATCGCACGCGGCTACGATATCGGCGCGGCCGACGGCATGATCGGCTCGCGCACGCGCGCAGCGATCGAGGCGTTCCAGATGTCGGCAGGACTGCCCGTGGACGGCCACCCGGGCGGACGGGTGCTGAAAGCACTGCAGGCGGGCGCCACGCCGCAAGCCGCAATAGAAGTCGATGATCCCCGTGCATGGGATCAGGACGGATAGACCGCGGCGAGCGAGCACAGCCGGGACAATGTCATTCGCCGTCGGGACGGGGTCGCGGCGCGAGCCATGCCAGCCATGCCAATCCGAGCGCCGCCGAGGTTATCGAGCCGAGAAGAATCCCGAGCTTTGCCTGCTCGATGAAATCGGCCGAACTGAACGCGAGCTGGGCGATGAACAGCGACATGGTGAACCCTATGCCGCCCAACCACGCCGCGCCCAGTACATGTCTCCAGTGCACCCCGCGCGGCAATCGCGCGACGCCGAGCCGCACGGCGATCCAGCTGAATATGCTGATGCCGACAAACTTTCCGAAGACGAGGCCGCATAACACGCCGACGGTAACGCTGCTCGAAAGCGCATCGCCCCAGGCCACGCCCAGAACATCGATGCCGGCGTTGGATAGCGCGAAGACGGGGATGATGACGAACCCGACCCAGGGCGTGATGCGATGCTCGATGCGCTGCAGCGGGCTTTGCACTGCCGAAGCGGAACGCTCCATTGCCTCCGCGATCGACGCCATCCTGTGATTGCTGAGCGGATCGTCGGCAGTCTCCTTGTCGCGCCGATCGGCTCTGAAAGCCGCCAGCAGCTCCTCGATACGCCGCTCAAACTGCGCCGGAGAACGCGCTGGAAGGACTGGAATGGCCAACGCGAGCAGGATCCCCGCAAGTGTGGCGTGAACTCCCGATCGATGCACGGCGAACCAGAGCAGCATGCCTATCGCGGCGTAAGGCAGCGGATTGCGAATGCCGCCGCGGTTCAATATCAGCAGCACGATGAACAGCCCGACGGCGGCACCCAGGGCTGGTAGATCCAGATTGCCGGTGTAGAACATCGCGATGACCAGGACAGCGCCGAGGTCGTCGGCAATGGCGAGCGCCGTGAGGAAAACGATCAGGTTCCTGGGGATGCGCGACGCGAGGAGGACCAGGATCCCGATGGCGAAGGCGATATCGGTGGCCATCGGAATGCCCCATCCGGACGCGGTCGGCGTGCCCGCGTTGAACATGAAGTAGATGAGCGCAGGCACCACCATGCCGCCGAATGCTGCAAACACAGGAAGCGCGGCGTCCTTGATCGACGAAAGCTCTCCGACCAGAATTTCGCGCTTGATTTCGAGTCCGACCAGCAGGAAGAAAAGCGCCATGAGCCCGTCGTTCACCCACTGGTGCAAAGAGAGCTCGAGCTTGAAACGATCGCCTGCCGAGAAGCCGACTCGGTACTCCCAGAAGTGACCGAACGCCTCGCCGCCGGGGCCTGATGCGATCACGAGAGCGACGATCGCACTGACCATCAGCACCACGCCGCCTGCCGTCGTGCGCCGGAGGAATTGCTCGAAAGGGGAAAGAATCCGCCCGAACAGGCGTTCCAGGGGATATTCAGGATGCGTCATGCCGGCATTGTATCGGCGAAGACACGCGACATCCCGGCTCCGGCGCGCCTTTGGCGCGAGCTCCGCCGGTCACCCGGTTGTTTTCTGTGCCTTCCTCATCCGCGAGCGAGATCGATGAAGGACCTCCATGGATAGCCTTAAGTGACGTTGGGCGCCCGCATGGACGGCCGCTTCGTGCTGCTGCCCACGGCTGTGTTTTCTTTCTTCCTCGAGCATGGTTTCGGGGCACGCATGGCGCGAGAGATCGAAAAGAGAACGCCACCCCCTCAAAGCGCTGCGCGGTGACTTCGACGGCGTGCCGGCGCGCAGCAGCGCAGATCGCAACCTCCGTGTGCGCACAGTCTTGAACGCCGTCGACGCGTACGAAACGATCTTCCGGAGCTCGGGATCAGAGCTTGAGCCCGTGCAGAAAGCTCGCGCGCTCTCGCGCACCGGCCATGAGGAAGCCCAGATCGCCGCCGCTCAGGATGAAGCGCATGCCCATGCCGATATATTTTTCCATGAGCTTCGGGTCGTAGACGCCGCCCATGCCGGGATGGATGCCGCGCTTCCGGCACGCGTCGATCACCTTGCGATACGCTGCCTCGACGCGAGGATCGGCGAACTGCCCGGGTATGCCCATCTCGGCGCAGAGGTCGTTGGTGCCGATCAGGATGACGTCGAGACCCGGCACGGCCGCGATGTCGTCGGCCTTCGCGATCGCGTCGGGCGTCTCGAGCATGACCACCACCAGCGTCTCCTCGTTCGCGATCTTCGTCGATTCGCCCACCGGCACGCTGCGATATGCGAACTGCGGCAGCGCGCCCATCACCGAGCGGTGACCGATCGGCGGGTATTTGCAATATGCGACGGCGCGCTCGGCCTCTTCGACGCTGTCCACGTGCGGCACGACGATGCCTTGCGCGCCGGCATCCAGCAGCCGCGAGGCATGGTGATGCTCTTTCCCCGGCACGCGCACGATGGGCGTGATGCCGATCGGGAGCGCGGCCATGGCGATCTGCGCCGCCATGTCGACATCCATCGAGTTGTGCTCCATGTCGATGAAGAGCCAGTCGTAACCGCACGTCTTGCCTATCGTGGCGATGTCCACCGTCCGCGCCAGGCGCAAGCCCATGCCGATGGCGATCCTGCCGTCGGCAAGCTGGCGCCTGGTGTGGTTTACGTATGCGCTCATGTCACTCTTCCTGTTTTTTCGTTGAAGAACGCGGGCTACTCGGGCCGCACGCCGGTCATCTTGATGAGGCGTCCGTATTTCTCGTAATCCGCCTTGATCCGCGCCGCCGTCTCGCCCGGCGTCATGTACCACGGCTCGAACGCTTCCAGCCGGCTGTCCGGGCTGTCGAGCACTTTCTTGATTTCCGCATTGAGCTTGTCGACGATGGGCTTGCCCAATCCCGCGGGACCGAACAGCGCGACCCACGCCCTGAACTCGTAGCCGGGCACGCCGGCCTCGGCCACCGTCGGCGTCTGCGGAAACTGCGGCAGCCGTGTGTCGGAAGTCACCGCGAGCAGGCGCAGGCGTCCGCTCTTGAGTTGCGGCAACACTGCTGCCGGACTGCCGACGAGGAACTGGGTCTCGCCCGAGACGAGCGCCGTAGTGGCCGGTCCGCCGCCCTTGTACGGCACGTGCAGCATGCGGGTGTCCGTCATCGACGTGAGCAGTGCGACCGCGAGATGCGAGAAGCTGCCGGCGCCCGAGGACGCATACAGCACCTGATCGGGACGCGCACGCGCCAGCGCAACGAGCTCCTTCACCGATCTCGCGGGCAGCGATGGATGCACGACCAACAGGCCAGTCTGCGCGACGAGCAATCCTATCGGCGTGAAATCCTTCAGCGTGTCGTACGGGAGCTGCTTGTAGAGATGCGCGTTGGCGACGTGGCTGGTCGAATGGACCATGAGCGTATAACCGTCGGGCGGCGACTTCGCGACGAGATCCGAGCCTATGGTTCCGGTGGCGCCACCGCGGTTGTCGACCACGAAGCTCTGGCCGAGCGACTCACCCATTTTCTGCAGCACGATACGGCCGGCGACGTCGGTCAAGCCGCCCGCGGGCCAGGGAATGATCACCCGCACCGGCTTCGCGGGATACGTCTGTGCGACCGCCGGCATCCCTGCGCTCGCGAACAGCGATGCCGCCAACAGCCATCCGACTCTGCTCATCGTAGCTCCCCCGCGATGTCATCGTTGACCTGAAGAAGAAATCCGGGCCTCGTCATCGATCGACGCCCGCCTCGAGCACCGACCGCATCGTCACGCGACCGTGGGCTCACGGATGGCGTCATCACGGCGGCCTCCCGGAGGCACATGATACAGGGGCACCGCGTTTTACGCGTTTGCTGCGTGTCCGCTTTGCTGCCGGATTGCCAATCAGCCCGCCTGCCATTGTCCTATCGTGGCGGCGCATCCGGCGGAGCGGCCGGGACGGGCCGCCAACCGCCGGGACATCCCGGCACGTAAGGATAGTAGCCTTGCGCAGATTGCTGCGGGCATTACAAATCGTTTCAGGATGTAACGTGAAGATCGCTTCGTGGGCTCAGTCGCGCGCGAGCGCGAGCACGCGGGTGTGCTCCGCAACGATGTCCGTCTGCACGGCTGATCTGGTGATGGTGATCCGTCGCCACGGCACGCGGCAGGGACGCTCGGCTCCCGCGTGTGCCGATAGCGATGCGCCGTGGCCGGAGCAAGCGCCGCGCCCGGGCGGACGCCGTTCCGATCGGCGCCCCGCCACCGGGCGCGAGATCTTCCCGTCATGAAAGCCCTGTCTCACTCGGGGTTGATTGCGCGGCGCAGAGGTCGATAATCTGCACGCATGAACGTCTGCGCGAGCTCGATCGATGCGATCGGCCATACGCCTCTCATTCGCCTGCGCCGTGCCTCCGAGCTCACCGGCTGCGAGATCCTGGGCAAAGCCGAGTTCCTGAATCCCGGCGGGTCGGTGAAGGATCGCGCTGCGCTCTTCATCGTCCGCGACGCCGAGGAGCGCGGCCTGCTGCGGCCCGGCGGCGTCATCGTCGAAGGCACCGCGGGCAACACCGGCATCGGGCTTGCGCTCGTGGCAAACGCGCGCGGCTACCGCACGGTTATCGTCATACCGGATACGCAAAGCCAGGAGAAAAAGGACGCGCTGCGCCAGTACGGCGTGGATCTGCGCGAGGTGCCGGCGGTGCCGTATGCCAGCGCGAACAACTACGTGAAAGTCTCGGGGCGGTTGGCCGAGGCGCTCGCGCAGCAGGAGCCGGCGGGCGCGATCTGGGCCAACCAGTTCGACAACGTCGCGAACCGGCGCGCGCATTACGAGACGACGGGACCCGAGATCTGGGATCAGACGGCGGGCAGGATCGACGGTTTCATCTGCGCGGTCGGCACGGGCGGCACGCTCGCCGGCGTCGGGATGTTCCTCAAGGAGCGCAACGCACGCGTGGTCATCGCGCTAGCCGACCCCATGGGCGCGTCGCTTTACCACTGGTACAAGCACCGCGTGCTCAAGGCCGAGGGCAGCTCCATCACCGAAGGCATAGGCCAGAGCCGCATCACAAAGAATCTCGACGGCGCGCCGGTGGACGAGGCCTATCAGATTCCCGACGACGAGGCGCTCGCCGTCGTGTTCGATCTGCTGCAGCATGAAGGCTTGCTGATGGGCACGTCGACGGGCATCAACGTCGCGGGCGCGATACGTCTCGCGCGCCAACTCGGACCGGGTCGCACCATCGTCACCGTGCTCGCCGACGGTGGCCAGCGTTACGCGAGCCGGCTCTTCAATCCCGCTTTCCTGCGCTCGAAAAATCTGCCCGTGCCGGAATGGCTCGAAGACCGCGGCCCGGTGTCGGTGCCCACGCCGTTGACCTGACTCCTTCCCCGGCGCTCACGACACCGCGCCGATCAGCCGGCGCCGCCCGTCGACTTCGTCCACGCCTGCATGCGCTTTTGCATCTCGTCGGGCGGCACGTCCTCGACGTGCGTCGCGAGCGTCCATTTGTGGCCGAATGGATCGACGAAGCTGCCGGTGCGGTCGCCCCAGAACTGATTTTCCACCGGCTTCTCGACGACGGCGCCGGCTTTGATCGCGCGCTCGAACGCAGCGTCGACGTCTTCGAGGTAGATCATGAGGCTCACGCTGGTGCCGCCGCGCTTCTTCGGCCCGAGATAGCCCATGTCGGGCCATTCATCGGAGAGCATGACGCGCGAATCGCCGATCTGGATCTCGGCATGTCCGACCTTGTCGCCCATCGGCAGGCGGTACAGCTCCTTCGCGCCGAGCGCATCGCGATAGAAATCGAGCGCAGCCGCCGCGCCGTCGATCGCGAGATACGGCGTAACGCTGTGGTAACCATCAGGTACGGGTTTGACGCTCATGGCAGGACTCCACTGTGGTGGCGGCAGTACAGTCTATTCCTGTCTCGTCCGGCTGGTTCTGTACTTCGCGGCTATATCGCGCGCTCACCCGCCGCGCGACGGCAAGCACGTCATGCATCCTGCTGCGCATAAAGTATCATTTGCGTGCACCGGAACAACGCGATCGTCTTGCCGGTGTCCCTGCTCGTCACCACGGCGTCCCACACCTGGGTCGACTTGCCGAGATGCACAGCCCGGGCCACACAGTCCACCACGCCTTCGCGTGCCGTGCCGAGGTGATTGGACTTGAGCTCGATGGTCGTGAATCCCGTGGCGCCCTCGGGCAGGTTCGCAAGGCAGCCATAGCCCGCCGATGTGTCGGCCAGCGCGACCACGCTCGCCGCGTGCAGGAAGCCGTTCGGCGCCATCAGCGGCTTTCCGATCGGCAGCTCGGACCGGATCTCCGCCGGACCCACATGAGTCACGACGATGCCCAGGTATCCGGGCAGGTGGTCGGCACTGCGGCCGTTGAAGTAGTCGGCAGTCAGCATGGAGTCCCGATCAGCGATCGACGTGATCTTCCGGTACGAACGACAGCCAATTCACACCCAGCACGGCTGCGATCGCCTGGAAGAACGCGATCGGCATCTCGGCTGCGACCTGCACCGGCGACTCGAGGAATTCGCGCAGCTCCCAGCCGACTTCGTCCTCGAGCTGCTCCACGGATATCCGCTTACGTACTGCGTGAGCCTCGATGCGGCCGGGAAGCTCGGGTAGCGGAATGCGCTCCTCGGGGCGCACGGCGTTATCGAACAGCGCGTGCAATCCCACGCCGAGCAGCGACGCAAGCTGCGCGGCCTGAAACAACGTCAGCGTCGCGGCGAGCTCGTCGTCGCGCTGCTCGAGGTCGGCATACCAGGCGGCATTCAATCCCAGCAGATTCGCCATCTCGAGTTGCGATTTACCGGCTCGCACGCGGCAATTCCGGAGTGTGGCTGCAGTTCCCATATCGTCAGTGTCTCATAGAGCGAGATGCTCGCGCCGCAGCGGTGCTCGTCAACCCGCCGGGCTTGTCTGCGCACTGTCAAGATATCGCCCATGTCGCTCGCCTGCATGGGCGGCGAGATTTTCAAATCGCTCACGGGCGTCGATCGTCCACGTGTCGTACAAGCGGACGGTGCTGGCCCTGAACGATCTGCTGAGCGGACAGCCGAGGAAGCGAAGTTTGCACGAGTGCTGAAGGCGGCCGGGGCGAAGGTGGAGTGAATAATCCGGGTCAGCGTCACTCCGCCCCGGATTCATTCAGTCTTGCAGGTTCTCATCGAAGAAGGCGAGCGTGCGCGACCACGCCAGTTTCGCCGCAGCCTCGTCATACCGGGGCGTCGTATCGTTGTGGAAGCCGTGATTCGCGCCCGGGTACATGTACATCTGGTATTTCACGCCGTTCGCCTTGAGCGCGGCCTCGTAGGCGGGCCAGCCGGCGTTGACGCGGTCGTCGAGCCCTGCGTAGTGGATCAGCAGCGGCGCCTTGATCTTCGCCGTGTCGGCTCCGCTGGGCTGCCCGCCGTAGAACGGCACCGCAGCCGCGAGATCGGGCATCCGCACGGCCATCATGTTGACCACGCCGCCGCCGAAGCAGAAACCCACCGCGCCTATCCGGCCCGTGCACTCGGGACGCGATTTGAGGTGCTCGGCCGCGGCAAGCAGGTCGGTCATGCGCTTTGGGGCATCCTGCTGCGCGAACAACTCTCTCGCCTTGTCCTCGTCGCCGGGATAGCCGCCGACCGGTGTCAGCGCATCCGGCGCGAAGGCCACGTAATTCTCGACCGCGAGGCGCCGCGCCACGTCCTCGATGTACGGACTGAGGCCGCGATTCTCGTGTATGACGACGATCCCGGGCAACTTGCCCTGCGCCTTCGCCGGCTTCGCGAAATAGCCGCGCATGGTCCCGGAGCCCTGCGGCGATGGATAGGTCAGGTAGTCGGCACTGATCCGGGCATCATTCCTGGCGACCTGCTCGGCAAGCGCAAAATTGGGACTGAGGCTTTCGAGCATGGCGGCCGCCGTGAAACCTCCGACTGCGAACCTCGCGGCGCGGTCCAGAAAATCACGGCGGCTCAACATGCCATGCACGTAACCGTCGAACAGCCTGAGAACCTCAGGCGGAAAATCACTGGCGGCTTTTCGTCGCATCGAAGTGCTCCTTTGGGCAGGACAGGTGTGATCCTATTCGGGTACCGAACGACCGCGTCACAGCGCAAGGCCGACGTCCCTCGGGATTAACTACTGCGGCGCCCGAAAAATTCCGATCCCCTGAAAATCCTCATTCCGTCGCACCGGCAAGCATGGCCTCGCGGCTTTGCGGCGTTTCCAGGCTGATGCGGCCGAGCGCGCCGCTGCGGTAATCGTTCAGCAGCGTGAGCGCCGCCTTCTCGTAGTCGAGCGCGCCGCCTTTGATGCGAAATCCCCTTTTTCTTGCGACCGCTTCGATGACGCCCGGACCGTCGAGGTCATCCGCTGCACAGCCATAGCGCGCCGTCAGCAGCGCGGAATAGCGGGCGAGCAGGATCTCGGCCAGGTACGTCGCCACCTCTTCCTCGATGTAGGCGTTCACCCCGATGGCGTGGCTCGCCGCCAGCATCAGGCCATCGCCGGCATGCTCGATGGCGGGCCACATCAGTCCGGGCGTGTCGATGAGCTCCAGGCGGTCGCTCAGCTTGTAGCGGCCCTGGTGCTTGGTGATGGCCGGCTCGTCGCCCGTGCTGGCGATGCGGCGCTTCAGCAGCGCATTGATGAGCGTCGATTTGCCGACGTTCGGTATGCCCATCACCATCGCGCGCACCGGCTTCAGGGCGCTGTCGCGATGTGGAGCGAGCGCTGCCGCCAGGCGCGGAATCCGGGCGACATCCGCGGGCTTCTTGCAGGAGAGCGCGACGGCCTTGATCGGCGTTTGATGACCGCCCTTCGCCGGCTTCGACGCCTCGAGCGAGCGGAGCCATTGCGCCGTGACGGCCGGATCGGCGAGATCCGCCTTATTGAGGATCTTGAGGCACGGACGCTGCCG
>Ga0255338_1005182_pt1 | contig 12327 bp, 16 predicted proteins | sample MeOH1_35cm_T4_19_FD_203715 | JGI IMG/M metagenome (GOLD analysis project Ga0255338, IMG submission 203715) | Sandy soil microbial communities from University of British Columbia, Vancouver, Canada - MeOH1_35cm_T4_195 | ecosystem: Engineered > Artificial ecosystem > Sand microcosm > Unclassified ...
TTGAGTATGTTCGGTACATTTTTCTTCACTTTTAGAGCTACCACATTTAACCCTACCCGCACTCTTTCCTGTGAACTCATACCATTCGTCCTGTGGATTATCGATTAATCTTTCGCCTTTATAAGAAATAAAGATATCAGGGTGATTTTTTCTTATAACATCATCTGGTAAGTGATAACGTATGTCATCTTTTGGTAATGGCAATCTTGAGTATGCAAATTTAGTAAACGCCCCCCAAGTGGTGCCTACAACACCTTCTAAACCGACTGACAATAGTGCATATTCTTTTGTATCGAATTTGTTGAAAGGAATTTTTATTTTCTTTAGTTTCTTTAGGGATATTACTGGTAAAAGTGCGGGGAATTCCGTTTTGTTAGTTACCCCCAAAAGAGACAGAACTTCCAAATTTGGCAAGCCATAGAGAAATTCAAAATTAGATATAGGCTGTTTCCAGTCAACTGTGCCATCAATATTCAAATACCTTAGACTTTCAATCCCATTTAACCCACTAAAATCACTAACTTTTCTTAAGTTTTCAAGGTGCAAAGATTTCAATTTCTTTAGTGAGCGTAATGGTGACAAATCAGAGAACCCTGAAACGTACTCCATAATGAGCTCCTCAACATTTACTAAGCTGGAAAGAAACTCAATATCTTTCGGCCTAGCATGTGTAATTCGCAAACGTTTAATATTCGCCAATTGAGACATTTTCTCTAGTTGTACTTTACTAGGCTCATGCAATGTAAGTTCTTCAAGATTTTGGAAAGTGAAAACTCGTTCCCAGTTTTCGTCGTCTTTCCCAATAGTTACCGTGATGATTTCATTACTGCCTGAAGGTACATCACCTATTGAATATGCATATCTTTCACGATTGGGTATTACTGTCCAGTAATCGCCTTCTCGGTCTAAAAAATCTCCAAAGTGATGCTTCATAAATTTCTCATTAAAATTTATAACGTTTGAATTAAGGGGCGCCGTTAGGCGTCCCGCTTGAATGATGGGTTAGGTATGTTAATCATTCCACTCATCAATTTTTATTTCGGCTATAGAAGCAAGCTCTTTAACTTTAGGCAGGGATGGAGTTTTAACAATAAAGTGACAATAGTCGTCGCCACTATTTTTTACATGAACTAGTGAAAAGCCTATTGAGTTTAGCCACTTAGATAGATTGTTAAGGGCATTAACGGTTTCGCTAGAGTCAGTATAATTTGTGTATGTCCATTTTTCTTTTATGTCATATAGGTCTAATATTTCAGATACCTGCCAAGCGATTTCATCAACGGCTTTCCATTCAAAATAAATAAATACCCACTGCCCTCTTTTTTGACAAGACATGGCTTCTTCTAAGGCGTAAAGTGAATCAAACTCATCATCTATAGCTTTAGCAGCCATTCTTGCAAGGCGCTGTGATTCTGTTTCGTTTAAATGTGGAGTGATAGCTTTAATAAACGCTCTCAAATTTTTCTTTCTCCGAGATAATTCCGCTTTTTCTGCGGGAGTTAACTCCTTCAAGCCATCGTCATAAACTTTCGGCTCAATCGGCTCAGGCAGTGAGGTTAAAACCTTGTTAAAAAACTTGCCAAGTAACTTTAGCATTTTAATACCTAACGTTGGACATAAGGGGCGCGCTGTAACGCGTCCCGCTTGATGGATGGGTTAGCCGGCGGAGTAAATTTCATACACGCCTTTCTCGCCGAGGAGCCAAACTCTACGAAACGGACCTTCCACTGCCCCAGCCCACTGGCGGAGGTTTTCCACGATCTGATCATCCGGCGAAATGACTCGTGCATTTGTATAGCAGAGTAGTTCAATGGGCAAACGTGTTTTGTAGGTCTTATGAAGCTTTTGGCGAACTATTGCGCTGGTTGGATCGGAGGTGGCAAGAACCGTAGTACCACCCGACCGAATTTTTGATAGGGCGGCTGCAATATCGGATGCGCAAATTTCGACGAGTTCAAAAGCAACTTGGCCTTCGTTAGCCAGGGTACAAAAGATGTCAGGCTCCGACTCTTCACCGGGTTTCCGAATGCTGTCAGGGTCGACGGGCAGGCCCAAACGTTGAACAAACTCGCGGAATACAGCAAGTTCAATTATCGCTTTGTCTGCCTCGGAGCTCATAGCCGGCTAACAGTAATTATAGAGACCCATGGGTCTCTATATTAATAATTGCAATTTCATGACACATAGCTGAAATCCCTTATCTTTTCTTGATATTATTGTTTATCGATCTCTATATTGAAATATTAATATAGAGACGCGGCAATCCTGTCCGACGATTGTAGACTATTAACTTTTTTATCACCACAAAAAGGATTAAAGTTATGGGAACAATTCATACCGCACAACATACGGCAACAAATTGACAATGCGGTAAAAGCATGCGATTATCACCGCATGAATAGCGGTAATTATCAAAAATACATTTGGCAACAGAAAGAATGGCCACACTGGACATTCGATCACAATCGCCTCAGTAGCCTGCTCTCGCAAGTTACGCTTGAGCGGGGAAAACTGCTTGGCGCAATGCAGGCGCTTGGCTTCAAGACCTCGGAAGAAGTCAGCCTCAAGGCCTTAACCAGTGATGTCGTCAAGTCCAGCGAAATAGAAGGCGAAAAGCTTAATCCGGAATCCGTGCGCTCATCCTTGGCCAGACGTCTTGGAATAGAAGACGGCACACTCATGCCCGCTGATAAACATGTAGATGGCGTCGTCGAGATGGTCCTTGATGCCACACGCAATTATGCCAAGCCGCTGGATGAAGACCGGCTTTTTGGCTGGCATGCAGCCCTTTTCCCGACTGGACATAGCGGCATGTACAAAATCACCGTTGCGGCCTTCAGGGATGATAAAGAAGGCCCTATGCAGGTGGTTTCCGGCGGGGCCGGACGTGAAAAAGTGCATTATGAAGCGCCCCCGGCCAGTACACTTAAAAGTGAAATGGCTTATTTCCTGCAATGGTTTAATCATCAGGACAATGAATTGGATCCCGTCCTGAAAGCTGGGCTGGCTCACCTATGGTTTGTCACCCTGCACCCGTTTGACGATGGCAACGGCCGTATCGGGCGTGCAATATGCGACATGGCCCTGGCGCGTGCCGATGGTTCACCGCAGCGCTTTTACAGCCTGTCCGCACAAGTACTGCGTGAACGTGACGGGTATTACAACAATCTGGAGCACGCACAAAAAGCCACTCTCGATGTTACTGATTGGCTGGCGTGGTTTTTGGAATGCCTGCTCCATGCCGTGCTGAATGCCGGTGAAGAGGTAAAAGGTGCGTTATATCTGGCCAACCTCGCAAGCAAGGTGGCAGGCGGCCTGAACGAACGCCAGGTGAAGATGCTGGATAAGCTCATGCATGACTTTGAAGGCAAACTCACTACCGGCAAATGGGCCGCTCTGACCAAATGTTCAACCGATACGGCCTTGCGCGACATCGAGGAGCTGGTTGGTCTTGGTGCATTGGTGAAAGCTGGGGAATCCAGGCGGGGGACGCATTATTTGTTAGCCACGGAGTGATACAATTTTTGGTGCCCATAAACTTTCATCCCTCAACCGGTCAATAAAAGAAAAACTCACATCGGTTAAGATGTGAGTTTATTGCTATGTTAAGCATTTTACTTAAATGCAGTCGCAAACAAATTTGAGTTTGCTGCTGCTTTCACTTTTCGGACTATTCCGAACATCAGTGTAATAGTCTTCATTGAAGTAATAAAGATCACTATTATCCGCATCAGGATAATCACAATAGATTACGCTGTAACCTTGTGCTGACGCAGGTTTACTTTGTGCTGACGCAGGCCTACTTCGTGGTGTCGCAGGCTTACTTCGTGGTGTCGCAGGCTTACTTCGATGCTCACGCTTAACTTCCGGTTTAGATTTCACCATCGGTTTAGCCCGGCCTGTTGCCGCATCTTTAATGCCCATGCAAATCATCTTGAAAATGAAAAAACACAAGGCCAGAAAGCAGAAAGCATTGGATATACTAAAAATAGTGCCCCATATTGAAGATTTAGTCATCTCTGTGACAATCGATCCAAACACTGACCAAATAAACGAACCTACTATCAGGTAAGCCGCCATATTGAATGAATGTTTGGTAGTGACAGAAAATTGCATACGACTCTCCTAAAAAAAAGAACTCGCAAAGGATTTGCAGTCTAATCTTTATAGGATGAACATTCGGACTTAACAGGGGATAATGATGAGATCATCATCTTTTCCTCTTGCAAGGGTTTGAGGGCGGCAAAGCTCCCACGGTTTACATTAAACTGATATTGCCAACATCTTTAATCCTAGATTGGAGTCATACTCAAAATTAAAGCCGCAGCCGGCCTTACACCGCCGCTTGCTTTAACAAAGTCCTCAAGATCTTCACCATCTTCAATGTTTAGTAGTTCTTTATGGACAGCCAGCATTTCCGTTTTTTCACTGAAACAACGAACCATGCCAGTTGCATGATCCAGCTGGATTCTTTTCACACCGTCACTCATTAAACGCTCCAATTTGCTACTGCAGTCATGCTAGGCTGATTATTTGTGATGCGGGGATACCAGAACATATCCCCGCCAATGAAAATCGATTTTAGAAATTCAAAATCAATTTATACAAAACTTAATTGCTAATGCTAATTCGGATTATTAAATCATTCGGCCGCTTTATCACTAGAACCCCTACTAGACTGGCTTGCACCTCCGTTCTTACCTTTGTAGCCAACACCTCGTGGAGCCATCATAATAATCTTGCTTGCGTCGCCAGTTCCACCAGAGTTTGCTCCACCGCTCGCAATAGCTGAAGCCATATTATCAGCAAGCCCCATGAGCTGCTTACCAAGCATCGCGAAGAAAAGAATAAATAACGACATGAAAATCAGATCTTCTTGAACGCTCGCAGCGTAGCTCACCACATGATTGATTGCACCCATGCTCAAAAGACCAACTAGAACGGCGACCACTTTATACAGCGCTGCGTTAATCATGAATCTTAACCACCCATCAAACAAGAAAGCCAAATTCGGAATCAGTAAGAATGGAATCAATATCGGACCAAGCGCCAAGCCGACATAAAGCATCACCTGACCTGCGTTTAGTATAAATACGAAGGTAAGCAGTGACCACAAAATGAAGAACGCAGCAATCAGCAGTAAAATAGTGCTGATAAGGATATTGATTGGCTCGAATGCTGCATCAATCACCGAATCACCTACTCCCTTACCCTGTACCACACCTTCCGCAACCTTCTTACCAAAAGCAACGCCTGGAATTGAATCTGATAATTTCTGCAAAGTATTAGACTCAGCTCCATCTGGCGGCGCAACAACTTGATATAAACTTAAAATCGCTTTTGAGTGTTTATCAACGATTTCAGACGTCGGATTACCACCGGAGCCAAAGGCCTCTGAAATTGCCGGTATGGTATTTAGAAAAAATCCAGAGACGCTAAACCCCTTGACTGGCGATGTCCAGCCCGCCAGAAGTGCGCCTAGAATCGAGAATAAGATCATGCTCCTGGTCAATTCAACCATGATCTTCTCATTTGTGTCGATCATAAACATGATGATTCGATAAAAAAACATGATCGAGAATAGGATAATCAAAAGCTTAAATCCGAGCCCGTCCATACCTCCTAACTTGCCAATAAAACCAACGCCGGCAACGTCTAGGGCCTCCAGCACACCGGAAACACCCTCTTTTAAATCAGTAGCCATCTTAAGTCCTATCCGAAAATGTTGATTAAAATAATGGTTGGCAAAATGAATGTTAGGCAAAAACAACCAAGCAGAAAAAAGCCAGGTGACTCATAAAAAACAGTTAAAAGTGCGTGCGCCATCATCTGTTTAAATGTGAAATCACTCTCGGCGTAACCTGTTTCGGTTGCGGCTAAAATCCGATTTCGGATGTCCTTATCCTCGATTTTAAAAAATCCGAAAATGATTTCTTGAATTCTTGATTTTGCTTGCTGCATTCATTGCCCTCCAAAAAGTTTTTTAGTGCGTTCGCGCTGCTTTCTCGATTCTTGCAGACGCTCATTTCGATTTTTAACAGCAGCCTCAACCTGTTCTTGCTTCACGGATTCAATCTGGTGATCTTTCAACTCGCGCTTAACCAGGACAACTGCAATAACAAAAAGCGCAATTGCGATTATGTGGATTGGTTTCATTTAAACTCCTTCAATAATTCTCTACGTTTTTCATCAGCTTGATATTTCCCATTGGTGATAACCAGCTGAGTCGCGTCACGTCTTTTTCGCATAGCCTCCATCTGCTCAAGCTCCTTACGTTTGCGTTCGGCGGCCTCTTTCATGGATTCCTCCTTAGCCTGCTTATCCTGCAGAGACTTTTCACGTAATTGGGCATTCATTTCCATCAGCTCGCCGGCCATAACTTGATTCTGCTGTGCTAGGAATTGCATGCCCTGAACAGCACCTTTTACATTATTGATCTGCTCCCCCATGCCTGCCAGTTTTTTCGATTTTTCTTCAGCTCGCTTAAAGGCAGCTATGTCCCTTTCAGCCTGAGCCTTGTAAATGCCACCTTTTGTCTTGGCCAGCAACATCTCGGCATTGACATAATCGGAGGGCGTCATCTTTAAAGCCAACATTTCCGCGCGGCGGCGCTCAAGCGTGTCATAAGCTTCGGTAGAGGTTGTATAAACATCGGTTGTAGCTTGATACAATGCGCTCAAATCGCTTAACTGCTGTTTATATGGGCCAAGCGTTTCAGCAACCACATTTGCCGGAATATTTTTCAAATTCTGCAGCATGGTTGTGTACTGGCTGACTTGCTGGGAATAATCCCGAATCTGGCCAGCGACCAACTGAGATTGCTTACTCACGGATGCCACCAGCTCGCCATTATTCATCATTTGCGTAGCTTCAGTGGCGCCGCCACCGGCACCGCTGCCTGCCATACTGGTTGTGCTTACTAAGCAAATAGCTGTAGCAACAATAAGATTAACTTTTAATTTTAATATCTTAACTTTCATGGTTTCTCCTTTACTCTTCTCATGACTCCATTCTCATGAGATCCGAACAGCAACACCATCCACAACCACAAAAAGATTAACGTCAGCCAGCCGATATTGACCGCCTGGGCCACCTTTAACCAAATATGTTTCTGGGTGTCCTGCATCCACAAAAACTTTAAATAACGCATTTTTCTCACCTTGCCCAAAATACTTGCTCGACTTTTTAATCTTTGCATAGAGCTGTTGGCCGGCTTTGATTTTGGCTTCCTGCTCTGCTTTCATTTCAGCAATGCGTGATCCGTCTAATGTAAAACTCCCATCTAAACTCATTCTCAATTCTCCTTTTCGCGTTCCAGTTTGCTGGGTGGTGTCATCTAAACGCTTTAGCGTTTGGGTGTCGCCACTCTGCATAACTGCAGATCAGCTGGAAACGGATTTGGCTGTCAATCCCTAAAACCCGAAGGGCGCGGTTTATGCCGCGAAAGCCAGCACCGTTTTTGTGCTGGTCGTGGAATAAATAGCGGGGATTTACTGGTAAATCTGTTTGTAGTTCCAGCGACTAAAAATATAATGAGCGCAGCGAATTCAAATGCTTTACCTCTTGCAAGGGTGTGGGGGCGGCAAAGCACCCACGGTTTTAAATTACTGAACCTGGAAATTAGTTCGGTCGTTTATTTCTATGAGCTGTAGGACATGCTCAAACACTTTAGGCATGTCCTCACCTCGCACGAACTCATTAAAAATGCTGGCCAAGACAATTTCAACAGAGTGATGTTGATATTTTTTAAATGCAGATTTCAGTCCAGTAGCATTCTCTAGGCAATCATTACCGATTTCTAAAGTAGATGACTGTTTTGGCTGACTTTGTGAAAAAGTTTGTAAACAAGACTTTGGTGAAAAATATGTACGCAAAAAAAAACTCCTTCATTTATTTTGGCCTAACGTAGTGTATTAAAACACTTGATTCAGCCGGATTGGTTTGCAGAAGATTTGCGCTTAATTTCCAGGTCGAACGTTTAAGTTGATCTACTAAATTGGCTTGTTGCAGACTTGTAAGAAGCCTAGTTACAGTCACTCGACTGACATTGTTGGCTTCTGCAATTTCGTCTTTTGTTGCTACAACACAATCTTTAGAATTTCGGCTATCAATTAACCAATTCAAAATCTGAAATTTGGTATCACTATACTCACCGATTAACCTTAAAATTTCTTTTCTCCAGAAAATTACGATATCCACATCGTCAATTTCCTTGGTAATTACCTGGCAAATTATCGAATCTCCCGTGTTTCTTTCAATAAAAATTTCTTGATCATCATTAATAAAATTTAATCCCATGTCCTATCTCCATGCAGTTAGAAATTAACTAACAAATGGAATTATAGGCTCATTTTTACGAATTAAGTTCTCATTACATGAACAGTATAGGCTCATTTTAAAGATTGTAAAGTATCATTTTTAAGATATTTTTTATATACTAATAGTAACGTGAATAAATTGCCGATCCATAAAATGAGCGACGTCCAGGAGCGATTGCTTGGGGGAGCCGAAATCGTGCGAGCGTGACAGCAGCGAGAGCCACTCCCAAGTGGCGGTAGATTTTGGGGGGCCTGCCCCCGCCCCAGAGCGAAGCGCGGGCAAACCTTAAAAGACATGCCGCCAGGCACCCGGCGAGGGCGAACCTAATTGCGCCGGTTTTGCGCGATTTGGTTTGTGGAATTTAAGGTTTGCCCGCGCTTGCGTGGGGGGCGCCCGAGGCCAAGGGCCGCTGGAACTTTTTCCAAGGGAAAAAGTGAAAGGCAACGTAACAAACTCGTAGGCCCTCCAGGGCCAGACGTGATTAACCCCCTCGTCCAGAGGGGGCGCGAAGCGTCACGTCGTTAGAGTTTGTGAAGGCGCAGGCGGATTATTTCCGCCGAAGGATTTTGGTATAAGGCGCATCAGTACATTAACTTCTGATTCAACCAATATTAATGTACTTAAATTTTATAGTAGTTAATGAACGAAAGTTAACAGGATAAAAAATGTTTGAAGAAGAAAATAGTCATGAAGAGATAATTAGCAATCAAGAAAAAGGACGACTTATTGAAGACTATACCCTTAATTTGATCGGCAGATTTAAATGGCTGCGCGTGCAAGAAATTGCACTATTGAACTGGTACTATGAACCTGACAGGAACAGCTACCAGTATGCCAGGAATCTAGTAAATAGACTTCTAGATAAAAATCTGGTTTTCATACAAAAACTACCAGAACACGCAGGAACAGCTGTTGTCCTTAAGGAAAAAGGGGCAAAGATTGTTCGTGCTAATGGCTTTGATGTAAAACGAGCTCAGCTGCAGCGCGATAAATGCGGTAACGAATTCTGGACACCACCGCGGACATGGAAACACGACTTGCTATCTGCTGGTTTCGCAATTGAGGCAATGTATCAAATGGAATTTGATTTGAATTGCAAATGGCCTCCGTTCTTAACTGAAACTGAACTTAGAAAGATAGGAGCTGTAAGTAACCGAAAGCTTTTTGAAAACCTAGATATACCAAAAATCCCAGATTTGCTCGTCGAGACATTGGGTGGATTTTTAGCTATAGAGGTTGAGCGAGCAAGAAAATTTGGTGAAAAGAACAAAAAAAGTCTGATAACAAATTTAGTACAGACCAATAAAATCGGTGGCATTGCGATGCACAATTTTAATGGAATTAATCCTGAGCGTGTAGCATTTGCATTTGATCCGACTGAGAAGGAAGGCAATAAAAAGATCAATCATGAAAAAAATATTATTACATCCACTCTAGCTCTAATGAAAAAGCAAGGTGTTAATAAATTAGAAATTGAAATGTACAAACTAAAAGTGAAAAATTTTGGTGTTATTGGCTATAAAAAAGAAAAAATAACGCTAGAACTAGAACATTCACTTCGTTAATTAAAATTAAACTCTTGTCACGCAATGTCACACCAAGTCACACTAAGTCACGAAAATATCGCTGCAATTAAACGCCGAAATGGATATAAAAATAGGCGAAGATATTGCCTGGGAACAGTACGAAACGCCTCGCGAAATGACCGCCCAACATCTCGAAAAAATTCATTCACTGAATAACTCCTTTTAAAATTTCGATCTATAACTCTGCCACAGATCTGCTTGAAATGAGAGGGCTATCCAAATCCTCGCCACATGCCATGGCTACCCTAGCCTCATCACTAGGATAATCATACTCCTGATCATGCCCATGTTGCGCTGCGTACATCCTTGCAACAGCCATTTCCACCACTTCCGCAGGACGGCAATGGTAATGTTGAGCGAGATCCATCACCATTTCTTTGATGTTTTTGCCAAACCTGGTTTCAACCTCATCTTTTGCGATAACCTTAATCAGCTCTGCATCCCTTTCCGTCAGCCAGAAACCGTATTTCTTCTTGCCCTCGCTTTGCTTCTTTGCTGCGTAACGCTGCTGTCTCAATACGTTGGTGTTATCCATTATCAATATCGATTTATCCGTTATATCTAACGGTAAGTATACATAACTTTTGATATATTGATATATTGATATAATTTCTTACATGAGTCCTGGAAAAGAAAAAAACCACACCGATGAAGATGTGGTTTTTTAGTCATTTAGATTTGTATAAACAACTAGAACATTGAAGAGGCGCATGTAGCGTCATCAAATGGCCTCAACAACCTAAACCATGCAATAGGTATTGAGATGGCAGCCCAAAATGAAGAGAGAACTAGAAATTAGCAGTCTACTGTCATATAAAGACAACAAGTAAACATAAAAGTCAGCGTTTGCTTTCGTTAAGTTTTCTGAGTTTAAAGCCCCAGTAAATGGCTACAACTCCAATTACGACGGCAATTGCAGACATGAATAATCCAAAAACCATAAAATTAGGCACCTGCTATCCTTTTCGTTCTTTCAAGTCTATTTTGTCGCAATTTGTAGGCAACACAAAAACATACAACGTTTGCGATCAAACCGATAACCAATATGTAATAGCTAATTTATACATAGTGATGATGATATTATCATTGAAAGCCGCTTACAAGCGAGAAAGCGCTGCAGCAATTGTCCGACGCGCATAATCACTCGGATTACTCTTACGTGAGCAACTTGACTCAATCAACTCAACCTCCAGCCGGCGCGACTCGGTAATATAATCCAGTCCCATGCTCTTAAAATACCTTAAGCGTCCTAAAATGTGACCAAAATCTCTCTCGCTCTCGCTGGAACTGGCTCTATTGGTGCCAGCAGCATGTCCACCACCTGGAGCACACGCCCCCAAGGGGGAGAGCGAGTTTAAAATTAAGGAAGGATCAAATTTAGGCAGAGCTTGGTTTGGCAATGCCGCCAGATTCGTCCAGAAGTCCCGGCCAGGTTTTCTATTTTTAAAACCAGCTAGCCGTCCAAATTTGCAACCTGCTGTAGATCCTGCATCTGCGTCCCGCCCCAAAGATTTAACTAGCACTCGCTGCACTTCAAAACGCTCGCGCAGATCTAAATCTCGATTGGAGAGCAATCGTGCCTGAAAGTTGGTTGGCGACGTTTCAACAATAATGCACTGATATTTTTCACTCAGCGCATCAGCTCTCGAGAACGGCAGATCGTCTAAGAACAGCCACGGATGAGCCGTTTCAGGATGGGGCCTTATAAGGATGTTTGCTTCATTTTTTGCATTTTCAAAACGAGCCCAGGCAAGCAGATCTGAGCATCCTGGCCAAGCATGCTTCACCATCTGCTCGTTTGGTCTTCCCACATTTCGCAATGCAGCAATTTCAATAAATTCACAATGCTCAAGTAAAACACTAATCATTTTTTCAGTTTGCATGTTTGACTTTCTCCCCCTGTGGGGGGGGGTGTGCTTTACTCGTTGTTTGTTTTTTTCTGATTAAAAAAAGATTAAAAACGTATTAGGTGTTTTTTTAAAAACCTAAAACTCCCTGCCAGAGCTTGATCCCAGGCTGATAAATTTGTGAATATCGGGGTTGCTGGAACGGTATTCCGGTATTGCTGGAACGGTACCCCCGGGGTTGCTTGAACGGCATTCCGGGGTTACTGGAACGGTATTCTGCGGTTGCTGGAACGGTATCATTTTCTGACTGCTTTTTTTGCTTTTTTTGCCAAGTGCCGCCGCTGTGCCCCTTGAGCTTTCTTCTCAACGTGCACAAGGCCACTCCGAATAATATAGCCGAAGCCTTCGCCGTGCGCCTTACTGACTGTCTTTACGGCGTCCAGCGCCTTGCGCAGAGTCTTGGCAAAGTCAGTCAGCAATGTTGCCTCACTCCCACAAAGCCGATGCAGCGTCTCAACCTTCATCGGGAAAGGCTTGGCATGGCTGGCGTAAAAGCCGTGAAGCCACTGAGCTAG